>ERZ501016.355-NODE-355-length-14312-cov-8.848846_pt1 | contig 14312 bp, 12 predicted proteins | sample MGYA00248889_ERZ501016 | MGnify/ENA primary metagenome ERZ501016 (study PRJEB25958, sample SAMN03398594) | human skin metagenome | study: EMG produced TPA metagenomics assembly of the Human Skin Microbiome Metagenome (human skin metagenome) data set. | reverse complement strand
AGCCGGCCTCGACGGGCGCGGCCCCCAGAGGGGAGACCTCAGGCTCAGGGGCAGCGGGGGCGTTCTCAGCGGCCGCCGGCGCCACCGCTGGCACGGCAGGCTCGGCGGCCGTCTGCCGGCCACGTGTACGCCGCGGCGGCTTCGCGTCGCTGGTCGAGGTGGTGCCGGGCACGTCATCGCCCGCATGCGTACGGGTGTCGGGCACGGGCGCGGTCTCGGACACGGATGCGCTGCTCTCGGCCACGGGCGCACTGCTCGCTCCCCGGCTGCGCCGCGAGCGCGATGCACGCGCGGGCTTGTCAGTCACTGCATCTGGCGCGCTGACCGATGGTGCGGAGTCGTGGAGCGTCACCAGCGGCTGCTGCGGGAGGGCGTCGGGCGCGGTCTGCGTGACGCCTGTCTCCGGGCCGGTGTCGGCGTGCACCGCGGAGGCCGGCTCGCTCGGCGCAGGGGTGGATGACCCGCTCGCCGGGGGCGCCGCCTGCTCGCTCGGTGAGGTGCTACTGACGGAGACGAGGCTCTCGGCATCGCTCGGGCTGCTGCTCGCGACGGGCAGCTCCACCGGGGCGGGCGGACCCGACGGGCGACCGGAGGCGCGTCGGCGACGCGGGGTCTTGGGCTGGTCGGCGGAGGCGGGTGCGTCAACAGGCTCGTCGAGCATGAAACTCCATTCACCGGCGCCGCGCACGGCGCCGTGATCGGCGGCACGGCCGCTGAGCTGGTCGGCGTCACCGTGCACAAAGTCTGGACGACGCGCCCCGCCGATGGCCCCCGCGGTCAGCTCCGGTGAGGGAACGTGTCGCGGTCAAGCGGTCAGGATGGAGGTGCGTCGGGTCGAGCGCCTGGTTGACGTCGACCTGGCCCTCAGTATCGCACACCCCTCTGGGGTGCCCTGAAGACCACGCCGGGGAGACCTCCCGGCAGATCAGACCGCGAACGGGTCCTGGATGGCCCCTTCCACGTACGGCCCCTGGGCCAGCCTGGTGATGAGTGCGGGGCCGTCGTCCAGGTCGGGCACGAGCGACCGCAGCCCGGTGACCACATCGTCGGGCCGCACCAGCGGCGTGCCGTGGCGGATCACCAGGTCGAGGCCGTCGTCGCCGACGACCGCCAGCGAGATCACCGGCTCCCGCGTATCGAAGGTGCGCAGCCCGGTCTTGGTCATCCGCTGCACCTCCACCGAGGGCGCCGCCAGGAACAGCGCGACGGCCTCCGCGAGCCGGTCCCGCTCGGCGGGGATCCGCTCGATGCGCCAGTGCGAGGCCTGCAGCAGGTCGGCCAGAGACACCGGTGTGGCCTCGGTCACCGCCAGCACGTCGAGACCGGGTGGCAGGGCCTCGTCCAGCGCCGTACGCACCGCTGCCGGGTCGCAGACCAGGGCCAGGCCGATCTCCAGGTACTCGGCCTCGGTGGCCGCACCCGTCGGCGAGGCGTTGGCGTAGGAGATGCGCATGTGCGGGTTGAACCCCGACGAGTAGGCCATGGGGATGTCGGCGCGGAACAGCGCCCGCTCGAACGCCCGGGAGAAGTCCCGGTGGGAGGTGAACCTGGCCCGGCCGCGCTTGGCATACTGCACCCGCAGGCGCTGCACTGGAGGCGGCTGCTGCACCGGTTGCTTGCGGGTCGACACGGGCCCACACCCTACAGACCTCGAGGAGAGCCATGACCTTCGCCCCTGATCTCTGCGCCGGCAAGCACGTGCTCGTCACCGGCGGCGGGTCGGGCATCGGCCTGGGCGTGGCTCAGACCTTCGCCCGGTACGGCGCCCGTCTGACGCTGCTCGGCCGGTCGGCCGACCGGGTGCAGGGGGCCGCCGCGACGCTGCCTGACGCGATGGGGGTGAGCGCTGACGTCCGGGACCCCGAGGCCCTCGCCGCCGCGGTGGGCGAGGGGGTCGAGCGGCACGGGCCGTTGGACGTCGTCGTGGCGGGAGCGGCCGGCAACTTCCCCGCCCCCGTCGACGGCATCTCTCCCAACGGCTTCAAGGCCGTCGTCGACATCGACCTGCTGGGCACCTTCAACACCGTGAAGGCCGTGGCACCCCACCTCCGGCTGCCCGGGGCGAGCATCGTGGCCATCTCCGCGTACGGGCACCCGGTGCCCCTGCAGGCGCACGTGGTGGCCGCCAAGGCGGGGGTGGACGCGCTGGTGCGCACGCTGGCCGTCGAGTGGGGCCCGCGGGGCGTACGCGTGAACGCGGTCGTGCCCGGACCCATCGAGGGCACCGAGGGGATGGCGAGGCTGGCACCCACGCCCGAGGCCAAGGAGGAGGTGCGCCGCGGCGTACCGCTCGGTCGGCTCGGGTCGGCCGAGGCCGTCGGCGACGCCGTGGTGTGGCTGTCGAGCGATGCGGCGGCGTACGTGACCGGGGTGGTGCTGCCGGTCGACGGCGGCCAGAACCTGCTCGGGTCGGGCGTCATGTTCGCCCAGGCGCTCCCCCTGCTCGGCGGCTGACGCCGGCCGTCAGTCGATGATCTCCTTGCCGAACTCGCCGACCGCCTCGGGCGGGATCTGCGAGAACCGCTTGACGATGGAGGCGAACAGGCGGCGGGTCATCGGCGCGTCGAGCGGGATGTCGTAGGAGAACCGGAGCCGGTCACCCATCACCGCCGCCTGCACCATGATGTACTCGTAGTTGATCTGGTTCGCGCAGGCGAGCCGCTCCATCTCGGTGCTGGTCTCGGTGAAGCCGTAGTAGGCCACCAGCTTCACCCGCCGGTACTCCGGCGACGGCATCACCCAGAAGACGCAGCCCTCCCGCACCCCGAGGTCGCCCTCGTCGATGAACACATTCATGTAGGCGTTGCTGAGCACCCCGTACAGGTGCTCGACCGTGAGGTTGTCGAGGGTGATCAGCTCGTCGGGGCCGCCGGAGATCGGCTGCGGGTCGACGTGGTCGACCCACAGCCGCCACCCGTCGGGCATGGGCGGCCACGACGGGTCGGGCGACCAGCCGGGAGGCGGCTCCCAGCCGGACGGGGGCTCGGGCCAGTCGGGCGGCGGGTTGAACTTGAGGACCACGACGAGATCCTACCTAGCCCGTGATCACTTCAGCGTGCCCTGGGAGACCGATCCCTGGAGCTGACGCTGGAAGATGACGTAGACGACCAGGACCGGGGCGACGGTGATGACCACGGCCGCGAACAGGGCGCCGAAGTTCACGTCGTAGCCGGCCGCCGACGCGAACGCCGACAGGCCCTGGCTCAGCACGTAGTTCTCCCGGTTCGTGTTCAGGGCCACGGGCAGCAGGTACTGGTTCCACAGGCCGAGGAAGTTCATGATCGCCACCGTGGCGAGGCCGGGCTTCGCCATCGGGAGGTAGACCTGGAAGAACGTCACCCAGGCGTTCGCCCCGTCGATCTGCGCCGCTTCCCCGATCTCGTCGGGCAGGGAGCGGAAGAACGCGTACAGGAAGAACACCGTGAACGGCAGCGCGAACGCGACGTAGGTGAGGATCAGGCCGGGCAGGGTGTTCAGCAGGCCCAGCTGCTGGAGCACGAAGAACAGCGGCACGATCGAGAGGAACACCGGGATCGTGAGGCCCGCGAGCATCAGGTAGTAGATGAACCGGGCACCTGGGAAGTCGAACCGTGCCAGCACGTACGCACACATGGCACCGAGCAGCATCACGAGCGCCAGGGCGCAGCCGACGACGATGATGGTGTTCCAGAAGTACAGGCCGATGCCGGCCTCGTTCCAGGCGCTGGTGTAGTTCTCGAGGGCGGGTCGCTCCGGCAGGGAGAACGGTGACGCGAAGATCTCGCGGGTGGTCTTGAAGGACGTCATCAGCGTCCACAGCAGCGGCGCGATGACGACGATGGCCCACAGGATGAGGATCGCGTGCGCGGAGACGGCGAAGGCGGTGTCGCCGGGGTTGGAGCGCGTCGGGTGACTGGTCTTGGTGGTGATGCTCATGCCATCGTCACCCTCTCGCGGCCTCCGGTGAGCGCGTTCACGGCGAACACGATCGCGGCGAAGATCATCGTCATCACTCCCATGACCACGCCCATGGCGCAGGCCATGCCGAACTGCTGACGTTGGAAGGCGGTGTTCAGCAGTTCCTGGCTCATCGTCAGGGTGCTGTTCTCCGGGCCGCCGGTGGGGTTGAGCGCCTGCGCGTACACGAACGCGTCGATCGCCATGATGCCCAGGTAGATGTAGGCGGTCTGGATGTTGTCACGCACCAGCGGCAGCGTGATGCTCACCGCCGTACGCAACCGGCCGGCCCCGTCGATCCGGGCCGCCTCGAAGATCTCCGCCGGGATGCCCTTGATGGCCGCGATGAACAGCACCATGTAGAAGCCGACGTAGCCCCAGACCATCGTGAACATCATCACCGGCATGGCCGTGCGCACGTCGCCGAGCCACGGGAAGGACTCGAAGGAGTGGAAGCCGAGCCGGGTGAGGATGCCGTTCACCAGGCCGCCGTTGGACTGGAAGATCAGGCCGAACATGAGGCCGGTGATGATGGCCGGCACCGTGTAGGGGAAGAACGACACCACGCGGTAGAAGCCGGAGCCCTTGAGCCCCCGGGTCTGACCCTTGGAGGCACCGCCGACGGTGACCATCGTGGCCAGCGCGAACGACAGCACCAGGATCACGATCGGCAGCACGATGGCCAGCAGGGTGTTGTTGAACATGGCCCGCTTGAACACCGGGTTGTCGAGGAGTCGCTGGTAGTTGCGGATCCCGATGAAGTCCATGTTCTGCGAGAAGCCGCCCCAGTTGGTGAAGGAGTAGCCGATCGCCTGGATCAGGGGCCAGATCACGAACAGCAGGTACAGCGCCAGCGGCAGCACCAGGAAGACCACGAAGAGCGAGATGACGTCGGCGGTCAGGCGCCGACGGCGACGCCGCGGGGGTGGCGCCGCACCCTCCGCGGCGGGCAGGGAGAGGGCTGCAGTCATGGAGAACCTCCTTCGCGCCTGGCGGCCAGGGCCCGGGCGGAGTGCGTCGATGCTGTCGCAGCGGTGAGACGAGCGGGAGCGAATCTAGCGGTGTACGCCCAGGGGCGCACCTCGGGCGGGACACGGTGCGCCCCCGGCGACAAGGCGTCGCCGGGGGCACCCGTGAGCGGATCAGGCGAGCTTGTTGCCCTGCCAGTCCTTGATGACGCGGTCGACGATCGCTTGCAGCTGCTGGCGAGCGGCGTCGGCGCCGATCTGGCCCTCGAGGAACTGACCCATGATCGGCAGGGTGTCGCGGTTGAAGCCGTAGTACTCGATGAACCGCCAGTGGAACGTGTCCGTCCCGGCGTCCTTGAGCAGCTGGGCCTGCGACTTGAGGGCGGTGGAGCCGAAGCCGTCCTCGGGCACCGTGTCCTTGACCACGGTGAGCGCGAGGCGGGTCTTGGCGAAGTTCGTCGCCGCCTCCTTGCTCAGCATGGCGCGGAGCAGCTCCTTGCCACCCGCGACGTTCTTGCCCTTGCTCGGCACGATGAACGGCTCGCCCGCGGTCGCGTGGACCGAGGTCGCCTTCATCTTCGGGTTGGCGGAGAGCATAGGCTCAGGGATGCCCGTCATCTCGAAGCCGGCCTTGGTCTGGGACTTCATCTCGTTCTCGATCCAGCCACCCGACGGGTAGAGGATCGCCTCCTGCGCCTGCGACCACTGGGCCTGCGCCGCGGTGAACTGGGTGCCGGAGCCGCCAGGCTTCATGTAGCCGGCCTTGATGATGTCCTCCATCGCCTTGAAGACGTCGACGACGGTCTTCTGGGCGAAGCAGTCGGGCTTCATCAGGTTGAAGTTGTCCATGACGTCCTGGCCGCCCTCCTTGATGGCGGCGCAGAGCATCATCGTGAGGTAGTAGGACGCGGCCTCCTTGCCGAAGCAGAAGAGGAACTTGCCCTTCGCCTTGGCCTTCGCGCCGAGGTCCATCAGGTCGGCGTAGGTCTTCGGCGGGGTCCAGCCGTTCTCCTTGAACAGCGAGGCCGAGTACCACACGGCGTACACGGTCATCGCGTAGTTCATGGCGACGAGCTTGTTGTTGTACGTGCCGGCGAGCTTGAGGGCGTCGCCGTAGACCGTGTCGGCGATCTTCTTGCCCTCGTAGTTGTTGGCGTTCAGCACCGAGGTGAGGTCCTCCAGCTGCTCCACCAGGGTGCCGATGCCGATGGCGCCGGCACCGGAGTTGTCCACCAGGTCCGGCGGGTTGCCGCCGGCGAACCGCGGCTGCAGCTCCTGGGCGATCTGCGTCGACGGCGACACCTTGCCGGTGACGTCGGACTTCGCCTTCATCTTCTCCGCGGCGAAGTCGACGTAGTCGGTCTTGTAGCCCCCGTTGAAGATCACGGCGTCGACGGTGGAGCCCTTGGCGACGTTGAACGGGTTCTCGGCGGTTCCGGCAGACGCGCTGCCAGCAGCGGTCGTCGTCGTCTGGCCAGGGGTACCACCGGCGCAGGCGGACAGCGACGCGGTCGCAGCGGCGGCGAGGCCACCGATCAGCAGCGACCGGCGTCCGAGGGACGGGTTAACCATGTGCTCTCCTGTGTTCGGGAACCGTGCGTCAACCGTTCGGCCGGCGCATCTTGCGACATGACCCCCCTGGCCGCGTCGCCATGGCAGAGACCGTAGTGCCCTCGCCAGTTCACGCACGACCTCACACGCCAACCGTTGGAAAGTCGTGACCTCTCGTCAGCCGGCAACGCGTCAGCCGTCCAGACGGAGGCGGCCCTTGTAACGCTCCTTCAGCGCGTTGTTGTGCTCGTCACCGCCCGGCACGTTGGCCGAGATGAACACGGGCGGCTCGATGCCCCGCGCGATCAGGCGCTCGGTGGTGCCCAGGGTCAGGAACTGCGCGATGTACGCGGCCGTGATCGACGAGATCGCCCCCATCGTGACGCCTCCCCCGAGGCTGAGCGTCGAGTCGCCGTACGGCGCGAGGTTGTCGATCACCACGTCGGCCAGGTCGGCGAGCCGCTTGCCGCTCGGGTGCTTCGGCTCCACCTTCATGGTGTGGTCGAGCGAGGTGACCGCGATCAGCAGGTTGCCCCGCTCCTTGACCTCGTGGGCGACGCCGACGATCGACCCGTTCACCCCGGAGTTCGACGCGATGATGTAGATGTCGGTCGGGTCGTGCGGGTAGAGGCCGAACAGCTCTGGCGCGAACGACGGGTCACGCTCGAACTCGGGCGTGAGGTCGGCGGCCTTGCGGCTGCCGTACACGACCAGGTCCTTCAGCGACATGCGGCTGGTCGGGATCAGCCCCCCGGCCCGGCCCGCGACCTCCATGGCGAACGCCTCCGAGTGCCCGGTGCCGAAGCAGCGGATCACTCCCCCGGCCGCGACGGCGTCGGCCAGCAGGTCGGCGGCCCGAGCGATCGGCCCGTCCTGGGCGGAGGCCAGCAGTGCCGGCACCCGCGAGGAGATCTGCTCGGCGAAGGCGGTCAGTGTGTCGGCGGTCATCTGGGTCCTCTCAACGACCTGGGCGCGGTTGAATGACACAGTCCTAACACAGTCGAGGGGGGCCGCGTGGTGCTCGTGATCGGTGTCGATGCCGGGGGGACGTCGACCAGGGCAGCGCTGGCCGACGACCGGGGCCGGGTGCTGTCGTACGCCCGCAGCGGGGCCGGGAACCCCACCTCCGCAGGCCCTGACGTGGCCGTCGGCCACATCGTCGAGGCCTGCGTCGCCGCTGTGTCGAGCGCCCGCGCCGAGCCCGATCTGGTCATGGTGACGCTGGCGGGCGGCGGGGCCTTCGATGTGGCCGGGGCGGTCCGGGAGCAGTTGGGCGCGGCCGGCGTCACCGCCGACGTGCGGTCCGACGGTGACGTGCTCAGCGCGTACTTCTCGGCCACCGCCGAGGCCGACGGCTACCTGGTGCTCTCCGGCACGGGGGCCACGGCCGCCCGGGTGGAGGGCGGGTCGCTCACGCTGGTGTGCGACGGCACGGGCTGGCTGGTGGGCGACGGCGGGTCGGGGTTCTGGATCGGCCGCGAGGTGGTCCGCGCCGTGGCCGCCGACCTCGACGCGCGCGGCCCCCGGACGTCGCTGACCACCGCCGTGCTGGCCGAGCTGGAGCGAGACCCGGCCCCTGAGCTGCCCGGCGTGCCGCACCCCGCCCTGCGCACCCGCGAGATGTGGGCGCTGATGCGCCGGGTGTACGACCGCCGGCCCGTCGAGGTGGCCTCGTTCGCGCCGCTGGCACTGGCCGCGGCCGAGGCGGGTGACGAGGTCGCGCGACGGATCCTCGACGAGGCGCTGGCCGAGCTGCTGGCGACCTGCGACGCCACCGTGCGCGACGACGGGCGGCCGGTGGTGCTGGCCGGCGGCCTGCTGCACGACGACAGCCCGCTGGGGAGGGGCATCCGCGCCCGGCACGGCGACCGTTGCCGGCGTGCCCACGAGGGGACGGCCGGCGCGGTCATGCTCGCCCTCCGCTCGATCGGCGGCTCCCCCGACGAGAGCACCCGGGAGCAGGTGCTGACCTCGCTGGAGACGGCACGTACCGGCGCGGGCACGACGGCCGGCGGCGCATGACGGGGCGGCTGCACGCCGACCAGCTGGACCTCGGTGTCGACCTGGTGCGCTCTGCTCGCCGAGCAGCTGCCGGAGGTCGCCGGCGGACCGCTGACACCGGTCGCGTCGACCGGCACGGTCTCGGCCCTGGTGCGCTGCGGTGGCGACCTGGTGGTCCGTCTGCCGGTGCGACCGGGGGCCACAGTGGCCGAGCGGAGGCACGAGCAGGACGCCTGCCGCTTCGTGGCGGGGGCGATGGCGCCCCTGGCGGTGCCGGAGCCGGTGCTGCTCGCGCGACCCACACCCGCCTTCCCGCACCCGTGGTCGGTGGTGCGCTGGCTCCCCGGGCGCCCCGCCCGCCGCGGCCTGGACCCTGCAGCACGGGGACCTCATGCCTGGCGAAGCTCGTCGACCTGGGGCGGCTCAGCGCGATGATCGACTGGGGCAGCCTCGACGTCGGCGACCCCGCGTACGACCTGATGCCTGCCTGGAACCTGGTGCCGCCGGGCCCCCGCCGCGTGTTCCTCGACGACACCGGTGCGGATGCGGCCGCTGTGCGGCGCGGCTGGGCCCGCGCCCAGGCGATCGGCTGCCTCGGCTACCACCGCGTCACCAACCCGAGATGTCGCGCATCGCGGAGCGGACGCTGCGGGCCTGCTGGAGCCCTAGCCGCCCAGGCCCGGCTTGCGCACCACCGTGAGCGGCAGCAGCGTCTTGCCGGTCGGGCCGATGTCGATGGCGGTGTCGAGCTGGGGGCAGACGCCGCAGTCGAAGCACGGCGTCCAGCGGCAGTCCTCCACCGTGGACTCGTCGATGGCGTCCTGCCAGTCCTCCCACAGCCAGTCGCGGTCGAGGCCGGAGTCGAGGTGGTCCCACGGGAGCACCTCCAGCTCCTCGCGCTCACGAGTGGTGTACCAGGCCAGGTCGACGCCGAACGGCGCCAGCTCGGCCTCGGCGCAGCGCTCCCACCGCTCGTACGAGAAGTGCTCGCTCCACCCGTCGAAGACGCCGCCGTCGCGGTAGACGGCCTCGATCACCCGGCCCACGCGTCGGTCGCCGCGCGAGAGCAGGCCCTCGATGATGCCGGGCTTGCCGTCGTGGTAGCGGAAGCCGATGGCCTTGCCGTAGCTCCGGTCGGTGCGGATCTCGTCGCGCAGCAGCTGCAGCCGGTGGTCGATGGTCTCGGCCGACGCCTGCGCCGCCCACTGGAACGGCGTGTGGGGCTTGGGCACGAAGCCGCCGATCGACACAGTGCACCGGATGTCGCGGGAGCCCGAGGCCTGACGACCGGCCGCGATCACCTTCTTCGCGAGGTCGGCGATGCCCAGCACGTCCTCGTCGGTCTCGGTGGGCAGGCCGCACATGAAGTACAGCTTCACCTGCCGCCAGCCGGCCGTGAACGCTGCCGTGACGGTGGCGATCAGGTCCTCCTCCGACACGTTCTTGTTGATCACCCGGCGCAGGCGCTCCGACCCGCCCTCGGGCGCGAACGTGAGGCCCGAGCGGCGACCGTTGCGGGAGAGCTCGTTGGCGAGGTCGATGTTGAACGCGTCCACCCGGGTCGACGGCAGCGACAGCGAGACGTTCGTGTCGTCGTACCGGTCGGCGAGCTGCTTGGTGACCTCCGCGATCTCGGAGTGGTCGGCGCTCGACAGGCTGAGCAGGCCGACCTCCTCCAGCCCGGTCGCCTTGAGGCCGCCCTCGACCATCTTGCCGATGGTGGCGATGCTGCGCTCGCGCACCGGCCGGGTGATCATGCCCGCCTGGCAGAAGCGGCAGCCGCGCGTGCAGCCACGGAAGATCTCGACCGAGTAGCGCTCGTGCACGGTCTCGGCGAGGGGCACCAGGGGCGCTTTCGGGTACGGCCACTCGTCGAGGTTCTGCAGCGTGTGCTTGTGCACCCGGAACGGGATGTCACCCCGGGTCGGGGCGACGTGGCGGATGCGTCCGTCGGGCAGGTAGTCGACCGCGTACAGGCTGGGCACGTAGACGTTGCCGGTGCGCGCGAGCCGGACCAGCAGCTCGGAGCGGCCACCCGGGCGGCCCTCGGCCTTCCACTCCCGCACGATCTCGCTGATGGAGATCACCGCCTCCTCCCCGTCACCGAGCACGGCGGCGTCGATGAAGTCGGCGATCGGCTCCGGGTTGAACGCGGCGTGGCCGCCGGCGACGACGACCGGGTGGCTCTCGTCGCGGTCGGCGGCGTGGAGCGGGATGCCGGCCAGGTCGAGCGCCTGCAGCATGTTGGTGTAGCCGAGCTCGGTCGCGAAGGAGAGGCCGAACAGGTCGAACGCCCGCACGGGCCGGTGCCCGTCGAGCGTGAACTGCGGCACGTCGTTGCTGCGCAGCAGGGCGGCCATGTCGGGCCACACCGCGTACGTGCGCTCGGCCAGCACCCAGTCGCGCTCGTTCAGGACCTCGTACAGGATCGCGACGCCCTGGTTGGGCTGGCCGACCTCGTACGCGTCGGGGTACATGAGGCACCAGCGGACGTCGACGGCCTCCCAGTCCTTGAGGACGGAGTTGTGCTCGCCCCCCACGTACTGGATCGGCTTGGAGACGCGCGCGAGCAGCGGCTCGAGCTGCGGGAACAGCGAGCCGGGATCGCGGTCGAGCAGGGTGTCAGTCATAGCCGGTCAAGCGTAACCGCGCGACCTGGGAAGGCAGAACCCACGATGTCGCCAGGGCTTCGTGAAGCTTCACCGCAGTCTCTGTCGCCGGGGCCGGAACGGTGCAAGACTCACCGCCATGAAGAAGCTCATCAATGACGCCGCCGACGTCGTCACCGACGCTCTGCAGGGCATCGAGGCCGCGCACTCCGACCGGGTGCGCGTCGACCATGAGAACAAGATCATCTTCCGCCGCGACGCCCCCGTGCAGGGCAAGGTCGGCCTCATCTCCGGCGGCGGCTCGGGTCACGAGCCGATGCACGGCGGGTTCGTCGGGCTGGGCATGCTCGACGCGGCCTGCTGCGGGGAGATGTTCACCTCGCCGGTCCCCGACCAGATGATGGCCGCGACCACGGCGGTCGACGCCGGCGCGGGCGTGCTTCACATCGTGAAGAACTACACCGGCGACGTCATGAACTTCGAGATGGCGGCCGAGCTGGCGGCGGCCGACTCCGGCGTACGGGTCGAGGCGGTCGTCACCGACGACGACGTGGCCGTGCAGGACTCCTTGTACACCGCCGGCCGCCGCGGGGTCGGCGTCACCGTGCTGCTGGAGAAGATCGTCGGCGCCGCCGCCGAGGAGGGGCGTGACCTCGACGCCTGCCTGGAGCTGGCCAAGCGCGTCAACGGCCAGGGCCGCTCGATGGGCATGGCGCTCACCTCGTGCACGGTCCCGGCCGCCGGCAAGCCCACCTTCGACCTCGGCGAGGACGAGATGGAGGTCGGCATCGGCATCCACGGCGAGCCCGGCCGCAAGCGGGTGCCGCTGGCGCCGGCGCGCGAGGTGGCGCAGATGCTCGTGGAGCCGATCCTCGCCGACCTGGACTTCGGCGGCGACGTGATCGCCTTCGTGAACGGCATGGGCGGCACGCCGCTGATCGAGCTGTACGTGATGTACAACGGGGTCGCGAAGATCCTCGAGAAGAGCGGTGTCCGGGTCGCGCGGAACCTCGTCGGCAGCTACATCACCTCGCTGGAGATGGCCGGCTGCTCGGTCACGCTGCTGAAGGCCGACGACGAGCTGGTACGGCTCTGGGACGCGCCCGTGAACACCCCCGGTCTGCGGTGGGGCTGCTGATGTCGCTCGACACCGCTGCCGCCGCTGCCTGGCTGGCCGACTTCGCCGCGCAGGTGCACGACAACGCCGCCCTGCTCACCGACCTCGACCGGCAGATCGGCGACGCCGACCACGGGTCGAACATGGACAGGGGCATGCAGGCGGTGGCCGCGCTGTCCCCTGACGACTTCGCCGACGCGGGGGCGTACCTGAAGAAGGCCGGGACGACGCTGGTCAGCACGGTCGGCGGGGCCAGCGGCCCCTTGTACGGCACGTTCCTGATGCGGGTCGGCGCGGCCTGGCCGGCCGAGGAGAGCGCGGAGGGGCTGGGCGCCGCGCTGCGGGCCGGCCTGGACGGCGTCCTGCAGCGCGGCAAGGCCAGCGCCGGCGACAAGACGATGGTCGACGCGCTGGCCCCCGCCCTGGAGGCGTACGACGCCGCGGCCGGTGAGGGGGTCGCGGCAGCGCTGACGGCGGCCGCCCAGGCCTGCGCGGCGGGACGTGATGCGACCGAGGCGATGGTGGCGCGCAAGGGCCGTGCCTCCTACCTGGGCGAGCGGTCGGCAGGCGTCAAGGACCCGGGCGCGACGAGCGTGACGTACCTGGTCGAGGCGGCCGCACGGACGCTCGCGTGACCCGATGATCGGGGTCGTCGTCGTCTCGCACTCGCGCGCGCTCGCAGACGCGGCCGTGGCGCTGGCGGCCGAGATGGTGCCCGAGGACGCCCGGCCCGTGGTCGCCGTCGCGGCCGGGCTCGACGAGACCACCTTCGGCACCGACGCGATGGCGATCATGGAGGCGCTGGAGGTGGCCGACTCCCCCGACGGGGTGCTGGTGCTGCTGGACCTCGGCAGCGCGCTGCTGTCGGCGGAGATGGCGCTGGAGATGGTCGACGAGGGGATGGCGAGGCGGGTGCGCCTGTCCCCCGCACCCCTGGTCGAGGGCCTGGTGGCCGCCGTCGTCACCGCCAGCACGGGTGCCTCGCTCGACGAGGTGGACGCCGAGGCGCGTGGCGGCCTGACCGCCAAGCAGGAGCACCTGGACGATGGGCCCGGGGAGGGCCGGGCGGACGCACCGTCGCCGACGGAGCCGGCCGCGGGCAGCCTCGTCGTCACGCACGAGGTACGCAACCCGCACGGCCTGCATGCTCGCCCGGCGGCCGCCCTGGTGTCGGGGTTGCGCGACCTCGACGCCGTGGTGATGCTCCGCAACGCCACCACCGGCAAGGGGCCGGCCGACGCACGCAGCATCGGCAAGGTGGCCGCGCTCGGGGTGCAGCACGGGCAGCTGCTGGAGGCCACCTGCAGCGGCACGGGCGCGGCCGCGGCACGGGACCGGTTCCTCGCCCTGGCCGCGACGGACTTCGGGGAGGGGACAGCCGCACCAGAGGTCGAGGCCCCACCGGCACCGGCACGTACGGGGACGGGCACCGAGGTCGTCGTCGGGCCCGCTCGCGTGGTCCGCGACGAGGTCGACACGTCGGCGTACGAACCGGGCGACCCTGCCGCGGAGACGCGGCGGGTGACCGAGGCCATCGGGCAGGTGACCGCCCGGCTCGGGCACCTGGCCGATCAGGCGCCGGGCCAGCGTGGGATCTTCGAGGCCCAGGCCGTCATGCTGGACGACCCCGACCTGCGGGACGCTCTAGCAGCGGACGTCGCCGCCGGGACCTCCGCCACTGACGCGGTGCGGATGCGCCTGGACGCCCTGGCCACCGAGCTCGACGCGCTGCCCGACCCGTACCAGCGCGAGCGCGCCCAAGACGTCCGCAGTCTGCGCCGCCAGCTGCTGGCAGCCCTCGCCGGGGCCGCCGACGAGGAGGTGGCGGGGCAGCACGTGCTCGTCGTCGACGAGCTGGACGCCGCGACGGCGGCCCGGCTCGACCCCGCGGCCACCCTCGGCGTGGTCACCGTCACCGGCGGTGCCACCGGTCACGGCGTGATCGTCGCGTCTTCCCGGGGCGTCCCCGTCATCACGGGCCGGGCAGAGGCAGGCTCGGCCGCTGACGGTGACGTGATCGCGTTCGACCCCTCCTCGCGCGAGCTGTGGCTGCGCCCGGACGACACGGTCCTCGACGAGCTGCGCGACCGGGCCTCGGCGCGGCTGGCTCGCGCGGACGCGGCCGCGGCC
>ERZ501016.353-NODE-353-length-14341-cov-4.843833_pt1 | contig 14341 bp, 15 predicted proteins | sample MGYA00248889_ERZ501016 | MGnify/ENA primary metagenome ERZ501016 (study PRJEB25958, sample SAMN03398594) | human skin metagenome | study: EMG produced TPA metagenomics assembly of the Human Skin Microbiome Metagenome (human skin metagenome) data set. | reverse complement strand
GGCGGTTGCAACCGCCCGGCCGGGTCACCTCACTCCTCGCTGCTGGCGGAATCCCAGCGGGCGAAACCCGCGGCTTCGGCGCTCGCCTCGTCCACGAACCAGACCTCGGCCCGGGTCCGCTTGAACCAGGGGCTCTCCGGCGAGTGGTAGAGCATGCTGTCCGCATTGCCCTTGACGGTCCAGCCCTCCGGGCCCTTGCCGCGCGGGCCGGCGGCGGCCGAGCCGACGCCATACGGGCCCGGGGGCACATCTAGCAGCGCGGGAGCCGGCGCTGCCGACCGGTCCGAGGACACGCTTGCGGACGGGGCCGCGGCCGGGGGCGCCGGCGAGGTAGCGGTGGCCGGGGCGGTCGACTCATCCAATTCCAGCCCGGCCAAGGTGGCCGGCGCCGATCCGGTCGGGTCGGACGGTGCCAGGAAATGCACCGCAGCCGGCCCGGCCTGGGGAGCCGGGGTAGCAGCGGCGACACCAGCGCCAGCGGCCGCGTCGTTGCCCGGCTCGCGAGTCGGCTCCGACTTAGCCTTATTGCGCTCGGCCTTTTCCGCCTTGCGACGCTGGCGCCAGTCCCAGGCCCGGAATCCGGCGCCCGTTGCGGCCGCCTCATCGACGAACCACACCTCTGCCTTCGTCCGCTCGTATGCCGGGCTGTCCGGGGTGTGGAACAGCATCGAGCTGGCGTTGCCCTTGATTTCCCACCCCGCCGGGCCACTGCCATCAGCATCGGGTGCGGCCGAGCCGGGGCCGAAGTCGCGTACCGGCTCTTGGGGCTCGGCCTGAGGCTCGGCTGAGGACTCGGGCGCAGCAGGCTCCACGATCGCGGTCAAATCGGTGTCGACGAGCGCCGACGCAGCCTGCGTGTCGGCGTCCTCGCTCGGCCTCGCCAACTCGGCGGGGACCTCGGAGTCCGCCACATCGGCGAATGCCGCCGGCACCGGCTCAACCTCAAACGCCGGCTCGACCTCAAACACGGGCTCGGGCTCAGCGAACTCCGGCTCTCCCCCGGTGGGCTCCGGCCCGGCAGGCACACCAGCGAGGTTCGCGTCCGCCATATGAAGGTCCGCGGACTCGATGTCGATGTCCTCGGCGAGCTGAGCCTCAGTGGGCACCGGCGCCTCGTCCTCGACGGCGAGATCCTCGATTTCCTCTGGGGCGAGGGCGATCTCATCCGACGCGGTTTCGATGGCCGGCTCAGCGAGCACGTCCTGCTGGTAGTCCGCGTCGTAGCTCGGCGCGGTGATCGGCAACGCGGCACCGGGTGTGGGCACTTCGGTGTCGAGGCCGGTTACCGGAGAGGACAGTGCCTCCGGCTCCACGTCGGGCTGCAGCGCGGCGGCGTCGGTAGCGGTCTCTGCATCGAACGCCTGAACGTCGCCCGAGTCCACGTCGAGAACGGCCGGGGCCCCGACGCCAGCGACGTCCAGGTCCTCAGCGGGCGCATTCTCGAGTTCGGGCTCGACCTCCGGTGCCACATCAGGTGCAACCTCGGCCTCGAAGGCGACTAGGCCGTCCGCCTCTTCGGCGGAGTCCAGCTCGGCACTGGGGTCGAACTCGGCGGGGGCTGCGATGTCGACGTCCTGGGCCACCGGCTCGGCTGCAACGGCCGGCTCCGCCTCGAAAACCGGTACGGCGTCAAGAACCGGCTCCGGCTCGACTGCGGGCTCAACCCCGGCCTCGGAATCCGCGGCATCCACGTCGAGCCCATGGTCATCGAGGTCGAGCACGCCCACGGGCGCCGCGACCGCCCGCTCGGGCTCGGCATACGCCTGCGCGTCCGCCTCGTCCAGGTCGAGACCGCCCTCGGCGTCCAGGTCCAACGCAGCGGGGGCAGTCGAGACGTCGACCCCCTCGACGGCAGGCTCGACGTCGACGACCTGCTCAGACTCCGCGAGCGGCGTGGCGTCCGCCTCGTCGAGGTCCAGATCACCCTCGGCATCCAGATCCAGACCGGCCGGTGCCAGCTCACCGTCGACGACCTGCGCAGGCTCCGCGTACGGCTGCGAGTCCGCCTCGTCCAGATCCAGGCCGCCCTCGGTATCCAGATCCAGACTCGCCGGAGCCGGCTCACCCTCGTCAACCTGCGCAGGCTCCGCGTACGGCTGCGAGTCCGCCTCGTCGAGGTCCAGACCACCCTCGGTATCCAGATCCAGGCCACCCTGGTCATCCAGATCGATCGCACCTGCCGTAGCCGCAGCCACCGGTTCGGGCTCGGTGACCGGCGCGCTGTCCTCGGCGTCCAGATCGAAGCCACCCTCGGCGTCCAGGTCCAGCGACGCCGGGGCTGCATCCTCGGCCTGCGAGTCCGCCTCGTCCAGATCCAGGCCACCCTCGGCGTCCAGGTCGATGCCCTGGGCGCCCCCCTGGTCATCAAGGTCAATCACACCCGCCGCGGCGGCAGCGATCGGCTCGGGCTCGGCAACCGGCTGCGACTGGACAGCATCCAGGTCAAAGACCTGCTCCTCATCCAAGGCATACGGCTGATCGCCGGGCGTCTCCGCGTCCAGGTTGAGCGCCTCGTTGGCGAGCGGCTCGGTCGAGGTAGCCGCGGCGACGGGGAGCACATTGGTGTCCACCTCGTCGCTGACCGACCCGGCCGCGACGTCGTCGTCGGCATAGGTTGCGGGCTCCACGTCATACGTGGTGGCTGGGGATTCCTCGTAGTCATCGTACTCATCGTCGCTCGCGGCGAGCGTGGCACCACCCGTGGCCGCGGCAGCGGCGCCCAGAGTCGCGTCATCACCGTCCTGCGCGGGGACTTCTTGAATGATCCGGACCTCGCGCGTGGCGCGCTGAATCACATAGATCCAGGTGAGCAAGGCTCCCAGCACAAAAGCCAGGACGAAGAGCCACCACTGCATTACCGGTCTCCGATCGCACGAGTCTCGGGAACGTCGGCGAACGCCTCGTTCTCATTCTTGGGCTTGACGATGGCCGATGCCACGAGCCAGGCGGCCAGCGCGCCCAGCACAAAAGCGAGCAGATACCACAGCCACTCGGTGATGAAATCCATGGCGTCCTCAGTTCACGGTGATCTCGACGCGCCGGTTGGCGGCGATTCCGGCGGGGGTGTCGTTGTCGGCGATCGGCTCGGTCTCACCCTTGCCGGTCGCGGAGACCTGGCCGGCGGCGACACCGTTGTCGACCAGTACCGAACGGACCGACTCGGCGCGCGCCTTGCTCAGGGTGAGGTTCTCGTCCTCGGACCCGGAGGCGTCGGTGTAACCGGTCACATTGAGCTTGACGTCGGGGCACTTCGCGACCATCCCGGCGATGCGCTCGAGGACGGCGGTGGTCGCCTTGTCGGGGTTGGTGCCATAGCGCTCGAAGTTGATCTTGGTGTCGGCGAGGGCGACCTTGATCCGCCCGCCGAGCGACGCGCAAGCGGCATTGGCGTCGCTACCGACGGTCACGCTGTTGTCGATGGAGCTGCCGGCCCAGGCGCCCGCCAGCGCGTCACCGATGGCGGATTTGGCCGCGTCGTCAGCGACTGCGCCGGTGGCGACCAGCGTGCGCAGATCCCAAGCGAGGCCGAAGTCACCCGCGTCCTTGAGCGCGGCGACGGCAGTGCCGAGCGCCGCGGGGTCCGGACCCGAGACGCCCTTGCTGACCGTCACCTGGTCATCAATCTCGGCGCCTGGCACGGCCGCTCGCACGGAGTCCAGCAGCGCGGTCTTGGCCGCCTCGTCGGCGACGGTCGCACGCACCGTGACCTTCTCGCCGCTGCGAGTGACCGCGAAGACACTGTCCGCGACCGCGCCAGTGCCGCTCGTAGCAGAAGACGAGGAGGACGACGAACTGGACTCGCTGCTCGGGCTTGAGGAGGAACTGGGCGACTCGCTCTGGCTGGTCGACGTGGAACTCGTGGGAGTGCTCGAGGTGGTCGGCTTGGCCACTGGGGTCTCGCTGTCATCGCCGAAGAGGCGACCTCCCAACGCGAGGATCAGGGGCACCAGCAGCAGCGCGAGCCACCACCAGCCACCGGGGGTCCGGCGATAGCGCCGCGTCTCATCGGCCCAGGTCGCGACACGGCGGACCTCCCCGGTCCCGGGGGACGCTTCCCACTGGTCCTCCCCGTCGTAGGGGCCGCCGCGGGACACCTCGTCGGTCATGATCACTCCGTTTCGCTACTGGGCGCGGTTGCGCGTGACCAAGATACGGCGGCGCACCGACAGCCCCGGGACCCGACATACGGTGTCCGGGAGTCGTTTTGCTCACGCTTCGGCCGCAGTGCCCAGCCGGAATGCCGGCCGGGCCAGCTCGGGCTGCTCAGCGGGGCCGGCGGCCGGCGAAGATCGCGGCGGTCACCGCGCCGGCGAGAGCGCCCAGGCATAGACCGAACACCGCGAGATAGCCGAAGGCGGTGCGCCCGCCATACAGGCCGTTGTCGGCCTCGATGAAGTAGCTGAGACCGCCGACTAGCAGGCCGAGGAGCGCACCGACGACGATAAAAGTCACTATTCGCGGTTCCCGGCGCGCGGGCAGCCGAGTGGACATATCAGCCACCTTTCCGCCGCCTCGGGTGCGGCTGTCAGTCCTAGAGCCTAATGTGACCAGCGTTGACCGCAAACATCAGGAGGAGTTGCAGATGAGCACCATTCGCACGCACCGCTGGGGGCGCCGCGCCACGACCGCCGCGGCATTCGGGACCGCCGTGGGCATGCTCACCGCGACCGGGGCGCTGGCCGGCGGCGGGACCCCCGGTGCGGGGGGCATCGGGGATCCGTACTACCCGGCATACGGCAACGGGGGGTACAACGTCAGCAACTACGACCTCTATGTCGACTACGTCCCCGCCTCGGGCCGGGTGACCGGCACCGCCGTCATCACGGCCAAGGCGACCCAGGACCTGTCCTCCTTCAACCTGGACCTCGTCCTGAGCGCCAAGACGGTGACCGTCAACGGCAAGCCGGCGGAGTTCGCCAAGCCGGATCAGCACGAGCTCGTGGTCAAGCCGGCCACCATGCTGAAGAACGGTTCGACCATGGTCGTCAAGGTCACCTACACCGGCATCCCGAGCAAGATCAGCTACAACGGCATCTCCCCGTGGATCGGCAGCGGCTCGGAGGCCCTGGCGCTCGGAGAGCCCGAGATCGCCGCCTGGTGGTTCCCCAGCAATGACCACCCGCGCGACAAGGCGACCTATTCGATGACCTTCACTGTCCCCAAGGGGCTGGAGGCGATCGGTCCGGGCGACTTCATGGGCAAGACCAGCGGGACCACCAAGGACACCTGGAAGTGGGTCTCCCCCAAGCCGATGGCGCCCTACCTGGCGTTCATGGCCGTCGGGCAGTACGACCTGCTCACCGGCACCATGAACAAGCGTCCGTACACCACGGCCATCACCACGCAGAACACCACCGCCGCAGTTACCCGCGCCAAGAAGGACGTGCTGCGCACGCCGGAAGTCACCAACTGGGCGGCCGCGCAATTCGGGCCCTACCCCTTCAAGGAAGTCGGTGGCGTGATCGCCGAACAGTCCACCGGCTTCGCTTTGGAGAACCAGCAGCGACCGGTCTACACGGTCGACTTCTGGGGCGGCGGGAGCAATATCTACGTCGTGGTCCACGAGATGGCCCACCAGTGGTTCGGCGACTCGGTCAGCGTGCGCAACTGGCGTGACATCTGGCTCAACGAGGGCTTCGCCACGTACGCCGAATTCCTCTGGTCGGACAAGCACGGCGAGGGCACCACCAACCAGCTCCTCGAGGAGAACTACCAGTCGTTCAGCGGGGAGCCCACGTTCTGGCAGCTGCCGATCTCCAACCCGGGCCCGCGCCAGGAGTTCTCGTGGCAGGTCTACCTGCGTGGCGGGATGACCCTCGCGGCCTTGCGCAACCGGGTGGGCGAGGAGAAGTTGACGCAGATCCTGCAGACCTGGACCTCCTCGCACCAGTACGGCAATGGCTCCATTGCCCAGTTCACCTCGCTCGCCGAGCGGATCTCCGGGCAGGACCTGGATTCCTTCTTCCGCGCCTGGTTGACCGCCCGCACCAAGCCGGCGCACACCGCGGAGAACGGCTTCCTGCCGGCCCGGGCCAACGCGCAGCGGCCGGCCTCCGCCGACCGCATCCTGCAGAACGCCAAGCTGCTGGCCGCCAAGTGAGCCTGCGCCGGTGACCCGACTCCCCGCCAGCCGGGTCCCGGACCCGATGGATGCCCCACCCGTGCGGTGGGGCATCCTCGGGGCCGGGTCGATCGCTGGTGCCTTCACGTATGCCGTGCGCCACGGCACCCGCGGCTCCGTCACCGTGGTCGGCAGCCGGGACCAGGGCCGGGCCGACGCCTTCGCCGCTGAGCACGGCGTCGGCCGTGGGGTGGGCAGTTACGCCGAGCTCGTGGCGGCCGATGACGTCGACATCGTCTATGTCGCCTCCCCGCACTCCGAGCACCATGAGCACGCGCTCTTGGCGTTGACGGCCGGCAAACCGGTGTTGGTCGAGAAGTCCTTCACTCGCAACGCGCCCGAGGCCCGGGAGGTCGTGCAGACCGCCCGGGAGCGTGGGCTGCTGTGCATCGAGGCGATGTGGTCGCGCTTCCTACCGCACTACGACATCGTGCGGCAGATCGTCGCGAACGGCCAACTGGGGACCATCCGATCCGTGGCCGCCGATCACGGCCAGCCCCTCTGGCCCGATGGACCCCGGCGCCTGTCGGACCCCGAACTGGCCGGCGGTGCGTTGCTCGATCTCGGTATCTACCCGGTGTCCTTTGCGCACCTGGTGCTCGGTTCGCTGACCGGGCTGCGGGCGCAGGGCACTCTCACTCCCGAGGGCGTGGATCTCACCACGAGCGTGCTGGCCACCAACTCGGCCGGGGCACACGCGGTCCTCAGCACAACGATGGGCGCGAAGACCCCCACCACAGCCTTGATCGCCGGGGACAAGGGACGGGTGGAGATCGCGGGCGAGTTCTATCAGCCGAACTCGGTGGTCCTGCGCGGACCGAATGGCGAGGAGATCGACCGTTGGGATCCACCGGCCAACGAGCCGCATGGGTTCCGGTATGAGGCGGCGGAGGCCGCTCGGTGCCTGCACGAGGGTCGGACCGAGACGGACTACCTGCCGCTGGACGACACCATCGCGATCATGACGGTCATGGACGAGATCCGCGCGCAGATCGGGGTGCGCTATCCCGGTGAAGCGCCGTTGCCGGCCACCGCGTGAACTCAGCACTGCCTCAGCTCAGAACCGCCTCAGCTCAGCGCCGCCACTGCTGCGCGGGCAGGGGGCGTTCGACCGAGGGGTCCCAGGGGCGAGCCAGACCGGCCAGCTCGAGAAGCTCCGAGAGCAGGGTGGCGGTGAAGCCCCATACGAACAGGCCGGCGACGTCGAACCCGGGGCTGGCGTAGCCGATCGGGGTGGTGACCGTGAAGCGGTTGGCCGGGTCCACGAGCGCCGCCACGGGCACCCGTACCACGCGCTCCACTTCGATATCGCTGATCACGGTGACCTCGGACGGCTCCCGCCACCAGGCCAGGACGGGGGTCACCGCATTCGCGCTCGGCGACAAATAGAGCGGCGGCAGATCTCCCACGATGTCGACCCCGGCCGGGATCACGCCGACCTCTTCCTCGGCTTCGCGCAAGGCCGCACCTCGGGGTCCGTCGTCACCCGGGTCGATGCGCCCGCCTGGGAAGGACACCTGACCGGCATGGCTGCGCAGCGAACTCCCCCGCTGCGTGAGCACCACATCCTCACCACCGAGCGGGTGCGGCCCGAAGAGAATGAGTACCGCGGCCGTCCGCGCGGGTTTCGGCGGCGGCGGGTAGCGGGTGAAATGGCTCTCCCCCAACTGCAACACCCGCGCCGGCAGCGCCCGCAACCATTCGGGCATCTCCCGCGCCGAGGTCATCGGACCGGCAGGTCCGCACTCGGCCCGGCCACCCCGGCGACGACCGGGGTGGCACCGGGGGCCAGCTCGTATTTGCGCAGCTTGAGTGCCTTCTCCGGGTCGGTCTCGCCGATGCCGTAGGACGGGCACGACCGGGCCACCGGGCAGGCACCGCACGCCGGACGTTTGGCGTGGCAGATGCGCCGGCCGTGAAAGATCAGGACGTGGGAGAGCATGGTCCACTCCTTGCGGGGGATGAGCTCACCGATGGCGGCCTCGACCCTGACCGGGTCCTCCTCCTGCGTCCACTCGAATCGGCGCACCAGCCGGCCGAAATGGGTGTCCACGGTGATCCCGGGGACACCGAATGCATTGCCGAGCACCACATTCGCGGTCTTGCGCCCCACCCCGGGCAAGGTCACCAGATCGGCCAACCGCGCGGGCACCTCGCCGCCGAAGCGTTCTTCCAGGGCGGCACCGAGCTTGATCAGGGAATCGGCCTTGGCGCGAAAGAAGCCGGTCGGGGTGATGATCGCCTCGAGTTCGGCGCGGTCAGCGGCGGCGTAGGCCGCGGCGTCGGGATAGCGCGCAAATAGGGTGGGCGTCACCTTGTTGACCCCGACATCCGTGGTCTGCGCCGACAGGATCGTCGCCACCAGCAGTTGCAACGGGGTCTGATAATCCAACTCGCAGTGGGCATAGGGGTAGAACTGCGCCAACTCCCGGTACATCCGGCGCGCCCGCCGGGTCCGCGCCAAGGGGGTTTCCGGAGCCTTCACCCGACCACCTTATGCACCACGCAGATGCGGCTGAACCACCCGACCGCGCCCGGAATCTCCCACTTCCGGGACAGCTTTGCTGTCTCCCGGCAGGCCCGCGGCGGGCATGGCACACTCTGCAAGGTGGACCTCGACGTATTGCGCCGTTCTCCCCTTTTCGCGGGTCTCGATGAGCAGGCCGTCAAGGATCTGCTCGCGACGATGACGCCCGTCCAGATGGATCGCGGCGACGTGCTCTTCCATGAGCACGACCCGGGTGACCGGCTTTATGTGATCGCCGACGGCAAGGTGAAGCTCGGCCGCACGAGCCCCGACGGCCGCGAGAACCTGCTGGCAATCCTCGGGCCCGGCGAGATGTTCGGCGAATTGAGCCTCTTTGATCCCGGCCCGCGCACCGGCACCGCCACCGCGATCGCGGAGACACAACTGGTGGGACTCGGCTCGGAGGCGCTGCGCAGCTTCCTGGCGGACCGGCCCCAGGCCGCCCTCACCCTGCTGGCTGCCCTGGCGCGCCGGCTGCGCCGGACCAATGAATCCTTGGCTGACCTGGTCTTCACCGATGTCCCCGGTCGCGTGGCCAAGGCACTGCTGGATCTCTCCCAGCGGTTCGGCCGCCCGGTCGAGGAGGGCACGCTGGTTGCCCACGACCTCACTCAGGAGGAACTCGCCCAGCTCGTCGGCGCCTCCCGGGAGACCGTCAACAAGGCGCTTGCCGACTTCGTCACCCGCGGCTGGATCCGCCTGGAAGCCCGGGCCGTGCTGCTGCTCAACCTTGAGCGCCTGCAGAAGCGCGCGGGGGCCTGACGCGGCATACGGCGGCAAGCCGGCATACCGGGGACGGCCCGGTCAGTCGGCGGCGGCGAGATAGTCGAGCTGCGCGGCGATCGACAGGCGCGCCGCCGGCCATACCTCCGCGGGTAGCTCGGCATAGACGGCGTTGAGGACGTCGTCAACTCCCTCGGCGCCGTCAGCGAGCGCTTGGCGCACCTGCTCGAGCCGCTCGCGCCGGTGCTGCTGATAGAAGGCGACCATGGCCGCCGCATCCGGCACCATCGGGCCGTGCCCGGGCAGGATCGTGGCCACCGATCCGCCGCCGACGAGTTCTCGGATCCGTTCCAGTGAGTCCAGGTATGCCGCGAGCTCACCATCGGGGTGGGCGACCACGGTGGTGCCCCGCCCCAGGACCGTGTCTCCGGTGAGCAGGGCGGAGTCGGCGTCGAGCACGAAGGACACCGAGTCCGCGGTATGCCCGGGGGTCGCCACCACGCGCAGCTCGACCGGACCCGCCCGCAGCACATCCCCATCGGCCAGGTCGTCGTGACCGCGGCCAACAGCGCGGATCGGGGAACCGGTCAGTTCCGCGAACTCTTGGGCCCCGTCCGCATGGTCGGGGTGACCGTGGGTCAGCACGGTGGCCACCACTCGCGCCTGCCGGCCCGCGACAAAACCCGCCACCGCCTCGAGGTGCTCGCGCAGCCGCGGCCCTGGGTCCACAACGATCGCTTCGTCGGCGCTCGGGCTCATCACCACCCAGGTGTTGGTCCCGTCGAGGGTCATCGGGCCCGGGTTCGGAGCGAGGATGCAGGTCGCGTGCGGTGTGATGACCCCGCCGCTCCATGGCATCGCGCTTGAGGCGGGTGGGCCGCTCATCTCTTCTCCTGACGGTTGATCCGGTCGCGCCGGCACCCGGTCATGGCAGGTCCGCCTGCATGCCCCAGCCTCCGGCGTGCGGGACCGGTCGCGGCTTGACCGCGGGCACCGGCGCGCGCCGAGCGACGATTTCGGCAGCGGAGTCCGCCGAGGCCAGCATTTCCAGGCAGACCCGCGTCGGCGGCATGAGCACATCGTCGGCGTCGCTCAGGAGGTCGGCCGGCCGCGCCCATTCGGCGGATTCCGCCTCGGTGGTTCCCCCATCCGCCTCCTGCGCCGGCGGCAGCAGGGCGGTGAAGAAGTGCGTGTCGTAGCGTCGCGGCTCGACCTCGGGGGTAATCCAATGCGCCGCATACCCGAGCAGATCGGTGCGGGCGACCAGCCCGAGTTCGCCGAAGATGGCGCCGAGCCCGGCCTGCCGGGCCAAGACGCGCTGGCGAGCCAGGCGCACATCCTCGCGCGCCGCCCCGAGCACGGTATGGCCGTCCGGCCCGGCCAGCAGCACGCCCGCCTCTTCGAAGAGTTCCCGGATGGCGGCGCTGACCAGCGCATTCGCCACCTCGACCGGGGCGTCGAGAACGCCCGCCCAGTCGGCGAGCGATGGCCCGGCCCACGGCAGCGGCCCGTGATCACCCGGATCAACACTGCCGCCGGGGAAGACCACGCGCCGCGCGGCAAACGCCATGGACGCCACCCGTCGCTGGACGAACACTTCCACCCCAGCAGCGCCGTCGCGCACCAGCATCACCGTGGCGGCGAGCTTGGCCCGCGCGCCCGCGTCGGGTGCGTCGACCCAGGCGGCATACCGCTCGGCCAGCTCGCCGGTGACGGCCATCGGGAAGGTGCGCTGCGGCATACGGGCGATCAGGCGACGGCGACGATGATCTCGACCTCGACCGGAGCGCCCAGCGGGAGGGACGCGACGCCGACGGCCGAGCGGGCGTGCACTCCGGCGTCGCCGAAGGCGGCGCCGAGGAGGTCACTGGCGCCATTGATCACGGCGGGCTGACCGGTGAAGGAGGGATCGCTGGCAACGAACCCGACGACCTTCACCACGCGGGTGACCTGGTCCAGGTCACCGATGACCGACTTCACGGCGGCGATGGCGTTGATCGCACAGATGCGGGCCAACTCCTTGGCCTGCTCCGGGGAGACCTGGCCCTCACCCTCGCCGACCACGCCGGTGGCGGCCATGGAGCCGGACACCATGGGCAACTGGCCCGAGGTGTACACCAGGTCACCGTTGCGCAGCGCGGGGATATAGGTGGCCACCGGCGGAACCACATCGGGGACGGTGACGCCGAGCTCGGACAGGCGGTCTTCAACTGCGGACATACGGGGCTCCTTAACGGATCGGGTCACTCGACGGGGCGCTTGAAGTAGGCGACGAGCCCATTGCCGTCGGGCCCGGGCACAACCTGGACCAATTCCCAGCCATCAGTACCCCAGTTGTCGAGGATCTGCTTGGTGGCGTGGACGAGCAAGGGGACGGTGGCGTATTCCCAGCGGGTCATGGTCGCGACCCTATCCACCCCGACCGACGACGCGCGGTTTGTGTCACACCTGCTCGCACCGATGCCGCACCCCGGGCGCATTTAGGCTTGTCGCTGTGACCGGCTATTCCCCCGCCTCCGGCGTCCGCTTACACGTGGTCACGGGCAAAGGCGGCACCGGCAAAACGACCGTCGCCGCTGCGCTGAGCGTGGCGCTGGCTCGGCAGGGCAAAAAGGTCCTGCTGGCCGAGGTCGAGGAACGCCAAGGCATCAGCCAGACCTTCGACATCCCGCCGCTGCCGCACGCCGAGACCCTGATCCTCGAGGACCCGTCCGGCGGCAGCCTGTGGGGTATGGCGGTCCAGCCCAAGGCCGCGCTACTGGACTACCTGCAGCGTTTCTACAAGCTCGGGCGAGCCGGTTCGCTGCTGGACAAGGTCGGCGCCACCGACTTCGCCACCACGATTGCCCCGGGTGTGCGCGACGTCCTGCTCATCGGCAAGGTCTATGAGGCCGTAGGGCGCACCTCCGGGCGCGGCCGCAATGCCGCCCCGACGTATGACGCGGTCGTCCTCGACGCCCCGCCCACCGGGCGGATCGCCCGCTTCCTCGGGGTCAATGAGGAACTCGCCGAGGTCGCCCGAGTGGGTCCGATCAAGGGCCAGGCCGATTCGATCACCGCGCTGCTGCAAAGCCGGGCGACGGCCGTGCACCTGGTCACCCTGCTCGAGGAGATGCCGGTGCAGGAGTGCCTCGATGCGCTCGACGAACTCGACCGGATGTCATTGCCCCTCGGCGCGGTCGTGGTCAACCAAGTCCGCGACCCGATCCTCGGCGACCCGGACCTGGATGCCCTCTCCGCCGGTGCCGGCAAGAAGTTCACGACTGCGCTGACCGCGGACCTGGCCACCGCCGGAGTCCCCGACTCCGAGGCCATCACCGAGGTGCTGCTCGCCGAAGCGAACGACCACCTCCAGCGGCTGGATCTGCAGGCCGAGCAAGACCAGCGCATCCAGGACCGCGGCCGCCAGGTCTATTACCTCCCCGCGCTCAGCGAGGGCCTGGACCGCGGTGGCATCGGCGTGCTGGCTGACGAACTGCATACCCAGGGGATGGTGTGATGGCCCGCCCGCGCACGGTGGAACTCGACCTCGACGCCCTGCTGGCCGACCGCAGCAAGCGGATCATCGTCTGCTGCGGCTCCGGTGGGGTCGGCAAGACGACTACCGCTGCGGCGCTCGGGCTGCGCGCCGCCGACCAGGGCCGCCGGGTCGTCGTGCTGACCATCGACCCGGCGCTGCGGCTGGCGCAATCGCTCGGGCTGACCGCCCTGGATAACACCCCCCGCCCGGTCTCCGGAGTGGACCCGGCCAATGGCGGCAGCCTCGACGCGATGATGCTCGACATGAAGCGGACCTTTGATGAGGTCGTGGAAGCGCACGCCAGCCCGGAAAAGGCCGCCCAGATCCTCGCCAATCCGTTTTATGTCGCGGTCTCCTCCTCTTTTGCGGGCACCCAGGAATACATGGCGATGGAGAAGCTCGGGCAGTTGCGCGCCCAGAGCGAGGCCGACGGTCGGTGGGATCTCATCGTGGTCGACACCCCACCGTCCCGCTCGGCGCTGGACTTCCTCGATGCTCCCAAGCGACTCGGGTCCTTCCTCGACGGCCGCCTCATCCGGGTGCTGATGGCGCCGGCGAAGGCGGGAGGCAAGGCCTACGTCAAGGCGGTCGGGGCGACCATGACCATGGCCATGGGGGTGATGACCAAGGTGCTGGGTGGTGACTTGCTGCGCGACGTGCAGACCTTCGTCGCCGCGATGGACACCATGTTCGGTGGCTTCCGGGAGCGCGCGGACCAGACCTATGCCCTGCTCAAGGACCAGGAAACGGCATTCGTCGTGGTCGCCGCGCCCGAGCGCGATGCGCTGCGCGAGGCGGCGTTCTTCACCGACCGACTGGTCCGGGAGGCGATGCCGCTGGCCGGCGTCGTGGTCAACCGGGTCCAGAATGTCGCCGGAGCCCTCAGCCGGGTACGCGCCGAGGATGCGGCCGAGGTCTTGGAAAGCGGCAGTCCCAAGTCGTCAGCGAGCGCGGGTCTCTTGCGGCTGCACGCGGAACTGTCGGCGAATGCCGAACGCCACCAGGCGCACATCGCCCGGTTCGCCACTTCGCACCCAGGGGTCGCGCTGACTCAAGTGCCCGCTGCCGCCCGGGATATCCACGACATCAACGGCCTGCGGTCGGTCGGGGCGGCTCTCGCCGACTGAGTTCGGCGCGTCGGGTCAGTCGGCCTGGCCGAGCACCAAGCGGGCCTGCCAGGAGCGGACTCGGGGGTAGCGGCGCAGCAGGGCGCGGCGTTCGCGTTCGGTGAGCCCACCCCATACCCCGAACTCGATGCGGTTATCCAAGGCGTCGGCGAGGCACTGCCGGATGACGGGGCACTCACGGCATACGGCCTTGGCGTCATGTTGTGTCTTGCCGCGCACGAATAGGGCGTCGGGATCATTGGTCACGCATGCGCCTTGCGCGGCCCAATTCTCCGGTCCATCACCGATATCGACGCGAGCCAGCAAACTCATCCTGGCACCCA
>ERZ501016.351-NODE-351-length-14374-cov-11.758084_pt1 | contig 14374 bp, 5 predicted proteins | sample MGYA00248889_ERZ501016 | MGnify/ENA primary metagenome ERZ501016 (study PRJEB25958, sample SAMN03398594) | human skin metagenome | study: EMG produced TPA metagenomics assembly of the Human Skin Microbiome Metagenome (human skin metagenome) data set. | reverse complement strand
CCTGGGCCTGCTCGATGACCTCGATCGACTGGTCGCGGCGAGGGCTAGAGGGTCGACGCCTCGGCGACCTCCTCGCCCAGGTTGGGTATTTCACCAACGCGCATCGCGCCGGTGACGACGTGTGGGCGCTGATGCACCTGATCTGGGACACCCAGGCCTGGCCCGAACTGCTCGCCCGAGCCGAGAAGCCCAGCTACCGCGTCGAGGCGGTCGGGGCGCCCTACGCAAAGAAGGACGCGCTGCGCCTCGGGGGGTTCAGGTGGGATGCCCATCGCCGCGTGTGGTTTGCGTTGTGCGAGGACCCGATGTGCGTGTCGAGCGAGCGGGAATTGACCTTTTCCGACTGGCCCCAGACCCGCAAATACAGCGTCTCGCGCGAGATCGGCGTGTCGAGCGACTGGAACAGCGCCCAGGCGAGCGTGAATTCGCGTTCGGTCAGCGGGTCGGTGGGCATGGACCGGGTGGCAGTGCCGGTCGCGCGGTTGAGCAGCACGTCCGCGCACTGCAACCGGTCGTTGGTTGACCCGGCGGCGCGGCCGCGCCCCAGCAGGGTTTTCATCCGCGCAGCCAGCACGGGGATGGAGCAGGGCTTGGTCACGTAATCGTCCGCCCCGGCTTCGAGCACGGCGACGATGTCGTCATCATTCTCGCGCGAGGTCAGCATGATGACGGGGACCGCCGGGTGCCAGCTGGCGCGGATCCATTCGAGCACGGCGAGCCCGTTCTTGCCCGGCATGTTCCAGTCCAGCACCACCAGATCGGCGTTGACCCTGACGAACCGGGCGCGGAAATCCTCGAAATCGGGAAACCCCTCGACCGTCAGATTGAGCCCCACGGCCGCGTCGTTGACCGCGTCGCGCCATACTTTCTCGTCATCCAGGGCCAGCGCCAACCGCGTCAAGCGCCACACCCCGGTGTGCATAGCTCGGCCGCAATCGCTTCGCCCAGCTTGCGGGCCACCCGCTCCCGCTCTGCTGGGGACAGGCCGCGCCGGTGCCCGATGCCGGCCCAGATGCGGCCCGCCACCGCTCCGCGCTGGTCATAGAGCGTGGCCTGCGCTTCGCTCAGCATCGCCCAACGGACCGAATCCACGCGCCGCTCGGCGACAGCAGCGGGGTGGGCGAAAGACACCCGGCGCGGACGGGTGGCGCAGGACAGTTCGAGCAAGGGCGCCGTGTCGGGCAGTCGCCCGGCGGCCATGCGCCCCGTCATGGCGTCCCAGACCGTCGCACACCCGGCGCCGGCGACGATCCGGGCCGCCGGGCCGGGCCGGGCGCCCGACTGGTGCGCCTGCACTGCGCCCATGCCAGCGCATCCCGAAAGCATTGTTAGCATCACTACCATCACCGCAGCGCCCGCGCCGGAAATCGGCGGCACTGGGACACATCTAGCGCGATAGCCGGTCAGAAAATGTAAAACATTGTCAACTAAGCGCATGTGCCCAGACACTGAAAAAGTTTTCGCCTAGGGGCCCCTCGCTGACCCACCGGCCCGTTCCCGCATCGGGATGGGTCCGTGGCTTTAAATGGGAATACCTTCGTGAGCAATTGCCACCCGCGCATCAGGCTGGTACGGCGCTCCACCGGAGTTGCCGCGCCTGTCGCTGTGGCCCGAGCGCTCGCGTTGGTATGGCGCCGCACCCGCACCGAACTGTCGATCCGAGGGAAATGAAGACCATGAACGGCGCGTTCCTAAAGGGCGTGACAAGGCTCCTGGCGGCCATCGGGCTCGTGCTGAGCGGCGCGGCAGCGCACGCGGCGGACCTGCAAGTTTCGCAGTACTCGTCCTCACCGGACCCGGTCGCGGTGCCGGCCACGGCGACTTTCACCGTGGTCGTGGGCAACAATGCCAGCGCCGCCGTGGCGAATGCGGTGGTGACGATCAGCATCCCAAGCACGGTGGAAGTGCTGGCCACTCCGGGCAGCTTCCCCTCCAATTGCGTACTGAGCGGCGCGGTCGCCAGCCAGACGCTGACGTGCACCATAGCCTCGCTGGCGGGTGGCGGCGCGCCCAGTGCGCAAACCATCACCTATACGGCGGTGGCGCGCACCGCGGGGAGTGCGCCCACCACGGCCTCGATCACTGCAGCCGGTAATGTCGATAACAACCCCGGCAACGATTCGCTGACCATCACGCCAACCGTTCGCGGTGGCGCCGACTTGCGGATGACCAAGACGGGATCTTCGGCCAACGTCATCGCCGGCGGCACGCTCCAATACACGCTGACGGCATACAACGATGGGCCGTCGACTACCTCGGCGGTCCGGGTCGTGGACAACCTGCCGGCGGCGAGCGATTTTCAGTATCAGAGCTTTACCGGCAGCGGCTGGGCGTGCGCCCTGTCGGGCACTGCGGTCACCTGCAACTATTCCGGTGCCGCCCCCGCCCTGGGCGCGGCCTATCCCGCACTGACGATCACCGGTCGGGTCACTAAGGCCACTTCGGGCACGATATCCAACATCGCCAGCGTCACTCTGACAGACCCGCTGCTGCTCGATCCCAACGGCGCCAACAACAACTCCAACACCGTCGTCACCAACGTACAGGGCGGTAGCGACATGCAGGCGATCAAGTCGATGCCCTCGACCATCGTCGTCGGCGCCAGCGGGAACATCGTGCTGTCGATCCGCAACAACGGCCCGCAGAATGCGCCTGCCGGCTCGACCATCACCGATACGATCGATGCCGCGCTGACAATCGGCGCATTGCCCGCTAACTGCGCGCGAAACGGACAGACCGTCACCTGTACAGCCGGCGCGATCGCGGCGAGCCAGCAGACCACGTTCACCATCCCGGTTACCGGCGCCGCAGCCACGCCGGCGGTCATCAACAACACGGCCCAGATCACCGTTCCGGCCTCTTTCGGCGACCCCAACCTGACCAATAACTCGGTCATCGCGCCGTTTCAGGTGGTTCTGCCCAATGCCGACCTGCAACTGCGGACCAAGACCAAGACACCCAATCCGGTGGCGCCCGGCGCCAACATCACCAGCGCCATCACCGTGCGCAACCTCGGCCCGTCGGTGGCCAGCTACTCGCCGGCCAACCCTATCCGCGTCACCGATACGCTGGGGCCGAACGAAACATTTGTCAGCGTGGTGGGCACAGCCTGGTCCTGCAGCGCCGCGGGCACTGTCGTCACCTGCGAGACGATCGGCACCGGAACGCTGGGGGTCAACGGCAACATCAGCCTCAACCTGATCACACAGGCCGGCGCGGGTACCGATGCCATCATCACCAACACCGCCTGCACCGACCGCACCGCCGGATCGGCGCATACCCCGTCGTCCGTGACGAGCCCGACGGCCAACGACTGCCTCGCCGCCGGCACTCGATCCACCACCAGCGCCGCGGACCTCTCCATCGCCAAGGACATGAGTTTGTCGCCCACTTCGGGGTGGACGGAAAACCTGGCGGTCAGCGACACCGATTCGGTCTTTTACATCCGGCTGACAGCTTGGAATGCGGCCGGCAGCGATACGGCGCGCACCGTGCGCGTGACCGACGCGATTCCCAATCTTCTCAATGCTGCCGCCCCTAACATCACGGTGGTCGCGCAGGAGAGCGCCACCGCCGGTTCGATGACCTACAACGCGGCCGGCGGGCTGGTCACCTGGACATTCAGCGATCTGGCGGGGGGTGCCTCTGAAACGCTGGTCATCCGCGTCACGCGCCCGTTCGAAAGCGGCTCTTTCACCAACTTCGCCAGCATATTCTCGCCCGATACCACCGAGCTGAACAGCAACAACAACACCGATTCCGCCAATTACAGCGTCGCTGCGATTGCGGACATGACCATCAACTCCAAAACCGTCACGCCCAACCCGTCGCGTGTGGGCGTCGCCTCGACCTACGTGATCAGCGTGCGCAACGCAGGTGCGAACTCGGCCGAGAACGTCCAAGTCATTGACGTAATCGACCCGGCGAGGTTCGAGATCATCGGCACCCCGACCACCACCAAGCCGGGCGCGACCTGTTCGGTCGTGACCGCGACCGGCACCGTCACCTGCAACATGGGCACGTTTGCGCGCACCGAGGTGCGCCAGATCAACGTGAACGTGATGCCGCGCTATCCGTTCGGCAGCGAAACGCTTTCCACCCTTCCAGTAACCCAGGTTAATCGCGCCACGGTGACCACCAGCACCCGCGATTCCAACGGCGGCTCCGACCCCAACTCGGGCAACAACTTCTTCGCCCTCAACCACCCGATCAACCCGCCGACCTTTGATCTGGCCGTGACCAAGACCGAATCTGACCCGGTGGTCGACGATCCGATCCGCTTCGATGAAACCCTGAATTACGACGTGCGGGTGTCGAACTTCGGCCCATCGCGCGCGTCGGATGTGGTTGTGACCGATCTGCCCAATCCGCCCGCTGGGCTGACGATGACGCTAAGCTCGGTCGAGATCAACCCGGTGGCCGCCAACGGCGGGCTGACCCTACAGGCGGCCCCCAATGCCGGCTGCACGGCGTCGGGCGCGAACTATGTCTGCAAGATCGATCAGATCAACGCCGCGGCGAACAACCTCGACCCGTCGCGCCAGGTGATCTTCCGTATGAAGTTCACCATCGCGGGCGCAGCGCCGACGGTCGCTACCACGTTCTCGAACGCGGTCCAGGTGACCTCGGCCGAACAGCCCGTTTGGAACGGTGCCGGCGCCGACGTGCAGACGGGCAACAACCGCGCCATCCAGAACACCACGGTACGCCCCGCGACCGATCTGGAGATCGTCAGTAAGACCCGCGGCGGTGCGTTGGAACGCGCGGTGGACGAGCCGATCGAGTTCACCATCCGCTGGCGCAACAACGGCCCATCGGCTGCGGCGCGCGTGAACGTCACCGACACGCTGCCCGCCGGCTTCGCGCTGCTGGCAAGCCCCGCGCCCAGCACCAGCATTCCCGCCGGTTCGTACGCCAGCGTCAGCGGGCTCGACTGCACCGGCACCACCACTGTCGTCTGCGTGATCGACGGCTCGTTCCCGCCCGGCGCCACCGAACTGGTCGATCTCAAGCTCACGGTGCGTGCGGTGGGGCCGTACACGGGCCCGATCTCGCCGACTGATGTCACCAACAGTGCCACGATCACCATCGGAACCGACGCCGGAGGCGTTCCGTTGAGCGAGGACAGCAACCCGGCCAACAACACGCAGACCGCGGTGGTGCAGATCCGCCCCGCGTCGATCGCGGGCGTGTCCTATGCCGACAATAACGACAACGGCGCGATCGACCCGGGCGAGGGGACCGCCGGTGTCACCATCACGCTCACCGGCACCGACACCTTCGGCAATCCAGTCAACCGCACGGCGGTGACCGATGCCAACGGCGCATTCGTATTCAACTCGCTCGCCCCGTCGAACGCGGCCGGCTACACCCTGGTCGAAACCCAGCCGACGACGCATTACGACCTTAACGAAACCGCGGGCACTGCCGGCGGCACGGTGGACAACAGCAGCTATGGCAATGCTGCCGCGCAGAACACCATCGCGGGCATTGTCCTGCCGGCAACGACCGACGCCACCGGCTATATCTTCCAGAACCACCTGCGCGCGGTGATCGTCGCCGACGATGACAACCCGGCGCCGGTGAACGGCCTGGTCGGGCAGACAAACATCATCAATGCCTTCGCTAACGATACCCTGAACGGCAATCCGGTAACGCCGGCGCAGATCGTCGCGACGATCGTCACGCCTCCCTCGAACGCCGGGGTAACGATGGACCCGGCGACCGGCGATGTCAGCGTTGCCGCCGGCACTCCGGCGGGCACCTACACGATCGATTACCGCATCTGTGACGCGGCCGAGCCTACCAACTGCGACCCGGCGCGGGTGACGGTGATCGTCAACTTGCCGGCGATCGTTGCCACCAACGACAGCGTCACTGGCATGAACAGCCTGACCGGCGGCACCAATGTGCTGAACGCGCTGGACGGCGACACGCTGAACGGCGCGCCGGCGACCACCGCCACCGTCACCATTGCGCTGGCGCCGGGGGCGACTGTTCCGGCCGGCCTCACCTTCGACGCCGCTACCGGCAACACCAGCGTCGCGCCGGGGACGCCGGCGGGCACCTACGCTTTCAATTATCGCATCTGCGACCGGGTGAACCCCACCAACTGCGCCGACGCCACCGAAACGGTGACTGTGGTCGCCCCGGCGATCGTCGCGATCGACGACAGCGCGGGGCCGATCAGCGGGATCGCGGGCGGCACCAATGTGATGAACGCGCTGACTGGCGACACGCTGAACGGCGTGCCGGCCACCACCGCCACCATCACCATCGCGCTCGCTCCGGGCGCCACGGTCCCCGCGGGCCTCACCTTCGACACTGCCACCGGCAATGTCAGCGTGGCACCGGGGACGCCGGCTGGCAGCTACAGCTTCAACTATCGCATCTGCGATCGGGTGAACCCCACCAACTGTGCGGACGCCACCGAAACGGTGACCGTGCTCGCAGCCCCGATCGACGCGATCGACGACAGCGTGACCGGGATCAACGGCACCACGGGCGCCACCAACGTGCTGAACGTGCTGGGCGCGGACACGCTTGACGGCGCGGCGGCGACGCTGGCCAATGTCTCGCTGACCTTGGCGACCGGCTCGACCGTGCCCGCCGGGATTACCTTCGATCCGGCCACCGGCAACGTCTCGGTCAACCCCGGCACGCCGGCCGGTTCGTACAGCTTCAATTATACGATCTGCGAGCGGCTTAACCCCACAAACTGCGATACGGCAACGGCGACCGTCACCGTCCAGGTGGGCACGCTGGCCGCGGTCAACGATAGCGCCACCGGGATCAACGGCCGCATCGGCGCCAACGATGTGCTGAACGTGCTGACCGGCGACACCCTGAACGGTGACCCGGCGACGACCGCCAATGTCACGATCGCCGTGGCCGCCGGCTCGACCGTCCCGACCGGGCTGACCTTCGATCCCGCCACCGGCAGCGTCAGTGTCGTCCCCGGCACGCCGGCCGGCACGTACAGCTTCGACTATACGATCTGCGAGCGGCTGAACCCCACCAACTGCCGCACCGCCACCGCGACGGTCACTGTGCTCGCTTCGTCGATCACGGCCGACGACGATGCCTCGGCGCCGATCTCGAGCATTGGCGGCGGCACCGGCGTGGTCAACTCGCTCGATGGCGATACCCTGAACGGCGCCCCGGCAGTGCTGGCCGACATCGTGATGAGCGTGGTCACTCCGGCAACGCCGATCAACGGTGGCTCGGTGCCGGTGCTTGATCCGGCAACTGGCCTCGTCAACGTCGCTCCCGGCACCCCGGCGGGCACCTACACGATCCGTTATCGCATCTGCGAGCGCCTGAACCCCACCAACTGCGCCGAAGCGGTGATCACCGTGCCGGTGGTGGCCGATCCGATCATCGCCGTCAGCGAAAGCGTCGCCGGGGTCAACGGTGCGACCGGCGGCCAGGACGTGCTCAACGCGCTGACTGGCGATACGCTGAACGGCCAGCCGGTGACCCCGGCGACCGTCACCATCGCGGTCGCTGCCGGCTCGACCGTGCCTGCCGGGCTGACGTTCGATCCGGCCACCGGCAATGTCAGCGTGGCACCGGGCACGCCTGCTGGCACCTACACCTTCAATTATACGATCTGCGAGCGCCTGAACCCCACCAACTGCGCCACTGCCACTGAAACGGTGACGGTGATCGCCGCGCCGATCACTGCGGTCAGTGAAAGCGTGACCGGGATCAACGGTGCGACCGGCGGCCAGGATGTGCTCAATGCGCTGACTGGCGATACGCTGAACGGCCAGCCGGTGACCCCGGCGACCGTCACCATCGCGGTCGCTGCCGGCTCGACCGTGCCTGCCGGGCTGACGTTCGATCCGGCCACCGGCAATGTCAGCGTGGCACCGGGCACGCCTGCTGGCACCTACACCTTCAATTATACGATCTGCGAGCGCCTGAACCCCACCAACTGCGCCACTGCCACGGACACGGTGACCGTGATCGCGCCGGTGATCCGGGCCATCGACGATCGCTATGAAGGGGTGAACAGCGCCATCGGTGCTGCCAACGTGGTCAACGCCTTCAGCGCTGACACGCTTGATGGACAGCCGGCGACGCCTGCCAACACCACCGTCGCGCTGGCGACCGGGTTCACCATGCCCGCCGGCCTGACGTTCGATCCGGCCACCGGCAACGTCAGCGTTGCTCCGGGCACGGCGCCGGGCACTTATGTGATCCCGTATCGCCTGTGCGACCGGATCAACCCCACCAACTGCGCCGATGCGACAATGACCGTGACGGTGATCCCGGCCAACGGCGGGGTATCGGGGATCGTCTATCTCGACGGCAACCGCACCCGCACGCACGAAGCGGCCGAACGTCTGCTCCAGAACTGGGTGGTCGAGCTGGTCCGCAACGGCGAAGTAGTGGCCCGCACGGTGACCGATGCCAATGGCTTCTACTCGATCACCGACATGCCCAGCGGCAGCGGCTATTCGATCCGCTTCCGTCACCCGACCTCGGGTGTGGTCTATTCGCGGATTGAATCGGTAACGCTGCCCAACGGCGGGATCCTGCCGAACCAGGATCTGCCGATCATGCCCACCGGCGTCGTCTATGATGCAGTGTCGCGCCAGCCGGTTGCAGGTGCCCGCGTCACCCTCACCGACGCTAGCGGCGCGGTCCTGCCCACCTCGTGCTTCGTCGACCCGACGCAAGCCTCGCAGGTGACCGGGCCGGACGGGTACTACCAGTTCAACATCGTGGCTGGCGCCGATGCGCGTTGCCCGGTTGGCCGCACTGACTATCGCATCCGCATCACCGCGCCGAGCGGGTATGCCGATCCGGAATCGACGGTGCTCGCCGCGCGGCCGGGGGCGTTCAATCCGGCCGGTCGGGGCAACCCGGCGCCGGTGGTGAGCGGTCCCAACGCCCCGCAAGTGGGTGAAGACACGACCTATTACTTGGCGTTCCAGTTCGCGCAGGGCGACGGCGATGTGACCAACAACCACATCCCGCTCGATCCGTTCGTCAACCGCACGGCGCTGCTGGTAAGCAAGGTTGCTGACCGCCGCACCGCCAGCGTCGGCGATCTGGTGACCTACACCATCACCGTGCGCAACACCGAGGCCGCCCAGCGCGCCGCGGTGACCGTGGTCGACATCCTGCCGCCGGGTCTGCGCTATGTGCCGGGCACTGCCAGCGTCGATGGCGTCGCGAACGAGCCGGTGGTCGACAACCGCGAGCTGCGCTGGATCAACCAGACGATCCCGGGCAACACCACGCTGACCTACCGCATCATGACCGCGATCGGCACCGGGGTCACCCAAGGCGACCGGGTGAACACCGCGCTGGCGCGTCGCTCGCCCACGGGTCCGGACACCTCCAACCGCGCGCAAGCGGTGGTGACGATCGTCGCCAGCTCGATCTTCGATTGCGCCGAAGTGATCGGCAAGGTCTTCGACGACCGCAACGGCAACGGGTATCAAGACGAGGGCGAACCGGGCATTCCGGCTGCGCGCCTGGCCACCGTCAACGGCCAGCTGGTGACGGCGGACGAATATGGCCGTTACCACATCACCTGCGCGGCCGTGCCCGATGCGCAAATCGGCTCGAACTTCGTGCTCAAGCTCGATACGCGCACGGTGCCGGATGGCTATACCCCCACGCACGACAACCCGCAGTCCATCCGCCTCACCCGCGGCAAGATCAGCGAACTGAACTTCGGCGTGCAGCGCGCGATGGAATTGGCCGTCGATGCCGATCGCCGGGCCTTTGCCGCCGACAGCGCGGCCATCGCGCCCGAGTTCGCCCGCCGGCTCGATGCCCTGCGCACCGACGACGAGCGGCGGCTGGTGATCAGGCTGACCTACCACGCCGCGGCCGACGAGCCCGAAGCACTGGTGGGGGCTCGTCTGGACGCGCTGCGCGAGCAGGTGCGCGCCGTGTTCGCACAAGGCTGGGACGGGCCTGCGCCGGTGGTGGAAGCCGCCACCAACCGCCTGCCCGGCGCCGGAGAGAGTCAATGAGCGCGCCCCACAGCGTCCCCCGCGACTATCGAGGATCGTCTACGATGCGTGCGAAAATGCTGCTGGCCAGCGCGGCCAGCCTCGCCGCCCTGACCTGGGCAAACGGTGCCAGCGCGCAGGACGCGCAACCCGCGGCCGCCGCAGCCGGCGACGGGCTGACGGTGGTGGCGACCCCCGCCGACAGCGCCCGCGCACCAGCGCCCTATGCAATCGCCGTGCGAGTAGATCCCACGCACGTTGATCCGGTCCTCGCCGTCAGTTTGGCCGACAGCCAGCGGGTGGTGGTAACCGGTTATCCCAGCCGGTTTGTGCGCTACACGAATTATCCCGGCTACATCGAACGGGCCGAGCTCCGCCTGTTCAAGGCTGGTGACGCCGCCGATGCCACGCCGCTGGCGGTGGTGGCGGCGGCAGTGGACGGCTCAGTGAGCTGGACGCCCGAGGTGCGCCAGGGCGAAACGCTTACCTATGTCTATCGCGTCTATAGCCGCGATGGCCGGTTCGACGAAACCCGGCCGCAGGAACTGACCGTGGTCGGCCAGCCGCTGGCCGATGCGCCGGCAGTACTGCGGCCGCTGCACGGCGCGCGCGACCAGGCGGTGGTGCGGACCATCGCGCTGCGGCGGGCCAAGACCGTGGTGGTTACCGGCCAGGTCGATCCCGCGACGGAAACGGTCCGCGTCGGCGGAGTGCCGGTTCCGATCGAACCTGACGGCCGGTTCGTCAGCCAGCAGCTTGTCCCACGCGACACCGCAGAGGTCGACATCGCCGTCACCGCCGGCGAAGATCGGCGCTATCGCGCGGTGCGCGAAGTGGGCAACCGGCAGGACGACTGGTTCGTGGTCGCGCAGGGCGATCTCACGCTGCTGTCGCGCAACGGGGGTGCCGCGGGGATCGAGGTTAGTGGCGATCCGGCGGCCGATGGCGAACATCTCGCCTCGCGCGCGGCGTTCTATGTCAAGGGCAGTCTGGCCAACGGCGTGCGGATCACCAGCTCGCTCGATACCGGTGAAACGCTGCTAAGAGACCTGTTCTCCAACCTCGACCGCAAAGACCCGCGTGAACTGCTGCGACGGCTCGATACCTCGCGCTATTACCCGACCTACGGTGACGATTCGACGCTGGTCGAGGACGCGCCTACCCAGGGGCGTTTCTATCTGCGGTTAGAGAAGAATCGCTCCAGCCTGCTGGTCGGCAATTTCATCGCCGACATCGATCAAGCCGAGCTGGCCCAGCTTAACCGCGGCGTTTTTGGCGCGATCGTCGATCACAGGAGTATGGCGACCACCTCGTTTGGGGAAAGCCGGTTCCAGGCGACCGCGTTTGCCGCCGATCCGGGCACCATCCCTGCGCGCGACGAGTTCCGCGGAACCGGCGGATCGCTTTATTTCCTCAAGCGCCGTGACATCACCGTCGGCTCGGAACGGCTCAGCGTCGAAGTCCGGGATCGCGACACCGGCATCGTCCTGTCGCGGCAGGATCTGCGCCCGCAGGACGATTACGATATCGACTATTTCCAGGGCCGGGTGTCGCTGCTGCGGCCGATAGGCTCCTACGCCGCGACCGAAGACCTGGTCCGCACCGGCAGCGGGCCGGGCAATGTGCCGATACTGGTGGTGCGCTATGAATACGCGCCGCTGGTGGGCGATTTGTCGGGCTATACCCTGGGCGGGCGCGTGTCGGGCTGGATCGGCAGTACCCTGCGGCTGGGCGCCACCGCGCAGCGCGAAACCACCGACAGCGCCGACCAGACGCTGCTCGCGGCCGACGCTACGCTACGGCTGCATCCGGGGACTCACCTCAAAGCCGAAATCGCGCAGTCCGAAGGGCCCGGCTTCGGCCAGTTCGGCTCGGTCGATGGCGGGCTCACCTTCTCCCAGCTCGCCGCGCCGGGCACTGCGGGCATCGCCGCGCGCGCCTATCGCGCCGAATTCGCGGCCGATTTCGCCGAGCTGGCGGGGCGCACCGGCGATCGGGGCAAGGCATCGGCGTTCTACGAGCGCGTCGACGCCGGCTTCAGCGGCAACGGCATGCTGGCTCCGCACGACAGCGAACGGTGGGGCGCCGCGATCGAAGCCCCGCTGGGCGGCCGCACCAACCTGATCGGCAAGTTTGAACGGTTGACCACCGACACGATCGGCCAGCGCACCGTAGCTTCCGCGCAAGTACGCCACGATCTGGGCGGCGGGGTCGAGCTGGGCCTGGGCGTGCGCCATGACGAACAGGCGGCGGGCCTACCCTTCAACAGCCAGGAACGCGGCAACCGCACCGACGGAGCGATCGAGGTACGCTATCGCCCTGACGGCGAGATCTGGTCGCTGCATGGCTTCGCACAGACTACGCTCGACCACGATGCCGGCCGGCGGCGCAACAAGCGCGCCGGCATCGGTGGCAAGATCGAGATTTCCGATCGGTCGAGTTTCGCCGGCGAGATTTCGGGCGGCGACGGCGGACTGGGCGCCAATGTCGAACTCAGCCATCGCTATGGCAACGGGTCCGAAGCCTATCTCGGCTACAGCCTAATCACCGAACGCACCGACCTGGGGCTGGAGCCGATGGCCACGCTGACCCAGACCAATCGCGGGCAGTTGACGCTCGGCGCGCGGCACCGGTTCTCCTCCGCGCTCAGCATCCGCGGCGAAAACAAGCTGCTCCATGCCGGCGATGCGCCCAGCGTGATGCACAGCTTCGGACTCGACTGGACACCGTCGGAGCACTGGTCTGTCACCGGCAGCTTCGAAAACGGCCACGTCGACGATGTGCAGACCGGCCTGTTCCGCCGCACCGCGGCCACCTTCGGGCTCGGCTACACCGACACGCACGTCCAGCTGGCCAGCAATGTCGAAGCCCGCTTCGAACAGGGCGTGCAGGTCGATCAGCGGGTGTGGCTGGTGCGGAACAGCGCCTCGATCCGGTTTAACGAGGATTGGCGGGCGCTGGGGCGGCTGAACTTCGCGATCGCCGACACCGATTCGCCCGATGTGCGCGCGGCCGATTTCGTCGAGGGGACCATCGGCATCGCCTATCGCCCGGTACACAACGAACGGGTCAACCTGCTGGCGCGCTATACCTACCTGTCGGACATGGGCCCGGTGGGGCAGGTCACCGCCAACAACGCCCTCGCCAGCCCCAAGCAGCGCAGCGAGGTGCTGTCGATCGACGGCAACTTCGACCTCACTCGCACGGTGACGCTGGGTGCTAAATACGCCTTCCGCACGGGCAGCGTTTCGCTGGGGCGCGACAGCGACGTGTTCGTATCGAGCACGACGCACCTGGGGGTGGGGCGGATTGACTGGCGCCTAATAAGGCGGTGGGATGCGCTGGCCGAGCTGCACTATCTCAGCAATGACCGGGCGGGTGATAGCCGGCTGGGTGGAGTGGTGGCGCTCTACCGCCATCTCGGCAACAGCGTGAAGGTCGGCGTCGGTTACAGCTTCTCCGACTTCTCGACCGATCTTACCAACCAGAGCTACACCAGCAGCGGCTGGTTCATCAACTTGCTGGGCAAGCTGTGAGGGGCCTGATCTCACTCGTGGTTCTGGCCTCAGCGCTGTCGGCCGCGCCGGCTTACGCGCGGCCCGAGAGCGAACTAGCGTGCCTCGACAATCGTCTGAGCGATGACCAGCGCGCCGCCATCGCGATGCTGTTTGCCGGGCATGATGCTGCCAACCCGGCACGCCCGGCCGCCGGCACTGCCGACGCATCGTTTGCCCTCACGCTGACCCTCGCAACGTGCGGCACCATGCATGGCTGGAGCCAGCAGGACAGCGATACCGCGCTGGCCTATCTGCGGGAACGGGGCGAGTTGAGCCGGCTGGCGCTGGCGCAAGGGCCTGCGTGGGCCGCGGCGATGGAAAGCTTCGCGCCCGTTGCGCTGCGCCTGATGCCGCCGGCCAATGCCATTTCGGAAGAGGATCGACTGGCTGCGATGCCGGTCTTGCCGCGAGAGCTTTCCGAAGCTCCGGCCGATCAACCGCAGCCCGGAGCAGCCGATCGCCGAGGATTGCCCGACAGCAGCGCCCGCCGCGTGCTCGCCGCAGCAGCAATCGCCAACGGCGTCCCCGGCGCAACCGACGCCGCGGTCGATCCCATGATCACCTATCTGCTGGCCTTCGCTAGGTTGGCGCGAGCACGGGCGGCCTTCCGGAATTTACCTGAATAACAGGCCAACCCAGCATTTAAGTCGTAATCGGAACTGCAGCGAGGCATCCGCTAGTGCTTCATTAGCATGGCTAGCTACGGATTTTTTTTCGCCTATTACTAAATTGCTGGACCATCGAATCCGGCTAGATTGGCGCTGGCTCATCGCGAGTCAGTTTTGCTAGGCTTCGTGGACAAAGGGTATCCAGAGTTTGACTGAAGCAAGCGCAACGAAG
>ERZ501016.350-NODE-350-length-14375-cov-14.058520_pt1 | contig 14375 bp, 14 predicted proteins | sample MGYA00248889_ERZ501016 | MGnify/ENA primary metagenome ERZ501016 (study PRJEB25958, sample SAMN03398594) | human skin metagenome | study: EMG produced TPA metagenomics assembly of the Human Skin Microbiome Metagenome (human skin metagenome) data set. | reverse complement strand
TCCACAGTGATCACCCCTGACAGGTTCCTCCGGGCTGCTCAGTTTTCGCCCGTCGTTTCCTGCATAGGTTTCACCCGTCGTCGACACCCACGATCTGCGCGAATCTGCGATAGATCGCGTGGGCGGTCGACGGAGCGTAGCGCTTCTGCAACTCGACGGTCCACGCCCGCACGTCGGAGGGGCGCAACGCGCACAGCCGCGTGTCTGCGAACCTGGCGCAGATCACCCGCAGGTGAACCTTGGCCTGTCTCACCGTCGGGGGCCGGCGGTGCCGTAGCCCTCGAGCCACCGCTGTTACCACTCCCCCACGGTCATGCGGGCCGTGGCGGGTCGACGTAGGTCCCGGTGACCACGGAGGCCGTCACCTCGTCGAGCCACCGCTGGGCGTCGACCTTGCGCTTGAAGTGCTTCGCGGGCTCCTTGCCCGCCTCGTCGCGATAGCGCCCCCGCCAGACCCCGCTGGGGCGGCGCTGGACGTTGCTACTGGTCAGAGATCGTCACCCCAGAACCGGAACCGGGACTCCGGTAGTTGAACTCGCCACGGCGAGTCTCTGGCCACATCCGGTGGAACCGCTTGCGCTGGTCCTCGATCTTGGCGGGATCGACTAGGTCATCCCCCATCGCTGCGGGAGACCGAGGCCGAGCGCGACCAGCTGCGCCAGCGCGTGGAGGCCACCCAGCGAGCCCTGGTCGACACGCTCAGCGAGGCCGCCGGGGGTGCATTCCTGTGCGGTGTGGGCCGCCGGCACCGACCTGGTCACCCTCCTGGACGAGGACGGCAACATGGAACCCGAGCGGGTCCGGGCCGCCGCCGAGGCCGCGTCCGCCGAGCTCGGCCTGGCCTCACCACCGCCCAGATGCCGACCGACCAGCTCGTCGTGGTCGACTCCCGCTCCATCCTCGCCGCCGTCGGCGACGTGAAGGTGGCCCGCTCGGACGAGGCCTACTTCGACCTGGACGCCGTGGGCGTCCGCGTCACCTTCCGCTGCGGGTGGGCCGCGATGAAGTCGCAGCGCATCGTGAAGCTCTCGACCCCGACCGCCTGACGTGGACCTGGCACCGGCCGTCCACTGGCCGCGCACGCGGTCGGCTGACGACACCGGCTCCGCCTGGTGCGGGCGACCCATCGATTCCGTGACCAAAACCGAGGAGCTGTCCCGGTCGGCCGTGCTGCCCGTCGGCTGGCGGTGGTGCGACGCCTGCGTGAGGGCAGTGAGGTTCGAGACCGACACCGACCCGCGCAACACGCTCACCACCATCACCCGATGACCGGGCGTCAACGTCACCCCGCCACCTGTCACCTGCTGGGGGTGGTCGGGGATCGAAGGTGGGCGAGGCCGGCAACCTTCCCGCCCATGACCCCACCTGCGCCCGCTGAGCGCCCCCTGCCTCACCACGAGGCGGGGGCGCTTCCACGTCACCGCATGGGGGTGGGGGGGAGGCCCTCCCAGCCCGCACCGCAGCCCGCTCCGGCATAGGGCTCGATCTATCCCTAGCGGTTATTTTTGGACCACCACCCCTAGCCGGCGTCATGGGTACGAGGTGGCCACCGGTCCAGCTAGCACCTCTTGCGGCCTCGTCGCCGGGCGATTTCCGTGACCACCCACAGGGTCAACAGAGAGGCTCCCTCACCCGTCCCACGGGCCACCTTCCCCGTCTCGAGGTCCCGCGTCCACTCGCGCCCCTCCGCGTCGATGAACAAGATCCAACCAGCCTCTTCGTCATCCTGCGGGATGAGAATGCCGACGCCGGTGGTTTCGCCGGGGTCGATCCGAGCTGCACCCACAGGATGGTCGAGCGCCCACTGGTGCTCAAACCCCGCCTCGTCGTCCCGCCTGGCCGCCGACCAGTACCGGCGCACGTCTGCGCGCCTCCCGAACCGCACATCGAACACCGGGCGGTCTGAGTTGTTGGTGACGCGCACCCGGTAGGGCACAGGCACGTCGTCATCTGCAACCTGGGCCATGGGGTCCAGGTCGGGCAGGATCAACCGCGCCTGGTTGGCCTGGTTGTGTCGGCGGTCGCGCCTGGCGGTCGTGATCGCGAACCACAGCGCACCGACCGCGCCGATGCCGGCTGCTGTCTCGGACCACGACTGCGCGAACGGGATGCCCAGCCAGGACGGGCCAGCGCCTGCAAGGATCATGCCCGCAACCTACCGCCGCGCCCGGTCCGCCATCGCCCTACCCACGAGGCACGATGGGGACGTGCACTGCGTGGAGTGCAGGGCGACCCTGCCCGCCCGCGACGGTCGACCCGTCGCGCTTGGCTGCGCCAACTGCCTCGCCGACGTCGCCCGCTGACACCGGCCGGGACTGCTGCACGATCAGGTGACAGTGTCACCACGCCGCGCGACAGCGTTGTTCAAGGCTGTGACGGCCAGTCGTGGCTTCATCCGCGAATCGATGGAGTATCCGACGATCCGGTTGGAGTAGGTGTCCTTGAACGCGCACACGCAGAGCTTTCCTTCACTTGTCCAGTGCTCCGTGATGTCCTCGATCCAGAGCCGGTTCGGCCCGTCGGCGCTGGATTCGTGCCGGGTGCGGCCCTTCCCATCGGTGACGGCGCAGAGGTCGTCGTGGACCGGTGGTCCGGGCTTCTTGGTGCCGCTTGCGCTTCCCGAACACTGACCACCAGCCGTTGCTGGAGCAGATCTTCCACGCGGTGCGTGGCGTCATCGGCTCGCCGGCGTCGCGGGCCTCGTCAACGAGGAACCGGTAGCCGAACTCGGGGTCGTCGCGGTGGGCGTCGAACAGGGCGTTGGCGCGGTAGGCCTCGTCGAGTTCGGCGGTCGTGATCGGGTTCTTGAGCCAGCGGTAGTAGGGCTGGCGGGCGATCTTGAGCACCCGGCACGTCACCGTCACGGGGATCCCATCGGTGGCAAGGTCGCGGACGAGCGGGTAGCTCATTTTCCCGGCAGATGAGCCTGGGAGAAGTAGGCCGCGGCCCGCCGCAGGACCTCGACTTCTTGTTCAAGGGTCTTGATCCGCTTCTTCGCTTCCCGCAGCTCAGCCGACTGCACGGCGGTGGTCCCGGCGCGTTCACCGTCTTCGATGTCGGCCTTCTTCATCCACGAGTACAGCGTCGTGAAGTGGATCCCGAAGTCCTTGGCGATCTGGGAGAGCTCAACACCGGGCTCACGGTTTCTGGCGACGCGAACCACATCGTCGCGAACTCCTTGGGGTACGGCTTCGTCACGGAGGACATCCTTCCAGCCCAACCATCTGGTTAGGACCTGTCGGTGTCACCTATCCGTGCAGCAGTCCCGCCCAGAAGCGCGCCAGGGCTGCCAGGAGCACCCGTGACGACCACATCGTGCGCGCCTACCGGGACGGCCGCTCGGTCGCTCAGATCGCCCGTGGCTTCGAGTTGGGCCGCCATGCAGTTGAGAGCATCCTGCGCCGGCGGGGAGTGCGGCACTGCGAGGCCGCGGCCGACCCCGCCCGTTCGGGTGATTCCACGACGTAGGCCCACCTGGCAGTGACACCAGGTGGCTTGATGGTGGAGGGAGCGCGATGGCCGACGGCGCGGGAGAGGGTTCGTGATGGGGCTAGGGATCAGGCTTGCACCGGTGAGCGTGTCTACGCGCAGCGTCCGAGTCACTGGAGGTGTGGGGCCGCTGTATGGCTCCGCTCGGGTCGCGGGCGGTGGTGGCGGTCGCGGTCGATCAGGTGGCTCCACCCGCACCTTTTCGTCAGGAGAGCGGGAGTCCTGGCCTCCGTCGCTGTGGCTCGCCATGCTGACGTGGCTGGGCTACGCGGGCTTCCTCATGCTCACCGACGGCTTCTTCCTGGGGCTTGGGGTCGTGCTGATCGCCTGCGTCCCGGTCGCCAACTTCCTCCTAGTCGCTGCCCTGACCGCCGCATGGGCGATCGTCCTGCTTGTGCTCCGCCTCCTGATGCGGCTCACGAGCTGGCTCCTCCTCACGCTGGCAGGCCGCTGGCGAGAGCGACTGGAGTCGTCCGAGGCGACCCCACTGCCTCCGAGTGCCACCCCCGGCACTCGGCACGAACGCTCCTGACCCTGCCTCGCGGGAGATCAGGGGCCGGAGCAGTCCGCAAAGAGTCCGCAGGAGGGTCGAAAGCCACCCGTCGCCCGCCACCACTGCCAAGGCTAGACGCGCAGGTCAGTGGGGAGAGCCAACAATGACCGTTAATTCCCAACTGTGCGGGGCGAGTTCGAGATGTACTTCTCCATCTGAGCCGTCACGCCCAAGGCGCCCACCTGCCGACCGCAGGGGGCGCCTTCGGCGTGGGCGGGTGGCAGGATCAGCCGTATGCCGAAGCCCCCCGCCTCCCCCGCCGCCGTCCTGCGCTGGGGTTCGCTCACGGCCCTCGCCGGCGGTGTCGCCGCCGCGGCCGCTGTCGCGGGCACCCGGGCGTGGGCCCTGACGTCCGCCCGCGACCGGATCCACTCCGCCGGCGGCTCGCCCACCGTCGAGGCGGCGGTCGTGCTGGGGGCGGGGGTGCTGCCGGACGGGCGGCCGAGCCGCTACCTGGCTGCCCGGCTGGACCGCGCGCTGGAGCTCCTGCGGCTGAGGCGCGTCGAGGTCGTCGTCGTGTCCGGCGCCGACCTGCCCGGCGCCGACGAGCCGGGGGTCATGCGCCGCTACCTCGAGGACCACGGCGTCGACCCGGCGCTGATCGTGGAGGACCGCGAGGGCGTCGACACCTACGCCACCTGCCGGCGCGCCCGCCGCGTCTACGGGCTGCGCCGGATCGCGCTGGTCAGCCAGGCCTATCACCTGCCGCGGGCCCTGGCGATCGCGCGGGCTGCCGGGCTGGACGCCGTGGGCGTGGCCGACTGGTCGGTCCGGACGCCGCTGATGGTCGCCGACCGCAACGTCTGGGCCTACGGCGTGGCCCGCGAGTGGGTCGCCGGTGGCAAGGTCCTGATCGATCTCGTCCGGCCTCGGCGCGAGGACGACCCGCAGCACGACCCGGCGGTCCAGCGAGCGCTCGCCCACGCCCGATCTCGGTGACCCACGGGGGCGACGGGCGGTCGGCATACGGCCACCCCGCCGGAGGAGCCGCGAGCCCCGGGCCGTAGTGTCCCGAGTGTGGAGGACGACCTCGACATCATCTGCGTGGAGCCCGGTGAGGACCCCGCCACGATGGAGCGCATCCGGGCGCTCCTCGCGAGCCAGGACCTCGAGACCGTCGGCGTGCTCGTTCCCGACCACGGGATCACGGCCAACCCGGGCCGCCCCGACGTCGAGGAACGCTTGCGCGCCGCAGGCCTGCCCCTGACCACGATCCCCGAGCTCTACGAGCGGGCGGTGTCGATCACCGGTGTGCCCCGACCGATCGAGGTGGGTGGCGAGGTCGTCGGGGTGACGCTCCTGGTGCCCGGCGCCGTCAAGACCTCCCCTGACCTCGTGCGGGCGAGGGACCAGGCGGTCCTCGCCGGCCCCGGGGCCCAGCTGGTGCTGGAGGTTCCGGGCGGGGACGACGGGCGGCCGCAGGCCGCGGTCGTCAAGAGCCTGCTGGTCGGCCTCGAGGAGTCCAGACCCGGGGGACGGCTGTGGGACCTCGACGTCCACGACGGCGACCACCCCCTGTCGCGGACGTCGCTCGGACCGCCCCCTCGACGGCGCCTGGTGGGCGACGGCCCGGCGCACGCGTGCGCCCGCTCGCGGGCCCACGACGCCTCGGACCTGGCGCGCGCCGTGGAGGTGCTCCGTGCTGCCCACCGCTGAACCCACGCCCACCCCCGCCGGCGACGCTCCGCCACGGGCCACCGTGATCGCGCTGCACGACCGGGGTCAGGCCGGCCGGCTGTCCCGGCTCGCCACGCAGGCCCTGCTCGCCGAGGTCGAGCTGAGCCCCAAGCCCGGGCTCGTCGACCCGGTGTCGTGCGGGGCGCACGACGACATGGACGCCGAGACCTTCCGGGCGAGCATCACCGCGATCGCGCCGTGGTTCCCGGTGCTGCACGAGACGGGCCGCGCCGGGCACCGCGACGCACCGTCGCGGTTCCTGCAGCGGCTGCGCAGGCCCGGGATGGGGTGCGAGGACGCCATGTTCGCCGCCACCCGCGGGGTCAACACGCACAAGGGGGCGGTCTTCGCCTTCGGGCTGCTGCTCGGCTGCGCGGGGCGGCTGGCCGCCGGCGGGCTGCCCGTCACCGCGCGCTCCCTCACGGACCTGGCCGCACGGATGGCACGGCCCCTCGTGGAGGTCGAGCTCCCGGCCGTGGAGTGCCCCGGCACCTACGGCGAGGCGGCCTTCGTCGAGCACCGGCTGGCCGGCGCGCGGGGCGAGGCCGCCGGCGGTTATGCGTCCGTGCGGCGGCACGCCCTCCCGGCCTACCGGGCGGTGCTGGAGGCGACGGGGGACGGCCGGCGCGCGATGCTGCAGGCGTTGCTCGTGCTGATGGCCACGACCGACGACACCACCCTCGTCAAGGACGGCTCCCTCGACGGCCTGCGGCACGTGCAGCGCAGCGCGCGGGACCTCCTGGGCGCGGGCGGCGTCCGGGCCCCGGACGCCCTGACCCGGCTGCACCGGCTCGACGTCGACCTCACCCGTCGAGGGCTCAGCCCAGGGGGGTGCGCCGACCTCCTCGCGGTCACCCACTTCCTCGCGCACCTGCCGAGCGGCGCCGACTAGGCTGACGCAGACCGGACCCACCACTCACCCCGAGGCCGCGCATGACCGTCATCCTGCTGGTCAACCCGGCCTGCCGGGCGGTGCGTCGCCGCCCCGCGCTGCCGGACGAGGCGCGACAGGCTCTGACCGGGCCGTATGCCGACGCCACCGTCGTCGCGAGCGAGTCCCTCGAGGACGTCACCGCCGTCGCGGCCGGCGCCGCGGTCGACGACGTGCTGGTCGTGCTGGGCGGCGACGGCACGCTGCGGGCGGCCGCGACGGGCGTGGCCAGGTCCGGCGCCGTCCTCGCTCCCCTGCCCGGCGGCAGCGGTAACGATCTGTGCCGTCACCTGCGCATCTCCCTGGACCCGCTGCGCGCCGCGGCCGCGCTGCCGTCCTGGACCGAGCAGCGGATGGATCTCGGGGACGTCGACGGACAGCCCTTCCTCACGATCGCCACCCTGGGCTTCACCGCCGCGATCAACGAGCAGGCCAACCGAGTCCACCGACGGGGCCCGTTCATCTATGTCGCGGCAGCGGTGGCGCTGCTGCCTCTCGTGCGGCCGACGGCCATCACCCACGTCGCGGACGGGACCCGCACGACCCTCGACGCCTGGATGGTCTGCGTCGCCAGCACGAGCAGCCAGGGCGGTGGCATCCAGGTCGCCCCCGGGGCCGTCGCCGACGACGGCCTGCTCGACGTGGTGTGCCACGACGCGCGGACCTGGTGGCGCTTCGTCGTCGGTCTGGTCGCGACCCTCCTGCGCCGTCCGCTGCGCGACCGCTCGGTGCAGCACCAGCGTGTGGCGTCCCTGCGGCTGGAGACACCTCGGCCGATGCCGGTCTACGCCGACGGGGAGCGCGTCGGCACGACGCCCTGCACGATCCGGGTCCTCCCCCGTGCCGTGAGGCTGCTGGTTCCGCGCCGCTGACGGCACCGGCACCGGCACCGACACCGACACCGGCACCGACACCGACAGCCACGGCACTGCACGGCGGCGCCCCGCCGGATCACGGGGATCCGACGGGGCGCCGGGGCGGTCGGCATACGACCGGGGCGTCGTCAGCCGATGCGAGTGACCTGCACGACCGTGGGCCGCGGACCGGCGAAGCGACCCCGACCGGACTGCTTGACGTAGTCCGGGAAGAAGGAGTGCTGGTCCGCCCAGGTCCCGTCCTCGCCCGGGTGCTGCACTGCCACGAAGACCGAGCCGTCGCGGTCGTGGATGACCGGCCCGCAGGTCTCTGCCTCGGCCGGCACGGCCAGGAACTGGGTCACGCGTCCGCGCTCGGGCCCGCCCAGCTCGACGTGGAACAACCCGTCGTTGTACTTCAGCGAGCTCGGCATGCCGTCCGTGGCGATCCACAGGTCGCCGCGGCTGTCGAAGGCCACGTTGTCCGGGCACGAGATCGGGGCGACGGGCCCGGTGTAGCCGCCGAAGTAGGTGCCGGCGGTCTTGGGGTCGCCGCAGATCAGGACCAGGTCCCAGGTGAACCGGCGGCCGGTGTGGTCGCCGCCCACCTCGGTGATCTCGACGATGTGGCCGTCCTTGTTGAGCGGCCGCGGGTTGGCCTCGTCGGTGCCGGCCTTGCCCTCCTTGCCGCGGTCGGAGTTGTTGGTGCAGGCGGCGTAGATGCGACCGGTGACGAGGTTGGGCTGGACGTCCTCGGGACGGTCCATCTTGGTGGGGCCCTTGCCGTTGGAGCCCACCGCAGCGTCAGCGGCCAGGCGGGTGTAGACGAGGACCTCCTCGAGGGTGAAGCCGTTGACCATGGACCGGCCGCCCTGGGTCAGGGCGATCCACTCGCCGGACCCGTCGTTGACCTTGTCCTCCATGCCGTCGCCGGTGAACTGCGCGACATACAGGTCGCCCTCGGAGAGCAGCCGCAGGTTGTGCTGGCGCGCGGCGTTGCCGGGGCGCGCGTCGTAGCGGCGCCTGGAGACGAACTTGTAGATGTAGTCGAACCTCTCGTCGTCGCCCATGTACGCGACGACGCGGCCGTCATCGGCCACGATCACGTTGGCGCCCTCGTGCTTGAAGCGGCCCATCGCGGTGTGCTTGACCGGCGTGGAGGTCGGGTCCATCGGGTCGATCTCGACGATCCAGCCGAAGCGGTTGGGCTCGTTGCGGAAGTCGGCGGAACGGGCGTCCCACCGCGGGTCGACCTTGGACCAGCCGCGCGTGTCCTGCGTCGGGGACAGGCCGTAGCGCTTCTCCTGCTTGGAGGTGCCCTCGGCCTTGAAGTACTGGTTGAAGTTCTCCTCGCCCGAGAGCACCGTGCCCCATGGCGTCGTGCCGCCGGAGCAGTTGTTCATCGTGCCGCGGACCGTGCGTCCGGTCGGGTCCTCCTTGGTGCGCAGCAGCGGGCTGCCGGCGGCAGGGCCGTCGACCGCGAAGGGGGTGTCCAGGGTGATGCGCCGGTTGAGGCGACCACCGCGGCGGTAGGTCCACCGCTCGCCGCGGGCCGGGCGGGTGAGCTCGACCACCGACATGCCGTGCGCGGCCCAGGCGGTGCGGATCGCCTCGGTCGGGTCCATGGTCGGCGGGAACATGATGCTCTCGTTGGTGTACTCGTGGTTGCAGACCAGCAGCGCCTTCTTGCCGTGCTTGTCGGTCACGATGATGTCGGTGTAGTCGTTGTTGTAGCCGAACTGCATCGACTGGGCCTCGGCGCTCTGGTGCTCGGGGTCGAACATCGGGGCGCCCTTGAGGACCGGGTCGCCCCACCGGATGATCGGGGCGTAGGTGAACCCGCCCGGGACCGTGAGCCGGTCGACGTCGTCGGCGACCGGGGCGATGCCGATGAAGGACAGGCCGGAGACGCGACGCCCCGCGTGGCCGCGACCGCGACCGTCGTCCTTGGCGCCGACCAGCGCGGCGGCCGGCTCGGCCACGGCGGTCGAGACGGCACCGAAGGCCAGGGCCAGGGCGCCCGCGCCACCGAGGACGGAACGGCGGGACAGCGCCGCGGAGGCGACCTCGGCGAAGGTCTCGTGCGTGGACTCGTTGGGGGTGGGCCTGGAGCAGGCGTCGCCGCAGCGGAGGTGGCAGGTGACGGCGCTGCGGTTGGCGTGCGTGATGCCGGCCATGGGCAGCAGGGTGCGCTCGTGGGTCACGGTGATCTCCCGGATCGGTGCGAGGTGGAGGGGGCGACGCCGACGCGGGGGTCGGACGTTCGGGCCGAACCTAGCCAGCCCCGCCAGCCCCGGTCAGGGCCCGCAGATGGATGCCAGGTGAACGCTCCGTGAAAGGGGCCGGGCCGGTGTGACCCGCCCTCACGGTGCGTGACCGCTCACCCCTCGTGGCCGTAGAACCGGCGGTCGACGACGACCCTGGCCTGGCGGGCGATCCGCAGGTAGGTGTCGACGTGCAGTCCCCCCTCGCCGGGTCCTCGCCCGATGATGCGGGCGATCCCGTCGGCGTCGCGGGCGTCGGTGGACACGCTCTCGACCGGCCGCCCGCGCCACAGCATGCCGGCGTTGCGCAGGTGCGAGGCCGACCCCCAGGCCTCGGTCAGGAGGTTCGCCTCGTCGTCGGCGAGCAGCCCGGCGGCCCGCGCGGCCTCGATGGCGGGCAGGGTCCCCGTGGTCCGCAGCCCGGCCACGTCGTGGCCGTGCTGCAGCTGGATGACCTGGATCGTCCACTCCACGTCGCTCAGCCCGCCGGTCCCGAGCTTGAGGTGGGTCCGCCGGTCGGCTCCCCGCGGCAGCCGCTCGCTCTCCATCCGGGCCTTGAGCCTGCGTATGTCGCGCAGCTGCGACGCGCCGAGCCCGCCGTCGGGATAGCGGTAGGGGTCGACGAGGGCGACGAAGCGCTCCCCCAGCCCGGCGTCACCCGCGACCGGACGGGCCCGCAGCAGCGCCTGGCGCTCCCACGTGAGGGCCCACCGCTCGTAGTAGGTGCGGTAGGACTCCAGCGACCGCACGAGGGGTCCGTTCTTGCCCTCGGGGCGCAGGTCCGCGTCGACGCCGACGGCCGGCTCGGGACCGCCCCAGGCGGTCAGGCGCCGCAGCTCCTGCACGACCGCGGTCGCCCGTCGCTGCAGCTCGACCTCGTCGTGAGCCGCGCCCTCCTCGGGCTCGTGGACGAACATCACGTCGGCGTCGCTGGCGTAGCCGAGCTCCCCGCCGCCGAGCCGCCCCATCCCCACGACCAGCAGCCGCGTGCCGAGCGGCTCGCGCAGCTCCATCTCCACCTTGTGGACGGCCGTCTCGAGCGCGATCTCGAGCGTGGCGGCCGTCACGGCGGTCAGGGCCCGCCCGACCTCGTCCAGCGGGAGCAGCCCGACGAGGTCTGCGACGGCCACCCGGAAGAGCTCCTGTCGCCGCACCCCGCGCACCGCGAGCATCGCGTCCTCCGAGCTGTCCTTGCGCTGCGCGGCGGACCGCATCACCGAGCGCAGGGACTCCAGGGACCGGGGGGTGAGCCCGACGTCGTCGCCGAGGACCGCGACGGCGTGGGGGGTGCGTTCGAGCAGCTCCGAGGCGAACCGGCTGGACGACAGGACGTGAGCGAGCCGCTGGGCGGCGCTGCCCTCGTCGCGGAGCATCTTGAGGTACCAGTGCGTGGTGCCGAGCTCCTCGCTGACCTTGCGGAAGGACAGCAGGCCCGCGTCCGGGTCGGCGCCGTCGGCGAACCACCCGAGCATCACGGGCAGCAGCGTCCGCTGGATCGCCGCGCGGCGCGAGATGCCCTCGGTCAAGGCCTCCAGGTGACGCAGCGCGCCGCGGGGGTCCCGGAAGCCCAGCGCGGCCAGCCGATCGCCGGCGGCCTCCGGCGTCAGCCGGCCCTCGCTGGCGGACAGCCGGGCGACGGCGGACAACAGGGGGCGGTAGAAGAGCCGCTCGTGCAGGCGGCGCACCTCGTGGGCCCGGCGCTGCCACTCCTTGACGACCACCGTCGCCGGGTCGCCGTCGAGGTGCAGAGACCGGCCGAGCCGGCGCAGCTCCGCCTCGGCGGTCGGCATGAGATGGGTCCGCCGCAGCCGGTAGAGCTGGATCCGGTGCTCGAGCGACCGCAGCATGCGATAGGCCTCGTCGAGGACGGCCGCGTCGTCGCGGCCGACGTAGCCGCCACGAGCCAGGGTCGCCAAGGCCTCGAGGGTGGTGCCGGAGCGCAGGCTCGGGTCCAGCCGACCATGGACGAGCTGCAGGAGCTGCACGCTGAACTCGACGTCGCGCAGCCCGCCGGGTCCGAGCTTGAGCTGCCGGTCGGCCTCCTTGGCGGGGACGTGCTGCTCCACGCGTCGGCGCATCGCCTGGACGTCCTCGACGAAGTGGTCGCGCGACGACGCCTCCCACACGAGCGGGGTGACCGCCTCGAGGTAGCGGGCGGACAGCTCGGCGTCGCCCGCCACGTGACGCGCCTTGAGCAGCGCCTGGAACTCCCAGGTCTTGGCCCACCGCTGGTAGTAGTGCAGGTGACTCGCGACGGTGCGGACCAGAGGGCCGTTCTTGCCCTCGGGACGCAGCGCGGCGTCGACGGGCCACAGGGATCCCTCGGCGGTCGAGGCCGCGCAGGCCCGCATCAGGGCGCCGGCGACCTGGGTGCCGACCCGCATCGCCGCCATCTCCTCGGGGCTGCCGGGCTCGACGGCCGGGTCAGCCGGCTCGCACACGAAGATCACGTCGACGTCGCTGACGTAGTTGAGCTCGCGTCCGCCGCACTTGCCCATCCCGATGACCGCCAGCCGCACCCCCTGCGCACCGTCGGTCTCGGCGCAGGCCACGACGTGTGCCGCCTCGAGCGCCGCCGCGGCCAGGTCGGCGAGCGACCGGGCCGTGTCGGGCAGGGTCATGAGCGGGTCGTCGCTGGTCAGGTCCAGGGCCGCGATCGCGAGCAGCTCCCGGCGATAGGTCGCCCGCAGGGCGTCGTGCGCCCGGTCCGTCGGGAGGTCTCGCACCGCGTCGGTCAGGACGGCGACGAGCTCCTCGGCCGTATGCCGAGAGGCACCGGCCGCTCGCCGCCAGTCCTGCGGGTGGGACACGAGGTGGTCCCCGAGCGCCGACGAGGCGCCCAGCACGTGCAGCAGCCGGTCGCGGCCCAGGGGGTCCTCGCGCAGCGACCGGCCGAGCTCCTGCGACGGGGCGGGGTCGCGGCCGTCACCCGCCACGGACTCGGCCAGCCGGACCAGGGACAGCAGCGCCAGGTCGGGGTCCGCGGTGGGCCGCAGGGCGGCGACCAGGTCGTCGCGGGCATCTCCCACCAGGCCTGTGAGCGCCGGGTCGTCGAGCAGGGACTGGGCACGGGTCGGGTCGTGGAAGCCCTGCCGCGCGAGCGCGCCCGTGGCCGAGACCGTCCGCGACGAAGCGGCGGTCCGGGGCGAGGGCTGGTCGCTCGTCATACGACCGGTCAGAGCCGCGGGAGCAGGCGCTCGAGCTCGAAGGGGGTGACCTGGGAGCGGTACTCCTCCCACTCCTGGCGCTTGTTGCGGAGGAAGAACTCGAAGACGTGCTCGCCGAGCGTCTCGGCGACCAGGTTCGATCGCTCCATGGCATCGATCGCCCGACCCAGGGACCGCGGCAGCGCCTCGATCCCGAGGGCGCGGCGCTCGGCGTCGGTGAGCGCCCACACGTCGTCCTCGGCCTCCTCCGGCAGCTCGTATCCCTCCTCGATCCCCTTGAGCCCGGCAGCAAGGAGCACGGAGTAGGCGAGGTAGGGGTTGGCGGCGGTGTCGATCGTGCGGATCTCGACGCGTGTCGCCTGGCCCTTGTTGGGCTTGTAGAGCGGGATGCGGACCATCGCGCTGCGGTTGGCGCGCCCCCAGCAGACGTAGGCCGGCGCCTCGCCACCGCCCCACAGCCGCTTGTAGGAGTTGACCCACTGGTTGGTCACGGCCGTGAGCTCCGGTGCGTGGCGCAGCATCCCGGCGACGAACTGCCGACCCACCTTGGACAGCTGGTAGCGGGACCCGGGCTCGTAGAACGCGTTGTTGTCGCCCTCGAACAGCGAGACGTGGGTGTGCATGCCCGACCCCGGGTGGTCCGCCAGCGGCTTGGGCATGAACGAGGCGTAGACGCCGTGCTCCAGCGCCACCTCCTTGATGACCGTGCGGAAGGTCATGATGTTGTCGGCCATGCTCATCGCGTCGGCGTAGCGCAGGTCGATCTCGTTCTGGCCGGGGGCACCCTCGTGGTGGCTATACTCCACCGAGATGCCCATCGACTCCAGCATGGTGATCGCGGCGCGGCGGAAGTCGTGGGCGGTGCCCTGGGGCAGGTGGTCGAAGTAACCGCCCTGGTCGATCGGGCGCGGCGGGTTGCTCACGCGTCGGGAGCCGTCGCCGTCCTGCTCGAAGAGGAAGAACTCGATCTCCGGGTGGACGTAGAACGTGAAGCCCATGTCCGCCGCCTTGGTCAGCGTGCGGTGCAGGACGTGCCGCGGGTCCGCCAGCGACGGCTGCCCGTCGGTGGAGTGCAGGTCGCAGAACATCCGGGCGGTGCCCGGCGACTCGCCGCGCCACGGCAGGACCTGGAAGGTCGTGGGGTCGGGCTTGGCCAGCATGTCGGCCTCGTTGACCCGGGCCAGCCCCTCGATCACGGACCCGTCGAAGCCGATGCCCTCGGAGAACGCCGTCTCCAGCTCCGCGGGCGAGATCGCCACCGACTTCAGCGTCCCGAGCACGTCTGTGAACCATAGGCGTACGAACCGGATGTCGCGCTCCTCGATGGAGCGCAGGACGAACTCCTCCTGGCGATTCATGACCCCAGCCTCCCCCACAGTTGTTTCGCCCGCGTTACGGACGCGCTGGCGTGTCGCGGACCCGCGCCGCGAGCGCCGGCGC
>ERZ501016.349-NODE-349-length-14378-cov-15.637855_pt1 | contig 14378 bp, 10 predicted proteins | sample MGYA00248889_ERZ501016 | MGnify/ENA primary metagenome ERZ501016 (study PRJEB25958, sample SAMN03398594) | human skin metagenome | study: EMG produced TPA metagenomics assembly of the Human Skin Microbiome Metagenome (human skin metagenome) data set. | reverse complement strand
GGGGGCTGGCGGGGCGCCCGCCGTGACCCGCGCGGTGAGGTCGACGACGCGCGCGGCGCCCCCGGCCCACACGGCAGCGACCCCGACCCCGCCGGGGAAGAACCCGGGGCGGCCGAGGTAGAAGCCCTCGGCCCCGACCTGCGCGTCCGCAGTCGCCGGCACGCCCACGACGGGCACGGTCAGGGAGCGCGAGTCGGCCATCGCGGGCGTCCGCCACGAGTCCTCGTCGCCCCGCCAGCCGCCGACGTCGAGGTCGAGCAGGACCGACCGCTCCTCGTCGAGCCACACCGGCAGCAGCGCCCGCTCGATGATCCCCACGCCCGAGGCGAACCGCAGCGTCCCGTCGAGCACCCAGCCGCCGTCCACCGGGGTCGCGCGCACACCGGTGGCGTGCGAGCGCGAGGCCCAGACGCCGTATGTCGCTCCACCGTGCGGCCCGCGTCCCGCCTGGGCCAGGATCCGCACGGCGTCGACGTGGCCCTCGGCGAGGCGCCCGAGGGGGATCGAGGTGCGGCCGACCGCGAGCAGGGCGCTCAGCAGCTCCGGCCAGGCGAGGGCGGCCCAGTCGTGCGACGCGACCAGCGCTGCGAGGGTGGCGTCGGGCAGCGCGGCGGGGAAGGGTGCCAGCGTGCAGAGCGGCGCGTCGGCGGTGGTCACGTTCTCTCCTCGGTGTCGGGCGAGGCCTGGGCGACCTGAGCGGACTCCGGCCGGACCCAGTGCCCGGTGACGAAGTCGGCGTCCTCGTGCCGCACGCGCCGCTGCCACCCGGCGGCGGCGAGGCGGGCGTCGAGCTCGGCGGTGACCTGCGCCCCCGACAGGTGGGCGTCGTGCGGATGGTGGCGCCAGTGCACAGCGACGACCTCCGGGGCGTGACCGGGCTCCGGGTCAGCGGCGGCGGCGAGGACGACGTCGTAGCTCGCCTGTCGGGAGGCCTCGTCGAGGTAGTAGAGGACCTCTGACGCGACGATCAGGTCGAAGGACGCCGCGGGCACGGCGAGACGCGGCAGCGCGCTGACGGAGACATCGGCGCCCTTGTCTTGCAACAGGTCTCGGGTCAGCTCGACAGCGGTGGGGGCGGCGTCGGTGGCGCTGACCCGGCCGCAGCGGTCGGTGAGGGCGAGCGCGAGATCGCCTGTGCCGCAAGCGATGTCCCAGGCCGCGCGGTAGTGCTCACGGGTGAGGGAGGCGAGGACGACCTGGATCTTTCGGCGTTCGTACCAGCTGGTGCGCACGCTGAAGGGGTCCGGGTCGGCGCGATAGCGCTCCTCGAAGTCCGTTGCGTGCCAGTCCTGCCAGGTCACCGTGCCATCTCCTCGGGGATGCTGGCGGGGATGGCTGCGGGGACACCGGCGGGGGTGGTGCGGCGCCAGGCGGTGCCGTCGTAGGTCACGAGCCCCCGCTCCGCGAAGGCCCGCAGCCAGCCCTCCATGGGCCACTCGCCCCAGCGGCGGTGGTAGGTCGCCGCGTTGCGCAGGATGTCATCGAGGTGCTCGACGGGCGGGCTCGAGACGGGGTGGTGCTGGTGGTAGGCGTGGGCACCGCCGACCCACACGAGCTCGACGGCCTCGCGTGAAGCGACCATGCCGAGGTCGGTGTCCTCGCCGCCGTAGCCGTCGTAGTCGGTGCAGAAGCCGCCGAGCCGCCGCCACGTGGCGGGGGTGCACGCGAACGACAGCGACCAGAACAGCCGGTGGTCGCCGCCCCGCTCGAGCCGACCGTCCCGCGGGGCCGGGCGCGCGGGGTGCGGGGAGGTCCACCGCTGGAGCTCGCCGGGGGCCGGCGACCCCGCCTCGGCCGGCAGATAGGTGACCGGCCCGCAGAGGAGCGCGTGCTCGAGCCTGCCGGCGGCGCGGGTGTACGCATCGATCAGGCCCCGCCCGGGCAGGCAGTCCACGTCGAGCAGCACGACGAGGTCGGCGCCGAGCCCCAGGGCCTGCTCGACCCCGGTGTTGCGGGCCAGGGCGAGCGGTAGGTGCCCGGGCGCGGCCGGCACCTCGACCACGTGCACGCCGGGCACCGCGCCCACCACCCCGGCGACCTGCGGGTCTCCCATGGCGACGACGACGTGCTCGGGGGGTGAGGGCAGGGCGGCCAGGTGGGCCCGCTGCGCGGCCAGGTGCGTATGACGCCCCGCGGCGATCGTCACGACGACCACCCTCATGGCGCGTCCACCGTGCGGGTGGCCCCCTCGGCCCTCTCGGCCCCCGTGACACCCTCGGCCGCCGCCTCGACGGCGCGGGCGGCTCGTGCGGCGGCGCCGTCGGTGCGCCACCGCTCCCAGGCGGGGTCGAGCGCCATCGCCTCGTCCAGCACGCCGGCCCAGTCGCTCGGCCACGTCTCGCGGACGACGGCGAGCCCGTGCTGCAGGAGCACGCCCGCGGTGGCGCGCTGCTCGTCGAATGGTCGGTCCTCGGCGATCACGACGGCCCGGCGGCCCGCCGCGGCGACGTCGGCCACGGAGTTCTGCCCGGCGGCGATGACGGCGACGTCCGTGGACGTGACCAGGGGCAGGACGTCGGCATACCACCGCCCAAGGGGCCCCGCGACGGTCCACTCCCAGCCGGGGGTGGCCGCGCGGGCCTCGTCCAGGTCGGCGGGGGACAGGCGGCTGCCGCCGGCACCGCCGAGCAGGAGCACCTTTCGCGCTCCGGCGCCGGGCGGGCCGGAGGGAGCGACGGGCGAGTCGTCGTCGGGGGCGGGGAGCGGGCGGCCCGCGTGCCGGGAGATGCCCCCGGCATACGTGACCTTGTGGGCCCGTCGACGCAGGTAGGCGGGTTGGTAGAGCTCACCGGGCCACGGCGCGACGATCCCCTGCGCCAGGTCGTGCCCCAGCTCGTGCGGGGCGTCGTCGCGGTCGCCGGGCATGGCCATCACGACCACGGGGATCCCGAGCGTCCGCACGAGCACGGTGACCTCGACCGACACGTCCACGACCACCAGGCGGGGGCGCGCGCGGCGCACCCATGCGGCGATGGTCGCGAGGCGGTCGGTGTGGCCGCGGTTGCCGACGGGGGCGTAGTGCAGCCGGCCCCCGGGGCTCGCGTCGATGGCGCCCTCGACGTCGTCGCGCGGGAGCTCGACCCAGTCGGCGGCCCAGTCCTCGCGCGGCAGGGTGGAGAGCACGGTGACCTCGTCGTCCAGGTGGGCGGTGATCGACCGCGCCCGGTGCAGGTGACCGCGTCCCTGGTGGTGGACGTACCAGCCGATCATGCGCCCACCTGCAGGCGACGGACCACCTCACGGGGCGCGTTGCGCCCGCGCGGGCCGGGAGCGTCACCGCGCGCCAGCTCGCGATACAGGTCGAGGTACTCCCTCACCATGCGCTCCACGGACAGGGCGGAGCGAGCGTGCTCGCGCACGACGGCGCGGTCCAGCGTCACCACCCGCGGCAGCGCCGCGGCGAGGGCCTCCACGTCCTGGGGCTCCACGAGGGCACCGCACTCGGGGCCGGCCACGACCTCGGGGATGCCGCCTCGACGAAAGGCCGCGACGGGCGTGCCGCACGCCAGCGACTCGGCCACCACGAGCCCGAAGGGCTCGTCCCAGCACGGCGTCACCAGCGCGGCTGCGCTCGACCCCACGAGGGTGGCGAGGTCGTTGTGGGCCAGGTGCCCGACGTACTGCACGTCGGGGCCGAGGCGGGGCGCGATCTCGCGTGCGAAGTACTCGCGGTCGCTGAGGGGGCCGGCCACCCGCAGGCGCATGCCGGCCAGGCGGGCCGCGTCGATCGCCAGGTGCGGGCACTTCTCGGGGACGAGCCGCCCCAACCACACCAGCCAGTCACCCCCCTCCCCGAGCGGCCACTCGTCGAGGTCGACGCCGTTGTGCACGACGGTGGGTCGCTGGGGCAGCACCGACCACGCGTCCGCGGTGTAGCCGCTGACGGCGGCGAACGTGCTGCCGTCCTGGGGGTCGGCGAGCATGACGGCGGACTCGAGCCAGGGCGTCGGCGGGGTGTGCAGCGTCGTCAGCATGGGCGCGGGCAGGGCGCTGGCCATGGCCACCGGCAGGTGGTGCAGCGAGTGGTTGTGCACGACGTCGACGTGGCCGTACCTCCCTTCGGCCAGGGCGAGCATGACGCGAAGGTAGGCGTGGTGCTCGGCCATGAACTCCGGCGCCGGCATGGACACGTCGCCCGCGGCGGCCGGGGAGGCCCGCCACGGCCGCCGGGGAAAGGCCAGCCCCGGCTCGACGCCGTCCGACCCCTCCGCCGCCGCGAGGACGACCTCGTGCCCCAGGTCTCGCAGCCGTCGCACCAGGTGCCACACGTGCGCCTCGAGCCCGCCCGCGAACGGCTCGCGGATGCGGTGGCGGTGCGGGGCGATGACGACGACGCGCAGGCGGGGCTTCACCAGCCACCCACGACGACGCGGGTGGCCCCGACGGGCACGCGAGTGGATCCGGCGAGAACCCTGAGTGCGGCGGCGGGCGACCGCACCCCCTCGCCGACCGTCTCGCCGAGCCTGCCGACACGGTGCTCGACGTGCTCGCGCCGGCCGGGGCGCTGATCGGGGAGCTGGTCGGCGGCGGCGTCTGCGGCCCGCCCCGGACGGCAGACGCGGTCGTAGACCTCCTCGTGCTGCTGCCTGGCGCGGTCGTCGGACCAGGCCCGACGGGCCAGCCTCTGCGTGGCGTCGCCCCAGGGCACCCGCCACGGCTCGCCCCCGGCGTGCGTCCGGTCCTCGACGAGGCCCCGCAAGGCCGTCCCGACGGTGCCGGGGTCGTGGAACTCGGCGTGGAAGCCCAAGTCGTCGTGCTGCTCCGCGTAGTGCCCCACCGCCGGCGACAGGCACGAGGCACCGAGGTCCCAGCACAGCTCCAGCCAGCCGGAGTGCGTGCCGTGGGCGTAGGGGAGGACGACCACGTCCGTCGCGGCGATCCAGGCGGCCAGCGCGTCGTCGTCGAGCCGGGGGCGGATCCGCAGCTCGACGCACGGGGTGGCCGAGGCCAGCGTCTCGACGGCCGCGAGGACGTCCAGCCGCCGGGGGTCGTCGCTGCCCAGCACCTCGTCGTTGACGGTGACGGCCAGGGAGCCCCCGAGCTCCCCCACGGCGGCGGCCAGCGGCGCCAGCCAGGAGGTGGGGTCGACGTTGGCTCGTACGGCTCCGAGGGGGACGCCCACCCGCAGCCCCCGGTGGCGGTTGCGGCGGGCGGTGTCGGAGCGGTGGACCCAGGAGTCGTCCGCGATCTGGGGGTGCGGCAGGACGATCGCCTCCCGACCCCAACGCTCACGGATGACGGCGGCCACGCCTGGCGTGAGCGTGATGACCTCGTCCGCCGCGGGCACGAGCACGCCGAGCGCGTCGAGGTGGGCCTGCTGGTCGGTCAGGTGCGGGTTGGCCAGGTCGTGCACGGTCACGACCAGCGGTATGCCGACCCGCCGCAGCTCCTGGGCCCACAGCGTCAGCTGCGCGCAGCTGTAGGACTCGAAGCCGAAGTGCACGTGCACCACGTCAACCTCGTCGGCGTGCGCGACGAGCCATACGGGGTCGAGCACCATCGGGGGCCACCACACCCCGTCACCGGCCCTCCGACCGGGGGGCGGGGGGTCCTGTAGGCGCACCGCCCGCGCCTCGGTCGCGCCCACCTCGCCGATCGCGCCGACGGCGGGGGGCAGCAGGCGGTCGACATACGGGTGTGCGCTGGGGACGCTCGCGACACGGATCACAGGACACACCTCGGCCTTCGTCGGATCACGCGGTCGGGACCTACGGTCTCAAGGCTCCACGCTTCGGCTGACGTGCGTACGGTTACCCCATGAACAGCGCTTCCATTCGTCCCCGGGTGGACGAAGGCGACGGCCGGGTACGCCACTACGGGCAGTTCTACGGGATCGATCCCCTGCCCGAGGGGGACGGCCCGCTGGTCGTCGTCCTCGGCAACTGCCAGGCCGAGGCGGTGCGCGTCCTGCTCGACGCCGCGCCGTCCCGCAGCGTGCGGTCCGTGCGCGTCCCACCGGTCTTCGAGATGACCGAGGACGACGTCGCCCACCTCGGTCTGCTGCTGGCGCGCACCGACGTCCTCGTCGGGCAGCCGATCAAGGACGACTACCGCGGTATGCCGCTCGGCACCGCCCAGGTCGCGCAGGCGCTGGCGCCCGGGGCCCGGGTCGTGCGGGTCCCCGTCTGCTTCTACGCCGGGCTCTATCCCTGGCAGGTGCTGGTGCGCACCCCCGAGAGCGGCGACCCGCCGGCCGTGCCCTACCACGACCTGCGGACCGTGCTCGAGGCCGCCGACGGCACCCGACCGCCCGACCGCCTGGACGCCGACGGCATCCGTGAGATCGCGCGCGCTTCCGTCGAGGAGCTGCGCCGACGCGAGGACGCCGCGGGCACCTTGCGGGTCTCCGACGTCCTGGCGGGGGCGGGCGCCGACGCCTGCCACGTCGTCAACCACCCCGGCAACACCGTGCTCGTCGCCCTGGTTCGCCGGGTGCAGGCCCACCTGGGCCTCGACGCCGACGCCGAGGACCCCGGTCGGACCCTCCTGTCCGAGCTGTTCGCCCCGCTCGACGCGCGGGTGGTCGACGCCCTCGGACTCGACGCCGAGGCGCGAACCCACTGGGTGCGTCGCGGGAAGCAGGTGCCCGACGACGAGGTCCGCGAGACCCAGCTGGCCTGGCTGGCCGAGCACCCCGACATCGTCCGGCTCACCCTGGAGCGCCACGCCGGCACCGCCCGGCTGCTGGGCCTCCGGTGAGCCGGTGAGCCGACCGGCCGCGGTGCCTCGCGCCCCCGCGCAGCCCGTCCACCTGGTCCTCGGGCCGCCCGAGCACGGGGTGACCCGCTGCGCGCTCGAGCTGCACGACACCCCCGCCCTGCGCGAGCAGCCGGTCGTGCGCCTCCTGGACGGCGTCACCGCAGACCTGGCGTCCGCCCTCGTCGCCGAGGGGCACGAGCCCGGCACCCCCGTCCACGTGCACGTCACCGACCGCCTCCTCGGCCGGTCCGCGCCCGAGGCCGCCGCCCGTCTGGCGCCCCTCGCCCGCCGGTGGCCGCTGACCGTGACCCTGCACGACCTGCCGCAGCCCTCGGACGGGGCGGGGGCCCACGAGCGGCGCGCCCGGGCCTACGCCGAGATCGTCGCTGCGTCGCGGGGCGTGGTCGTGAGCAGCCACCACGAGGCGGCGCTGCTCGACGACGCCCTGCGCCTCGCGGGGCGTCCTGGTCTCGTGACGGCGCGCCCGCGGGCCGTCATACCGCTCCCCGTCGACCCACCGGCCGCGCCGGCTCCCTCCGACACGCCCGACACGCCCGCCACGCCCGCCACGGGCCGCGAGGTCGGGATCCTCGGCTTCCTCTATCCGGGCAAGGGCCACCAGGAGGCGCTCGAGGCGCTGGCCGCCCAGCCCGCCGACGTCGGACTCGTCTGCCTCGGACGCCCGTCGCCCGGCCACGAGGACCTGGTCGAGTCGCTGGAGGCGAGGGCAGCCGAGCTCGGGCGCCGTTGCCGGGTCACGGGATTCGTGCCCGACCAGGACCTGCTCGACGCGTTGCGGGCGGTGGCGGTCCCCGTCGCGCCGCACCGGCACCTGTCCGCCTCAGGCTCGATCAACACGTGGCTGGCGGCCGGCCGGCGCCCTCTCGTGCCACGGTCGCGGTACGTCGAGGAGCTCGAGGTGCGCTGCCCCGGGGCCCTGCTCGTCTACGACGACCTCGACGCCGCCGTCGGGCAGGCGCTCGAGGACCCGGCGGTCACCTGGCTGGGACCCGAGGTCGTCCTCGGCCCCGGCCGCGACGACGCAGCGCAGGCTTATGCCGCCACGCTCGCCGACTGGTCGACGCGCCCCGAGACGAGCGTGGTCATCCCCTACCACGACGACCAGCGCGGGCTCGACCTGCTGCTCGACGCCCTGGCCCGGCAGACCCTGCCGCCCGGCTCCTTCGAGGTGATCGTGGCCGACGACGGCTCGCCGCAGCCACCGGTGCTCCGCGAGCAGCCGTATGCCGTGCGCCTCCTGCGTCAGCCCGACGCCGGGTTCCGGGCCTCCGCGGCCCGGCACCTCGGGGCGACCGCCTCGACCGGGCGCGTCCTGGCCTTCCTGGACGGGGACACGCTGCCGACGCCGGACTACCTGGCCCGGCTCGTGGGGGCGGTGACGACAGGGGAGGGGCCGTGCGGGACGCTGGCGGTCGGGCGTCGCCGGCACGCCGACCTGTCCGACGTGCCGGCGCCCGAGGTCCTCGCCTGGCTGGCCGACGTCGCCGACGGTGCCGACGCGGCCGACGCCGATCATCCCGGCGCCGGCCCCAGGGTGCTGCCTGAGCCGGGGTGGCTCCGCGAGGCCTACGCCGCGACGGACGACCTGCGCGACGCGGACGACCGGTCCTACCGCTTCGTGATCAGCGCGGTCATGGCCCTGCCGCGAGAGCTCTACGACGCGGCAGGGGGATTCGACCCGGGTTTCGTGGGCTACGGCGGCGAGGACTGGGACCTGGCGCACCGCTGCTGGCTCGCGGGCGCCGCCCTGCGGCACGTCCCCGAGGCCGTGGCCTGGCACGACGGCGCCGACTTCGCGGGCCGCGACGACGAGGACCACCGTCGCGTCAAGGACCTCGAGACGTTGCGCCTCGCCCGCGTCCTCACCGACCCGCTCGCGCGCGACCCGCGTCTGGTCTGGCCCTACCCTCGCGTGGTGGTGCGCCTGCACGTGGGGGACGCCGGTCCCGGCGCCGTGGCCGGCTGCGTCGCCGGGCTGCTGGACGGCGCGGACGCGGGGGTCTGGCTGGGGGACGTCGACGCCGCGCTCGTGCAGGACCTGCTCGGCGACCCGCGCGTCCACCTGGGCGAGCCCTCGGGGGAGGTCCTGCGCCGCTGCCGCGAGCAGGTCGACGTGGCCGCTCCCGTGCTGCTGGCCGGGAGCCTCACCGAGCTCGTCGACCGCGGGCCGGTCCGCACCGAGCTCGTCATCGTCCGCCGCACCCGGGACCTCGCCCGCCACCGCGCGCGTCCCCGCTCGCAGACCGGCGCCGGCGGCGATGACGGCATCCCTGCGATGTCGTCGGCCGCGGTCGGCATACGGCCGGTCACCGACCCACCGCCCCTGGAAGCCGCGTGGGGCGGCTGGGCCTGAGCCCGGCCGCCCCACGGGACGTGCATCCTGCGTCAGTCGCGACCGCCGGACGGTCGAGCCGCCGTCACCTCGCCACGGTGGGGTAGCGGTCCCAGACGCGGTGCAGCGTCAGGAGCTCGGCCACCTGGTCGATGATCGCGGCGCCGTCGGCCACCACGACCCCCTTGGCGTCGGCGGGCAGACCCGCCGAGGTGATCGCCTCCGCGGAGACCGCGCCGATCGCCTTGCAGTGGCGGAAGGCCTCGCCGAGCATCAGCGCGATGCGCGGGTCGGTCTGGGTGCCCAGGGCGGACTGGTCGCCGTTGCGGGCGTCGTACGACGGGACGGCGTCCGGCGCCGGGGCGATCTGCCCGGCGAGGACGATGGCGTCGAACTCCACCGACCGGGCGGTGGCAAAGGTCTTGTCGACCTCGACCGACCCGACCTGGCCGCCGTGCGGGCCGACGACGAAGGGCACCATCGAGGCCTTCTCCACGGCCTTGACCAGGGCCGTGACCGTGGCGTCGTCGCTCAGCTCGTCGCACACGATCCCGACCTTGCGCCCGTCGACGGGGAACGGCTTGCCGACCTGGGACAGGGCGGGGCTGGGCTCCACGTCGGCGACCTTCTCCGTGGCCTCGGGCGCCGGCAGGCCGAGGCCCTTGGCGACCGCGGCGCACAGGTCGGCGTCTATGTTGGCCAGGCACTGCAGCTGGCGCTCCCGGACGACCGGCACCGTGCACTTGCCGAGCTCGAAGGTGTAGGCCGAGACGATGTGGTCCTTCTCGACCGGCGTCATCGAGCGGTAGAACATCCGGGCCTGGGAGTAGTGGTCCGCGAACGACGCCGGGACCGCCCGGACCGTCTGCGAGGCCGCGACGACGGCGGGGTGGTCCACGAAGCCGCCCTGCTCGGCGGGCGCGGGGAAGGGATTGCCCGCGCCGAGGGAGTTGGGGCGGTAGGGCGCGACGCCCGCGTGGACGGCGTGCTGGTGGAATCCGTCCCGCTGGTTGTCGTTGACGTCGACGCGCGGGCGGTTGATCGGCAGCTGCTGGAAGTTCGGGCCGCCGAGGCGCGTGATCTGCGTGTCCACGTAGGAGAACAGGCGGGCCTGCAGGAGGGCATCGTTGACGACGTCGATGCCCGGCACCAGGTGGCCGGGGTTGAACATGACCTGCTCGACCTCGGCGAAGAAGTTCGTCGGGTTGGCGTCCAGGGTCAGCAGGCCGACCGGCTGCACGGGGGCGAGCTCCTCGGGGACCAGCTTGGTGGGGTCGAGCAGGTCGATGCCGGAGAACATCTGGTCCTCGGTGTCGTCGAAGACCTGGACGCCCAGCTCCCACTGCGGGAGGTGACCGCCCTCGATGGCGTCGTACAGGTCGCGGCGCTGGAAGTCGGGGTCGCCGCCCATGATGAGCTGCGCCTCCTCCCAGAGGGTGGAGTGGACGCCGGCCTTGGGCTTCCAGTGCCACTTGACCAGCTTGGTCGCGCCCGCCTCGTCGATGACGCGGAAGGTGTGGACGCCGAAGCCCTCCATCGTGCGCAGGGACAGCGGCAGCCCCCGGTCGGACATGTTCCACAGCGTGTGGTGCTGGGCCTCGGTGTGCAGCGACACGAAGTCCCAGAAGGTGTCGTGGGCGCTCGCGGCCTGCGGGATCTCACGGTCCGGCTCGGGCTTGGCCGCGTGGACGATGTCGGGGAACTTGATGCCGTCCTGGATGAAGAAGACGGGGATGTTGTTGCCGACGAGGTCGAAGTTGCCCTCAGAGGTGTAGAACTTCACGGCGAAGCCGCGGGTGTCGCGCGGGGTGTCCGCAGAGCCCCGCGAGCCGAGGACCGTGGAGAAGCGCAGGAAGACCGGCGTCTCGACGCCCTTCTTGAGGAAGGCCGCGCGGGTGATGCTCTCGGCGGAGCCGTAGGCCGTGAAGGTGCCGTGCGCGCCGGTGCCGCGGGCGTGGACCACACGCTCCGGGATGCGCTCGTGGTCGAAGTGCGTGATCTTCTCCCGCAGGTGGTGGTCCTGCAGGAGCGTCGGGCCCCGGTCGCCGGCGCGCAGCGAGTGGTCCGTGTCGGGGACCCGCCGACCCACGGCGGTGGTCAGGTACTCGCCCTGCTGGGCGCGGGCGTTGGGGTCCTTGCCGGCCTCGGCGCCGGTGGCCGTCCGCATCTCGGGGGCGCGCGTGTCGGGCGTGGGGGGCAGCGGGCCGCGGGGGTCCGTGGGCTCCTCCAGGGGCGGCGTGTAAGAAGTGTCGTGCGACATCGGTCCTCCTTGACGGTCGCCTCCGGGGGACGGGGCGACGTGGTGTGACATGCCTGGCCGGGGGTGCACGCGTCTTGGCGCCCGGCTCCGTGCTCTAGTACCCGTCGTGGGGCGGGGCTATCCCCGCAGGGCTGGCTGCGGCGGGTCGCCCGGTGATACCGGTTCCCCGGGGTTTGCAGCCGATCCGTCGCGGGTACGTCACGGGGGAGGGTCCCGGCACACCGTCGCTCGGCCCGTAAGCGGAAGGACCACCATCGTGAAGGCATTGACCTGGCAGGGCGTCGAGAAGGTCGCGGTCGAGGAGGTGCCCGACCCCCGGATCGAGCAGCCCACCGACGCCATTGTCCGCGTCACTTCCACCGCCATCTGCGGCTCGGACCTGCACCTCTACCGCGTGCTGGCGCCCTTCCTCCAGCGCGGCGACGTGCTCGGGCACGAGTTCATGGGGATCGTCGAGGAGGTCGGCTCCCAGGCTGGCTCGCTCAAGGTGGGCGACCGGGTCGTCGTGCCGTTCAACATCTCCTGCGGCCACTGCTTCATGTGCTCGATCGGCAAGCAGTCCCAGTGCGAGACCACCCAGGTCAAGGACCAGGACAAGGGAGCGGCGCTGTTCGGCTTCACGAGCATGTATGGCGCCGTCCCCGGCGGCCAGGCGGAGTACGTCCGGGTCCCGCAGGCCCAGTACGGCCCGGTCGTCGTGCCCGAGGAGGGCAGCGACGAGCGCTATCTCTACCTGTCCGACATCCTTCCCACGGCGTGGCAGGCCGCGAAGTACGCCGACATCGAGCCGGGCTCGACCGTCGCGGTCTACGGCCTCGGCCCGGTCGGCCAGCTCGCCACCCGCAGCGCCCTGCAGCTCGGCGCCGGCCGCGTGATCGGCGTCGACCGGGTGGACGAGCGGCTGGCGATGGCGCGCGGCTTCGGCGTCGAGACCGTCGACATGCGCGAGGTGGACGACCCTGCCGAGGCCATCCGCGAGATGACCGGCGGCCGGGGCGCCGACTCGGTCATCGAGGCCGTCGGCATGGAGGCGCACGGCTCCCCGGCCGGCAAGACCGCCTTCGACGTCGTGCCGCGGCTGCCCAAGGCGCTGGCCAAGCCGATGATCGAGACGGTGGGCTTCGACCAGCTCGCGGCGCTGCACGGCAGTTTCGAGGCGGTGCGGCGAGGCGGCACGGTCTCGGTCGTCGGGGTGTATGGCGGGGCGGCCGACCCCATGCCGATGTTGACGATGTTCGACAAGAACCTCACGATCCGGATGGGCCAGTGCAACGTCCGCCGGTGGACCGACGAGCTGCTCGAGCTCGTCCGTCAGGACGGGGACGTGTTCGGCACCGAGACGCTCGCGACCCACCGACTGTCGCTGGACGAGGCGCCCGGCGCCTACGAGACCTTCCAGAAGAAGCAGGACGGCTGCATCAAGGTGGTCCTCAAGCCCGGCGCCTGAGGGCTGACCCGCACGCACGTCGAGGCGGTGCTGACGACCCCCAAGTCCGTCAGCACCGCCTCGCGGTGCGTGTGAGCCTCCCCCTCGTCCGCTCACACACCTTGCAGACGTAGCGTCGGTCGCAGAGGTTGCCCAAAGCCAAGGGCTTTCTCGCTCATTCCCCCAGGTGGCCTACCTGCACGCGCGAGGCGTTATCCAAGCGTGACAGCGTGGGGGAGGCGGAGGTTCCGGCATACGGGATGGTGGTCCGCCTGACGAGAGGCGCGCGCCATGGTGAGCGCATGACCACCGCGCTGCCCGTCGTCTCCGCCGCGGCCGTCGAGGCAGCGGCCGCACGGCTCGCGGGCGTCGTCCGGACCACAGGCCTGCAGCGCAACGAGCGCCTGAGCGAGCGCACCGGTGCCCAGGTCTGGCTCAAGCGCGAGGACCTGCAGCCCGTCCGGTCCTACAAGCTGCGCGGGGCCTACAACCTGATCGCGCAGCTGGACGCCGGACAACGGGCCGCCGGGGTCATCTGCGCCAGCGCAGGCAACCACGGGCAGGGCGTCGCCTTCGCGTGCCGCCGGCTCGGCATCCGGGCCAGGATCTTCGTCCCCAGCACCACGCCCCGACAGAAGCGCGACCGCATGCTCGCCCTCGGCGGCGACGCGGTGGAGCTGGTGGTGACGGGGGACACCTACGACGAGGCGGCGGGCGCCGCGGCCGTCGAGGCCACGGTCACCGGGGCGACGCTGGTGCCGGCGTTCGACGACCCGCGGACCCTCGTCGGGCAGGGCACCGTCGCGCCCGAGATCGTCGCCCAGCTGGGGCGCGCCCCCGACCTGCTGGTCGTCCCGGTGGGGGGCGGCGGCATGCTCGCGGGGTGCCTGACCTGGATGGCCGAGCATGCGCCGTCGACCCGCGTCGTCGGCGCCGAGCCCGCGGGCGCGGCCTGCCTGGCCGCGGCCCTGTCGGCCGGCGAGCCGGTCGCCCTGCCGGCCATCGACTCCTTCGTCGACGGGGCGGCGGTGCGGCGTGCCGGCGACGTCACCTACCCGATCGCCCGGGACGCCGTCGCGGCCGGGCTGGCCGAGCTCGTGCAGGTCCCCGAGGGCAAGATCTGCACCGAGATGCTCGACCTCTACCAGATCGACGGGATCATCGCCGAGCCCGCCGGGGCCCTCGCGGCGGCGGCGCTGGGTGGCGGTGACCGCGAGGAGATCGTCCAGGTCGAGGCGGGCGCCTCGGTGGTCGTGATCCTGTCGGGCGGCAACAACGACGTCTCGCGCTACAGCGAGATCGTGGAGCGCTCCCTGGTGTACGAGGGCCGCAAGCACTACTTCCTGGTGAACTTCCCGCAGGAGCCGGGCGCCCTGCGGCGCTTCCTCGACGAGGTGCTCGGGCCCGACGACGACATCGCGCTGTTCGAGTACGTCAAGCGCTCCAACCGCGAGATCGGTCCTGCGCTGGTGGGCATCGAGCTCGGACGGCCGTCGGACCTCGGCGGGCTGCTGCAACGCCTGGAGGAGAGCCCGATCCGGGTGGAGCGCGTCGACCCCGACAGCCCCTTCTACCGCTTCCTCGTCTGACAGTGATGATGTGAGTGAGCCCCGCAGCGGTCGTCCTGACTCAGCGTCTGA
>ERZ501016.348-NODE-348-length-14449-cov-4.437752_pt1 | contig 14449 bp, 13 predicted proteins | sample MGYA00248889_ERZ501016 | MGnify/ENA primary metagenome ERZ501016 (study PRJEB25958, sample SAMN03398594) | human skin metagenome | study: EMG produced TPA metagenomics assembly of the Human Skin Microbiome Metagenome (human skin metagenome) data set. | reverse complement strand
GGAGGACAAGGGAAGCGACCACGTCGTCGAATTCGGCGTCCGCATACGGCAGCGGGTCCGTCAGATCGGCGACTTGGAGGTCGGCATCCTGGCCGAGGCGCTGGCGGGCCAGGTCGATCATGGCGGCGCTCCGATCGAAGCCCGCCACGTCCGCGCCGGCCTCCCGGAGCCTTGCCATCGTGGGACCCGAACCGCACCCGGCATCGAGAATCCGCCGGTCGGCAACGTCGCCGGCGAGCCCCAGCATGGCCGGCTTTTCGTAGTAGGCGTTGAAGAGACCGGTCTCGTTCTGGCGGTGATAGGCCACGGCGAAGTCGTCATAGTCGCTATCGGTCACGCTCACCCCCGGTGATGATCCAGCAGCGGTCAGGGCAGCAGCCTAGATACTCGGGGGCGATGCCAGGTCGGGTCGAGGGACGACATACCGTCGGGGTATGGAATATCGCTACCTCGGCAACAGCGGACTCAAGATCTCCGAGATCACCTACGGCAACTGGCTCACCCACGGCTCCCAGGTCGAGAACGACGTGGCGAAGAAGTGCGTGCAGGCGGCACTGGACCAGGGCATCAGCACCTTCGACACCGCGGACGTCTACGCCAACACGAAGGCCGAGACCGTCCTCGGCGACGCGCTCAAGAGCGAGCGGCGCGAGGACCTGGAGATTTTCACCAAGGTCTACTGGCCGACCGGCCCCGGCGGCAAGAACGACTCCGGCCTGTCCCGCAAGCACATCATGGAGTCCATCAACGGCTCGCTGACCCGCCTGCAGACCGACTACGTCGACCTCTACCAGGCCCACCGCTACGACACCGAGACCCCGCTCGAGGAGACCATGCAGGCCTTCGCCGACGTGGTCCGGCAGGGCAAGGCGCTCTACATCGGGGTCAGCGAATGGACCGCCGAGCAGATCCGCGAGGGACACGCCCTGGCCAAGGACCTCGGCGTCCAGCTCATCTCCAGCCAGCCGCAGTACTCGATGCTCTGGCGGGTCATCGAGGAGAAGGTCGTGCCCACCTGCGCCGAGCTCGGGATCAGCCAGATCGTGTGGAGCCCGATGGCCCAGGGCGTCCTCAGCGGTAAGTACGAGCCCGGCAAGCAGCCGCCGGCCGACTCGCGCGCGGCCGACGCGAAGGGCGGCGCCGACATGATCAAGGACTTCATGACCGATGAGACCCTGACCCGGGTCCAAAAGCTCAAGCCCATCGCCCAGGAGGCCGGACTGTCCATGGCCCAGCTCGCGGTTGCCTGGGTGCTGCAGAACGACAATGTCGCCGCGGCCCTCGTCGGCGCCTCCCGTCCGGAACAGGTCGAGGAGAACGTCAAGGCCGCCGGCGTGAAGCTGGATGCCGACCAGTTGAGCGCGATCGACGAGGCCCTCGGTGATGTCGTGGAGCGCGACCCCGCCCAGACCGCCAAGCGCTCGCCGCAGGAGCGCCCCAGCTGAGCTGCGCTCCACCTGCCCGGCAGGCATGCAGTTGCCCGCGGACCGTCGGAATCCCCTCCGGCGGCCCGCCCAGGGTTTATTCGGATGAGCGCGCCGGCCATCCGGCCTAGGTTGACGGCATGGCTGTGACGCTGCGTGCGGTGATCTTCGACAGCCCCGATCCGGCGGTGGCCGGGCGGTTTTGGGCGCGCCTGCTTGACCGCGAAGAAGTCAGCGAGGCGGGCGGCATTCTGCTGCCAGGCAGCCCCACCCAGGTCGGCCTGCGCTTCATTGAGCCGCACGGATCAGCGACCGGACGTCGGCTCCATCTGCGCGTCACCAGCACGGACCTGGGGGAGCGGGACGCCACCGTTCTGCGGGTTACCGATCTCGGCGGTCGCCACCACGACGCCGGTCAACTCCCGGTGGAGCAGCACATCGTGCTCGCCGACCCCGACGGCAACGAGTTCTGCGTCATCGAGCCGGGCAATGCCTACCTCGCCGGGTGCGGGCGGCTCGGCGAGGTGGCGTGCGATGGCACCCGCGAGGTGGGCCAGTTCTGGAGCGCGGTGCTGGGTTGGCCACTGGTGTGGGATCGGGACGAGGAGACCGCGATCCAGTCGCCCGCCGGCGGCACCAAGATCGCGTGGGGCGGGCCTCCGCTCGCCGAGAAGACCGGCCCCAATCCGCAGCGCTTCGAACTCGCCAGCGACGACCTCGCCGCTGACCTCGACCGGCTCGTCGGGCTGGGGGCGGGGTTGCGGCATACGGACCCCGACGGCGCCATACTCGCCGACCCGGACGGCAACGAGTTCCGCCTCACCGGCTGAAGGGGCACCATCCGGCCCGCCCGATGCCTCAGGCAGCGGGCGTGGGGGAGGACTCGCGTGCAGCCTCGGTGGGGCGCTGGTCGGCATAGGTGCGCACGGCCGGGGCCAGGGCAACGAAGAGCAGGATGAATGCCGCGGTGAGCGTCATATGACCGAGCCCGGAGAACCCGGCGAGGGCCTTCGAGGCGGCGTGCGGGGAGTCCATCACCTGCAGGCAGCCCTTGACCAGCAAGCCACCGACGGTGATCAGCAGGCCGGTGTTCCAGGCGTGGACCGCGGCGGTGAACGACCGCCGGCCGCTCAGCCGGAAGGTCACATCGAGCACGAGCAGTAGCAACATGCCAAGGGAGCCCAGCGTCAGCGCGTGGGTGTGCACCACGGCCAACTGGGTGCCCCCGGCCACATCGTGTGCCCTGGTGAATTCGCGGTAGAAGAGCCCGCCCGCTAGGCCGATGGCGGTCCAGGCGGCGGCGGAGCGGTACAGCAGGGTGGTCACGGCGTGCGGTCCAATCGCGTTGGGGGAGTGAGCTGTTTCCAGGCTAGAAATTCCGCCTCAGCCCGCGCACCCCGCGCGCGTCATCCGTTCGGGTGATAGCCGCCGTTCGTACTGATAGTCGGCCGAGTCGGTATGCCGCTCAGCCCACCTCATCCCGCGCCGCGGCGAAGGCTGCTGCGCAGGCGCGGACATCGTCCGCGGAATGGGCCGCCGAGAGCTGGACCCGGATCCGGGCCGCACCCTGGGGCACCACCGGATAGGAGAATGCGATGACATAGACACCGCGTTCGAGCATGGCGTCCGCAATCTGCCCGGCCATTCGCGCCCCGTCCGCGCCGCGGAACATCACCGGCACGATCGCGTGCTCACCGGGCAACAGCTCAAAGCCGGCCTCGGTCATCAGCGATCGGAAGAGTTCGGCGTTCGCACGCAAGCGATCCCGGCCCGCACTGGAGTCTCGCGCGAGTTCCAGCGCCTTAAGCGACCCGGCCACCACGCTCGGCGCCACGGCATTAGAAAACAGATACGGCCGCGAGCGTTGACGCAGCAGGTCGACGATCTCCTGGTGGGCCGCGACATACCCGCCGGACGCGCCACCGAGCGCCTTGCCGAGGGTGCCGGTGAGGATGTCCACCCGATCCAGCACCCCGAAGTGTTCCGGCGTCCCGGCCCCGGTCTCTCCGATGAAACCCACCGCATGCGAGTCGTCCACCATGACCATCGCCCCGAACTCCTCGGCGAGATCGCAGATCTCCACCAGCGGCGCGAAATAGCCGTCCATCGAGAAGACCCCGTCGGTGACGATGACGATCCGTCGCGCCCCCGCGTCCTTGGCGGCCGCAAGTTGCGTGCGCAGGTCGGTCATGTCGGCGTTCTGATAGCGATACCGCTTGGCCTTGCTGAGCCGGATCCCATCGATCAGCGAGGCGTGGTTGAGCGCATCGGAGATGATCGCGTCCTGCTCGCCGAAGAGCACCTCGAAGACGCCGCCATTGGCGTCGAAGCACGAGGAGTACAGGATCGTGTCGTCGGTGCCGAAATACTGCGACAACGCCGCCTCAAGCTTCTTGTGCTGGGCCTGGGTGCCGCAGATGAAGCGCACGCTGGCCATCCCAAAACCCCACTCGTCCAAGGCATCCCGCGCCGCGGCCAGCACCTCCGGGTGGTCGGCGAGGCCGAGGTAGTTGTTGGCGCAGAAGTTGAGCGCCTTGCCCGTGGTGGTCTCGATATGGGAGGACTGAGCGGTGGTCAACTGTCGCTCGGACTTGTAGAGCCCGGCCTCCCGGATCGCCGCCAGCGTCGCGGTGAGCTCGTCCTTGATCGCGTACATCTCATTCCTCCCAGTTCATGACGACCTTGCCGCACTGGCCCGATTTCGCCACCTCGAATGCCTGCGCCCAGTCCGAGGCCGGTATGCGGTGTGTGATCACCGAGGCCACCGCCTGCTCCAGCCGCGGCGAGGTCTGCAGCATCGCGCTCATCGCGTACCACGACTCATACATCTCCCGGCCGTAGATGCCGCGGATGGTGAGCATGTGGGTGATGACCTTGGGCCAGTCCACGACATACGGCTGGTGCGGCAGGCCGAGCAGGGCAACCCGGCCACCGTGGTTCATATTGTCGATGAGCTCGGCCACCGCCGGCGGGGCGCCGGACATCTCCAGCGCGATGTCGAAGCCCTCCCGCATCCCCAGTTCGGCTTGGGCCTCGCGGATCCGTTGCCGGCCGGAGTTGACCACCAGGTCCGCGCCCGCAGCGCGGGCCAGCGCCAACCGGGTATCGGACAGATCGGTGACCACGATGTGGCGGGCACCGGCATGCCGGGCGATCGCCGCAGCCATCACGCCGATCGGGCCGGCCCCGGTGATCAGCACGTCCTCGCCGACCATCGGCCACTGCAGGGCGGTGTGGGTGGCATTGCCGAACGGGTCGAAGATGGCGCCGAGGTCGGGGTCCAGCTCCGGCGGCTGGACGTAGGCATTGCCGGCGGGCAGCACCACATATTCGGCGAAGGCGCCATCGCGGTTGACGCCGATGCCCGTGGTGTTGATGCACTGATGGCGCCGACCGGCGCGGCAGCTGCGGCAGTGACCGCAGACCAGGTGGCCCTCGCCGGACACCCGGTCGCCCACCGCGACCACGGTGGCCGGCACATCGGCGCCGACCTGCACCACCTCGCCATAGAATTCGTGCCCGACAACCATTGGGGTGGTGACGGTCGCGGCGGCCCACTCGTCCCAGTCCAGGATGTGCAGGTCGGTGCCACACAGGCCCGCACGCAGCACCCGGATCTTGACGTCGCCGGCGCCGCATACCGGCTCCGAGACTTCCGTCATCTCCAGCCCTGGGCCCAGGGCCGTCTTCACCAGCGCGCGCATCGCGTCCCTTCCTTGGGTGGCCCGGCCAGCCTATTGGGTCCGTATGCGGTGCGCTCAGGTCGGTTCGCCGGCGGCGGCGAGCGCGCCCGGTTGCCTCGCGCGCCGGGCGTTCGCGACGATCGCCTCAACGATCTCGGGGATGCGTGAACGCGGCAAGTCGTGGGCCATGTCGGGGAACATCAGCAGGCGCGATCCGGGCACGGCGCGCGTGGTGGCGACGCCGCCGCTGGGGGAGACCAGCCGGTCGAGCATGCCGTGGATGACCAGGGTCGGCGCCTGGATCGCCCGCAGCCCTCGGGTCCGGTCCGGGCTGGCGTTGATCGCCATGAGTTGCCGGATCCGCCCCAGCGGATCAAAGTCCCGGTCGAGTGCATAGGTGACCATTTCGCGGATCTCGGCCTCGTCGAAGTGGGGACCGGAGATCGCCCGCCAACTCTCCACGCCGAGGTCGACCGCATCCTCGCGAGTGGCCGCCGTCTGCGCCATCAGGGAGCGGCGCAACTCGGGCAAGAATTTGGTCGCCGGCTGCCCGCTGCGGCGGCTGCCGGTGTTGGACATGATCGAGGTCAAGGAGCGCACCCGTTCGGGGTGGTTGATGGTGAGTTCCTGGGCGATCATCCCGCCCATCGAGGCCCCCACGACGTGCGCGGAATCGATATCCAAATGGGCCAACAGACCCGCGGCATCCTGCGCCATATCGGCCAGGGTGTAACTTGCGCGGGCCAGCCGCTTGCTGGCGAGACCGGCAATGACGTCCTTGCGGCCGGGCTGGCCCTCGGTCTTGGTGGACAGGCCGATGTCCCGGTTGTCGAACCGAATCACCCGGAAACCCGCTGCCACCAGGGCCTCCAGCATCGTCGGCGGCCAAGCGATCATCTGGGTGGCCAGCCCCATGATCAGCAGCAGCGGCTCGCCCTCGCCCTGCTCCTCGTAGTACAACTCGATCCCGTTGACCTGTGCCTGCGGCATAGTCCCGATTGAATCATCCGGATCCGACAACCCCCTGACGTTCGGTATCCGCCATAGTCGGCATATGGGCCATCCGCCGCGCTTCCACGACGACGACCCGCTGCTTGCCCGGGTGCGGGAGATCGCGCTGGCGTTCCCGGCTGCCGCGGAGAAGATCTCTCACGGCACGCCCACCTTCTATACCAAGAAGGTCTTCGCCCAATATGGCGCGGCAGTCAAGGGAGAGCACGAGTCCTGGGCGCTGCGCCGCTCGCTGGTCTTCCTGCCCGATGAGACGGATCGCGTTGCGCTGGAACAGGATCCGCGCATCCACATCCCGGCGTATGTCGGTGCCTCCGGTTGGCTGGCCCTCGACCTCACCGCGGCCACTCCCGACTGGGCCGAGGTTCGGGAACTGATGGACGCCTCATACCGGCGCACGGCGGCAGCCAAATTCGTCGCCGAACTCGACGCGGGCGAGTGACCGCATACAGCGCCCAGAATCGCCGACGGCTCGCGCAGGGTGTGGACAACACCTGCGGGCGGAGCGGCCCGACATAGGCTGTCCGGTATGCCGAGCCTCGCCGACCTGCTCACGGCGGCGGTAGCCGAACTCGGTGGCAGCGACCGGCCGGGCCAGACCGCGATGGCGCAGGCCGTCCTCGAGGCGATCGACAAAGAGGAGCATCTCCTCGTCCAGGCCGGCACCGGCACTGGCAAATCGCTCGGTTATCTCGTCCCGGCGCTGCTGCACGCAAACAAGACTGGGCGCCCGGCCATCGTGGCCACCGCGACCCTCGCCCTGCAGGGTCAGATCGTCGACCGTGACCTGCCCCGCCTGGCCAAGGCGCTCGCGCCACTACTCGGGCGCACCCCGACATACGGGCTGGTCAAGGGCCGGCGCAACTACGTGTGCAAGCACAAACTGGTCGGGGGATTCCCGGAGGACGAGGACGGGCTCTTCGAGGTCGCCGAGGCTGACGCCGCGGTGGGCCGGCTCGGCCAGGAGGTGCTGCGCCTGCGCGAATGGGCCGAAGCCACCGAGTCCGGGGACCGCGATGAGCTGGTGCCCGGGGTCAGCGAACGCGCCTGGCGGCAAGTGAGTGTCAGTGCCGAGGAATGCCTGGGGTCGCGCTGCCCGATGGCCGCGGAATGCTTCGTCGAACTCTCCCGGTCGGCCGCGCGCGAGGTGGACGTGGTCGTCACCAACCACTCCTTCCTGGCGATCGACGCCTTCGAGGGGCGGTTCATGCTGCCCGAGCACGACCTGCTGATCATCGACGAGGCCCACGAGCTCGTCGACCGGGTTACCTCTACCATCACCGACGAACTCACGCCCGGTATGGTGCGCGCCGCCGCCCGCAAGGCCCGGTCCGCCGACAGCAGTGATCCGCTGGAGGACGCGGCGGGGATCCTGGAACGCGCCATGGAGCCGCTGCCCGAGGGCCGGTTGGACGCGATCCCGGAGCAGCTCGCGCTGGCGTTGAGCACGGTGCGCGACACCGCGCGCACCGTGCAGAGCGAGCTCAAGCCGCAGCCCGGTGCCCAGGTCGACGGGACGCGTCAGGTCGCCCTGGCCGCAGTGGACGAGGTCTTCGACAATGCCGGCCGGATCCTCGAAGAGCGCGAACTCGACGTGGTCTGGACCCGCATCGATCAGCGGCGCGGTCCGGTGCTTCATGTGGCCCCGATGAGCGTGGCAATGTTGTTGCGGGACAAAATATTCAGCGACCGCACGGTCATTCTCACCTCCGCCACGCTGGAGCTCGGCGGCACCTTCGACGCACTCGCCGGGACGATTGGTCTGCGCGGGCCGGAGGCACCGGCATACCGGGGGCTTGACGTGGGCAGCCCGTTCAACTATCCGGAGCAGGCGATCGCCTATGTGGCGGCGCACCTGCCGCCGCCCGGGCGCAATGGCGCGGCCCCGGAAACCCTGGACGAGATCGAGACCCTGGTGCGCGCCGCCGGCGGGCGCACGCTCGGGCTCTTCTCCTCCATGCGCGCCGCCAGGGAAGCCGCCGAGGCGATGCGGGATCGGCTGGGGGAGAGCGAGATCGAGATCCTGTGCCAGGGGGAGGATCAGATCTCTACGCTGGTGCGCCAGTTCGCCCGCAATCCGCAGACCTGTCTCTTCGGCACCATGAGCCTGTGGCAGGGCGTCGACGTGCCCGGCTCCTCATGCCAACTGGTGCTCATCGATCGCATCCCGTTCCCGCGGCCCGACGACCCGCTGGCCTCGGCGCGCACCGAGGCGATCGGCCGGATGGGCGGCAATGGCTTTATGGCCGTCTCCGCCACGCATGCTGCCCTGCGCCTCGCCCAGGGCGCCGGCCGGCTGATTCGCTCCGCCGGCGACCGCGGGGTCGTCGCCTTCCTCGACTCGCGCATGATGACCGCCCGGTATGCCGGTTTCCTCCAGCGCTCGCTGCCGCCCTTTTGGCCAACCACGAACCGGGACTTGGTGATCCAGGCACTCACTCGCTTGGATCAGAATGCCGCGCCGCCGATTCCCGTCGCCGAACCCGCCCCGCGCGGCCTTGGCGGTGGCCTGGCGACCAGCGCCGCGGAAGTGAAGGATGCCGATGGGGCCGCGCACGCGCGTCCGGTCGCGGTCGACCCGCCGCCGCCCGAGGGTGCCCGCACCGCGGTGACCCAGGGTCACCCGTGGGGCGAGCAGGACGACGAGGAATTGCGCGACGGGGTGGAGATGGGCCTGAGCCTCGAGGAACTCGCGGAATCCCTGGAGCTGCCGCCGGAGATCATCCAGGCGCGCCTCGACGGGCTGGGCTTGGAGCTGTCGCCGGATGCGCAGCTCGACTTTGACTGACGCGGTGGTCGGCCCGGGCTGACTCGGGCAGATGAGGTCTGTCAGTGGGAGATGGCAGGCTTGCCGTCGTGAGTGAGACCGTCGCCGTGACCAGCAGGGTGCCCGCGCTGGTCCTCATTCATGGGCCGGAAGCGATTCTCATCGAACGCGCACTGGCTCAGGTGATCGCCGATCTGCGACTCACCGACCCCCAGATCGAGATCATTAAGATCGCCGGCGCCGGGTATGTCGCGGGCGAGATCCCGTTGCAGGCCAGCCCAAGCCTCTTTGGTGACGCCAAGGCCATCGTGGTCACCGACGCCGACGAGGGTTCCGAGGCACTGCAGTCCGAACTGCTGGCCGTCATCCCCGACGCCGATCCGGACCTGCGGCTCGTGGTCGTCCACAAGGGCGGAGCCCGGGGCAAAAAGATTGTCGACGCCATGAAGGGCGCCAAGGCCCGGGTGGTGGACACCCCGGCCATCAAGACCGACCGCGACAAACAGGAGTTCGTGACCAACGAGTTCCGCTCCGCCGGCCGCAAGGCGACCCCGGGTGCGGTGCGGGCGCTAATCGAGGCGCTGGGCAGTGACGTCGCCGAGCTGGCCAGCGCCTGCCGACAGCTCATCGACGACACCGACGGCACGATCGACGAACAGATCGTGGAGACCTATCACGGCGGCAAGGTCGAGGCCACTGGCTTCCGGGTCGCCGATGCAGCCGTGGCCGGGGACGCCGCCGAAGCCCTGCGGCTGCTGCGGCACGCGATCGGCACCGGCTTGGACCCGGTGCCCATCGTCGCGGTGCTCGCCAGCCAATTGCGTCAGTTGGTCAAGGTGGGTGCGGCCGGCCGGGGACGATCGGCCGATCTGGCGCGGCAGTTGGGGATGGCGCCCTGGCAGGTGGACCGGGCCCGGCGGGCCCTCACCGGCTGGGATGGGGCGACCCTGGGCCGCTGCATACAGGCGGTGGCCGCCGCTGACTTCGAGGTCAAGGGCGGCGGTCGGGATCCGGTGTATGCCGTGGAGCGCGCCATCCTGACGATCGCGGGTGAGCGCCAGGCCTGAGCTCGAGGCGACGCGCCGGAGAGGCGATTTCGTGGCCTTGCACGGCGCTGGTAGATTTTGTCCCTGCGTGCGCGCCGGGTCGTGCGCGCAACGCAGCAGCATCCAGCGCGGTTCACGCACGGTATCCCCACGCCGGTCCCGAGTCGCGCTGCCGCCCTCAACGGCATACCGACCGATCGTAGAAAGTTTCTTCGTGGCAAATATCAAGTCCCAGATCAAGCGGATCAAGACCAACCAGGTCCGCACCGAGCGCAACAAGGCCGTCAAGAGCGAGCTGCGCACGTGGATCCGCAAGTTCCGTGAGGCTGCCGACTCCGGTGACGCCGCCGCCGCCAAGGACGCGCTGGCTGCCGCCTCGCGCAAGCTGGACAAGGCCGCCGCCAAGGGCGTCATTCACAAGAACCAGGCCGCCAACAAGAAGTCGGCCATGGCCAAGAAGGCCGCCTCGCTCTGAGGCCACTTCGCTAGTCAGCAGGCCACCTCGCCCCACCGGGCGCGGTGGCCTTCTGCATTCCTGGCTTTCCGGCCGCGCTCGGGTGGGTGAGCTCGCTCGGAGCGCGGCTCAGTGGGAGTGGCGGGCGAGCAGGGCGTGCACCACGTCCGCGTAGATCGGTTCGTCGAGTACCGCGCCCTCCCGCCGGATGGTGCGCGGGTCGAGCCGGAGTATGCGGTGCAGTCCCGCCTCGGAGGGGCGGCGACGGCGATCCCACGCACCGGCACCGATATCCACCCAGTAGCGGCCCTCACTCGCCTCCTGCGCGGCGTCGCGGTCATGGTCCTTGCTGGTCAGGGGTAGCGCCAGCAACCAGGGCCCGTCACGCCCGATGAGCAGTACCGGCCGGTCCTTGGATCGCGTCGGATCCTCCTGATAGTGGACGGGCGCCCACACGATCTCGCCGGGGTCCGGCGCGGCGTTTGGCTTGGGGGAGTAAGTAATCGGCGGCAGGGGTCCGGTGAAGTCCGGCAGTCCGCGAACTGGAACTGGCGCCCCGGTGGGCACGCGTACTCCGGCGTTCGCGGGCGCCCCGGTCATGGCCGGCGAGCCAGCGGACCCGGGTGCCGGGGCGGGACCGGCCGGCCGGGTGGTGCGCCGCAGGGGTCGGGCCGAGGCCGGCGGCGGAAGCACCCGGGCCAGGGTGCGGCGCAGGCGAGCGAGCACCATACGTCCTCAGCCCGCCGTGGGAGGCAACGGAGAGTAGGCGGGCGGCATCGGCAGCGCCTTGGGCGGCCGGGGCTTCCACAGCAGCCGGCCCGGGACCGAACGGTCGCGCAGCGCATGGGCGCGCCACGCGAGCACCGGGTGCGAGGCCAGCGCATTGACCAGCCAGATGAAAAAGCCCTTCTCCTGCTCGGCGCGGTCGGCGATGGCATTGATGTCGACGGTGGGGTTCAGGTACTTGCCCACCGCAAGCGTGGACATGGCCGGCGCACTGCCGTGCGGGCAGAAGGCATAGCCGAAGTTGTCCGCGGTGTACTCCTGGCTACGGGAAAACACCGGGCGGACGAAGGGCACGAGTTGCGCGCCGAAGGTCGCCAGCCAGCGCCAGTATGACGCGTGCCCCGCAGCAATATGTCCCACCTCGTGGCCGACGATGAAGCGCAGCGCGTCCGGGTTCTTCAGCCGCCCACCGACCTCGAAGAGATCGCTGTAGATGAAGATGAATCGGCGGAAGCCATGGCCGGAGGCGGCGGCGTTGATCATCCCGTTGCCGAGCACGACATAGGCATCCGGGGCCTTCTTCATCCCGAAGGTCGCGGCTGCCTCATTCACCATGGCCCAGGCTTCCGGGTACTGGGTGGGGCTGATCTTCACCCCGCTCAGGCGTAGTTGCGCCATCTGCTGACCGCGCACCAGCCAGATGACGATCGGCGCCAGCGCGAAGAGCAGGGCATAGACGCCTGGGGTCTCGCCGCGGCGCAGAGCGCCGACGACGGAGGAGATCGAGCCGCCCATAACCATCAGGGAGGCAATAACCGTCACCGTCAGGGTGAGATTTTCCAGGGGATGGCGCAGCACGCCGCGGATTTCCCGGCGCCGCGATTCGTTGGGCCCGGCGGCGCTCGCCCCGCTCGGCGGCGCGGGCATGGGGTGTTGCGAGATCGTCATACGTGCTCCTTGCTCGCCCATCCTCGTGGCTCGCCGGTGCGAACGGATGGGCAGCGCCCATCATTCCGGAACGCGCATTCCGGGCCTCACGCGAGCGCACCGCGGGGACTTTGGGAGGGAAAGTAGCTCTTCGCAACGGAAATCTTCTCTCCCAAAGCGCGACAAAGTGGCACTGGGCGGGAAAGTTCCAAGGGGCGGCGGGGCAAGGGTGTGGCCATGGGAGACTAGGGGGTCAGTCCGCCCCGTACCGTTCGCCGAAGGATCCCCGCCACCGTGTCACCCCGCGCCCGCGCCGCGTTGCAACCGCACGCCACGCCGCCGGAGTTGATCCGCAACTTCTGCATCATCGCCCACATCGACCACGGCAAGTCGACCCTTGCCGACCGGATGCTCCAGCTCACCGGGGTCGTCGATGAGCGGGCGATGCGCGCCCAATATCTCGACCGGATGGATATCGAGCGCGAGCGCGGCATCACCATCAAGTCGCAGGCCGTACGGATGCCGTGGGAGCTTGACGACACCACCTATGCCCTCAACATGATCGACACCCCCGGGCACGTCGACTTCACCTATGAGGTCTCCCGCAGCCTCGCCGCCTGCGAGGGCGCGGTGCTGCTTGTCGACGCGGCCCAGGGGATCGAGGCGCAGACGCTCGCCAACCTCTATCTCGCGATGGAGAACGAGCTGACCATCATCCCGGTGCTCAACAAGATCGACCTGCCCGCCGCGCAGCCGGAAAAGTATGCCGCCGAGCTCGCCGGCCTGATCGGCTGCGAGCCCGAGGACTGCCTGCGGGTGTCCGGCAAGACCGGCGCGGGCGTGGAGCCGCTGCTGGACGAGATCGTGCGGCAGATCCCGGTGCCGGTCGGCGATCCCGACGCACCCGCCCGCGCGATGATCTTCGACTCCGTCTATGACACCTACCGCGGCGTGGTCACCTATGTCCGGGTCGTCGACGGCAATCTCAACCCGCGCGAGCGGATCGTGATGATGTCCACCAAGGTCCAGCACGAGCTGCTCGAGATCGGCGTCATCTCGCCGGAGCCGGTGCCCGGCAAGGGCCTGGGCGTCGGCGAGGTGGGCTACCTGATCACCGGGGTCAAGGATGTGCGTCAGTCCCGGGTCGGCGACACCGTCTCCAACGCCGCGCGTCCGGCGGCTGCGGCCCTCGGCGGCTACCGCGACCCCAAACCGATGGTCTTCTCCGGGCTCTATCCGATCGACGGCTCGGACTATCCCAACCTGCGCGAAGCCCTGGACAAGCTCAAGCTCAATGACGCCGCGCTGGCCTACGAGCCGGAGACCTCCGCGGCGCTCGGCTTCGGCTTCCGCTGCGGCTTCCTCGGCCTGCTGCACCTGGAGATCGTCCGCGAGCGACTGGAGCGCGAGTTCGGGCTCGACCTGATCTCCACCCAGCCGAATGTCGTCTATCAGGTGACCATGGAGGACAACTCCGTGGTCACCGTGACCAACCCCAGCGAGTTCCCCGGCGGCAAGATCGCCGAGGTCCGCGAGCCGATCGTGCGGGCCACGATCCTGGCGCCGAGCGAGTTCATCGGGGCGATCATGGAGCTGTGCCAGGGCAAGCGCGGCACGCTGCGCGGGATGGACTATCTGTCCGAGGACCGCGTCGAGATGCGCTACACCCTGCCGCTCGCCGAGATCGTCTTCGACTTCTTCGACCAGCTCAAGTCGCGCACGCGCGGGTATGCCTCCTTGGACTACGAACTCGACGGCGAGCAGGTGGCCGACCTGGTCAAGGTGGACATCCTGCTGCAAGGCCAGACCGTCGACGCCTTCAGCGCGATCGTGCACAAGGACAAGGCCTATGCGTATGGCGTGATGATGGCCGCCAAGCTCAAGGAACTCATCCCGCGCCAGCAATTCGAGGTGCCCATCCAGGCCGCCATCGGCGCCCGGATCATCGCCCGCGAAAATATCCGCGCCATCCGCAAGGACGTGCTGGCCAAGTGCTACGGCGGTGACATCACCCGCAAGCGCAAGCTGCTGGAGAAGCAGAAGGAGGGCAAGAAGCGCATGAAGAACATCGGCACCGTCGAGGTCCCGCAGGAAGCCTTCATCGCCGCGCTCTCCTCCGACGACTCCGCCGCCAAGCCCAAGAAGTAGCCGGCTCGCGCCCGGCATTCTCATTGGGGCCGGGGCTGTCAGTGGGCCGGATTACAGTGCCCGGTATGAGTGCAGCTCCGGCCGGCTGGTACCCCCAGCCCGATGGTTCCCAACAGTATTGGGACGGGATGCGCTGGACCGGGCACGTGCACCATGCCCCGCCGGCGACGTCGGGTCCCCAGGATGCCCAACCGGGCCCGGGCGCCCCCTTGGGTGCGTCTGCCTACGTCCCGCCCACACCGGCGGCATACTCTGCGCCAGCC
>ERZ501016.347-NODE-347-length-14458-cov-4.356454_pt1 | contig 14458 bp, 15 predicted proteins | sample MGYA00248889_ERZ501016 | MGnify/ENA primary metagenome ERZ501016 (study PRJEB25958, sample SAMN03398594) | human skin metagenome | study: EMG produced TPA metagenomics assembly of the Human Skin Microbiome Metagenome (human skin metagenome) data set. | reverse complement strand
GCGGGCGTCGGGGCCGGAGCCGGAGCAGGTGCCGGAACGGGCGAAGGGCTGGTCGGCGGCGGAAGCGTGCCGGGCGTCTGGATGCTGCCGCCGCTTCCGCCACCACATGCGGTGAGCGTCAGCAGGACGCCGACTGCGAGCACGCTGGTCGAGCTGTGGTATGCCTTCTTCATGGGACTTTTTCCTTTCTATGAATCCCTTTGCACATGGTCCGTGCAACAAACTGTTAATGCGAATGCCGGATGGCGTAGCTGGCGGCGATTGCCGCTTTTTCTCCTTCATCCTATCAGGATCGGAGGAAACCTTATTACGAGAGGATTGGCATGTCGGATGGAGCGATGACTGCGGGCGACCGCATGCAGATGTATGTCGAGTCTGCTTCGCGTTTGCTGGCACGTTTCAACATGGACGTTCCCCGCTCGCCCGATGTGCATAAGACCGCCGAGGAATTGACGCGTGCTATGCGGAGGGCGGCGCAAGCGGCTCTCAAGATGCCGATCGAGACGGTTTATCCATCGGACTGGTCGAAGCCGGTCGGTGCATTTGCGCCTCTCATGCTGTCGTCGCTCGCCGACGATGATGCTGGCACCGAAACGGTGTTTGGCGATGAATTCGGTATCACCGTCGTCGTTTCGGTCGATGACGATCGCTTTCTGTTGGTGCCGATCGCGCTCGGCATCGATGAGGATGCAGCGGTACGTATTGCGCCGTTGGTACACGCGTCGATCGCTGACTACGTCGATCTCGATCTGCTCTCGGAGATTATCCCGGAAGAGCAGTTCACGATGGCGGCCGTGCCGATGTCTCGTCGCACGCAGCGCGAGATGGCGCCTAATGCCATGCTTCCTCTGTCGGAGGCGGTGTTCCTTCGCCGGCCCGGGGCCTGGGATCTTTTGCGCGGATCGATGTCCGGGCAGTTGGGGACTTTGCCTGCAAGCTTCGATCGCGCCGAATTCAACATGCGCGTGATGCGCTCGATGCGTTTCGATCGCCGGGTCGTCGAAACCAATCGCGCGATGCTCGAAGCGCTGATCGAGCCGCGACAGATGTCGACGTTGTCGGTCGAATTCCACAACTGGTTCGTGGCCATGCGCGATGCTCTCGACCTGGTCGGACATCCCCAGCCGTTTGACGGCCTTTCGGTCATTATCGGCGCGATTGTCGATGAGCCGACGGTCGACAATGCAGATCAGGATCGCGACGAGGATTGGGCGCCCGTGGCCCCGCAGATGGTGGCGGTCGGGTTTGGCCTCGATCCGAGTGCCGCCTTCCTCCTTTACGAGCTTGTCTCCAAGCAGCCGGATTTTTTCCTCGATTTCGCCGAGCATCCGTTGCGCCGGTTGAGGCCGATGCAGGTACTGGTCGTGCCTGACATGATGCTCTCGTTCTATCGCGCGTCGCTCTATGGAATGCGCGAGGATGCGCTGGCGGAGATCGCGGCGCACCGGTCTGCGGCCTGATTGATTTGGTTAGGTGACACCGAGCGCCTGGTGGCGCTCGGTGTTCTTATGGCTATTGCGATGTTGGCGGGTTTGCCCGCGGTCGTTCGGGCGGGAGCTTGTCGGTCACGCCCTTGCCCATGCCGTTGAGGGCATGACGTCCATCGTGCATGATGCTTTGCGCGCCTGCCTCAATGCTCGGTGCTTCGGCGACCTTCTGCTGGTACTGGCAGCCGATCATCATCAGCGTGGGCGCCGTCACGATCATTATCGCCCATTTGAACAGGCTGACGATGGCGCTGGCCGTTTTCTCGATCAGTCGCGCGACCGCCTTGGCCGGCCAGCTGACGGCGTCTCCGGCCGCGCGCAGCAGCCCCCGCTTGATCCATTCGCCGGTGCCGAGTTCGACCGGTGCGTTGTTGACCGCAAGGTTGATCTGCTGGGCACCGCCATTGCGCAGTGCCTGGGGATCGAGCGTCAGCGTTGCGGCCGAGACGTTATCCCGAGGTTGGTCGGCCGGGTTACCGCCGCTGGCATTGAGGTACTTGTTCATCGCCATTTCGGCGCGCCGATTGGTTGGTCGTGCGCTGTTGAATAGAGGCGACGTCTGTGGCGCCATCTGCTCAGCCGATGCTTTTGTCCGCCGACTCGCCGGCGTGATGCTGTGTTTGGTCATAACCCCACCCTGCAGGTTGGGCCGTCTGTTCAGGATTTTTTCCCTACTCCGGCCGATACTGGCCGCACTTTCCTCTTCATGGCTTGTTCGCAGGATCAGCGCATTGGCGCGGTGATCTGGATGATGTCGTTACTGAACGCGAAGATCGAGAGCAGGATGATCATTGAGTAGCCGGTCACCATGGTTCGCTTGAGCGCCCTGGTGCTGAGCGGCGACCGCTTGACTGTTTCAACTGCATAGACGGCAAGGTAGCCGCCATCGAGCGTCGGAATCGGCATCAGGTTGGTGATCGCGAGTGCGATCGATACCAGCGCCACGAACATGAACAGTGCGGGCCAGCTCACGCGATACATCTCTCCCGAGAGCTTGGCCATTCGCACCGGTCCGCTCATTTCAGTGACCGATCGCTTGCCCGTAAGCAGTTGTCGCATGGTGGTGATCTGGAGGGTGGTATAGATCTTGGTCTGGTCGATGGCACTGGTAAGTGCGTCGACGGGGTTGGTTGCCTTGCGCCAGCCGTTTTCGAACGTGACGCCGATGCGGCCGACGTCGGATCGATTGCTGTTGCCGATCACACGCTCCACGCGCTCGATGCCGAGCGCTACATCGTGACGCTGATGATCACGATCGACGGTCATGGCGAGCTGCTCGTCGGGATTGGCGAGGATGTGCATGATCAGTCGCGAAGACCCATCGAATGACTGCCCGTTCCATCGTACCACGCGGTCGCCGCTTGAGATGCCTGCGCGCTCGGCGGGCGAGGCATGTTCGACCTCGGTGATACGTCCGGTGTAGGTCGCGACGCCATATGTCGCATTGACCGTGGCGATGATGATGGCGGCGATGATGAGATTGGCGATGGGCCCGGCCGCAACGATCAGCGCTCGCTGCCAGCGTGGCAGATCGCCGAAGTTCTGTCCCTGCGGAAGCCGCGGTTCGGCCTTGGGTCGATACCAGCGCTCGGGTCGTTCCTTGGCCGGCGCGGCCGTCTGATCATCGCTCGGAATGTGCATCTGCCCGGGGAACTTGACATAGCCCCCGAGCGGGATCGCGCTGATCTTCCAGCGCGTGCCGTGTTGGTCTGTGCGTCCGATCAGTTCGGGGCCGAAGCCGACCGAAAAGACCTTGGCCCGCATGCCGAACATGCGTGCGATCAGATAGTGACCCAGCTCGTGGAAGGTGATCAGCAGCGACACCATGATGATGAAGACGATCAGTGCGGTGGCTATGCTGTTCATGGGATGTCCTGGCCAGGTTCGGTGACGATCGCCGAAGAGGGTCAGGTTTTGGTTTCGCGTCGATTCACTGTCAACGGTTTGAGGATGGTTTTTCTTTAGTTGCGGCCGTCCTTCAGGCGGCCAAAGGCAATCGGCTGACGTCGCCGTTGATTACGGTTCGATCGCGCTTGGGATAATGGTAGGCGTCGATCGGCCGGCCGAGTTCTTTCGCCTTGTTGCTCAGCGGAAAGCTGTACACCCAGTTGCCCGGATGCGCGATGCGCTGAAAGAACCCGGTCCTGTCGAGCCGCTCGATCCATTGCGCAGGGTGTTCGCCGGCCTTGGGTGCTTCAGCACCCTGATCGATGATCTGACGCATGCCGTATTCCTGGCCGGTTTCGCCGTTGCGGATCTTGGAGAGCGTGCGATCGCTGATAACGGTCGCATCGGGTAGCAGGCGCAATGTTCGACGGGTTCCGCGGCCTCGACAGATGGCGCCGAGCGCCTGATAAATCTCTCCGACATGTCCCGGCAGGATGGTGTTGCCGCCGGCCGTCCGTCGCACCACTGGATCGGAGTAGGCGATGACGGCCTCGATCTCGGGCTTGGCCGTTTGCAGCAGCTTCATGGCGCGCGAGAGGAACCAGGATTCGCCGTTGGATGGCACCTCGTCGAGTAGCACCAATCGTCCGAGATCGCAGCCCTGACGCGCAAACTCGAGCCCGGTATGACGCGTGATAGCCTGGTTGTTCATCGGTACCGAGAAGCAGGCGACGCCCACCAGTCGACTGCCGGTCGGGGCGTTGCGGTATAGCCCGCAGTTGAGGCGCGTAGCCGGTAGGCTGCGGGCATAGTGATGCTGCTCGATGAACTGGCGTGCGAGCTTGTCTCCGTCGAGCACCTCGACGTGATATTCGTCCGGCCGAATGTATTCGGTGGCGCCGACGAATCTTGAGCGCCGTTCTCTCCAACGCTGTGAACTATTGGGTCGTTGGTTCTCGTTGGCGGCGGTTGAGGTCATGGTCAGTCCTTGATGTAGCTGGCGCAGTAGATGTTGTTCGATACGCGCTGCAGTTCGGCGATTCCCTTGTGGTCGATGATGAGGTTGTCACCCTTGACGGCCGCCGATCCGAAGAAGCGTTCGAGCCATGTCCTGTCGAGTTTGACGCCGGACATGGCGCGCACCTGCATGGCGAGCGCGGTGATGTTGATGGTCTGTGGCGTTCCGCGCAATTTCTTGCGCAGCAGTTCGATGATGGCGATTTCGCGATCGCTGGGGATCTGCGGTTTTGGGTAACGCGTGGGCAGATAGTAGCTGAGCGGATAGAGTCCCTGATCTCGCGCGGCTTCGAATTCATATTGTGCGCGGCAGCGCTGCTGGTTCTTGTCGTAGACGATGGCACCTTCATCGATTAGGCGATCTGCATTCATTCGCCATTCGACGTGATTTTCGATGACGCCGTCGGGGCTACCGCTGGGCACCTCACGATCGTCGATATGCTGCCAGGCTCGGCGTTGTGCGGCGGTAGGTCGGAGTGGGTTCGGTCGGGTGTTGGACTCGGCCTCAGGTTCGTATGGGTTCCACACGTTCCTCAACGTCATTGATGGCTTTTCCTCATAGAAAGGCGGGCCACCGTAGATTCGGTGGCCCGCCTGGCTGTTGGTGAATCGGTTGTGTGCGGTGGCGGTTGCTACCGCTCGAGTCCTCGGTTCATGCTTGCCACCTGGCTTTGCATGCTGATGCCGGGGGCTTGCTTCTGGGCACCCCGAGCGCCTTGCGCGATGTCGTTGACGTGCTCCTGGCCAACCTTGCGCTCATAGCTGTTGTCATCGTTACGCGCCTCGTAGCTCGTGTCGATGGTGAGCGTCTTGCCTCCGACATGGATTTCGCTGTGGACCTGCGTGTAATCGCTGTTCGCGACCGCGGTATTGAGCGCCAGGCGGTGCTCGGAGATGAGCGCGTCCATGGCCATGCTTTCGTCGCCGACGTTGATGCTCTCGTTATCTCGCTTTTGCGCAGGTGGCTGGCCGGTAGCGGCAAGCGGGCTGGCGGCAAGTTCCGCATCGAGCACACTGGCCGAGTCGTGGTTGCCCAGGTCCTTGCCACGGTCGGCGTTCTGGTCCTGATCGTCCGATGCGCTGAGCATTTTCTGCACCTCGCCGAGCGTGTCGTCGCGTTTGGCGCTCATATCGAGCTCGATTCCGTTGCGCATGGCGTGGCCGATGCCTAGCGCGCTGATGGTTTGAGCATAGTCGGCAGCGGTCAGCTGCTTGCCGGCCTCGACCTGAATGATGTCGCCGCCGGGGAGATAGTCGAGCAGGTCGATTTCACGGCCGTTGAGGTTCATCGTCGAGTTGTCGGCGATGCTGCGGGCGATATGTCCCATGGTGTCGGGTGCGTGGGTGATCTCGATACCGCTGTTGGCACCATAGGTGGCTGCGTATCCGGCGATCGGACGTTCCAGTGTATCGCCTCCCAGTTGTGGCCCTCCGAGGAGATCTGCGCCCTCGCCGAGCACCTGGCCGGCCTTGCCGGTGATGTCGAGCGTCGGCAGGTCCTCCATGGCTTTGGCGACGGCCTCCGAATGAAAGAAGGCTCCGCTGACGATGTTGCCGGTGATCGAACTGCCGACTATCTGGACGATCTGGGAGGCGGCCGATGGCTTGTGTTTTTGCTCCTTTGCGCGTGCTTCGAGCTCTTCGCGCGTCTGCATCAGCTGACGCTGGAGGCCACGCTGGTCACGCTGACTGCGTTTGTCGGCATGCTGTTGAGAAAGCACGCCGCCTTTTTTCTGCCTGGGATGCGGTTGAGGAAGCACAGCCATCGATCTGATCCTTGTCGCCCGGTTTGTAGGCCTATTGTGATCGGATCATGGTTCGCTTGCAATCGATGCTTCAGCGCCTTGCCGGATATAGCCGATGAGCGTTTCTCGCCGCAGGCGCTCGTCGGCTTCTGCGACGATAATCGCTTGCGCGTCTTCGAGATGTTCGGCGAGATGCCTCGATCCCATCATCATCACCATCTGATGCCGGGTGAGGATGCCAAGGCCTTCTTCGAGGTAGATCGCCATCAGCGGATATGCCATCGGCGGCACTACCAGCACCGGCGGGTAGGCGGGCTTGAGAATGAGATCCCACCGATTCTGCCAGGAGATTGGTGCGGTCATGAAGCTGATAGAGCCTGCTTTCAGAACCCCAGAATATGCCGCTCGAGGCTGAGTACGCTGTCGTCCTGATAGCGTATCTCGATCGATGGTTGGACGTTGAGGGCGTTTTCGATACCTTCGGCGGTGATCATGCTGCCGTCGGGCATGATTCCACCGGCCGCGTAGCTCCAGATGTAGAGCATTGCCGCCATCAGCGTCTGATGCACGCTGAGGATCTGTGGCTCAGGCCGCTTCGCATGGACGATGTAGCAGTTCATGGTTCTTTTTTACCCCCTTCTATCAGCTTCAATCGGGCCGCTCCTCCCGGACAGAGCTGCATCAGCCGGTCACCCGGCAGAATGAGGGCGGCGGGCGAACTTCCGTCGAGGTGGCGGGTGATCCAGCTGCCGTCCTTTCCTCCCGGCGCGCCCGCGTTGAACATCAGGCCCTCGCCATCGCTGGCAAATGCGATCGCGTCTGGCTGGGCATTTTCCGGCCAGCGCTGCAGCAGTTCCTTGGCGAGATGATGGTAGCTGGCACCGATGCGGTTGGCATACGGCTCGATCGCATCATGCTGCATCGGCGTCAGATAGCGCATGCCGATCGACCAGCAGCTGACGTCGGCGCGGCGCCTTGGCTTCTTCTCGCCGCTCAACACGACAAGGGCGATATCCGCTCCGGCTTGGGCGAGCATTTGCCGGACATAGGTCTGCCCGGTCTGAGCGCGGTCGATCGATGTCGCCGAGATCGACGGTATATGAGACCAATGACATGAACGTCGCGCCGGCAGCGCGATCGCATATGGTTCGTCGTGCGTCATGTGTCGCGCGCCAGATAGATATCGGTGAATTCGTTCTTCTGATCGCCCACGACCTTGCACTGAACGAGAGCGGTCGACCGCGGCCGAATCGCATCGATTTTGGCTGCGTCGACGCGCAGCATTCGTGCGAGTGAAGCGACGAACATCTGGTCAACACCCAACACGAGCTTCAAGCCGACGTTGGCGAGCACGTCCTCGGTGAAGTGGTTGAGCGACTGCGAGGCGAACAACATGCCCATGCCGAACTTGCGGCTCTCGCGCATCATGATGTTGATGATGTGGTCGGGTTCATCGGAGAGGAAGATCGAGGCTTCGTCGATCACCACAAAGGTGCGCGGCTCGGTCGAGTAGGGATAGCCCCGCTGCTCCTGCCACAGGTCCTCGAGCAACACGTCGACAAACATCTTCTGTTCGTCGCGGCCGAGCGACTTGATATTGTAGACCGTCACCGGGGTGGCGGGATCGACGGGGGGCTGGGCGTCCTTGAAGATGCCCGACTTGTCGAGCTTGTCGATCCGATCGAGCACGGCATCGAGCGTCTGCGCATCGGTGTAGCGCAGCATGTCATCGATTTCGGCGCCGGTCTCGAGCTTGTCGACGACCATGGCGTAGGTGTCCTTGGCGCGTGCGATCAGCTTCTGCAGCTTGATCACCTCAAGATCGTCTTGCCGATCCGCCTTCAGCCCGTAGGCATGCATTGCCTTGACGTGCTTGGTCAGTTCGGTGAGCGCCTTGAACGCTTCGCCGCCGGCACCGGTCTTCAGCTGCTTGAGCTTGGAGAAGGTGTAGCGCTTGAGGTCGGAGATATTCGGACACACCTGCGCTCTTGCCGAACGCCCCCGGACGTTGGGATTGGTGCGCGGGTCCCAGGTGCGGTAGTCGTTGGCGTCGAAGCCGTTAAGTCGATAGAGATCTTCGAGCAGCCGCCGCAGCGCTGGCTCCTGACGTGAGCCGAGCGCGTGGCTGGTACGGTTGATCATCGAGATGAATGCCCGGATCCGGCGGTTGACGCCGCCCGAATGCGGGTCGGGGTTGATCCACAGCGGATTGAGGCCGTAACTCGAAGATTCGGAGAAATTGATACGGTTTTCGCCCGCGACCTCGATATCGCCGTGAACGTCGATGATGATGACGCGCGCACCGTAGTTATAGGCGAGCGCGTGAGCGATACGGCGGATCCGGTAGGTTTTTCCCACCCCCGATGCACCGACGATGATGCCATGTCCGTTGATGGTGCGATCGGGCATCCATCGCAGTTCGTCGCGCTTGCCGCCGGATGTTTTTACGGTAGTGCCGAGCAGGATCGACATTGGTTGTTGCCTCCCCTCTCTAGGCGATGACGAATGGTGTGACCCGACCGCTTTGTGGTCGAGTTATGTTGCGGTTATAGAAAGCCATCGGTGTGAGGCCAAATCGCACTAGGTTTGCGATGCGCCGAATTTTTTTTCGTTCGGTTTGGCGTTTGGCTCGCTCATCCTATAACCGCGGCAGCCGAAGGTTTTTCTTTGGAAAGAGGTTAGGTGTAGTGAGGCACGCAATTGCAGCCTGCATGCTCGTGATGACGCCGCTTCCGGTGCTGGCGCAGAGCAATCCGTTTCTGCCGCCGTCGAACGGCTTGTCGCGTGAGCAGATCGCCCAGATCGTGCGCGCGGAGATCGCTCGCAATGGCGGCACTGCTCCGGGTGCGCCGAGCACGCCCGGGGCCCCAGGTGCGCCGGGCGCTCCGAGTGCGCCGCGTCCGTCGACTCCGCCGACGCCTCAGCCCGGTGTTTCGGGTATTCCCAACCAGCCCGCTGGAATGGTGCCGCCGCCTGGTGGCACTACGGGCTCGGTCTCGGTGACCGCAGGACGGCCTGACCGTCCCGATCCGGTCGCCGATCTGCTTCGTGAAGGTGGTCAGTTCGTCGGCTGTGTCGGCGCGACGCCTTTGTTCAAGGACAGGCTCGGTCGTCGGGCATATTTTACCACCAGGGAGCTGATGATCAGCCATGAAGCACGCCGGTTCGCTCGCTGCTAGTGTTGCAGCACTTTCGCTGATCATTTCGCCGGTTGCTGCGGAAGCACAGGATCGTCAGCCGCGTGAGCGTCGCTCGCGGTTTGTTCCTCCGCAGGTGCCGACGTCGTTCCCGCAGTCGGAACGCGATTTCGACCAGATCTTTTCTGGTCGTCCCGCGGTCCAGCGTGTGCGCGTTCCGGGCGGTCTGTTCATTTCCCGTCCGATCAACGGCATGGCGCCGCAGTCGCTCCTGTCGCGCCGGGTGGACGTCGATATCCGCTCGCCGGTGCCGACCCTCGCGGATCTCCAGTTCGTGCTGGACGCGCAGGGTGTGCCGCTGACCATCGACTGGCGTTCGCTCGAGGCGGGCGCGCGTGATGCGGCCAAGGTCGATCCGTTTCTTGCGGCGTCGCGTTATCAGCAGATCGCGAATTCGGTGCGTGGTGGTACCGGCGTCCAGGATAGCGGCATGCAGGGCGGTTTTGCCGGCGGTGCAGGTGGCTATGGTGCGCAGGGCAGCTACGGCGCGCAGCAGGGTGGTTATGGTGGCCAGCAGGGGTTTGGCGGTGCCAGCCCCAATGTGACCGTTTCGGGTTCGGCCGGTGGTCAGGGCGGTCAGGGCGGCCAGGATGGTGGCACCCAGCAGCGCACGCAGACCAACGAATATTCGAGCACCGGCAACGGATCGATGGGTATGGCCGGCACGGCGGCGAGTGCTCTCGACTACAGCAGCAGCCGGGAAACTCAGTCGCGTTCGGTTTCGACCACAACGACGGTATCGACGCCGCAGGGCCCTGAGTTCTTCGATCGCGTTCTGCCATTCCGTCAGTTCCAAGGCACGGTCGGCGATCTGATGCGGCGTCTCGAGAATTCGGGCAACATCGCGGTCTGGTATGATGGTGGTCTGATCGTCGGCGACGTGCGTCGCTATTCGGTCGCGATCATGCAGAACCAGGACATCATGCAGTCGGTGGTGAATGAGCTCATCCGGCTGGGCGCCAAGGATGTCGTCGGCTCGGTCGGCGCCGGTCAGGTGTTCTATTCGGCGCCTCCGCGTACCAATAACGAGATCATCGAGCCATATCTGCGTCGCATGTCGGGGAATCTCTCCGAGATCACGCTGCAGGTGGCTCTGGTGACGGTTGCCATGTCGCGTAACGCCGAGGCTGGTTTCGACTGGTCGGCGTTCAATTTCGGCCTCGGCCAGAACATCACCTCAGGTGGTTCGACGACGCCGCTTCCTGGGACTGGGACCGGCACCGGCTCAGTGTCGGCGGGGCTCAATAACGGCGCGTTCACGCTCAACACGTCGGGCTTCAACGCCAATTTCGGCGATCTGTTCGGGATTGGGCGGATCGTGTCGATTGCTGGCGCCATTCGCTTTCTCTCCCGTCTCGGCAACACCAGCGTTCAGCAGAATGTCGAATTGCGGACGCTCTCGGGCTCGCCGGTGATTCTGCGTTCGGGTGAAGACATCCCTTATGTGTCGGGCGTCGGTGCGACGACGGCGGGTGGTCTTTCGGGGGCGACGTTGGGGTCTAGCCAGACCGCTCGCCTGGGCACGGGTCTCACCTTCAACGTCGACCCGCGCTATGATTCGACCAGCGGCATCGTGACCATGGATATCGGTCTCAAGCTGGTCGATCTGGTTGAATTCGTCCAGCTGAATGCCGGCGCGCAGTTGGGCACGTTGACGCAGCCGCGTACGCGTGAGCAGGGCATCAACTCGATCCTGCGTCTGCCGGCTGGTCAGACGACCATCCTCGGCGGTATTCGGCGCGAGCTTTCGTCGGATGCTCGTACTGGGCCTTTCGGTGCGTTCGGCATCGGTTCGCGCAATCGTCAGAACGAAGTGTTCTGGTTGTTCACGATCGTGCGTCCGACCGTGACCGTCTATGAGTCGGCGGACTCGCCGCTGGCGCCTCGCTCGGTTCTCGATACGCGCACTACGGTCAATCCGTATGATGAGGGCAGCTACGGCGTGGTCGGTCGTCCGGGTGATACCGTGGCGGTTCCGAACGACCCGCAGACTACGACCGATGGCGGCATTCCGACCTATTACGGTCAGCAGGGCACTGTGACGCCGGCCAATCGCCAGCCCGCAGGCGTGGTGACCTCGGCGCCGCCGGCACCGCGTGGCACGGTCATCCCGGGTGCAGCGACGCCGCCCGAGGTCAATGCCAACATCCCCTCGGGCAGCATTCTGCGTGATCCGGGTGCACCAGGGACGAATTATCGTCCCAACACGGCAACGACGCCGACGCCCTATCCGGGAACGCCGGTGTACAACGTTGCTCCACCGGCCCCTGCTCCTGCTCCGGCGCCTGTTCCGCAGCCGCGACCGGTGCAGCTGATGTCTGCACCGGTGGTGCAGCCGCAGACGGTTCAGGTGGCGCCGCCGGTAGTGGTGACGCCGCCGGCCGCGGTGCCTCCGCCTCCGCAGCCGCGTCGTTCGTTCATTCGTCCGCTGACGCCGGCCGAGCAGGCTGCGACGGGAGGCAACTGAGATGGGGTTGTTTAGTCGTAAGCCTGTGGCGGCAGCGGCTGGCGGTCTTGGTCGTGGGGTTGTGACCCTCGATGATGATGGGGTGGTTTCGACCGCTTCGTCTTCGACCGCATCGGTTTCTCCGCCTCGGACGCCGATCGCGGGTGAGCCGGTGGCCGGTGCGCCGGCCGGCATGGATGCGTCGGATGGTCCCTTTCCCTCGACGCCGGCCGCTGCGCTGGTCGATGAACTGTCCGTCAAGCCTAAGCGCTCGCGCTTTGGCTTTGGGCGCAACAAGGTGGAGTCGGTGACGTCTGCGGATGACGTGAGTTCCGACGAGGCGGAAGGTCCCTTCCCTGCGACGCCTGCTGCGGCTGTCGAGACGACTGCGGGTAAGCCTGCCAAAGCCGCCAAGGCCGATCGCAAGGCGCGTCGTGCTGCCAAAGCCAAGGATCGCGACAACTCGGTCGACATGCGTGTGTCGAATCGGGTGCTCATGGAATATTATCCCGGCATCGGCCGGGAGGACGCGGTCGAAACGGCTCGTCACTGGGCGATGAACCACACCGAGAACCCTTCGAACTGCTTCTTCGCGGTTCAGAAGGTGCTTGATGGCTATATGATCGAGGTCCAGGAAGGCGTTGGTTATAGCTACATCGAGTCGGTGATCGATCTCGCGATGGCGCATCCGAATCGCCTGGTCGTGGTGCCGATGATCCGTCGCAAGATGACGGTCTATTTCCAGCCGCGGCAGGGTGAATTCGACGTCGCCGTGTTGGGTGAGGGCGTCGATCCGCCGATGGTCGCTGGCAATGAGCCGCTGCTGGCCAAGCGTGGCTCTGCCATGCGGCCGGTGATGAAGCAGTACCAGGAGTGGATGCGGGTCGGCGTGTTGACGTTCGGTCTTGGCGCCTTGTCGCTTCTTTCCTCGCTCGCTTTCTATGCCTTCGATCCGAAGTCTAAGCTGCCGCCCGAGTGGACTGTGACCGACGCGGCGGCGCTTCCGGTGATGCAGTGGGGTCGGCTCAACGTCGGCGCGACCGACTCCTATGTGACGCGGCTCGAATATAACAATCGTCGCTGGGACGTTGTTCGCCAGGCTGTGACGGCCGAGGTCGATAGCGTGCTGGTGCCGGAAGGGCAGACGGCCGTGACGGGCGGTGCGGTGCCGCCTCCTACCGCTCCTGGGACGGTCCCACCACCGACGGGCGCTGCGCCGTCTGGCGCTGCTCCCCCGGCGGTGCAGCGGGCAATGGGGGATAGCGTGCCGCCGCCGTCGGGAGCGGTGACGCCTTCGGGTAGCCCGGTGGCGCAGTAGGAGACGGTTCGTGGTTGGTGACAAGATGATTCCGGCCCAGCGCCGTTTTGTGGGTATCATGCTGACGGTGATCGGGGTGATCGCCATGCTGATGTCGGCGGGTGTGATCGCTTTGATTTCGTCGGCTCGCGCCGAGTCGTCGAAGCGGTTCACCGAACTGCAGACGTCGTGTGTCGCTCGTTTGCGTCCGTTGGGCGGGAAGGTCGACGAGATCCCTGGACGTATCATCTGGTCCAAGGAGAACATCGAGGAAGCGCCAGCTCGTTTGGGCGAGGCGAGCGTCGTGGCGGTTTTGTGTCCGGGCTGGCGGATGAAGACGGCCTGCGTCGGATCGCAGTGCCCCGAACCGAATGCGATGCGCATCGTGCTTGAGCCGACCACGGAGCAATCCGAGTAAGGACGTCGATCAATGTTACAATGAAAAGGGCGGCCTGGTGCCGCCCTTTTTGCATTTTCCCATCTCTCGTTGCTTCATCGCAAGGCTGTCCATGGTTGTGCGACACACTTGTGCTTAATTTTGCCGGTCAGGCGGCGCCTTTCCGCATCCGGAATACCCAAGGATTCTCTAGGCAAACCGCCTGTTAACCTCTGTTGATGGCGGTTATCGGCGATTTTTTGTCGATTTCCTGTTTGCCCGATTAAACTTTGCCATCCTAAAAGCTCCTCACAGACCAAGGCGGTGGCGGCGGTCGGTGACAGGATCGATGATCCGGACATGCGGGGTGAGGGGTTTGCACCCCGCATGTTTTACAGATCAAGTCCCTTCCCCAAGGGCATGAGTTGAGGAAGCTTTTCCAATGACGACCATCATTCTGACCATCATCGGCATTCTGCTCGCTGCTGCGGCCGCGCTGATGGTGATCTTCTACGGCGGCGACGCGTTCAGCTCGGGTTCGGTCGGCGCGCAGGCGAACACCGTCCAGAACGCCGGCACCAACGTCGTTTCGGCTCTTCAGATGTATCGTGCCGAAACCGGCTCGGTTCCGACCGACCTGACTCTGGCGCAGCTGACGACCACCAACAACGGCTCGGGCACTTACCTCGACGAAGAGCCTGCGCTTCCGGGGAACCTCGCCGACTCGCTGTCGGGTGGGCGCCAGTACCAGGTCGCTGCTGTGCCGGCCAACATCTGCAAGCGCATCAACGCCAATCTGAAGGTCGCCACTGCGCCGACCGCGCCGACGACTGGCGTGAAGATGGCCTGCGCGCTGGCGACTACGGACGCCGCGACCGGCACCTTCTTCGCGAACTCGTAAGAGCTTCGGCTCGCGGCCTACTCGCTGGGCTACGAGTGAAGGGCGGCGGGCCGAGGTTTTCTCGGCCCGCCGTTTCCTTATGCGCCGTTGGGAAATGTTTCGTTC
>ERZ501016.346-NODE-346-length-14469-cov-4.064590_pt1 | contig 14469 bp, 11 predicted proteins | sample MGYA00248889_ERZ501016 | MGnify/ENA primary metagenome ERZ501016 (study PRJEB25958, sample SAMN03398594) | human skin metagenome | study: EMG produced TPA metagenomics assembly of the Human Skin Microbiome Metagenome (human skin metagenome) data set. | reverse complement strand
CCGGTCTGGTGTGGGACGACCTGCTCGGCACCGGCTGGGAACTGTCGCATGTCCACCAAGTTCGGGCCGTGGCGGGGGCCGATCTCGCGCCCTATGGGGACACGCTGCCCGGAGCCGACTGGAGCCGCGCCGACCTCTACCCGCCGCTGCTGCTGGACGCGGTGCGCGAGCAGGGGCTGCTCGACGAACGCTTTTCCCCGGTCGTGCCGCAGGTCAGCCGCATCGAAGCCCGCGCCCTGGACGACGTGCCGCCCGCCGCCCGCACCCGGGCGGCCAGGCGGTCGGAATTGCCGGGGCCGACGGTGGTGTCCGCCGTGCCCGTGAGCAGCAGCAGGGCCAGCGTCAGCACCGCCCATTTGAGCGGCCCCAGGTAAGAACGCAGGACGAGCAGTGGGGAAGAGGAAGGGGCCGGCATCCTACCAGCGTATGAAAAAGGAAGCGGGCCTGCATACGCCAAGTGGCGCATGACCTGCGGCATGACAGTTGTCATGTTCCGGCGCTGACACCTGACACTACCCTTCCTCACGAACGGTCAGTAAGCTGCCTACATGCGAAAAGCCTTGCTGACCCTCACTCTCGCCCTCAGTGCCGTTGCTGCCGCTGGCGGTGCAGGAATGCCCGCGCCCCGTGGCGGCATCGAGCGCGTGAACACCACCCTGAACTTCGGGGATTTCGTCTCGAAGGCCCAGTGGACGTACCCGGCGGGCGCGTCGGGGAAACTCCCGGCGGTGCTGCTGATCCACGGTTCCAGCCCGGCGGACATGGATTTCACGTTCACCACCCAGGACGGGAAGGTGCTCAGTCACATCTTCGGGGATATTTCGCAGGGTCTCAGCAACCAGGGCGTGGCGGTGCTGCGGTACAACAAGCATTACGTGAGCGGCCCCGGAAAGGCGGACTACCAGAGTTTCTACGCCAAGGCCGACCTGAACACCTTCCTGAAGGACGCCCAGACCGCCCTGAACGCCATGAAGGCCAACCCGCGCATCGACCCCAGGCGCATTTACGTGTATGGCTGGAGCGAGGGTAGCACCGTGGCCGCCGCGCTGGTGAAGGCCAATCCGGACGTGGCGGGGTTGATCCTGCAAGGCCCGGTCACGCTGCCCTGGGCGGAACTCTTCGATAAGCAACTGACGGACGTGCAGGTGCCGTACCTGAAGCAGGTGGTGCCCGGCGGCCTGACCGACAAAAACCTGAGGCAGGCCATGAGCGGCCCCGGCGGGCTGGTCGCACGTGACGGCGTGATGTTCGCCCTGAAACCCGAGGGGATAGCCAGCGGAAAATTCGAGTTGAACCTGGACGCCTACGACCAGAACAAGAACAATGTGGTGGAACTGGACAGCGAATTCCTGCCCGGCGCACGATTTGCCCTGAAGTACCTGATGGACTCCCCACAGGGCTTCCTGAACATGTACTCCCCGGCACGGGCGTTGCCTGCCACGACGGCTCAGGCTCCGTTTATCAAAGTGCCCGTGCTGATCCTACAAGGTGAGAACGACGCCAGCACGCCCCCGAAGTACCTGAACCTGCTGACCGACGCCATGAAGAAAAATGGCGTACCGACCACCATCAAACTGTACCCCGGCCTGGGCCACAGCCTGGGAAAAACGCCGAGCATTGTGCAAGACAGCTTCCAGCCCATCGAATTGCAGCCGATCAACGACACGGCAGCCTGGATCAAGGGGCACTGAGTATTGATTTATTTTATAAAGTGCTTTATGATATTCAGATGACTACCTTCGCCTCCAGTCCTGAGAAAATCCGCGTGGACATCTGGTCGGACATCGCCTGCCCGTGGTGTTACATCGGCAAACGGCGCTTCGAGCAGGCGCTGGACAGCTTCGCCCAGCGGGAGCAGGTGGAGGTCGTGTACCACAGCTTTGAACTCGATCCGGGCGCCGCCCCGCACACCAGCGAAAGCGTTGCCCAGCACCTCGCGCACAAATACGGCCGAACGCTGGCGCAGGCGCAGCAGATGGTGGACGGCGTGGCCCAGGCCGCCGCCGGCGAGGGACTCCAGTACGACTTCGGCACCCTGCAGCAGGTGAACACCTTCCTGAGCCACCAACTGATTCACTTTGCCGCCGCACGGGGCCACGGGCCGCAGATGAAAGAACGCCTGCTCCACGCCCACTTCACGCAGGGCCTGAACCTCTCGGAAGTGGACGTCCTGGCAGAACTGGCCGCCGGCATCGGCCTGAACGCCGATGAAGCCCGCGCCGCGCTGGAGTCGGGTCAGTATGCCCAGGCGGTGCGCGCCGACGAGCAGCAGGCGCAGGCCTACGGCATCACGGGCGTGCCGTTCTTCGTGCTGGGCGGCAAGTACGGTGTCAGCGGCGCCCAGAACCCCGAAGTGTTCACGCAGGCGCTCACGCAGGTGTGGGCCGAAACCAACCCCAGTCCCCTGAGCATGCTGGGTGCAGACGACGCCGAAGGCTGCCAGGACGGAAGCTGCGCCGTACCGGACAAGACCAGCTGAGCGTCAGCACACCAGCTGAGCGTCAGCACATTGAAACGCCGGAGAAGCTTCGGGGCCTCTGCGGCGTTTTTGCTTGTTCCCGGCCTGACCTTCCGTTGACGAAAGCGCCACACCGCCTTGACGTGATGACGGCACAGTGTCACGGATGAGAAAATGGATGCCTGCCGCACTCGTAATTTCCGCCGCTCTCGCTGCCTGTCAGTCCGCCCCTGCGCCCGAACTGCCGAAAGTCACGACGCTGGACTTCAAGGCGTTCGACGGCAAGGTGACCACCCGCCCCGGCAAGAGCAAGCAGTTCTCACTGGATGCCGAACCGGAGTACATCACCGTCAGCAGTGACAGCAAGGCGGCCTACGTGACCTTGCAGGAAAGCAACGCCATTGCCACCATCGACCTGACGAAAGGCGAAATCACGGGCGTGAAGCCGCTGGGCCTGAAAGACCACAGCAAGGCCGGGAACGCCCTGGACGCCAGCGACAAGGACACGAAGATCAACATCCAGAACTGGCCCGTGTACGGCGCTTACATGCCCGACGCCATTGCCAGCATCAATATTGGCGGCAAAACGTACCTGCTGACCGCCAACGAGGGCGACAGCCGCGACTACGACGGCTTCAGCGACGAGGTGCGCGTGGCGAAACTGAAACTGGACGCCACGAAATTCCCCAACGCCGCTGACTTGCAGAAAGACACCGCTTTAGGCCGCCTGACCGTCAGCAGCGTGGACGCCGACACCGACGGCGACGGGGACGCCGACCAGCTGGTGGCGTTCGGCGCCCGCAGCCTCAGCGTGTGGGACGCCAGCGGCACTCTGGTGGCCGACACCGGCGACCTGATCGAGCGGAAGGTGGCCGAACTGACGCCTGCCACCTTCAACAGTGAGGGAACCACCAGCACCTTCGACGGACGCAGCGACAACAAGGGGCCGGAACCCGAGGGCGTGACCGTCGGAACGGTGGGCGGCAAAACCTTCGCTTTCGTGGGGCTGGAACGCACCGGTGGAATTATGGTGCTGGACGTGTCCAACCCCGCCGCCCCTGCCTTCGTGGACTACGCGCACCACCTCACGCCCAGCGCCGATCCGAAAGGTGGCGCGGCAGGCGACCTCGCGCCCGAAGGCGTGCTGTTCATTCCCGCCAGTGACAGCCCCAGCGGGAAGCCGCTGCTGGTCGCCAGCCATGAGGTCAGCGGCAGCGTCACCATCTACACCGTGCAGGACAGCGGTAAACTGGCCCTCACCGGGCGCTGGCAGGCCGAACCCTTCGCCTTCGACAAGGGCATTGCCGAAATCAGCGCCTTCGACAAGACCAGCCGGCAACTGTTCACCGTGAATGGCAACACCGGCAGCCTCGACGTACTGAACCTGGCGGACGTGACCAAACCTGTATTCGTGAAAAGTATTTCCCTTGCCGCCTACGGCAAAGCCGCCAACAGCGTCGCCGTGAACAATGGCGTGGTCGCCGTAGCGGTGGAAGCCCCCGTGAAAACCGACCCCGGCAAGGTCGCCTTCCTGAACCCCGACGGCACCGAGAAAGCCCCCGCCCTGAGCGTCGGTGCCCTGCCCGACATGCTGACCTTCACGCCCGACGGCAAGTACCTGCTGGTCGCCAACGAGGGCGAACCGAACGCCGACTACAGCACCGACCCCGCCGGCAGCGTCAGCATCATCAACGTGGCGGAAGCGCTGAAGAAATAATACGGGTCTGAACTCCGTTCGGAAAAAGAGATTGGATGCGCAATCTATTTTTCGGAGTGGTATAAGTCGAGAAGTCCAGAGGTCGGGGCGTCGAGAGGAGTGAATCTCTGGACGCCCCGACCCGCTCTCTCCTTCCCTACTGCCCGTACCCCTTCGCCCGCACTTCCTCCCAGCCTTCCGGGCCGCCCAGGATGAACGGTTCGCGCTGGATGTGTGTGGTCACGCGGGGGCCTTCGGGGCTGAGGTACACGTCCACTTCGCTGCGGATGCCGAAGCCCCTGGCGGCGGGGTAGGTGCCGGGTTCCACCGTGACGCACAGCCCTTCAGTGAGGACGCGGGTGTCGCGGGTTTCGTAATCGTCGAGGTTCGCGCCCGCGCCGTGAATCCTGACGCCCAGGTCGTGCCCGGTGCGGTGCAGGAAGAACGTGGCCCACGGCTCGCCTATCGTGTCGCGCACCTGGCGGTCGACTTCCCAGCCTTGCAGGTGGCCCCAGCCGTCGGCCTTGAAGCGCTCGTTCATCAGGACAATGGCGGCATTGCGGCCCGCCCGCACGGCATTCCAGGCTTCGGTGTACTCCGCGCCCGGCTGCCCGGCGTGCCCCACCCAGGTGACGTCCGCGAATGGGCGGCCCGGTTCCTGCGCCCACAGGTCGATCAGGACGCACTGGCCCGGCTCCAGCGTGGCGTTCCTGTCGCCGCCGGGTTCGTAGTGGCTGTCGGCGGCGTTCACGCCGAAGCTGACGTTCACGGGGTGGCCCGCGCTCATGCCCGCCGCCTCGATCTGCTCCATGATGACCGCCTGCGCGTCCAGTTCCGTGACGGGCTGCCCGCTTTGCAGGCGCTCGTGAATGAGTTTGAAGGCGTCGTCTTTGGCCTGCATCAGCACCTTCACGGCCCGTTCGTGGGCGGCGTAATCTTCCGGCGTCCACTTCAGGAACCCTTGCAGCAGGTTGGCACTGCTGACGATTTCCTTCGCCCCGACGCGGCGCACTCGCTCCAGCGTGCCGGCGTCCACCCGGCTCACGTAGGGCACCGCGCCGTCCGGGCTGTACTCCATTGCCACGCGCTGCCCCCGCACCACGTCCCCCAGCACCGCATCCAGTTCGGCGTGACTGCCGAAAGGCCGCAGCGCCGCGCCCCAGTCCGCCGTGATCGTGCGCCAGTTACCGCCTTCGATGTGGTTGTGCAGCACCACCGGCTGACCCTCACGCGGCACGTACACGAAAAAGCGCCGGGTCAGGAACACGCCCTCGGGGATGCCCAGTACCGTCCGGGCGTGCGGGTTCAGGCCCTGGAAGTCGTAGACGAGCCAGCCGTCCAGGTCAGTGTGCGCCAGGGCCTGTTGCATCTGCAAGGTGGGGTTGGTCATGCGTACAGGTTAAAGCGAATGGGTGGTGCTCCGTTCAAGTTGCCCGACCAGTTCATCATACAGCTCGGCCAGTTCGCGCAGTCCCGCCGCGAGGGTCGAGGTGTCGCGCTGCACGGCGGGGTACTGCAAGCCTCCCAGGACGCGGGCCTGCGTTTGCAGCACCTTCGCGGTTTCCGTCTCGCCGATCAGGGCCAGGGCGGCGGCGGCGTCCGTTTTGCGCCTGGCTCCCACGCGAATGCTGAAATGGATGAACATGCCGCGCAGACCGTCGTTGAAGTCCTGCTCCACCATCTGGGCAAGGCGCTCCAGACCCGCCCGTCCGCCCAGTGTGCCGGGCGGCACGGGCAGGTCACGGCCCGCCGCCCACTTCGCCGCTTCCGGCAACAGCGCCCGCAGTGCGTCGGGCACCTTCACCTCGCGCACCCTGCGAAAATCGGTGCGCATGGCGTAGGGCTGACCGTACCCGATCTGTTCGGCCTTCCAGGCCTCCAGAAAAACCTCTTCGGGAAGGGCAGCCCAGGGGTGACCCTGCGGGTCGTGCAGGTGAACCCGTCCGCCTTTCACGTCCAGCACAGCCACAAAGTGATCTGCGCCGCTGGCCCGGTCGCTTTCCGGCTGGTGCTTCAACAGGCCCATGTCCAGCGGCCCGACAAACACGGGAGAGTAGGCGCTGACCTGTTCTTTCAGGGCGTTCAGGGCGTCTTTTTCATTCTGAAAGGTGTGGGCCTGCCAGGTGTAGCCCAGCAGCGTCAGGGCCTGATCCAGCCCCAGGTCGGGGTTCCAGCCGTAAGCATCGAAAAGGGGCAACCCACCGAACAGCAGTTGAAACCCGAAGGCTGATCCGGTCAGCGTTTCCACCAGGCCGGGCGTCAGGGCAGGGTCATCCAGCACCATCAGGAGTGAATTCGTGTAGCAGTAAGGCCCGGAGCCGATGTAGGGAAGCATCTTCACGCCCCTTTCGGCGTGTAAGGCCACGCGACCTCGCCCACGGGTTCGCCGGGCGCGGCGCTGTCCCAGTCGTAGGGGTAGACCTCGCGGCAGGACAGCGGGCTGCCGGTGCCGTGGACGCTGGCGTAGGCGCAGGTGGCGTCGTAGGCGCTCAGGATGGCCGGGAACTCGAACTGTTCGCGGGTCAGGGCCACGAAGGCTTCGGTATGCGCGGGTTCCACGCGCAGGGCCACGTCGCCAGATGGGGTGAGGGTTCCGCTGTAGGGCCAGCACACCTCGATGGGGCCGTCGCTGTCGGCGTTCACCTCGCCGTGGTAGATGATCAGGGGCGCTCCCGCGAAGGCTGCGCCCTGTTCGCGGATCAGGCTTTCCAGTTCACGGAAGCTGTCCTCGATGGTGCGCGGCAGGTCGGGCACCAGAACGTGACGGGTCAGGCAGGCGAGCTGTTGGGCGGGAACCTGGCGGGTCTGAACGGTGAAGTCGGGCATTTCGGTGTCTCCTTGCAGTTGGTGCTGGACGTAACGGGCGAGACGTTCACGGCGGGCGTGTTCGGCCTTCACGGCAGCCCACTGGGCACGCAGCAGTTCGGGGCGCTCCGCGGCGGGCGCGTCCAGCACGGCACGAATGTCCACCAGGGGCAAGTCCAGTTGCCGCAGCAGGCCGATCAGTTGCGCCTGGGGCAGTTGCGCGGGCGAGTAGTACCTGTACCCGTTCTGCGCGTCCACGCGGGCGGGGGGCAGCAGGTTCAGTTCGTCGTAGAGGCGCAGGGCTTTCACGCTCAGGCGGGAGAGGGTGGCAAAAGCGCGGATGGTCAGGGTGGCGGCAGGTGGGTCGGTCATGGGCGTGTCTCCAGGGACGCCCTTAGCCTGGGGGCTGCCCCTGGGGCCGGGTCAAGTCATGCCGCCAAGTCACGCCGGTTCGCGGGGCGGAAGGGCCGCACTCGCGTTAAAGTGAGGCAGTTCAACACCGGAGTGCCTGCCCTGACTGACCCGACCTTGACCCTTCACCTGGTGCGTCACGCGCCCAGCGCCCCGAATGCGGCGCGGCGTTACCCCCGCCCGGACGAGGACGCGCCCCTGACGCCGCGCGGGGAGGCGCTGGCCCGCACCCTGAAGCTGCCCATGCACGCCGTGGCGTTCACGTCCCCGAGTTACCGGGCGCAGCGCACGGCGGAACTGGCGGGATTCATTGCGCCGGAAGTCGCGCCCGCGCTGGCCGAGGCGAACTTCGGCGTGATGGCCGGGCGCACCTGGGCGGAGCTGGAGCGCGTGTACGCCAACCTGCCCTGGCACTGGACGCGGGCGCTGAGCGACCCCACCCTGGCCTTCGGGCCGCCGCAGGGCGAAACGGGACGGGATTTTCACGCCCGCGTGCAGCGCTGGCTCGATCACCTGCCTGAAACGGGTGAGGTGGTGGCCTTCACGCACGCCGGGCCGATCCACGCCGCGCTGCGCCTGACGGTGGGCATCAAGGCGGTGGAAACGCCGCCCTGCACGGTCGTGACCCTGAAACGCGGCAGCGGCGAGTGGTGGCTGGTCGGCATGAGCACGCCGCACTGACGCGGGTGGCGGATTGCTGCCTGCTCCACGAGCTACGCGCCACAAGCTGCTTTCTGCTACCCTGCTTTCACCTGAGTTGGGGGAAGTCCGGTGACTGCTTTCAGGGCACATTCCGGCACTGTCGCGCAGCGGTAATCCAGTTTCATGGTGAGTCCGAATGCCCCTCAGGGACGCAGTTTTTTCAACTGCACCTCTCGCCGTCAGAGGGCCACCCACCGAGTTTGACTGTACCGGCCCGCGCCGTACTGATCCGCTCTGGCCCCGGCTGGAGCGGGTTTTCTCATGCTGTGCGCCCGCGCCGCTGCCGCTCTCACCCCGCACGCCGGAGTTTTACACCTATGCGCCAGATCATCATTGCTGCTTTCCTGCTGTCCTCCACCGCTGCCGCTACGAAGTACCCCCTGACCGTCACGGACGACCTGGGCCGCAGCGTCACGCTGAAAAGCGAACCCAGACGCATCGTCGCCATGCTGCCCAGTCACACCGAGGTGCTGTTCGCCATCGGGGCGGGCGAGAAACTGGTCGGCATCGACGAGTACAGCACCTACCCCAAAGCCCAGACTGACAAACTGCCGAAGGTGGGCAGCGGGTACGTGCCGAACATCGAGGCCATCGTGGCCCTGAAACCCGACCTGGTGCTGGCCGACGAGTCCGCGAACAGCCGCCTGACCGAGAAACTGGCCGCGGCGGGCCTGACCGTGTACGGCGGTACCGCCCAGACGTACAACGAGGTGTTCGAGAAGATCGCGGTGCTGGGCAAGCTCACCAACCGCGAGGTGAACGCCACGAAACTCGTCACGAAGATGCGCGGCGACCTGAACGACCTGCAAAAGACCGTGCTGAAGCTGCCCAAAGTCAGCGTGTACTACGAGGTCGACCCGGCCCCGTACAGTGTCGGCCCGAACTCGTTCATCGGCGCACTCATCGGCAAGGCGGGTGGGCAGACCATCGTGCCGGCCAAACTGGGCAACTTCCCGAAAATCGACCCCGAACTGATCGTGAAAAGTAACCCCCGGGTGATGATCGGCCTGACCCCCGACGACGCGAAGAAGCGCCCCGGCTGGGCCAACCTGCAAGCCGTCAAGACGAACCGCGTCTACAAACCCACTGACGAGGAACGCGACGCCCTGGTGCGCCCCGGCCCGCGCCTGGCGGTGGCGCTGAGAAGCCTGATCAGGATGATTCACCCGGAAGCGGGGAAATAGGCCTGTGGCCTGTCGCTCGTGGAGGCTCAGCTCGTGGAGGCTCAGGCGCTGAGCAGCGGCTCAAGCCGCCCTCTCTACAAGCCACACGCCAAGCGCCACAAGCCACGCGCCACAAGCCCCCAAAGGAGCCACCATGGACGAGACCACCAGAGAGCGCCGCGAAGCCGCCATGCGCGAACTGACCGAGCAGCGCGACAATTACCGCAAGAAGGAAGGCATCAGCAAGGGCCGCCGGGGCCTGTTGATCGTGAACACCGGCAAGGGCAAGGGCAAGACCACCGCCGCGCTGGGCCTGATGATGCGGGCGCACGGGCGCGGGCTGAAGGTCAAGATGTTCCAGTTCCTGAAGCACGACACCGCCAGGTTCGGCGAGCACCGCACGCTGGACATGCTGGAAGTGCCGTACCAGGGCCTCGGGGACGGCTGGACGTGGCGCAGTAAAGACCTTGAGAATTCCGCCGAGCTGGCCGCGCATGGCTGGGAACTGGCGAAGGAAGCCATCCAGGGCGGCGAGTTCGACCTGATCGTGCTGGACGAATTCACGTACCCCCTCAAGTACGGCTGGGTGCCGTGGCCCGAGGTGGAGGAGGTGCTGCGGGGCCGCGACCCTGACCTGCATGTGGTCATCACGGGCCGGGGCGCTCTTCCCGAACTGGTCGAACTGGCCGACACGGTCAGCGAAATCAACCCCGTGAAGCACGCCTACGACCAGGGGATCGGCGGGCAGCAGGGCATCGAGTATTGATTCAGGGGTCTCTCTTTTCTTGGGCCTCGTGTCGATTCTTCATGGCAATGGCGTGAAGGCAGGGGCGCTTCCCTGCTCCTGTACAGTTGCGTCATGGTGTACCTCAGCGGCAGGCATGGCAAACCCGAACATGGCATCCAGGCTGATTTCTTGCGCGATTTTGGCACGGGAGTCGCGCAGGGTACGTCTCCCCTTGAGAAAGGCGTTTGGCACGCCATTCCAGGTGGTCAGGCATGAATCCCCTGAACCCCCTGATCGTGCAGGCGGACAGAAGTGTGTTTCTGGAGGCGTTCAACCCGCTGGCGGAGGAAGCGCGGGCCGCCATTGCGCCGTTCGCGGAACTGGTGAGCAGTCCTGAACACATGCACACTTACCGGGTCACGCCGCTGTCGCTGTGGAACGCGGCCAGCGCAGGACTCACGGCGGAGCGGATGCTGGAGGAGCTGGCGCGGTACGCCAAGTTCCCGTTGCCGGGGAACGTGGAAACGGACATCCGTGAACTGGCGGGCCGCTGGGGTCGCCTGAAACTGGAGGCGTTCGATCAAGGGTTGCTGCTGCTGGTGGGGGAGGGGGACGAGGCCCTGCTGACCGAGGTGTCGCGTCACAAGGCGGTGGCTCCGCTGCTGGCTGAGCGCCTGTCCCCGCAAGTGTTCAGCGTGCCGCCCGCGCACCGGGGCGTGTTGAAACAGGCGCTCATCGAGGTGGGCTGGCCGGTGGATGACGTGGCCGGGTACGCGGACGGACTGGCCTTCAGCGTGGAATTGACCCGTCAGTTGCAGGTGAGGGATTACCAGCGCGAGGCGGCGGAGGCGTTTTACCAGGCGGGCAGTGACCGGGGCGGCTCGGGGGTGGTGGTGCTGGCTCCTGGCGCGGGGAAAACCGTGGTGGGTATGGTTGCCATGAGCCTGGTGGGGCAACGCACGCTGGTTCTGACCACCAACCGCACCAGCGTGAACCAGTGGTACCGCGAGTTAATGAGTAAAACGCAGCTTTTACCGGATGACGTGCGCGAGTACCAGGCGGGTAAGGACCCGGCCCCGGTGACGCTCTGCACGTACCAGATGCTCACGCACCGCAAGCGCGGCAGTCAGGGGGACGATCCTGGCGCTTACCCGCACATGGAACTGATCAACTCGGCGGAGTGGGGGTTGATCATTTACGACGAGGTGCATCTGCTGCCCGCTCCGGTGTTTCGCCTGACGGCTGAGGTGCAGGCCCGCCGCCGCCTGGGTCTGACCGCCACGCTGATCCGTGAGGACGGCAGAGAAGGGGACGTGTTCGCGCTGATCGGCCCGAAAAGGTACGATCAACCGTGGAAGACCCTGGAGGCGCAGGGCTGGATTGCGCAGGCCAGTTGCGTGGAGGTGCGCCTGCGCCTGCCCGCCGATGAGCGCATGGCTTACGCGGTGGCCCCAGACCGGGAGAAGCACCGTCTGGCTGCCGAGAACCCCGCCAAGCGCGGGGTGTTGCAGGCGGTGCTGGCGCGGCACGCGGGTCAGCCCACGCTGGTGATCGGGCAGTACCTGGATCAACTGGAATTGATCGGCGCGGATCTGGAAGCGCCTGTCATCACCGGGAAAACCCCGCAACGCGAACGGGAGCATTTGTTTCAGGCGTTCCGTGAAGGGCGGCTCAGAACCTTGATCCTGTCGAAGGTGGGGAATTTCGCACTGGATTTGCCGGACGCCGAGGTGCTGGTGCAGGTCAGTGGAGCTTTCGGCAGTCGGCAGGAGGAAGCGCAGCGCCTGGGCCGATTGCTGCGCCCGAAAAAAGATGGTCGCACGGCGCACTTTTACACCCTGGTCACCCGTGAAACCAGTGAGGAGGAGTTCGCGCATCACCGTCAGCTTTTCCTGGCGGAACAGGGGTACAGTTATGACATTCTGGACGAAGAGGAACTCACGCAGACCACTTAACGCAGACCAATTGACGCAGAACAAGTAACTCAGACCAATTGACGCAGAACAAGTAATGCAGAAGAAACTGGTGAACGCATGACTGACCCCCCCAAAAAACGCGGCAGGCCCAGAAAAACGGCTCAGACCAAGGCGGCGACGCCCACCACGGCCCCCGCTTCCACCGCACCCTCTTCCACTGCACCCTCTTCCACCGCCTCGCTGGACAGTTTCCCGGTGGGTCAGGTGACCGCGCACCGCCCGGTGACGCTGCTGGAAGTGCAGGACAGCGCCGACCTGGACGTGCTGTTGCTGGACGGCAAGGTCGGTGCGCACGTCCTGACGCGCCTGTCGCCCACCTTCGCCCTGTTGACGCCAGGCAGTGAGAAAGCTGTTCTGGACGCGCTGCGCAAGGCAGGCCATACGCCCAGGGTGCAGGAGTACGCCGCGCGGGGAGAGGGTACATGACGCGGAAGAAAAAACCAGAGGCTTCCTTGCCCGCGCCGGAAAGCACAGCTGTCCCGCCGCTCAATCCCATGCTCAAGGAGTTCAAACTGGAGCAGTTTCTGGAGGTCATGGGAACGCAGCACCAGTTAAAAGCCGCCCGTCGCCTGGGAACGAACAGGAAAGTCAGCAGCAAACTGGAAGCCGAACGGCAGATTCGCCTGACCCTCAGTGAACCCAGGAACGTGGACGACCTGGTGGCCCGCCTGCACCCCACCGAACTGGCCCTGTTGCAGGAGGCGCGGCGGTACGGCGGGGTGGTGAATGGCTGGGCGCTGTACGTGTACGCCCGCCTGCGCGGCCTGAACCCACCGACGCAAAGCATGTCGACCAGCAGCAATTACCTGTTCCGGGATTACCAGCCAGCGTCTTACACCGGGGCCAGCCTGATCTGGAGCCTGCTGGCGGACGGCCTGCTGTTTCCAGTGAAAGTCCCTAACCCCTGGATTTCGGATTCCGGTTACTCGTATTACAAGGCCCAGTGGGAACTGTTTCCGGGTGCGCCGGGGCACCTGCTGGTCGCCGATCCGCGTTTGCTGACGCGCCTGCCGCTCGCGCCGCGCCCGCCCGCTCCGGCCCTGCCCAGCGAACCCGCCAGTACGCCCGCGCCCGGCCTGGGGGTGCTGATGCGCGTGCGCCTCTCGCTGGCCGAGGTGCTGCGCGTGGTGGATCACCTGGGCGGACTGGCCCTCACCAAAAACGGGGAACCCAGTAAAGCGAGCCTGAAACGCATTCTGAAAGACCTGGAAAACCTGAAAGACCCGGGAATGTGGCTGGGTATCGTGATGCAACTGGGCCTGCTGATTCCCGACAGAAGCGGCGAACGACTCGTGCCGTACCGCGCAGGCCGGCAGGAACTGAACCGCCTGCCGCCGCGTGAGTTCGCGGGCCTGCTCCTGAACATCCTTCCCAGGCTGGACACCGCCGAAGACGCAAGGTACCGCCTGACCAACCCGTACACCTTGCGGGCCTGCCTGCTGGAATTACTGCGTGAACTGCGCGGCCCGGTGCGTGAAAAGGCGCTGAAAAAGCAGGCCGAGCAGGTGATTCCCAGTGAACTGCGCACCTCCGTGACTTACGATTACTACGGCAGGCAAGGCAAACAGGAGGTCGGCAAGTGGGACGCGTGGTTTGCCGCCACGCTGCGCGGCGTTCTGGTGGACTTCGGGCTGCTGAGCGTGCAGGAAGACCCCGGCCAGGGGGACGCCCTGCTGATTCCCAGTCCGGTGCTGCGCGGCGAGTTCGGCACGGTTGCGTCCGAAGCTGGCCCCGCCTGGGTGTTGCAGCCCAATTTCGAGTTGCTGGTGTACCCGGCGCACCTGCAACCCGAGCATTTCGCGCTGCTGAGCGCCGCCGAGGCCGTGCGAATCGACGAGCAGACGGCCAGCTATCGCCTGACCCGTGACAGCGTGTACGCCGCCCTGGAAAGCGGCCTGGAAGTCAGTGACCTGCTGAGTGGCCTGGAAGCCGGGTCGGCCACGCCCCTGGCCCCCGCCATGCGCCGCACCGTGCAGGACTGGGCCGCTTTTGACGAATGGCTGCAAAAAATCAGCGCCGCCGAACTCACGGCCATCGACACCGAAACCACGTCGCTGGACGAAATGGCCGCGCGGCTGGTGGGCATTTCGCTGGCCGTGCAGCCGGGCGAGGCCGCCTACATTCCGCTGGCGCACGAAGGGCCGGACGCGCCCGCGCAGCTGCCGCTGGACGAAGTGCTGGCGCGCCTGAAACCCTGGCTGCAAAGCGCAAGCCACAAAAAGCTGGGCCAGAACATCAAGTACGACCGCCACGTTTTCGCCAACCACGGCATCGACGTGGCCGGCTACGCGCACGACACCATGCTGCAAAGCTACGTGCTGGAAGCACACCGCCCCCACGGCCTGCAAAGCCTGGCCGAGCGCCACCTGGGCCGCAGCGGCACAAGCTATGAAGATTTGTGCGGCAAGGGCGCGCACCAAATCCCCTTTGCGCAAGTGCCGCTGGACAAAGCCGCGCATTACGCCTGCGAAGACGCCGACCAGACGATGGACGTGCACCGCGCCCTGTGGCCGCGCGTGCAGGCCGATGCG
>ERZ501016.345-NODE-345-length-14476-cov-6.552042_pt1:10000-14476 | contig 14476 bp, 14 predicted proteins | sample MGYA00248889_ERZ501016 | MGnify/ENA primary metagenome ERZ501016 (study PRJEB25958, sample SAMN03398594) | human skin metagenome | study: EMG produced TPA metagenomics assembly of the Human Skin Microbiome Metagenome (human skin metagenome) data set. | reverse complement strand
ATCATCAAGCCCAGATATGACTTGACCCCCTGTCCGCCTTCTTGGGTGCAGTCCACTACCTGATGCCCAGACGCTGCTATAACACCTTGCAAGAGTTGCAGGATGCGCTCTTCCTCGCCCTCAAGGCCATCGGGGCCGTCTTTATCTAATTCCTAACTTGCTTGTACTTAGTCGCTTGGCTCACTGGCAGCCATCAAAAACGCTCGCTTGTTCAGGCTGGGCCAATCACCGCCACAAGCGCATTAAAAGGTGCTTTTCCCTCCCAGGCTGCTATCTGATGTCAGGCGATCTTCATTCAAATTGACAAAACTGAATCTATCAATATGATAAGCGTATGTCCCGTGTTCTGATTCTCTGTACCCACAATTCGGCCCGATCCCAGATGGCCGAAGCGCTCACCCGTGAGGCGGCCCGCCGTGCTGGCCTGACGCTGGATGTCCACTCGGCAGGCACCGAGGCAACCTTCGTGAAAGAGGACGCCAAAACGGTGATGGCTGAACTGGGCCTCGACCTGAGCAGTCACACGTCCAAGACTCTTCATGACGTGCCGGACGCGCAGAACTTCGATTACGTCATCACCGTCTGTGACAGCGCCGCCGAAGCCTGCCCGCTGTACCCTGGCAAGACCGAGCGTCGCCACTACCCCTTCACCGATCCCTCGGGCGGCAGCCTGGAGCGGTGGCGCGAAGTGCGTGACCAGATGAAGGTGCATTTTGACGCCTTCGTGGACGCCCTGGCGAAAGGGGAAGCTGTTCCCGCGACCTACGCCGACAGTCCAGCCGTGAAAGTGCAGTAAGGAAAGTCACGATGTTCCTCGCGACTCTTATCTTTCTGATTACCCTGACGTTGGTGGCCTGACTACACGATTCGCGCAAAATCCTACGCTAAGGAAAATTTGACGACTCAGACAGCGTTTATGGCTATTGATTCCGCTTAACGATGTCCATAACAGTGTTTTTGCTGAGATGCAACTCCATGGCAATCACTCGGTAGGACTTTCCCTCGGCTCTCAGCTTCAGCACTCTGGCTTCATTGCGGTCTGCTTTGGGTCTTTGCCCTTCCTGGCGACCAAACTTCACGCCCCTTTCCTGAGCGGCAGAAATCCCTGAACGGATACGTTCACGCAGCAAATCCCGCTCAAACTCAGCTAGAGCAGCCATCAGCGAAGCGAACAGCTTTCCCTGTGGTGAGCGCAAATCAAATTGCAAGCCCGTCTGGGCAATCACGCTAACCCCGCAGGATTCCAGTTCCTGAAGGGTATGCAGCAGGTCGGTCGTTGACCGACTCCAGCGAGTGAGTTCCGTGACCAGCACCGCTTCAATCTGTCTGTCACGCGCCAGATTCATTACCTTTTTGCGTTCACTGCGGGAATTGACGTTGCCAGAGGCGGTCTCTCTGAAAACGGCAACAATCTCGAAATCGCCCCGCTCAGCAAAAGCGCGTAAATCCCGCTCCTGGCGTTCACAGGATTGGTCTCCAGTCGAAACTCGGCAATAGAGGGCGGCCTTGCGAAAGTGTCCCAATTGAACCCTCCTGTTTTGGGAGCCTGAAAATGCTGATTTCATCGGGGCTGAAAGGTGTCCCAATTAAGGTATACCTTAACTGGGACAATGACCACCCTCAAAACCCGTCCGGCCCTCCTCACCGCCGCCCAGCGCCAGCAGTTCAGGGAATTCCCTGAACCTACGGACGCCCTGTTATCACGACACTACACCCTTTCAGACAACGACTTAGCCCTGATTCAGGAGCGCCGTCGTGATTCCAACCGTCTGGGATTTGCTGTGCAACTCACCGTTCTTCGGCATCTCGGGCGTGGGCTGGATGTCAACGAAGCACCGCCGACGGCGGTGCTCTCTTTTCTGGGAGAGCAACTTGGCATTGAGCCAGACAAGTACCCCGCCTACGCACAACGCGAAACCACCCGTTGGGAACACTTCGGGGAGCTGTGCGAAATGTTTGGCTATCAGGCCCTTTCCCAGTCATTGAACCAGGAAATGCGGGTCTGGTTGATTCCCGTAGCCGTGGTGACACCGCAGCCCTTCGCGTTAATGAGCGCCCTGATGGACGAACTGCGCCGCAGAAAAATTCTTGTTCCCAGAATCGGTGTCCTGGAACGCATGGCGGCTATGGCCCGGAGTCAGGCGGAAAGCGCGGTTAACCGAATTCTCGACACAATTACAGCAGGACACGAAGAAGCCCTGGACAATCTGCTCAAAGTCCCTGAAGACCAGGCGATGGCTCCCTACACTCGCCTGAAACAGTGGCCCAGTCATGCTAAACCCTCGAACATCCTCAAATTGATCGAGCGCCTGAACCTTGTCCGGCAATTTCCAGTAACGGATGCCCGGCTTGCTCAGCTTCCCCAGAGTCGTTTGAGCGGTCTGGCGGCTGAAGGAAAGCGCCTGAGCAGTTCGAGTCTCAGTGAGTACGCCCCCGCGAAGCGGAGGGCGGTGATTTTTGCCCGCTTGGTCGATCTTTCCCAGACGTTGACCGATGAAATTTTGGATATGCATGACCGTCTGATGCTGTCTTACCTGCGTGAAAGCGAGCGGGCCAGCGCCCAGGAGTACCAAGTAAGTGGGGAAGCACTGGTCGAACGGCTTCAGACCTTTGAAAAGGTCTGTGAAGCTCTGGTGCAAGCCAGAGCAGAACGGCTTGACCCTTACCAGGCCGTTGAAAGCATCCTTCCGTGGGCAAAACTGGTGGCTTCGGTCAAAGACCATGCCACCACTCAGAAGTTTCAGCAATTTGACCCGCTATATCAGCTTTCTCAGTCTTTCCAGAAAGTCAGAGCCTATTCCATGAAGCTGCTGGAAACCTTTGAATTCAGGGGCACGCCTTCTTCACAACCCTGCTGGAAGCGATTCAGGCTCTGAAAACCATGTATCAGGAAGGCAAGCGCGTCCTGCCAGATTCTGTGCCGCTGCGGTTTATTCGCCAGAAGTGGACAGCTTTCGTTGTCGAGGATCGCAAAATCAACCGTCAATACTACGAATTATGCGTGCTGGACGAACTGCGGCTGGCCCTACGCTCTGGTGACATCTGGGTGGAAGGTAGCCGGAAATACCGCGATCTTGAAGAATATTTGCTGCCCAAACCAGACTGGAAGACAAAGTTGGATGAACTGCCCCTGTCGCTGCCAGAAACCTTCGATGACTACTGGCGGGAGCGAAAGACGTTGCTGGAAATCCGCCTTGAGGAAGTCAGCACCGGGTTGTTCAAAGGCCAACTGGTGAATGTCTCGGCGTCCTGTGGGAAGGTCAAAATCACACCGCAGAAGAAACTGGTTCCACCACAGGTGGAACCCTTCACACGACAGTTGGTCGCCCGCCTCCCCCGCATCAAAGTAACCGACCTGGTGCAGCAGATGGACGCCTGGACGCAGTTCTCAGACTGCTTTACCGAACTGCGGAGCGGCAACAAAGCGGAGAAGCGTCACCACCTCCTGACGGCGTTGCTGGCTGAAGGGCTGAATCTGGGCCTGACCAAGATGGCCGAGGCGGTCACCGACCCGGAAATCACCACCCGGCGGCTGATGTATCTATCGGATTGGTATCTCCGCGAGGACACCTTCAAGGCGGCCCTAGCGGAAGTGGTGAACTTCCAGAGCCAGCAGCCGCTGGCTCAATATTGGGGCGATGGCACCAAGTCCAGTTCGGATGGGCAACGCTTCGCCGTTGGTGGACATGGCCGGAAATTCGGCCACCTGAATGCGAAATATGGCCGGGAACCGGGCGTGCTGTTCTACACGCATGTTTCCGACCAGTACGCCCCTTTTCACACCAAGGCGATTACCGCCAATGTGCGGGACGCCTTGCACATCCTGGACGGTCTGCTCTATCACCAGTCCAATCTTCAGATTCAGGAGCATTACACCGATACGGCGGGGTTTACTGACCAGGTTTTCGGGATGTGCCATTTGCTGGGGTTTCGCTTCGCCCCACGAATTCGTGACCTGACTGAAACGCGCTTGTACACGCCAGAACCACCCAGCGCCTATCCCGTTCTGGCCTCCCTCATTAATCGCAAACTCAATCTGGAATTGATCCGCGAGAACTGGGATGAATTACGCCGCCTGACCGTTTCGGTCAGGCAAGGAACAGTCACTGCTTCTCTGTTGATGAGTAAGCTGGCCGCTTACCCAAGGCAGAACAGCCTAGCTCAGGCGTTGAGCGAACTGGGCCGAATTGAACGCACGCTCTTCACGCTGGAATGGCTCAGCAGCCCTGAACTTAGATTGCGCGTTCACCACGGTCTTAACAAAGGTGAAGCGCTGCATTCTTTGACCAGAGCGGTTGCCATCCACCGGAACGGCGAAATTCGTGACCGCTCAAATGAGGCGCAGAACCTGCGGGCCAACGGCATTCAATTGCTGGTTGCCATGATTAGCGCCTGGAACACCGTGGCCCTTCAGAATGCCATTGACGAGATGAAAAAGGATGGACAGGACGTTCCAGAGGAACTCCTGCCTCATCT
>ERZ501016.345-NODE-345-length-14476-cov-6.552042_pt1:0-2500 | contig 14476 bp, 14 predicted proteins | sample MGYA00248889_ERZ501016 | MGnify/ENA primary metagenome ERZ501016 (study PRJEB25958, sample SAMN03398594) | human skin metagenome | study: EMG produced TPA metagenomics assembly of the Human Skin Microbiome Metagenome (human skin metagenome) data set. | reverse complement strand
GGCGATCCGGGCGACGCAACTCGCGGCCTTCGTGCAACTCCGGCTCGCCGAGGTCACGGACTCGCTGGTGGACCACCTGATCCACACCGTCCACAAGATCGGCGTCCGGGCCGAGCGGCGGGTCGAGAAACGCATCCTGGCCGAGATCAGGAAGACCTCTGGCAAGGACCGCCTGTTCGAGAGATTGCTGGAAGCGGCGCTGGAGAATCCCGAAGGCACGGTGCGCGAAGTGCTGTTTCCCATTGTTGGTGAGGAGCGGTTGCGCGACCTGCTGCGGGAGTTCCGGGCCAGGGGATCGTACCGGCAGGAGGTGCATACGCACCTCCGCTCGTCGTACAAGCAGCATTACCGCCGCATGATCCCGGGGTTGCTCACCGCCCTGGAGTTCCGCTCCAACAACCCGGCCCATCAGCCCGTCATCGACGCGCTGGCGCTCGTGGGGCGTCATCTGCACAGCCGGGCGCACAACTACCCTGCCTTCGAGGAGATTCCCGTGCAGGGCGTGATCGCCCGCAGCATGCGCGATCTCATCCTGGACGTGGGCGAGGACGGCGAGGTCCGGCTCAACCGGGTGAACTACGAGGTCTGCGTCCTCAACGCCCTGCGAGACGCATTGCGCTGCCGTGAGGTTTGGGTGGTGGGCGCCGACCGCTACCGTGACCCGGACGCCGACCTGCCCGCAAACTTCGAGGAGCAGAAGACCGAATATTTCGCGGCTTTGAAGCAGCCTCAGGAGGCGACCCAGTTTGTGACAGAGTTGCGCGAACGGCTCCGTGACGCTTTGGTGAACTTCCACAGTGACCTGCCCAAGAACGAGAAGGTCCGGGTCACCTCGAAAGATGGAGGACGGTTCAGCGTGACGCCGCTGGACCAGCAGCCCGAGCCGCCCACCTTGAGGGCGATGAAAGGGGAGCTGGGGCGACAGTGGCCGGGCACCGGGCTGCTGGACATGCTCAAGGAGGCCGACCTGGACGTGGGCTTCACCGACTTGCTGCGCAGCGTGCTGACCCGGGAGAATCTGCCCCGGGCGGAGGCGCAAAAGCGCCTCCTGCTGTGTCTGTTTGGGCTGGGAACGAACACGGGCCTCAAGCGCGTCGCCGGGAGTGACGCCATCACCCCCGACCAACTGCGCTATGTCCGCAAGCGGTACATCACCCGCGAGGGCCTGCGGGCGGCCAACGCCCAGCTCGTGAACGCCATCCTGGCGGCGCGCCGCCCCGACCTCTGGGGCGAGGGGACCACGGCGTGTGCCTCGGACAGCAAGAAGTTCGGGGCGTGGGACGGCAACCTGCGCACCGAGTGGTCGGTGCGCTACGGGGGCCGGGGCGTGATGATCTACTGGCACGTCGAGCGCAAGGCCACCTGCATTCATTCGCTCCTGAAGACCTGCTCTTCTTCCGAGGTGGCCGCCATGATCGAGGGCGTCCTGAGGCACTGCACCGAGATGGAGGTGGAGCGGCAGTACGTGGATTCCCACGGCCAGAGCGAGGTGGGCTTCGCCTTCACCCACCTGCTGGGCTTTGACCTGTTGCCACGGCTCAAGGACATTGCCGGGCAGAAGCTGTACCTGCCGGACCTCGCGCTGAGTGAACAGCTTCCCCTGCTGAAGCCCGTTGCCGCGCAACGGGCCATCCGGTGGGAGCTGATTGAACAGCAGTACGAGCCGATGGTGAAGTACACGACCGCGCTGCGTCTGGGGCTCGCAGACCCCGAGTCCATCCTGCGGCGCTTCACGCAGGCCAATGCCCAGCATCCGGTGTATGCGGCCTTGAAGGAACTCGGCAAGGTGATCAAGACGATCTTCCTGTGCGAGTACCTGGGGAATGAAGCCCTGCGGCGGGAGATCCACGAGGGATTGAACGTCGTGGAGAACTGGAACGCGACGACGGACTTCGTGTTCTACGGCAAGGGGGGTGAGATCAGCACCAATCGGCTGGAGGATCAGGAGGTCAGCATGTTGTGCCTGCACCTGGTGCAGAACTGCCTGGTGTACGTGAACACCTTGATGCTCCAGCGCGTGTTGGAGGACGACCAGTGGCGGGAAAGGATGACCGCGGAGGATTGGCGGGGCCTGACGCCGCTGATCTACCAGCACGTGAATCCGTACGGCATCTTCCGTCTCGACATGACCACCCGGCTGGATTTAGGGCGGGCCGCAGCCTAAGCGCGACGCAACAGAGCGGCCAGGTGAACCAGCACCTTCCTGTCTAGCCCTTTTGCGAGCAGGCGCAGCTTCCCTGACGGAGGCCCTGGTGGGAGAATACGCCCGGACGCTGGGCCCCCTGGCGTTTCCCTGGGGTGCACTGGGGTACACCTGGCTCCCCACCCCACTGGTGCAAGCCGCGGACCTGGGTGGATGGAGTTTGCTCAGTCTGGTGACGACAGGAACGGCCGCTGCTCTGGCAGCATTTGTCCGGGGCCACCGGTGGCCCCTGGTCACCTTGACAGGGGTCATTGTCGTGGGAACGGCCTCGCGGTAGCAATGGAACGGCGAACCGGC
>ERZ501016.344-NODE-344-length-14479-cov-3.768649_pt1 | contig 14479 bp, 16 predicted proteins | sample MGYA00248889_ERZ501016 | MGnify/ENA primary metagenome ERZ501016 (study PRJEB25958, sample SAMN03398594) | human skin metagenome | study: EMG produced TPA metagenomics assembly of the Human Skin Microbiome Metagenome (human skin metagenome) data set. | reverse complement strand
GTGTACACGGGGACGCCTTTGGCTCCGTCCTCGGCGCGTTCGGGAAGGGTGGGGAGTTGGCCCTTGAACTGGCCCTTCTGCTCGGCCAGGTAGTACTTGCCGGGCACGTCCTGGGCGTTGATGGGCCACACGCCGCCGGCCTGGAGGGTGTCCCAGAAGGCCGTATTCACCAGAATGCTGATGTTGAAGGTGGAAATGTCGCCCTCGGCGGCCTCGCGGTCGAGGTCTTTGGCGGTCAGGAAGTCCAGCACGTCCGGGTGCTCAATGGAAATGGTCGCCATCCCAGCGCCGCGCCGCGTTCCGCCCTGACGGACAACACGCAGCACCGGAGCGTACACGTACCGGAGGGTGTTGATGGGGCCGCTCTGCTCGGCTCCCCGGTTGGCCCATTCGAGGAAGTTGTCGAAGATTTCCAGCAGGAAGCTGACCGGGCCGGAGCTGGTACCGCCGGAACCTTTGATGGGTGCGCCTTCCTGGCGCATGTGGCTCAGGTCGATGCGGGGTTCCATGCCCACCTTGGCGGTCTCGGCGACGGCGCGGGCCGCGTCGATGATGCCGCCCATGTCGTCGGGGACGGTCTGCACGCCTTCGGGGAGGGTGCGGACGATCTGCACGCCGTTGGCGCGGGCGTTGGCGACCAGTTCGGGGGAAATGGCGTTCCCGTACACCACGCGCGTCCAGTTGCGCACCGCCACGGGTTGCTTGTCCCCGTCGGGCTGGGTGGGGGGGCGCATTAACCCTTCGATGAAGTCCTGCACGTCGGCGTGCCCGGCGCTCATGTAGACCCAGCCGCGCACGCCGTTGTCGCTGCGGCTGCTGGCGGCACGGGGGGTGTACACGTCGAGGTTCACGCCGTTGCCGCCGCCGACTTTGGTGACCAGCGCCAGTTTCCTGGCGACTTCCATGACCCCCTCGAAGGAGCTGGGTTCATGGTCGGTGGCGCCCTGCACGAAGCAGTTGAGTACGTTGCCGTGCTGCGTGCCCGCGCCGGCCAGCACGCGCCCGCCGGGGCAGAATTTCTTCTCGGCCATCAGGTCGTAGTACGCCTGCGCCCAGGTCTGCCGCGCTTCGGGCTGTTCCGCGCCCGCGACCCAGTCGGCAATTCGCCAGAACATGCCGCTGATGTTGCCGTCGCCGTCTTGCAGGTACTGGCGCCCCGCGATGTGCTGGGCGTTCTCGTCGAAGTGCTGGGCGGTCTTGTCGGTGCGGAAGGTGACGGTCATGATGGCTCCTTGAGTGTCAGGCGGCAGTAGAAGCCCCGCTGCCTTCCTGGGGGAAGTCAGGGCGGGAACAAAATGGGCGGGCAGTATTCTTGCCCGCGCTTAGGGCATGGGCGTTACTGTACCACCCAGGGCATACCAGGTCTAGTACCTTTGTCGGATGCCATACAAGATATTGATCCCCACACCGGGAGCGCGGGGATCAAAACTGCCTGCATCATTCAACTTTAAGCGCCTCTCAGAAAGCAAGAGGCGTCACGTTTAGTTTCAGGCGTCCAGCTTAACCAGGAAACGTCCGCAACTGGGGCATTTCACGGGCGGCAGCTTGTTCTGCGCCACCTTCTGCTGAATATTCACGGGCAGGTTCACGTTGCACGCCGCGCAGCGCCCCCCCTTCACTTCCGCGATCCCCTGGCCCTTCTTGGCCTTGCGGATCATGTCGTACTCCTTGACAGTACGGGCATCCAGGTTTTTGACCAGGTCGGCGCGTTCGTTGCGGGAGTCCTCGCCCTGGGCACGCAGATCAGCGATGCGCTGCTCGTCCTGCGTTTCCAGTTCCGCCAGGCCGGGTCGCCCGGCGCGGTACTGCTCGCGCAGGCCAGCGGCCTTCTCGGTCAGTTCACGCTGGCGCTCATGCAGGGGAGCCAGGTCTTCTTCCATCTCCTCACGGCGTTCCTCCAGTTGCTGAATGCGGCTGCCGTACTGACTCTGGGCGCGGGCGTCGAAGGCGTTCTTCTCCTGCTCGTCTTTCGCGTGGGCGATCTGGTCACGGACGCTGGTCAGGTCGAACTCGGCCTGCTTCACGCGTTTCTCCACGCCTTCCAGAGTGATCTCGGTTTCTTCCAGTTCGTTGTTCAGGCGATCCTGCTCGGCGCGGGCGGCCTTCAATGCTTCAGGGAAGTTCTTTTCTTCGGCACGCAACTGGTCGAGGCTCAGGTCGAGTTCCTGAACTCGGTGCAGGCGCTGAAGGGGGGTCTGGTCAGTCATCGCTTCCAGTGTAACCCCGCTCAGCTTAAACGCGCCCGCATGGAAAGACAGTCGAGTGATCAGGCGGTCACCGGCTGGCGCGGCGCACGGAGGTACAACCCCAGGTAAATGGCGACCACGCTGCCCAGGTACATCAGCAGCGTCCAGGCGAACAGCAGGTTAAACGCCGTGCTGAACGGCAACCACCCGCGCACCACACCCGAGCCGATGGAGCTGGCCGCCCAGCCCAGATCCCAGGCAATCGTGTTGACCGCCGAGTACATCTGGCGGTCTTCCTCCGGCAGGCTGGACATGGCGTAGGCGCTGTAAACGGGGCCTGCGGCGTTCATCAGCGCCCCGCGCGTGAACATGGCCGCCGTGACCATCCACAGGTGCGGCGCGAAACCCAGCATCGCCAGGAACGGCAGGCTGGCGGCCTGCACCACCAGCACCGCCTGAACCTGCCCCATCTTCTTGACCAGCAGCGGTTGCAGCAGCGCCGTGGCCGCCGTGGCCAGGCTCGTCCAGGCGAACAGGCTCCCCAGGCTGGCGTAATCAATGTTGAATTTCCCCTCGACAAACACGTTCAGGAACGGAATGGTCGCGCCTGCGCCCAGGCCCACCAGAATGTTCGGCAACACCAGCCGCGCCATCGTGCGCTTGTCCTTCACGGCAAAGCTGCGGCCTTCCGGCCTGGTCTTGCCACTGGGCCGCAGGAACAGCACCGGAATCAGGCCCAGCACCTGCAATCCCGTGGCGACCAGCAGGGCGGTGCGCAGCGCCTCCACGCCATGCACCGGGACGTTATTCGCCGCCGCGTACAGCTCGGGAATCCGCCCGCCCACGATGTTTCCCACGAACCCCGCCGCCGTGAACATGGCGCTCTGCACGCTGAAGAGGGTCACGCGGTTTTTCTCGTCGCTGTTGTTCGCCATGAACGGCGTGGACGACACCACCGTCAGGGCCGACCCGGCCCCCTGAAACAGCGCCCCCACCACGATCAACGCCGCCCCCGGAGCCAGCGTGATCAGCAGCGTGCCCAGCAGGCCCAGCGCCGCCCCGATCTTCAACGTGTGCGCGTTACTGATGCGCCGCGCCAGCGCTACCGCCGGAAGGCTCAGCAGGGCCAGCGTGATCGCCGGAAGGGCATTCAGGATTCCCTGCCACTGCGTCCCCAGCCCCAGCGCCTTCAGGTAGAAGTTCAGGAACAGCATCATGAACGCCTGCGACAGCCCGAAGGTGAAGGCCGAGGTCAGGTACAGCCAGATCTGGTTCGAGAACCGCCAGTTCATTGCGGTCTCCGGTGGTGCAGATGGCAGAGGGCAGAAGGCAAAAGGCCAACCCTGTTTTTAGCCTTCTGCCTTTTGCTTTCAGCCTTCCGCATATTCCACCCCCACTTTCGGGCAGAACGTGTTCATGAGGCACGCGGGGCAGTCCGGTCTGCGGGCGAAGCACACCCGGCGGCCGTGCAGGATCAGGCCGTGGTGCAGGAACACCCAGCGATCCTTCGGGAACAGGCTTTCCAGGTCGGCTTCGACCCTGTCCGGGTTGGTCTGCACGCTCAAGGCCAGGCGGCGGGCCAGGCGGCCCACGTGGGTGTCCACGGCGATGGCGGGATAACCGTAGGCGTTGCTCAGAACGACGTTCGCGGTCTTGCGCCCCGCGCCGGGCAGGGCGACCACGGCATCAAAATCATTGGGAACCTGACCATCATGCAGTTCGACGAGTTTCTTTGCCAGGCCCACGAGATTTTTTGCCTTCGCACGGTACAGCCCGATGCGCCGTATGTAAGGTTCGATGTCCTCCGGTTTGGCCTGCGCCAGCGCGAAAGCATCCGGGTAAGCGGCGAACAGGGCGGGCGTGGCGGCGTTCACGCTCACGTCGGTCGCCTGGGCGCTCAGCACCGTGGCGACCAGCAACTCGAAGGGCGTGCGGAAATCCAGTTCGCAGGCCGCGTCCGGGTACAGCGTCTGCAAGGACGCCAGCACCTTCGGCGCACGCGTTTTCGCCCCCCTGGGCAGCGGGGCAGCAGAGGAAGAAGTCACATGAGCCAGCCTACACCCCCCACCAGACCCGCAACAGCGACTGAATGGCGTATTGACGAAGTGTTGATGCCAGGGAACTTCAGTCCCCTGCACGCCGTATTCACTGGCATGAGAGCAATTTCCCTGATTCTTGGCATCCTGGCGGCCCTGGGCCTGCTGCTGGGCATGATTCCCTTCTTCGGCTGGCTGAACTGGATTTTTGTGCTGCCGCCCGCCGTCCTGGGCCTGATTTTCGGGGCGCTCAGCCGTGACCGCAGCGCCACGACCCTGAGCGCCGTGGTGGCGGGCGTGGCGCTGGTCAGGTTGATGCTCGGGGGCGGCGTGATTTAGAGCAACCTGTAGAAGAATGACGAGGGGGACGCTCTCTGTATCCCCCTCCCCGTCGTGCGGCGACCCTCTCCTGCGGAGCTTTGCAAGTCCTCCGCAAGTGGAGGGGGTGAATACCACCAGTCTTTTTATGCAAGCTGCTCTAAGCGTCGGGCAGCCGTGACAGCAATGCCCTGAAGTTCTCCTGCGGTGTCCCCTGCGCGGTGTCCAGTACGGTGCGGGGGATTCGCCATTTCTGGTAGAAGTCGGCGGTGTCCTGCACCTGCGCCCAGGTGGGTGGTTGCCACTGGCCTTCATGGTTGAGCTTGTCCTCATGGCGTAACTCGACCCGGCGCTGGTGCTCGGCCAGGTCGGAGCAGATCACCTCGATATTCACGAGTGGCGCAGCGCAGGCCGCAGCGGTATCCGCCCAGGCCTCGCGCGTGACAGCAATGGGATTTACGCAATCCACCACGACAGGAAAACCAAGTTTCAGATTATCGGCGGCCACGGCGTAAGCTGCGGCGTACCCTTCCACGGTCACGGACTGGTTCATGGCGTTCAGCAGGGCCGCCTCGACAGAGTCCACGCGCAGGTAAACGGCCTTCAACTGCCGGGCGAGTTGCCGGGCCAGCGTGGATTTCCCGGTGCCGGGCAGGCCACTGAACACGTACAGCACGTCACTGTTTCCGGGGTGGCCTGTTCTTCGCGCGTTTGATGGTGCCGATTCCGGCGTCACTGTGCAGCACGTTCTGGAACAGTGTCCAGCGTTCCCGTGCTGCCTGGGGGTCGCGGGTCAGGTTCTCGAAGCGGTAGTAGGCAGCCTCACCGCCGGGCAGGACGAAGGTGGGCGTGCCGAACACGCCGATCTCGCGGGCGTCGTCGAATTCACGGCGCAGGGCAGCGCGTAACCCGGTTTCGTCCGCGCGGTCTTTCGTCCACCGGGTCAGGTCTACCCCAGCGTCCCTGGCGGCCTGCACGAAGGTATCCTCGTTCAGTTCCTTTTTCTGCTCATGGTGGGCGCGGTACAGGGCCAGGGTGAAGGCCCAGGCTTTCTCCTCGCCCTGCTGGGAGGCGGCCTGGGCGGCCAGGAACGCGCCCAGGCTGGGGCGCTGGTAACTCATGTACCCTTCGCCTCCCTCGGCGTCAGTGGGTTGATCGGTGAGTTTCCAGTTCAGCTCTTTTGCATTGTCGGGGTGGTTGCCTTCCACCAGCGAGTAGAAGCGCAGACGGAAGGGTTCGCCCTGCCCGCGCAGCACGGCGGCCAGTTCCACGCCGCGCCAGGCGTAGGGGCACAGGAAATCGAAGTAAACATCAGTCATGTCAAAAAGTTTAACTGATTTACTTTTTAAAGTGAAGGGCCACTTTCCAGCAAAACAGGCAGTCCAGTTTTCTGTCAACTAAAATTGACGCTATGTCCATTTCCATTTACGCTTAGAGGGTGCAAACGTTGACCTCGCATGTCCGGGCCTACCGCGAACGGGCGGGCCTGCGCCCCCTGGAACTGGCGCGGCAGGCAGGCATTACCCGCCAGGCCCTGCACAGCATTGAAACGGGCGCTTACGTCCCCAACACCCAGATTGCCCTGCAACTGGCCCGCCTCCTGAAATGCAGCGTGGAGGATTTGTTCACGCTGCACCCACCGCAGATCAGCGCAACACTGCTGGGTAAACAACTGGGGCGCGTGCAACTGGCACAGGTTGGAACGCAGTGGCTGGCCTTCCCACTCGGTGGCGTGACTGGCCTGGGTGAATCAGCGGACGGCCTGACTGACCCCACCCCCAGCACCCCGGACACCACCGAACTGCACGAGAAGAACACGGTGCTGGTCTCACCGCTGGGTGACCTGACCCTGCCGCGCCGCACGGCTGTCGTGGCGGGCTGCGACCCGGCGCTGGCCCTGCTGCCCGCACACCTGACAAAAACCATGCCGGACACGCGGGTGCTGCTGCGCCCGGAATCCAGCCTGGACGCCCTGCACACGCTGGCTCGCGGGGAAGCGCACGCGGCTGGCATTCACCTGTGGGACGCCACGACGGGCCAGTCCAACCTGCCTTTCGTGCAGCGTGAACTGCCAGGCCGGGCCACGCACCTGTTCACGCTGTGGTCATGGGAGCAGGGCCTGATGGTGCAAAGCGGCAACCCGCACGGTCTACAGGGCGTCCGTGATTTGCTTCGACCTGATATCCGCCTCGTGAACCGTGAAGAAGGAGCAGGGAGCCGCGTGCTGCTAGACGCCTGGCTGGACAAAGCGAAAATCACGCGCAGGGCCAGGCGGGCCGTCACCGGGTATGCCCACGAGGTCATGTCCCCCATGCTGGCGGCGCAGGCCGTGGCCTCGGGCGTGGCGGATGTCGCTCCCGGCCCAAAATCAGCGGCGCTGGCCTGCGGTCTGGACTTCATTCCGCTTCAGACGGAACGCTTTGATCTGGTCGTCCCGGACGAGTTCCTGAATCACCCCGGCATCCTGGCCCTGCTGAACATGGTCAGCCAGCCTGCTTTTCGCACCGAGTTGCGCTCCCTGGGCGGGTACGACCCCACGCACGCCGGGGAACGCTGGAAAACCACCGCCTGAACAGGAGTCACGTATGAAACCCCTGATCCTTTCCACCCTGCTGCTGGTCAGCAGCGCCCAGGCTGCCAGCCTCACGGTGTTCGCGGCCTCCTCTTTAACGGACGCCTTCACCGAACTGGGCCGCGCCTTCGACGCTAAAACCGGGAACAAGACGACGTTTCAATTTGCAGGATCACAGGCTCTCAGAACGCAACTGGAGAACGGCGCGAGGGCGGATGTGTTCGCCAGCGCCAACGCGGCGCAGTTCGACCCGCTGGTAAAAACTGGCCTCCTGAACGGCGGGCAGACGTTCGTGCGCAATCGCCTGGCGATCATCACGCCTGCCGGCAGCAGCGTGAAGACCCTGCCCGACCTGGCCCGCCCGGGCCTGAAGATCGTGCTGGCCGACAAAGCTGTCCCTGTGGGCGATTACACCCGGCGGATGCTGAAGGCCATCGACCAGGCGGGCACTTACGGTCAGGACTTCCAGGCGCGGGTGCTGAAAAACGTGGTGTCGGAGGAACCGAACGTGCGTCAGGTGGCGCTGAAGGTCAGTCTGGGCGAGGCGGACGCCGCCGTGGTGTACGGGTCGGACGTGACCTCCACCCTGAAAAAAACCGTGCGCGTGGTGGCCCTCCCCACCCGCTTCAATCAGGTGGCGGGTTACCCCATCGGCACGCTGAAGAACGCGCCGAATGCCGCTGAAGCCGGGGCGTTCGTGCGCTTCGTGCAGGCCCCGGAAGGGCAAAAAATACTGCGGAAGTGGGGCTTCCTGCCGCCCCGATGACCCCCCCGGCAAGGAACCACCGCCCGGCCCTGCCCGCGCTGCTGAGTGCCGCGCTGCTGGTGGCTTTTTTGCTGCTGCCGGTGCTGGCGCTGCTGCTGCGCGGCCTGAACGCGGCCTTCCTGCCCGCCCTGCAAAGCGACGTGGCCCAGGACGCCCTGCGCGTCAGCCTGCTGACCACCCTGTGTACGCTGGCCCTCACGGTGCTGTTCGTGACTCCGGTGGCATGGCTGCTGGCCCGCCACGACTTCCGGGGCAAGGCACTGCTGGATACCCTCCTCGACCTGCCCGTGGTGCTGCCGCCGGTGGTCGCAGGCGTGGGCCTGCTGCTGGCTTTCGGGCGCACCGGTCTGCTGGGCAGGCCGCTGGAACTGGCGGGCATCAGCATTGCCTTTACCCCGCTGGCCGTGGTGCTGGCGCAACTGTTCACCGCCGCGCCGTACTACCTGCGCACCGCCAAGGCCGGCTTTCAGGCGGTCAACCGCGACATCGAGGCCGCCGCCCTGACCGACGGCGCGGGCCGCTGGGCGGCCTTCCGGCACGTCACGCTGCCCCTGGCCTTCCCCTTCCTGCTGGAGGGCCTGGTGCTCACCTGGGCACGCGCCCTGGGCGAGTTCGGCGCGACGATCCTGTTTGCCGGGTCGCTCCAGGGCCAGACGCGCACCATTCCCCTCGCCATTTACGCCGCCATGGAAAGCGACCTGGCCCCCGCCCTGGCCCTCTGTGCCCTGATGGTCGTGGTGGCCTTCGGCGTACTGTTCCTCACCCGCGCCCTGACGGCAAGGTACACACGGGGGGACTGACCTTCACGCCAGCCGCTGGGCTTCCACCGCCTCGACTTCCGCCGCCTCGACTTCCGCCGCTGCGCCCGCCACCGGCACCTTGTCGCCGGCTTGCAGGATCTCGCGCACGGTGAAGTGCTCGCTGGTCACACTGCCGCTGAGCAGATTGGCCAGGTGCGGCGCGAGCATCAGCGCGGCGATGCGGTTGCCGATCACCTGATAGGGGTTCACCACGTCGTCCGCCCCGGCGCGGCGCATCTTGCGGGCGACCGACTCGTCACTGGCCCGCGCGATCACGCGCAGGTGGGGGTTCATGCCCCTGGCGGACAGCACCACGTACAGGTTGCCGGGGTCGGAATTGATGACGCTGACCAGCGCCGAGGCCGTCTCCACGCCCGCGCGGCGCAGGATGTCCTCGTCGGTGGCGTCGCCCACGACCGTGTGCAGGCCGTGCAATTGCGCCCACTCCAGGTGCTCGGTGCGCTGGTCGATCACGACCACGTCCTTGTTCGCGCCTTTCATGGCGGTCGCCACGACCTGGCCCACCTGACCGTACCCGCAGACGATGGTGTGGTTTTTCAGGTTCATGATTTTTCGCTCCTTGCGGCGCTGCGCGGCCAGGGGGTCGGTCACGGTGCGCAGGATCGTTTCGGCCAGCAGGGTCAGCAGGTACAGCATGAGGCCAATGCCGAACAGCATTAGGATCACGCTGAACACCTTGCCGCCCAGGTGCAGCGGCCCCGGCGAACCGTACCCCAGGGTGGTCAGGGTCATGGCGGTCAGGGTCATGGCGGTCATGAACAGGCAATCCAGCCAGCTCCAGCCCTCGATCAGGCGGCAACCGACCGTGCCGAACACCACCAGCGCGGTCAGCAGGCCAGTCAGCATAAGGGGACGCAGACGGACAACTGGGGCGAGTACACCCGGCAGAAGGCCACTTTCGTCCAGCGCATTCTGAACGAGTTTTAACCGCATACAGCACTGAACCGTGGGGCGCGTGCGCTACACCGGGGTATGACCACTCCGAGTCAGCAGTTCGAGGACGCCGTGGCGAGGAACGACACCGCCGAGCAACTTGCCCGTGACCTGCAAGCCCTGGTACGCCAGGCGGAGGACAGGCTGCCCCAGGGGGTGCGCGACTTTCTGAAGGGTGAATTCCTGGGGCACCCGCTGCACCCGGTGCTGGTGCATCTGCCGCTGGGCGGGTGGATGGCGGCGGCGATCCTGGATTACTGGCCGGGCGGAAACGAGGACACCGACAAGGCTGCCGACCTGGCCATATTGCTGGCGACGGTGGGCGCTGTGCCGACCGTCGCGGCGGGCTGGACGGAGTGGGCGGGCTTGCGGGGGCAGCCGCGCCGCACGGGCGTGGTTCACGGCCTGCTGGAGGAAACGGCTTTTTTCCTGAACGTGGGTTCCCTGCTGGCCCGCCGCAAGGGGAAGCGCGGGCTGGGGAAACTGCTGTCCGGCGCGGGCCTGGGCGCGGCACTGGCGGGCGGGATGCTGGGCGGTCAACTGGTGTACGAGCACGGCGTGGGCGTGAAGCGCTGAAGGCTGGCTACGGACGCCGTACCAGTTCCACCTGAGCGCCCGCCCGCACCTGCGCCTGCCCGTGCTGGCAGGACACCTCGATTTCGTTCGGGTTCAGGGGCAAGGTGCTGGGCTTTCCCCGGCTGGCCAGGCGTCGCAGGCTGGGGTTGAGGCTCACGGCACTCATCGTCATTCGCCCCTCGGAGGGGCCGGGCGTGGCTTTCAATTTCGGTTTCGTCTGGAAGTGAATCAGAACGGTGTTGCCCCGGCAGAATACGGGGAACGGTCTGAAGCCGTCGTTCAGGCCCACGCCACCCGGGACGGCGTGCACCACCACGCGCACCCCCTGCGCGGGCGCGGCGCACAGCCGGAACGCAAGCAGTAAGGGAACCTTGAGACGCTTGACCCGAGTGTAGCGAAGGCCACAGGCCGTTCACATCGCCTTTGCATCCACCATCGCCGGGGGTCGCATCCGTTACCCTGCGTGCATGAGCCGTTCTCCCGAGCAAGTGAAGCTGGCCGTGGTGCAGATGCACATGACGGACAACCTGGACGACAACGTGACCCGCGCCCTGGCGCACGTGCGTGACGCGGCGGGGCAGGGGGCGCAGGTGGTGCTGCTGCCGGAACTGTTCGAGAACCTGTACTTCTGCCAGGTGGAGCGCGAGGAGTACTTCGACCTGGCGCACGAAATAGAAGGGCATCCCTTCATCGGAAAGTTTCAGGCGCTGGCGAGGGAACTGGGCGTGGTGCTGCCCCTGTCGTACTTCGAGAAGGCCGGGCAGGCGCACTACAACAGCCTGGTGTGCATTGATGCCGACGGTACTTTGCTCGGGAATTACCGCAAGACGCACATTCCGGACGGCCCCGGCTACGAGGAGAAGTACTACTTCAACCCCGGCGACACGGGCTTCAAGGTGTGGGACACGCGCTTCGGGCGGATCGGCGTGGGCATCTGCTGGGATCAGTGGTACCCGGAGACGGCGCGGGCCATGATGCTGCTGGGCGCGGATTTCCTGCTGTACCCCACCGCCATCGGCAGTGAACCCGCCGAGGTGGAGACGCCCAACAGCCACCACATGTGGCAGCGGGCCATGGTGGGGCACGCGGTCAGCAACAGCACCTACGTGGGCGCGGCCAACCGCATCGGCAAGGAGATCGTGGGCGGCCTGGAGCAGACGTACTACGGGCACGCCTTTATCAGCGACTACACCGGGGAGATCGTGGCCGAGTTCGGCGAGACCCAGGAAGGCCCCCTGCTGCACGACCTGAATCTGGCCGAAGCCCGCAAATTCCGCGCCGGGATGGGGTTTTTCCGTGACCGTCGCCCGGAACTGTACGGGCCGCTGCTCACGACAGACGGCGTGACCCGGCGCGGTTAGGGCAGCAGAAGGGCGGCGCTTCGACACGCCGCCTTTCTTCAGTTCAGGAATGTAAGTTTACTGGCAGTGACCGGGGCCGGTCAGGCCGTTGTTGTAGGCGTCCAGGGCGCTCATCCAGGCGTTAACGCTCTGACGATCCGCTTTACTGAGGGTCGCCCAACTGGTGCTGCTGCCTGCCAGCATCTGGCGGTAGTGCATATGTTCCCCCCTTGGGTGTCAGAGAGCCGGGGTTGTCCAAGGTGAATGCGGCGCTGATCTGCCCGCTCCCACAGGCAGAACATGAAGACACAACCCTGTTCTCTATGAACTATTCACCATTCCGGGGCTTTTTTTCTCGAGCTCACTTCGTTCACACCCACTAACAACGGTCTGCTGCCGCGGCTGCTGAATTCCGTCTGGGACGCTGCCGGGCGGGGTCGGCTTGAGGTGACGGCGGTGCATCTGTCACCCTGGGGCATGACCCCGCCTGAACCTGGAGTGACCGCGCCCGTGGTGCTGCAAGCCGTGAATGCCCTGTGGGAACCGGGGGCCATTCCCGATCCTTACGGGCGCTACGAGGCCGTGCGTGCCCACGCGCCGGAGGGGCTGCTGTTCCTGCCGGAGTGGAACGCCTGGTTTGCGCTGGGGCACGCCGCCAACAGCGCGGTGCTGCGCTCCCCGGCGGCCCTGAGCGGCACGTGGCTCTCGCAGGTGCCAGACAGTCAGGTACAGGGGGCGCAGGTGTCGGACGGTCTGAAGCTCTTGCGGCACATGATGCTGTGGCACAACGGCGCGTCCCATACGCGGCTGCGCGGGCTGGTGCAAAAGGCCTTCACGCCGAAAGTCGTGGAGGAGCAGCGTGAACTGGTGCGCGAGCTGCTGCGCGACCTGCTTGCCGGGCCGTCGGGCGAGGTGGACATCGTGGCGACGCTGGCCCACCCCCTCCCCGCCCGCGTGATCATGAAAATGCTGGGGTTGAAGGGCGCGGACGAGGAGAAGTTCCTGCGCTGGTCGCAGAGTGTGGCGGAACTGATCGGCGGGGCCGGCCAGTCGCCGGAACTGCTGGCCCGCATCGACGCGGACGCCCGCGAAATGCGGGGGTTCTTCCGTGATCTGGCCGACGAACTGCGCCTGAACCCGCAACCGGGCCTGCTCTCGGCGCTGGCCGCCGCCGAGGACGACGGGCAGCACCTGAGCGGCGACGAACTGCTGTCGAACGCCGTACTGCTGCTGACCGCCGGGCACGAGACGACCAGCAACCTGATTCCGGGCGGCCTGCTGGAACTGCACCGGCAACCGCAGGCGTGGGCGGCCCTGGTGGACAACCCCACCCACCCGAATGTCGCCGATGAACTGCTGCGCGTGGTGTCGCCGGTGCAGTTCGACGGGCGCGTGCTGGGCGCTGGCCTTCAGGTGGAAGGCCACACGCTGCACGCGGGTCAGGGCGTGCAACTGATGCTGGGCGCGGCCAACCGTGACCCGCAGGTGTTCCCCCACCCAGATCGCATCGACTGGGACAGGCCCAACAGCGCCCGCCACCTGGCCTTCGCGGCGGGGCCGCACTACTGCCTGGGGGCCAGCCTGGCGCGGCTGGAAATCGCGGAGGTGTTCGCCGAACTGGCCCGCCGCTTCCCCGGCCTGAAGGTCACGCAGCCCCAGCCGCCGTACAAGCCCAACCCGGTGCTGCGCGGCCCGCTGGAATTACACGTCACCCTCCACTGACACCAGGGGCAGGGCAGGGTGATCCGGCAGGTTGAACGTGAAGGTGCTGCCCTGGCCCGGCGTGCTTTGCAGCCAGATGCGCCCCCCGTGCTGCTCCACCGCGCTGCGTGTCACGGACAGGCCGATGCCGCTGCCAGGGTAGTCGCTGGCCGCGTGCAGCCGCCGAAACGCCCCGAAAATCCGCTCGTGGTACTGCTCCTCTATGCCGATGCCGTTGTCCTGCACGTGAAACACCCACCCGTCCGCCTGCCGCCCGGCGCTGACCTTCACGACCGGGGTACGCCCGGGCACATGGAATTTCAGGGCGTTCCCGATCAGGTTGAGAAAGACGTGGTGCAGCAGTTCGCGGTCGCCGCTCACGGTGGGCAGCGGCCTCCCGTTCCCAGGCGGCTATTTCGGCCAGGAGCTGCGCCAGCTTACGGCGTTGCCGCGGTGAAATCATGCGCGGCTGGTACTCCGTGACGTGCCGCTGAAAATCCGCTTTGCCCTGCGTGTACGGCTCCAGAAAGGCCGGCTGGCCGGTGATGACGTACCCCCGCTCGCCGTTCTCCATGTTGGACACGTCCATGAGCATCTGGCGCAGCAGGGTCAGGCGCGTCTGCGAGGCCCGGATCAACTCGGTGTCCCGCGCGATGGTCTGCACGCCAGAGGCCCTGACGACCAGCAGCAGCGCCAGCAGCAGTGCGGGCAGCAGCGGTTCCAGCAGCAGGGCCGTCAGTGAACGGCTCGCCGGAGCAGCTTCGGGCCGGTTTTCCCGTCCTGAAGGTAAATGGGGTCGGGGGCCGGAACGCTGCGCCATCGCCAGGCCACTATAGAGGCGCGGTTCCAGACACGTTGCCTCAGAGGCGGCGGCCTTTCCCGGTAAGGAACCCGGAAAGCGAGGCCCCTGAACCCGACCCGGGGGCTACACTGCCAGTCGTGCTGTGGACGAACACCCCGGTGATGCTGCGCCTGCTGGCGCTGCTGCTGGCCAGTGAACTGGTCAGAACCGGGTTTTTCGTGGCGGTGCTGCCGCTGGTCGGGCCTAACCTGGGCCTGAAGGCCGGGGTGGTGGGCCTGATGGTGGGCGTGCATTACCTGATGGACGCGCTGGGCAAGGGGCCGCTGGGCCTGCTGGCCGAGCGCTGGGGCGTGGGCCGCCTGCTGCTGCTGGGCACGCTGTTCAACATCCTGAACGCCGTGCGGGTCGCCATGTACGCCCGCCGGGGT
>ERZ501016.343-NODE-343-length-14494-cov-18.210195_pt1 | contig 14494 bp, 15 predicted proteins | sample MGYA00248889_ERZ501016 | MGnify/ENA primary metagenome ERZ501016 (study PRJEB25958, sample SAMN03398594) | human skin metagenome | study: EMG produced TPA metagenomics assembly of the Human Skin Microbiome Metagenome (human skin metagenome) data set. | reverse complement strand
GTCTCGCTGCATGTCGCTGGCGGTGCGCCCGGGGTGAACGGAGGAGACCCGCACCCCGTGCTCCTTCTCCTCGGCGCGCAGCGCGTCCGTGAGACCCCTTGGTGACCGCTTCTGCCTTCTCGGCGGGTGGTGAGAGCGGCGTCCGGCCAGCTGCCGCGCCGCCCTCAGGCGGCGGGGTGCCGCGGATCCCGGCGCCGGCGCAGCACGGCGACGGTGAGGGCGAGCATGACGACCCACGTGAGCGCGTTGACCACCCAGAACGGGGCGGTCTCGTCCATCGCGCCCTCCCGTAGGAGGTTGCCCGCGGAGAAGGGCACGGCGTGGGCGGCAGCAGCCGGCCAGACGGACCCGAACCGCTCGACGAGGGCGGCGAGCAGGGGCGCCCACGCCGCGATCCCGACCGTGAGCGCGATCGACTCCGTGGCCGTGAACGTGCCCTGGCGCCAGTAGAGCCACTGCATCGGGACGTGCCACGCGGCCCACGCGATCGCGACGACGAGCGCCATCGGCCAGAACCCCAGCGCCCGCAGGACGGTGTGGGCGTGGCCGCGCCAGAAGACCTCCTCGCCGATCGTGCTCACGACGAGCAGGCTGCTGCCGATGACGAGCAGGGGCACGACCGACGCGAGCGGCAGGGGCCCCTTCGGCATGGTGCCCGTGACGACGCCCGCGACGATCGCCGGGACGATCGTCGCGACCGCCATCACGGCCATCGCGGCGTACCACGCACGAAGCAGGCCCCTCCACCCGCCCGGGCGCAGTCGCCAGATGTCCGCCAGGCGCGTCGGCCGGCCCTCTGCTCGGGAGCCGTCGGTCTGCTCGGCCGCGCGTCCGCGTCGGGGGACGAGGGGGACGACGAGCAGCGCGAGAAGGCTCGCCAGGGCCGGGATCCATCGGCCGACCGCGATGGCCCACGGCGGGATGTCGTGCCCGCCAGCGGCGAATCCGGCGCACAGCGCGACCATCCCCGCGAGCGCGAGCAGGTACCCGAGCACCAGCCCGGCCGCGGCCCGACCGGTGATCCGAGGCACGCTGTTTGTTCGCTGCACAAATCGGGACGCTACCGTGGTGAGTGATGGTCCGCAAGAAGTCCTCACGAACGCCCCCGGCAGCCGACGGAAACGCCGCTGCGCCGACGGGCGGGTCCCCGGCGTCCCGTCGGGGCCCGCGCGGAGACCTCGACGCCGATCGCTTCGTCGCCGCCGCCGTCGGGCTCGTCGAGGGAGGGGGCGTGCTGTCGCTGCGGTCGGTCGCGGCGGCGGCCGGCGCCACACCGACGGCCATGTACACGTACTTCGCCGACATGGATGACCTGCTCAACGCGGTCGGCGACGCCTTCGTCGGACGTATCCCGCTCGCGCCTCTGGCCGTCGAAGGGTCGGTCCCCGACGCTCCCGCCCGGCTGGGTCGGTTCGTCGCGTCGGCGGTCGAGGTCCTCACCGCGAGCCCCGGGCTCGCGGACGTGCTCGCCCGTCGACGGATCGTCGGACCCCACGCGCTCGCGCTCAACGAGGCCCTGCTGCGGTTCCTCGCCGCGCAGGGGCTCGAGCCGGCCCGGGCGGCAGCGGCGACGTACGCCCTGACGACGTACGTCCAGGCGCACGCGCTGTTCGAGGCGAGCGCCACCCTCACCCCCGGTGGGGAGCGGGCGCTGGCGCAGGTCGACCCCGCGGACTTCCCGCTCACCGCTGCGCTCGAGACAGCCGCCGCCCCGCCGCTCCCCGGACTGGACGTCCTCCTCGACGGGATCCTCCCCGCCCGCGAGTCCTGAGGCCTCGGTCACGCGCCCGGGTGCTCGGCCGGCTCGGTCCCGACCGCGCTGCCCTGGCTACGGTTGACACCACCGGGCTACGTGGCTTAGGTAATCCTTACTTAGGCATGGCTAACCTCATTGTCATGGCCGAGCGACCTGTCTCCGACCCCGAAACGGACCCCTCGATGCGCCGCCGCACCGCCCTCTCCTTCGCCCTGGCCAGTCCGCTCCTCCTGGCCGCGGGTTGCTCGACCGGACCCGCCGACGGACGGGAGAGCTCGACCGGCGCGAGCGGGGAGGTCGAGGACGGTGCGCTGCCGGTGACCCTCGAGCACGCCTTCGGCTCGACGACGGTGCAGAGCGCGCCGCAGCGGGTCGTGACGATCGGCTGGTCGGACCAGGACGTCGTCGCCGCCCTCGGCCTCGTCCCGGCGGCGGCCGCGAAGATCACCTGGGGCGGGAACGCGAAGGGCTCGACCGACTGGTTCGACGAGCAGATCCGCAAGAACAGCAGCACCAACAACAGCAGCGGCTCCGCCGTCGAGCGGTACGACGACTCCGACGGGGTGCCGCTCGACGAGATCGCGACGTTCGAGCCGGACCTCATCCTCGGGGTGAACTCCGGGATGACGAAGGCCGAGTACGCCAAGCTCTCGAAGATCGCGGCGACGGTCGCCTACCCCGACATGCCGTGGACGACCCCGTGGCGGGACTCGACGACGACGATCGGCGCTGCCGTCGGCCGCCCCGACGCGGCGAAGGATCTGGTCGCGCGCACCGAGGAGACGATCGAGCGGGCGAAGAAAGACCTCGACGACCTGCGCGGGAAGACCGTCGCGTGGGGCTGGATCGACCCGAAGGACACGAGCACGCTCGGGCTCTACGGCTCGGGAGACCTCCGGCCGCAGATGCTCCGTGAGTTCGGGATGAAGGACGCGCCGCTCGTCGCCGAGCTGTCCCGCGCGAAGAAGACGTTCGACCTCTCGCTGTCCGCGGAGCGGGCGGAGGAGCTGGACGCCGACGTCTTCATCTTCTACCTCGACGAGCCGAAGCAGCTCGACCGGATCCTCGCCAGCCCGCTCGTCTCGGCGATCCCGGCGATCCGCAAGAAGCAGTACGTCGCCTCGGTCGACCGCACGGTCGCCTACGCGATGAGCAGCCCCACCCCGCTGTCCATCGAGGTCGCGGCGACGAAGTTCATGCCGAAGGTCGCGACGGCGGCGGGCGGAACCCCGGTCACCCGGTGAGCGGCCGAAGCCGTGCGGTCGCGGCGGCGGTGATGCTGCTCGCCCTCGGTGCGGCGGTCACGCTCTCGGTTGCGGTGGGTGCGGGCGCGCTGACGACGTCCGGCGTGCTGCAGGCCCGCACCGATCGCACCGTCGTCGGGCTGGTCGTCGGCGCGGCGCTCGGTCTGGCCGGTGCAACCCTCCAGGGCAGCTCGCGCAACCCGCTGGCGGACCCCGGCCTGCTCGGCCTCACCGCGGGTGCCGTGCTCACGGTCGTCGTCGCCACCGCCGTGCTCGGGATCGGGTCGTCCTCGCTCGTCGGCGTCCTCGCCGTCGTCGGGGTGCTCGTGGTCGGGGTGCTCGTCCACCTCGCGACGCGCCGGGTGCCGGTCGCCCGACGACCCGAGACGAGCGTGCTCGTCGGCGCCGCGCTCACCGCGGTGTGCAGCTCGGCCGCCACGGGGATCCTCCTGACCGACCGCGGCGCCCTCGACCAGCTGAGGTCGTGGCAGGTCGGCTCGTCCGCCGGGCGGTCGGTCGGTGTGCTCCTGCCGGTCGCGCTGCTCCTGCTCGGCGGGGTGGTCCTGGCCCTGGCGCTCGCCCCGGGCCTCGACGCGCTCGCGCTCGGGGACGAGGCCGCGTCCGCGCTCGGGCACGACGTCGGACGGCTCCACGGCCTGGCGCTCCTGGCCGCGGCACTGCTCACCGCTGGTGCGACGGCCGTCGCCGGACCGTTCGGCTTCGTCGGCTTCCTCGCACCGCACGCCGCGCGGCCGCTCGTCGGGACGGGACACCTCGCGGTTCTCCCGGCCTCGGCCGGGTGCGGAGCCGCGTTCGTCGTCATCGCGGACGTCGTCGGGCGGGTCCTCGCACCCCCGGGGGAGGTGCCCGCGGGCGTCACGGTCGCGCTCGTCGGGGCGCCCGCCCTCGTCCTGCTCCTGCGCCGACGGACGCTCGCATGAGCACGCCCGCGCTCGCCCGGTCGCCGGGCTGTGGTTCGCCGCTCGCCCTCGCGCGCCGGCGCCGTCGACGCACCACCGGCGTCGTCCTCGGTGGCCTGCTCGCCACGCTCGTCGGCGTCCTGGCGGTGCGCGTGCTCCTCGGTGACTACACGGTGACGCCGGTCGACCTCGTCCGCATCCTGCGCGGCGAGATGATCCCCGTCGCGACCTTCGTCGTCATGGAGTCGAAGCTGCCGCGCGCCGTCACCGCACTGCTCGGCGGGATGTGCCTGGGCGCGGCGGGCGCGCTGCTGCAGGACCACGTGCGCAATCCCGTCGCCAGCCCGGATGTCCTCGGGGTCACCTCCGGCGCGGGGCTCGGGGCGGTCGTCGGTGCCGTCGTCCTCGACCTGCGGGGCCCGGCCGTCACGGGGTGCGCCCTCGCCGGCGCGGTCGTGGCCACCGCGCTCGTCGTTGGCCTCGCCGGACGTGGCCCGCGGGCCTCGACCCGGCTGATCGTCGGCGGCGTCGCGACGGCCGCCGCGTGCCATGCGCTCGTCCAGTGGGTGCTGCTCCGCTCGAGCATCACGGGGGCGCACGAGGCGCTCCTGTGGGTCACGGGCAGCCTCGGCGCGGCGACGTGGGACGGCATCCGGTGGCTCGCGCTCACGACGCTCGCCCTGCTGCCGCTCGCGGTCGTCGTCGGAAGGGTGAGCGAGGTCACCGCGCTCGGCGACGACCTCGCTGCCGGGCTCGGCGTCGACCTGCGGCGGACCCGCGCGGCCGTGCTCGTCCTCGTCGTCCTCCTCGTCGCGACGGTGTGCGCCCTCACGGGACCGATCGCGTTCGTCGCGCTGCTGTCCGGTCCGATCGCCCGGCGGCTGCTGCGCGGTCGGCCGACGGTCGTCGCCGCCGCGCTCGTCGGCGCGATCACCCTCGTCACCGCTGATCACGTCGCCGCCTACGCCCTGCCCGGCACGAACCTGCCGGTCGGCGTCGTCACCGGCGCGATCGGCGCTCCCTTCCTCATCTGGCTCATCACCCGACGACCGACGGAGGTCCGATGACCACCACCCCCATGGCCACCAGCCCCCACGCCGAGAAGTGGCACTCCGCGCACGCGCGGAGCGCCACGTGCGTCGCCCGGGGCGCGCCGGTCGCGCCGCCGGAGCTGCGGGCGAGCGGCGTGCGGTTCGTCCACCCGGGGGCGAGCGCGGCGGCGGTCGACGGGGTCGACCTCGACGTCGAGCCCGGCGCCGTGACGACGATCATCGGTCCGAACGGCTGCGGCAAGTCGACGCTGCTGCGCGCGGTACGCGGACTCGTGCCGCTCGCGGGTGGTCGGGTCACGCTGGACGGGCGGGACGTCGCCGATGTGCCCGCGAAGGCGCTCGCGCGGCAGATCGCGTTCCTCCCGCAGCACCCGGTCGTCCCGGCCGGGACGACCGTCGCAGAGCTCGCCGCGCGCGGCCGGCACCCCCACCGCGGCTGGTTCGGCCGATGGACCGTTGCGGACGACGCCGCGGTCGCCGAGGCGCTCGAGGTCACGGGGACCCGGGACCTCGTCGACCGGGGCGTCGGCGAGCTCTCCGGCGGCCAGCGGCAGCGGGTGTGGCTCGCGCTCGTCCTCGCTCAGCAGGCGCCGGTGCTCCTGCTCGACGAGCCCACGTCCTTCCTCGACCTCGCCCACCAGATCGACGTGCTCGACGTCGTCCGGCGGCTCGGGTCCACCGGCACGACCATCGTCATGGTCCTCCACGACCTCTCCCTCGCCGCCCGCTACGCCGATCGGATCGTCGCGATGCACGACGGTCGCGTGGTGGCGCAGGGCGAGCCAGCGGACGTCCTCACGCCAGCCGTCCTCGAACGCACGCTCGGGCTGACGGTCCGGGTCGTCCCCGACCCGGTGACCGGCACCCCCCTCGTCGTCCCCGCCCACCCACCAGCCCACGGGGGCCGTGCGCCCCGACCGATCGCGCAGGAGCCCCGATGAGCACCGGAGGCCTGATCGAGAAGGGGGCCGTCGCCCTCGTGCACCGCGCCGCCGGCCTGACGATGGCGCTCGCCCCCGCCCGGAAGGAGCAGGTGCAGACGGTCGCGCGCGTCGTCGCCGTCCGGGACCTCGGGACCGCGACCCGCCGTCTGACGATCGCCGCCGACACCCTCCGGACCTTCGAGCGCAGCGGCCCCGACGAGTACGTCGGCCTCCTCATGCCCGAGCGGGGTGCACGCCTCGTGATGCCAGCCGACCGGCCCGACCCGCGCGCGGCCGTCGCGGCGATGCCGGAGGGCGAGCGCCCAGCGCTGCGGTGGTACACGATCCGTGCGCACCGGCCCGAGGCCGGGGAGATCGACGTCGACGTCGTGCGCCACGGTGACAGCGGCCCGGGATCGGCGTGGGCGTGCCGGGTCGGCGTCGGGGACGAGGTCGGGGTGCGCTCGGCGGGGTCGGTCTACGCGGGGTGGCGGCCCGGTGACGCCGCAGCGGTCGACCGGGTCCAGCTGCTCGTCGCGGACGAGACAGCGTTGCCCGCGGTGTGCGCGATCCAGGAATGGCTCGGGAACGGGCCGGGCCGGCCCGTGAGCCTCGTCCACGTCGAGGTCCCCTCGGTCGAGACGGTTGGGGTCGAGTCGATCCCGGCCGGCGCGCTCGTCCACGAACGCGGGGACGCGGCGCCGGGGTCCGCGGTGCTCGACGTGCTGGCGCAGGAACCGATCCCCGGGCTCGGCTACGCGTGGATCTGCGGGGAGGGGTCGATGGTCGCCGCAGCCCGGAGGCACGTGATGCGCGGGCAGGGGCTCGACCGGTGGCGGATCAGTCACAGCGGCTACTGGCGCCTGGGGCGCCCGCGCCCGTGACGCGGGGAACGCGCCGTTAGGGTCGGCGGCATGGAGAGCACCGGCTCGCGCCCCCTGATGATCTGCCTCGACATCGACGGCACGACGATCACGCACGACCAGGTGCTCAGCCCGCGCGTGCGGGCCGCGGTCCGGCGGGTCGTCGACGCCGGCCACCACGTCGTCATGTCGACCGGTCGGGCGGTCGTCGCGACGATGCCGATCGTCCGCCAGCTGGGGATCACCACCGGCCGGGCGGTGTGCTCGAACGGTGCGGTGACGGTCGCGCTCGATCCGTCGAGGGAGGAGGGCTTCGAGGTGCTCGAGGCGGTGACCTTCGACCCGCGCCCCGCCCTCACCGTCATCCGCGAGCGCTGGCCGGACGGCTCGCCCGTGCCGGTCGTCGCGGTCGAGGAGCTCGGGGTCGGGTTCAAGCTGTCGGCACCGTTCCCCGACGGTGAGCTCGACGGCCGGCTGCGGGTCGTCCCGTGGGAGGAGCTCATGGCCGAGCCCGTGACCCGGGTGACGATCCGCTCGCCGGAGTCGACGAGCGCCGAGTTCGACGAGCTCATCGACCAGATCGGGCTTCACGAGGTGAGCTACGCCGTCGGCTGGTCGGCCTGGCTGGACATCAACCCGGAGGGCGTCTCGAAGGGGTCGGCGCTCGAGCAGCTGCGCCGGCAGCTCGGCGTCCAGCCGGGCGACACGGTCGCGGTGGGGGACCAGCGCAACGACCTGGAGATGCTCCGCTGGGCCGCCCGCGGGGTTGCGATGGGCAACGCGCCCGACGAGGTCAAGGCCGCGGCCGACGAGGTGACCGGCGACGTCCTCGAGGACGGCCTGGCCGACGTCCTCGACTCCCTTACCGGGAGCACGTCCTGACCCCGGCAGCCGACCTGCAGATCACGTCGCCCGCGAACCCTCGCCTCAAGGGGGTGGCGGCCCTGCGTCGGCGTCGGGATCGGGAGGACTCGGGCACCTGCCTCGTCGAGGGCTACGAGGAGCTCGCGCTCGCGATGGACGCCGGCGCGATCCCCGAGGTGGTCCTCCACTGCGCAGAGCTCATGCTCGACCCGGCCGCGCAGCTGCCGCTCGTCGAGCGCGCCCGGTCGCTCGGGGCGCAGACGTGGGAGGTCGCCCGCGCGGCCTTCGAGAAGACCGCCTACCGCGAGGGGCCGGACGGTTTCCTCGCCGTCGTCCCGACGCCCGGGCTGCCGCTGGCGCAGGTGACCCTGCCCCCCGACCCGCTCGTGCTGCTGTGCGAGGGCATCGAGAAGCCCGGCAACCTCGGGGCGATGCTCCGCACGGCCGACGCCGCGGGGATCGACCTCGTCGTCGCGGTCGACCCGGTGACCGACTGGGGCAACCCGAACGTCGTGCGCGGGAGCAAGGCGACGGTGTTCTCGGTGCCGGTCGCCTCGGCGACGCTCGGCGAGACCATCGCGTGGCTCGCCGACCACGGCGTCCGGCACCTCGCGACGACCCCGGACACCGAGACCGTGCACACCGATGTCGACTGGTCGGGGCCGGTCGCGTTCTCGGTCGGCACGGAGAAGTACGGGCTCACCGACGCCGCGCTCGAGGCGGCCGACGAGCGGATCCGCATCCCGATGCACGGGGTGGTCAACTCGCTCAACGTCGCCACCTCGGCGGCGATCGTCGCGTACGAGGCGCTGCGGCACCGCAGCCGCGGGCTCTCCGGCCAGGACTCCCACCCGGGGTGAGCGCAGGCTGGCCCTCACCCCGGCGGGGGCACCCGTGTCACCGGCGCCTCCGGCCCGTGTCACGATTACCGCATGCGAGTGGACCACGTGTCGTACGCCGCCGAGCGGGACGGTCTGGAGGCGACGGCCCGCAGGCTGGCGGACCAGCTGGGCGTGGAACCGGTCGACGGGGGGCTCCACCCCCGGTTCGGCACGCGGAACGTCATCCTCCCGCTGGCGCACGAGCGCTACGTCGAGGTCGTCGAGGTGCTCGACCACCCCAGTGCCGACAAGGCTCCGTTCGGCCAGGCGGTCCGCGCCCGGTCGGAGGCCGGCGGCGGGTGGATGGGTTGGGTCGTCCGCGTCGACGACATGGCGCCCATCGAGGAACGGCTGGGTCGCGAGTCGGTCGACGGCGGCCGCCGGACCCCGGACGGTCGCGAGTTCCGCTGGTGCCAGATCGGCGTCAAGGGGATGATGGCCGACGCGCAGCTGCCGTACTTCATCCAGTGGTCGGACCTCTCGCCGCACCCGTCGGCCGATGTCGCACCGGGCACCGAGGTGACGATCGGCTCCCTCACCCTCGCCGGTGACCCGGGGCGCGTGCGCGACTGGCTGGGCCTGCCGGCCGACGCGACGAGCTCGGTCATCGACTTCACCTTCGTCGCGCCCCACGGCACGCCGGGCCTGCTCGAGGTCGTCTTCAACACCCCGGACGGCCCCGTCACCATCTGACCCGCGCAGCCACCTGACCCGCGCAGCCAGTTGACCCGCGTAGCACCCAGCTGACCCAGGCACCCAGCTGACCCAGGCGCCCAGCTGACCCAGGCACCCAGCTGACCCGCTCGGCCCGATCCCAGCGTCCCGCACCGGCCTCTCCCACCACGCCGAGATACGGCTTTCGGTCCTCATCGGACGGCGATGGGAGCCGAAACCCGTATCTCGGCGGGAGCGCAGCAGACGCACACGGGCGCCGCAGCGGGTCAGCGGACGCAAGCGGATCAGCGGACGCAAGCGGATCAGCGGACGCAAGCGGGTCAGCGGACGCAAGCGGATCAGCGGACGCAAGCGGATCAGCGGGAGCTGCGACGGAACGCGCGCAGGCGCAGCGAGTTGCCGACGACCGTGACGCTCGACAGCGCCATCGCGGCCCCGGCGATCATCGGGTCGAGCCGGCCGGACATCGCGATCGGGATCGCGACGACGTTGTAACCGAACGCCCACACGAGGTTCTGGCGGATGACCCCGACGGTGCGGGTCGACAGGTCGAGCGCCTCCTCGACGGCCCGCAGGTCGTCCCGGACGAGCACGACGTCGGCCGAGGCGCTCGCCTGGTCGGTCCCGCCGCCCATGGCGATCCCGACGTCGGCCTGGACGAGCGCGGGGGCGTCGTTGATGCCGTCGCCGACCATGGCCACGACCCGACCCTCGCGCTGCATCGCCTCGATCGCGGCGTGCTTGTCCTCCGGCCGGACCTGCGCGACGACGGAACCACCGTCGCCCGTGTCGATGCCCACCTGCGCGGCGACGGCGCGGGCGACCCGCTCGGAGTCGCCGGTGAGCAGCCGCACGTCGATCCCCCGCGCGCGGAGGGCAGCGATCGCCTCTCCCGCCTCGGGCCGGACGTCGTCGGCCACGGTGAGCACCGCCCGCGCGACCCCGCCCCAGCCGACGAGCACCCGCGTACCAACCACCCGATCCGAGGCGTCAGCCACGAGACGCGAGGCGTCAGTCACCCGATCCGGCGTGCCGGCGGCGCCGTCCGGCGGGCTCGCCTGCATCGCGTCCTCCGCCTGCTCCGCATCGCCCGCCTCTCGCAGCTCCTGGGGAACCTCGGTGAACAGCTCGGGCTTGCCGACGACGACCTCGGTCCCGTTCACCGTTCCCCGGGCGCCGCTGCCGGGCAGCGCCTCGACCCCCGTCGCGGCGGGGATGCTCAGGCCGCGTTCGGTGGCACCGGCGACGACCGCCCGTGCGATCGGGTGCTCGCTGCCCGACTCGACGGCCGCAGCCGCCCGCAGCGCCGCGTCGGGGTCGAGCCGACCAGCGGCCGTCACGTCGACGAGCCGACCGTGGCCGGTCGTCACCGTCCCGGTCTTGTCGAGGACGACGGTGTCGACGGCGCGGGTGTCCTCGAGGACCTGGGGACCCTTGATGAGGATCCCCCGCTCGGCGCCCCGGCCGGTCCCGGCGACGAGCGCCGTCGGGGTCGCGAGCCCGAGCGCGCACGGGCAGGCGATGACGAGCACGGCCACGGCCGCGGACAGCGCGGTCGCGAAGCTTCCCGTGCCGATCCACCACCCGGCGAGGGTGAGCAGCGCCAGCCCGAGGACGACGGGCACGAACACCGCGCTCACCCGGTCGGCGAGCCGCTGCGCGGGCGAGCTGCCGTTCTGCGCCTGCTCGACCAGGCGGGTGATCGAGGCGAGCGTCGTGTCCGCGCCGACCGCGCGCGCCTCGACGGACAGACGCCCGTTGACGTTGAGCGAACCCCCGACGACCTCGTCCCCGGCGACGACGTCGACGGGCACCGACTCGCCGGTGACGAGCGAGGCGTCGACCGCGCTCGTGCCCTCCCGGACGATGCCGTCGGTCGCGACCCGCTCGCCGGGCCGGACGATGAAGGTGTCCCCGACGGCGAGGTCCTCGATGGGGATACGGACGGCCGCCGTGGCGCGGGTGCGGGCGTCGATCCGCTCGACGGCGACGTCCCGCACGGACAGCGACGCCAACGAGGTCAGCGCCGACTTGCCCGCGTTCTTCGCCCGCTCCTCGAGGTAGCGGCCGAGCAGCAGGAACGTCGTGACGACCGCGGCGGTCTCGAACCACAGGTGGGGCAGCGCGTGCCCGCCGTCGGCGTGCGTGCCCCACCAGCCGGTCGCCCAGCCGAGCAGGATGACGACCGACCACGCCCACGAGGCGATGACCCCGATGCTCACGAGGGTGTCCATCGTCGAGCTGCCGTGCCGGGCGTTGAGGGCCGCGGCCCGGTGGAATGGCCACGCACACCACAGGGCGACGGGCGTCGCGAGGACGAGCTGCGCCCACGGGTTCCAGGGCACGTCGAAGCCGGGGGACATCGCGAGGAAGAGGACCGGGATCGTCAGGACGGCGGCGATGGCGAGCCGCGCGCGCGGATCGATCGGCCGCTTCGCGTCGTCGGCGACCCCGGGTTCGCTGGCCGGGTGCGCCACGGCATCGGCGTCGGCCGACTCGCCGGTGCTCGGGCCATCAGCGCCAGCACCGGCCCGGTCCGTCGCCTTCGCCCGCGCTCGCGCGGAGGCCGGGACGATCTCGGTCGCGCCGTAGCCCATGCCGCGCACGGTGCCGATCAGGTCGTCGACGGTCAGCGGCTCACGGAAGACGACGTGGGCCTTCTCCGTGACGAGGTTGACGTTCGTGTCGGTCCCCAGCCGGGTCAGCTTGCGCTCGATCCGGGCCGAGCACGAGGCGCACGTCATCCCGGTGATGGCGAGATCGACCTCGCGCGGCTCGGTGTCCGCGAACCCGGGGGAGCCCGGGTCGCCGCTCACGGGTGGTTCGGGGTCGGCGCCTCGCCGCCCCGTGCGACGGTGTAGCCGGCCTCCTCGACGGCGGCGACGATCGCGTCGTGCTCGATCGGCCCGGTGCTCGTGATGGTCACCGGCGAGTCACCCCCGGCGACGAGGTCGACCGCGACGTCGGTGACACCCGGGACCGCCGACAGCTCCTCGGTGACGGCCGCGACGCAGTGACCGCACGTCATGCCCGTGACGACGACGGGCGTGGTCTGGTTCTCGGTCGATCCGCCAGCGCTGCTCATGTGCTCCACCTTCTCGTAGGGATCCGACAACGGGTCGTCGGGTCTGGCGGCGCGCTCGCACCCCCATCGGGGTGATGTGACGCACACACCGTGGACCTATCGTCCACCTCATGACCAACGACCAGCTGTCCCAGGACAATCCCGTCGACCGGCACCCGAAGATCACGCCCGACCCGCAGGACCAGGACTTCCCCGGTCTCGACGCGAAGCTCGACCCGAAGGCCGACCTCGGCGAGACGTCGTACCGAGGCACCGGCCGGCTCGAGGGCCGTCGCGCGCTCATCACCGGCGGCGACTCGGGCATCGGCGCCGCGACGGCGATCGCCTTCGCCCGGGAGGGGGCCGACGTCGTGATCACCCACCTGCCGGACGAGCAGCCCGACGCGGACAAGATCGTCGAGCTCATCCGCGCCGAGGGCCGCACGGGCGTCTCGATCCCCGGTGACGTGCGGGACCGGCAGTTCAACACCGAGCTCGTCGAGCGGGCGATCGCCGAGCTCGGCGGCCTCGACGTCGTCGTCGTCAACGCCGGCAAGCAGGTCAGCCGCCCGGCGATCACCGACATCACCGACGAGCAGTTCGACGAGACCGTGAAGACGAACGTCTACGGGATGTTCTGGCTGCTCAAGGACGTCGTGCCGCACCTGGAGGCGGGCGCGTCGATCATCCTCACGACGTCGATCCAGGCGTACTCCCCGAGCGACCACCTGCTCGACTACGCGATGACCAAGGGCGCGATGAACACCTTCGGCAAGGGGCTGGCCAAGCAGCTCGCGCCGAAGGGGATCCGCGTCAACCTCGTCGCGCCGGGCCCGATCTGGACGCCGCTGCAGGTCGTCGAGGGCCAGCCGAAGGAGAAGCTGCCGAAGTTCGGTGTCGGGCAGCCGATCGGCCGTGCCGGTCAGCCGGTCGAGCTCGCCCCGGCGTACGTCTTCCTCGCGTCGGCGGAGAGCAGCTACGTCCTCGGCGAGACGCTCAACGTCAACGGCGGCGTCGACTCACCCTGACGCACACCGGATGACGGCTGCCCGTCGTCGCCCCGGATCGCCCCAGCTCAGCTCGGGGCGGATCGCCCCAGCTCAGCTCGGGGCCGAGATCGACACCTTCTTGCCCCACTGGTCGGTCCGGATGACGGCGTGGGTCGTGCCGACCGTGTAGTCGGCCTTCCGCAGCAGGTCTCGCGAGTCGAGCCACACGGTGAAGATCACGGTGTCGGGCGCGCTGTCCGGGATCGTGTCCCCGTAGGCGGCCATCATCTTCCGGCTGTCGACGACGAGGGCGTACTTGGTCGTTCGGACGCCGTCGACGGTCACCGTGCCCTGCTCGCGCACCTCGCGAGTGCCCGCGGCCAGGGCGTCGAGGGTGTCGCCGATCCGGAGCCGCTTGATGATCGGCCCGAACTGCTGCGCGACCGGGTGGCTGTCGTCGTCGGAGGCGAAGGCGATCCAGTCGCCCTGGCCTGCGCGGAGGTACACCTGCCCACCGGTCTCGATCACCCGTGCCGTGGTGTCCTCGAGCTCGACGTCGAGGTCCATCTGTGGCGAGGAGGCGATCTGCTCGTCGCCCTCCACCGTGAGCGTGAGGCCGTCGCTGCCGCCGTCGACGTCGCCGCGGACGCGGGCCGTCGGGAACTTCGCGACGGCGGCGGTCATCCGTGAGCTCAGCTCGTCGGGGTCGATCTTGTCGCCGGTCGGGCGGGTCGTGGAGCCGGCCGAACCGGTGCTGGCCGATGCCTTCCCGTCGCCGTCCTTCCCGCCGGAACCGGTGCCGCCCGAGGTCAAGGTGGCCGGTGTCCAGTCATCGTCCGAGCTGGTGCCGCTGCTGGTGGTGGCGGTGCTGTCGGGGGCGGTCGAGGTCGCGCTCAGCGGGGTCGGAGGCGGTTCGTCACTCGCGTTGCCGCATCCGCCGATCGCCCCGAGCCCAAGAGTCGTCCCCAGAGCGAGCCCGGCGGTCAGCCGGCGCGACCGCTCCGACGTGGCCGAGAGGAGCCGAGCACCCCAGATCGTCCGGGCGGTTGCGATGGCGCGGTCTGCATCGACTCCTCCGGAGACGGCCGAGCCACGGCGCGCAGGGGCGCCGCTGGTGGGTCGAGGGCTCACGTGGACCTCCGGGTCGGGCGTCGGATATGGCCACCCACGGTAGAGGACCGCCTACGTGCGGTGGTGGAAGCGGACGATCCTGCGTGCGCGGTCCTTCCGCTGCGGGCGGTGAGTACCAGCGGGTGGTCCCAG
>ERZ501016.342-NODE-342-length-14501-cov-16.481240_pt1 | contig 14501 bp, 9 predicted proteins | sample MGYA00248889_ERZ501016 | MGnify/ENA primary metagenome ERZ501016 (study PRJEB25958, sample SAMN03398594) | human skin metagenome | study: EMG produced TPA metagenomics assembly of the Human Skin Microbiome Metagenome (human skin metagenome) data set. | reverse complement strand
CCCGAGGGGCAGCGCGGCCTGTTCGTGGGCGGCGGCGGCTCCGTCCGGGTCCCTCGCCTCGTCGGCGCACACCGCATGGTCGACATGATGCTGACGGGGCGCCGCTACGACGCCGTCGAGGGCCACGCGGTGGGCTTCGCGCACTACCTCGTCGACGACGGCGCCGGCCTGGACCACGCGCTGGGGCTCGCCGCACGCATCGCGGACAACGCGCCGCAGACGAACTTCGGTCCACCGATCGGCGAGTTCCAGGGCGTGGCCTTCATGCTCGCCGACATGGAGATGCGGCGGCGCGCCGCGCGCCTGCTGACCTACGCCGCCGCGGAGGAGGCCGAGGCCGCCGGCCCCGACATGAGCGTCGCGGGCGCCACCGCCAAGCGCTTCGCCCCGGACGCGGCCATGTCCATCACCGTGGACGCGGTCCAGGTGCTGGGTGGAGCGGGCTACACCGCGGACTTCCCCGTCGAGCGGATGATGCGCGACGCCGAGATCACCCAGATCTACGAGGGGACCAACCAGATCCGGCGGATCGTCGTCTCGCGAGCGCCCCTCGGCGCCCGGTGACAGACTGCTCCCACGACCAGCCAGGAGGCTAGGCATGACCGTCAGCACCACGCCCGTCGCGATCGTCGGGGCCGGGCCTGCCGGGCTCATGCTCTCCCACCTGCTCGCCCGGCGAGGTGTCGAGTCGGTGGCGATCGACACCCGCACCCGCCAGGAGATCGAGACCACCCACCGCGCGGGCATCCTCGAGGCCGACAGTGCCCGGATGCTCCTCGACGGGGTCAGCGACCGGATCCTGCGCGACGGCTACGAGCACGAGGGGGTCGAGCTGCGGCTGCACGGACAGGGGCACCGGATCGACTTCCAGGAGTTGGTGGGCGCCTCGGTCTGGCTCTATCCGCAGACGGACGTCTTCATCGACCTCGCGGACGCTCGGGATCGCGACGGCGGGGACGTGCGCTTCGGGGTCACCGAGGTGGAGGTCGACGGCGTCGAGACGGACTCTCCCACGGTGCGCTTCACGGACGCAGGCGGTGAGCGTCACGAGCTGCGGGCGACCTATGTCGTCGGGGCAGACGGGTCGCGCAGCCAGTGCCGACGGCTGGTGCCCGAGGCCCGCCGACGCATCTACGGCAAGGAGTACCCCTTCGCGTGGTTCGGGATCCTGTGCGAGGCGCCGATGAGCGCCCCCGAGCTCATCTATGCCCAGTCGGGCCGCGGCTTCGCCCTGATCAGCCAGCGCACCGACAGCATCCAGCGCATGTACCTCCAGTGCGAGCCTGACGAGGACGTGCACGCCTGGAGCGAGGACCAGATCTGGTCGGAGCTGCAGGCGCGCGTCGCCGGGGACGGCTTCGAGCTCGAGACCGGCCCGATCTTCGAGCGGGCCCGGCTCAACTTCCGTTCCTTCGTGCAGGAGCCCATGAGCCACGGCCGGCTCGTGCTGGCCGGCGACGCCGCCCACACGGTGCCGCCCACCGGCGCCAAGGGCCTCAACCTGGCGCTCGCCGACGTCAAGGTGCTGGCGGACGTGCTCGAGCAGGCGCTCGACACCCAGGACGTCGAGGTGCTCGAGACCTACGGCCCGCGGGCCCTGGCTCGGGTGTGGCGCTCGCAGAACTTCTCCTACTGGATGACCCAGATGCTGCACACCCCGCCCGGCGCCGACGCCTTCGACGTGCGTCGCCAGATGGGCGAGCTCGAGACGGTAACGTCGACCCAGCAGGGCCGCGCCTACGTCGCCGAGTGCTACACCGGCTGGCCCAACCACCCCATCGGAGGATGACCGCAACCATGACGAGCGCGACGACGCCCTGGGAGGGCAAGGTCTGGTCCGGCGGCTGGATCGACGGCTCCGGAGGTCCGGCAGACGTGACCGACAAGGCGACCGGCGAGACCCTCGGGCAGGTCGGCACCGCCACCACCGAGGACCTCGACCGCGCCGTGGAGCAGGCCCGCGACGCCCAGCGCGAGTGGGCGGCGCAGCCCTACCCCGCGCGAGCCGCCGTGATGCACAAGGCCGCTCAGCTGCTCGAAGCCGCCCCGGACCGGCTGGCGCCGTGGCTGGTCCGCGAGGCGGGGTCCGGTCAGGGCAAGGCCGCGTTCGAGGTCGGGCTGGTCGTCGCCGAGCTCCAGGAGGCCGCCGCGACCGCTGCCGCGCCCTACGGGGAGGTGCTGCGCTCGGCCAAGCCCCGCCTGTCGGTCGCCCGCTACGTCCCCTACGGCGTCGTCGGGGTCGTGTCGCCGTTCAACTTCCCGGCGATCCTGTCGATGCGCTCGGCCGCGCCGGCGCTCGCCCTCGGCAACGCCGTGGTCCTCAAGCCCGACCCGCGCACCACGGTCGCCGGCGGTATGGCGCTCGCCCAGCTCTTCGCCGACGCCGGGCTCCCGGCGGGGCTCCTGCACGTCCTGCCGGGCGGTGGCGAGCTGGGCGAGGCGATCGTGGCCCACCCGCACGTGCCGTGCCTGACGTTCACCGGCTCCACGGCGGTCGGACGCCGCATCGGCGCGACCGCCGGCGGCCTGCTCAAGCAGGTGCACCTCGAGCTGGGCGGTAACAACGCCCTGCTGGTGCTGCCCGACGCCGACGTCGAGGCCGCTGCCTCGGCCGGGGCGTGGGGGTCCTTCCTGCACCAGGGCCAGATCTGCATGACGACCGGGCGGCACCTCGTGCCCGTCGCCCTGGCCGAGGACTATGCCCGCGCGCTCGCGGCACGTGCCGAGCGGCTCACCGTCGGCGACCCGACCGACCCGGCCAACGTGCTCGGCCCGATCATCGACGAGCGCCAGCGCGACCGCGTCCACGACGTGGTCACGCGCGCGGTCGACGGCGGCGCACGGCTGGACGCCGGCGGCACCTACGACGGTCTCTTCTACCGCCCCACCGTCCTGTCCGGGGTGGCGGCGCAGAGCCCGGCGTTCACCGACGAGATCTTCGGCCCCGTCGCCCCCATCACGACCTACGAGTCCGTGCACGAGGCGATCGACCTGATCAATGCCAGCGAGTACGGCCTGTCGGTGGGCGTCCTCACGGGTGACGCGCTCGCGGCATACGAGCTCTCCGACCGCATCGAGACCGGGATGCTGCACATCAACGACCAGACGGTGGACGACGAGGCGGTCATCCCCTTCGGCGGGGTCAAGGCCTCCGGCAGCGGCGGCCGCTTCGGCGGCGCCCGGGCCAACCTCGAGACCTTCTGCCACCTGCAGTGGGTGACGATGCAGAGCCGGATCGCGACCTACCCCTTCTAGACGTCCCGGGCGAGCGACGCCGAAGGGTCACGAGTGCCCCGTCACGCGGCGTGTCGTGCACATTTGTGACCCCTCACAGACCCGACCCAGGCGGGGCTCAGGCCGTGCTGCGCGGCGGCCGAGCAGCGTGCGCCGGTCGGAGCCCCGCAGGATCCGGCGCGCCACCTCGGGGTCGGCCACCTCGGGGTGGGGCGGGTCCAGTGCCGCCTCCACGGCGACCAGCTCGGGCGCGTGCTCCCGGAGCAACGCGTCGGTCACGAGGTAGCCGTGCCGCTCGAGCACCATCTGCTCCCCCTGCGAGAAGGCGTCGAGGTCGGTGCGGATCGCGTTGACGAGCTCGACGACGTCGGGTGGATAGCCGACGACCTCGTCCAGTGCCCAGGTCGCGCCCGTCACCTCCCCGGCGCTCATCGAGGAGTGCAGCCAGCGCAGCCGCACCGACGTGCCGCCGTCCGAGGCGATGGACATCGTGCGCAGCATCTGGCCCAGCGGCGTGCGGGTGGTGCGGGCGCGAAAGACGTTGCCGCCGTCCGAGACCAGGACGGCGGCGTGGTCCTTCCACACGGGCTCGAGCCCGAGGTTGTCGTAGACGCCGCCGTCGGACAGGGGGATGCTGCGGCGGATGGCCTCGCGGGTCGAGGACGGCTCGCGTCCTGCGACCCCGCCGCGCAGGTCGAGCCCGCGCCCGTCGAGGCGCCACGGGCCGAAGACGGGCGGGAACGCGCAGGACGTCGCCACCACGTCGGCCACCCGCAGCCACGCCGGAGGTGGGCCGAAGCCGAGCCGGTAGTCCCCGATCCACCCGCCCGGGCGCACTGCGGTGGGGTCGTAGAACCGCCAGTCCACCCCGTAGGCCACGTCGGTGGCCCCGGTCACGGTGGCGGCTCCCACGACCCCGAGGTCGCGCAACGGCGTGGCCCACCAGCCGATCTCGCGGGCGAACCCGTCGGCCATGGCACGCACCGCCCCGTCCTGGACCAGCCACCGGTCGGGCCGCAGGCGGCTCTGAAGCGCGGGCGTGCGGACGTTGGTCGAGGCCAGCCGCCGCGCCGGTCCGGCGACCAGCTCCTCGAAGCCCTCCAGGCGCTCACCGCCCGCGCCGTCGCGCGGCCACCCGAGGCGCGGGTCGCCGAGCAGGTTGGCGATGATCGAGCCGCCGGACACGCCCGACACGGTGCGCAGGCGTCCGAGGACCCCCAGCTCGTCCAGCCGTCGCGTGGACCCGAGGTGGAACATCGCGGCCCGGTAACCGCCGCCGGACAGGCACAGCCCCGTCCCGTGCCGCTCGACCCAGGGCACCTCGACGGGCCTGCCGAGGTCGCTGCCCGGTCGCTGGTGCTTGCCCGCGTCGAGCTGGTCCGAGGCGGCGCGGCCGGCCTGCGGTGATGGGTCGAGAGGCGTGCGCCAGGATGAGGATTCGCTCACGGGCCCACCCCATCACAGACCACCGACACAGGGTCGTCACCGGCGGTCCGGTATGCCGACCTGCGCCTGCCGGCCGTCATACCAGGCCGAGCGGCAGCCCCGTCGCGTACTCCCCGTCGACCACCGGACCCAGGTCGTCGTCGATCCCCAGGCGTCGCGCGAGCCCGGTGAGGGAGGGCCCGAGCGGCGCGTCCAGCTGCCAGGTCGCCTGGTCGTCGCCCCGGGTGCGTCCCCGGGTGATGATGCCGACCGGCAGGCCCAGCGCATCCGCCCGGCGCACGAACCGGTAGCCGCTCATCACCTGCAGGCTGGACCCCAGCACGAGCAGCGCCGAGGCGGTCTCGACCCGGCGATAGGCCTCGTCGACCCGCTCCCGCGGCACGGACTCGCCGAAGAACACGACGTCGGGCTTGAGGGCGTCCGACCCGCAGACGACGCAGTGGGACAGGTGGAACCGCTGGACGACCCCGTCGGGCAGGGCGATGTCACCGTCCGGACGCACCTCGTCGCTGTGGACCTGGAAGTCGGGGTTGGCCTCGGCGAGACGGCGCTGCACCTCCTCGCGGGAGGTGCGGTCCTCGCACGTCAGGCAGCGCACGACCGAGAGGGTGCCGTGCAGCTCGAGCACGTCCTGGCTGCCGGCCTGCTGGTGCAGCCCGTCGACGTTCTGGGTGATCACGCCGTCCACCAGGCCGGCCCGCTGGATCGCCGCGAGGGCCCGGTGGCCGGCGTTGGGGCGGGCGCCGGTGAACCGCTCCCAGCCGACGTACGCCCGCGCCCAGTAGCGGCGCCTGGCCTCGGGGCCGCTCAGCAGCTCGGAGTACTGCATCGGCTGGACCCGCCGGCGTCCGTCCGGCCCGCGGTAGTCCGGGATCCCCGACTCGGTGCTCATGCCCGCTCCAGTGAGCGCCACGACCCCGCCGTCGTGGACGAGCCGGGCGAGCTGGTCGAGGATCATGGGCTGCACCCGTCAAGTATGCCGGGCGACGCGCGACTCGAACCATAGGCGCACGTGTCGCAATCTCGACATTCGATAACACCTTGTTATATAATCGCTGCATGATCGACGCCGCCGGCCTTCGTGTCATGAAGGCCATCGCCGACGAGGGCAGCTTCACCGGGGCCGCCGCCGCTCTCGGCTACACCCAGCCCGCCATCTCGCAGATGGTGCGGCGCCTCGAGCAGCGCACCGGCACCGTCCTCATCGACCGGGTGGGCCGTCAGGTGCGCCTGACCCAGGCCGGGCAGGTGCTCGCCCGGCACGCCGGTGGCGTCCTGGCCGCGCTCGACGCCGCCGAGGAGGAGGTCGCGGCCATCGCGGGGCTGCGCGCCGGACGGGTGCGGATCATGTCCTTCCCGTCCGCGACGGCCACCATCGTGCCGCCGGCGCTCGCGGCCCTGCACCGCCAGCACCCCGACCTGACGGTGACCTTCAGCGAGAACGAGCCCCCCGAGGCCATCGCGGCGCTGCGCGAGGGCGACTGCGACCTCGTCGTCGGCTTCTCCTACGAGAACGGCTCCACGCCCGCCGACGACACCGACCTCGACCTGCTCGTGACCACGCCCCTGCTCGTCGACGAGGTGCGCCTGGCGCTGCCGTTGGACCACCCCCTCGCCGCGCAGGAGACGGTCGACATGGCCGACCTCTCCTCCGAGGCCTGGGTGGCCGGCTGCCCACGCTGCCGCGTCCACATGGTCGGGCTCGCGTCGGAGTCCGGCTTCGCACCCAACCTGGCCTTCGAGACCGAGGACTACGTCGCTCAGCTCGGCCTGGTCGGCGCCGGTCTCGGCGTGGCCCTCATCCCCGACCTCATGCTGCGCCGAGCCGTCAACCCGCACACCGCGATCCGCGACATCACGCCCTCATCGCGCCGCCACATCATGGCGATCACCACCCCCGACCTGCAGAAGGTCCCCGCCGTCCAGGCCACCATCGACGCCCTGCAGACCAGCGCCCGCGAGTTCCAGGAGTCCTGACCCCGAGTCCTGTCCCCGATCAGCGCCCGCGCCGGGCGACGCGCAGCTCAGCGCCGTGCCCGAGCACGGCGAGGTCGCCGGACCGGTCCGTCCGCTCGATGTGGAAGCCGTTGCGCTGCAACGTGGTCAGTGCCGCGGCTGCCGGCTGGCCGTAGTCATTGCCCTCCCCCACGCTGATCAGGGCCAGCGGCGCATCGAGGTCGGCGAGCAGTCGGGGGTCCTGCTTGGCCGAGCCGTGGTGCGCGACCTTGAGCACGTCGAGCTGCGGGTGGATCGCCCTGCGCGCCAGGGTCGTCCGCACGTCCGCCGCGAGCTCGGGCTCCGCATCCCCGGTGAGCAGCGCGGTCGTGCCGCCGATGTCGGCGAGCAGCACAAGGCTCGCGTTGTTGGGCACGGACCCCTCTCGGATCTCACGGGTCGGCGCGACCACCTCGGCGTGCACCTGGCCATAGGTCAGCCGGTCCCCTGCCGCCAGCACCTGCGGCCGCAGCCGATGGTCCGCCGCGAGACGCTCCACCCGGCTCGCCTGGTCGGGAGGGTCTCGGGTCGCGGTCACGAGGACGGCGCCGACGGGCCAACCGTCCAGCACCTCCTCCAGCCCGCCCACGTGGTCGTCGTGGAAGTGGGACAGGACGACGGCGTCGATGCGCTCGATCCCCAGGCGGGACAGGCACGGTCGTATGCCGGGGTCGGCCGGCCCGACGTCGACGACGACGGCTCGTCCGGGCCCGGATGCGAGCGCGATCCCGTCGCCCTGACCCACGTCACAGACGATCATCCGCCAGTCTGCCACCGGCCATGCGGTCGACCCGACGGGCGCGACGAGCGAGAGGGCGAGGAGCACGACGGCGATCGCCGCGAGCGGGCGGGCGCGGGTCCACCACGCCAGTCGGGGACCGCTCACCACCAGGATCACGGTGACGAGGGCGAGCAGCAGGGCTCCGCGCCCGCCATCGGGCCACGGCACCGCGCCGTACGGCACGTCCGCCGCCACGCGCGCCACCCGGGCGATGAGCCAGGCCGGCAGGGCCGCCGCCCACGCCACGACGTGCGCCGCGGGGACGCTCACGACGGCGACCACCGCCGTGACGATCCCGAGGACGGTCGTCGGTCCCACGAAGGGCGCTGCCGCGAGGTTGGCGGGGACGCCGACCAGGCTGACCGACGGCTGCAGCATGATGGTCACGGGTCCGCAGGCGACCTGCGCGGCGACCGGGATCGCGAGCGCCGGCCCCCACGAACGGATCTGGCGCGGGAGCACCATGCCGATGCGCTCGCCCCACGGCGTCGCGAACAGCAGCAGCCCGAGCGTGGCCAGCGAGGACAGCGCGAAGCCGTAGGACCGGGCGAGCCAGGGGTCGTAGCAGAGGAGGACGACGATCGCGGCGCCGAGTGCGGGCAGGGCGGCACGACGACGTGAGGTGGAGACGCCTAGCAGGCCGACAGCCCCCATGACGGCCGCCCGCACGACGCTGGGCTCGGGCCGCGCCAGCACCACGAAACCGGCCAGGCCGACCAGCGCCACGACCGGCCGCAGGCGGCGCGGCAGACCGATCAACGAGCACAGACCGAGCAGGGCGGCCAGGACGATGCTGACGTTGGACCCGGAGACGGCGCTGAGGTGGCTCATCTGCACCTCGGTCATGTCCGCCGTGAGGTCGGGCGGCGTCAGGCTCGTGTCCCCGATGACGAGCCCCGGCACGAGCCCGGCGGCGTCCTCGGGCACCCCGGTGACCGCGGCGCGCAGGGCGGCCCGCACGTGCTCGGCTCCGGTGAGCACCGCACCGGGCTGCCTCACGACACGGGGTGGCTCGCGGACGGTGACCGTGGCCAGGACGTCGTCGCCCGGCTCCGCGGGCTTGAGCCTGCCGGCCAGCTCCAGGCGCTGTCCCCAGCGCACCTGGGCCCAGCGTTCGTCACCGAAGACCAGCAGGGGTGCCGAGACCTGGCTGACGGCGCCGCGACCCTGCACGGTGAGCACGCGCAGTCGCACCATCGTCGCGGGAGCGCGTTCGGCACCACCGCCCACGACCCGCGGGTCCGACACGACCTCCGCCGTCAGGCGCACGCTGGCGCGCTGCGCCGCCAGCTCGTCGACCGTGCCCGCCCCCCGCAGCTCGCGATGCCCCACGAGTGCCGTCAGCGTCAGGGCGACCACCACGCCGGTGATCCCGACGACCGGCACCCACGACCGACGGCCGCCACGCCCAGGACGCCCCAGCGGCACAGGGCGGCCAGGAGGCACCGGAGAGACTGGAGGCACCGGAGGGACAGGCGGCACCGGAGGGACAGGCGGCACATGACGCGCATGACGCACCGCCCACCGCGCCGACGTCACGGTGAGGACGACGCCCGCCGACGCCACCATCCCCAGCACCCAGGTCGGCCGGTCGAGCAGCGCCGCGGTCAGCGCCCACGCGACGCAGGCCGGCAGCAGCAGACGGACGTCCGAGGGCGTCTGCGGGCGGATGTCGTCGAGCCACCTCGACGGTCGCCGTCCCTGCCCCTGGGAGGGCCCGAGACCGAGGAGTCGTCGGGCCTGGTCCTGGCGCTCGCGGCGGCGGGCAGCCTGCAGCTCCCGTGCACCGGCGGGCGCCGACGACTGCGGCAGCTCGCGGGCAGGGGGTGTCCCGGCCGCGCCGGCGCCGGTCGCGTGGCCCGGTTGGAGAGGGTGGGGGGTCGTCATACGCGCACCTGGGGTCGGAGCCGCTCGAGCAGCTTGGGTCCGATCCCCTGCACCTCGCCGAGCTCGTCGACGCTGCTGAACCGGCCGTGCTGGGTGCGCCACTCGATGATGCGGCCCGCGATGGCGGGACCGACCCCGGGCAGGGTGTCCAGCTGCTCGACGGTCGCCGCGTTCAGGTCGACCGGGGCACCCGGCGCGCCGCCACCCGCCACGCCGCCACCCACCACGCCGCCACCGCTGGGTGACGTGCCTCCCGCCGCCGGCACCCCGCCTGACGGTCCGGCCGGAGCCGGGACCCTCTCGCCGGGGCGCGGCACATAGACCTGCTCGCCGTCGACGAGGACCCGGGCCTGGTTGAGGCCCCCGAGATCGGCCCCCGGCAGCGCCCCACCGGCGGCCGCGAGCGCGTCCACCACGCGTGCCCCGGCAGCCAGGCGGACCACCCCGTGCCGCCGCACCTGGCCGCCGACGTCCACGATCACCCCGGTAGACGACGGGGACGGTGCGGCCGCGGGGCCGACCGCTGCGGGAGGTGCCGCACCGCCTCGTCCGGACGACGTCGCCACTGCAGTCGGCCCGCCCCGCCTCACCCCGTCACCCGACTCGCGGTCCGCGCCCGCCGACGGGACCGGCTCGGGCTCCCCCTGGCTGCGGGCCATGGCCACGCGCACGCCGAAAGCGACGCCCGCGAGCACCAGCACCAGGAGCAGGGCGAGCACCGCCGTCCAGCGCGGCTGCCAGGTGGCGCCGACCAGCCGGGACGGCAGCGACACGACGGCCGGGGCCGGTGGACGATGCCGCCCTGAGCCCTCGGGCGGGGACGGCGACAGCCGCCCACGACGCTCAAGCGCGTCCGGGCCGTAGACGCGCTCCACGACGTTGTCGGGCAGGTCGTCCAGCGACTCGACCGCTCCCGGTCGGGGCAGCTCCATCCGCCACGCGGGGTCGCCCTCGCGCGCCTCGGTCGCGGTGATCCGCCCGAGCCGCTCCAGGTCCGGTGGTGGTGGTCGACGTGCCATGAGCGCGACGCTAGGGCCGCGCGCCCACGCCTGGCAGGGCACGCGCTGCGCCTGTGGACGGTCGTCCTCGCGTCGCGTCAGGGTGTGGACAAGTCGGCGAGCAGACGGGTTCCGCTCTGAGGTGCATGGCTCGAGGTCGGACGAAGCCCCCCGGCCACCCCGGCCACCCCGACCTGATCGGAGCGCCGTCCGAGTCAGTCAGGGGCGCGGCGAGACGACCACGGCCGTCGTGCCGGGTCCGACGTGGCAGGCGGCCACGGGACCGAGGGGATACACGTCGATGGGGGTTCCCTCGGGGCAGCGGACGCGCAGCGCCTCGACCACCTCGTCGGCGCGCAGCTCGGCGTCGAGCTGGTGGACGGCGATGTCGCAGCCGGCCTCGCCGCACGCCTCGGCCGCGGCGACGGACCGGTCGACCATCTCCTTGACCGCGCGCGTCGACGTGCGGACCTTGGCGACCGCCTCGATGTGGCCGTCGTCGATGCCGAGCAGCGGCTTGATCGACAGGGCGGTGCCGAAGAAGGCTGCGGCTCCCCCGATGCGGCCGCCCTTGCGCAGGTAGTCCAAGGACTCGACGCAGAAGGTCAAGGTGGCGTCCTCCGCCCGGCGCCGGGCCGCCACCCCCGCCTCGGCGGCGCCCGCCCCGTCCTCCACCATCGCGGCGGCGGTGAGCACGCCGAAGCCCATCGCCATACCGATGGAGCGGGAGTCCACCACCTCGACGGGGATCGGCGAGCGGGTCGCAGCGAGGACCGCGGCCTCGACCGTGCCCGACAGCTCCGAGGACAGGTGGATCGAGAGGATCTGCTCGCAGCCCCGCTCGGCAGCCCGGCGATAGGCCAGGAGGAATTCGGCGGGCGAGGGACGTGAGGTGCCGAGCTTCTTGGCGCGGCGCAGGATGCCGGGCACCTGGTCCTGCGCGAGCTCGCCCTCGATGTGCTGCTCCCCGTCGGCGACGAGCACGAGCGCCACGACGTCGATGCCGTGGCGGGCCACCGTCTCGGCGGGCAGGTAGCCCGTCGAGTCGGTGACCAGCCCGACGGAGGGGAACAGGGTGGTCATCGGTCAGCCGACGACGATGTTGACCAGCTTGGGGGCCCGCACGATGACCTTGCGGACCGTCTTGCCGTCGAGCAGCCCCTGGATGCGCTCGCTGGCCAGGGCCGCGGCCTCCAGGTCGGCGTCGCTGATGTCGGCGGCGACCTCGAGGCGGTCACGCACCTTGCCGAGCACCTGCACGACGCACGTCACGGTGTCCTCGACGAGCAGCGCGGGGTCGGCGGCGGGGAAGGTCTCGTGCACCACCGAGGACTCGTGGCCGAGACGGGACCACAGCTCCTCGGCGAGGTGCGGTGCGACCGGCGCGACCATGAGGATCAGCGCCTCGGCGGCGGACCGCGGCACGACGTCCAACTTGGTCAGCGCGTTGTTGAGCTCGATCAGCTTGGCGATGGCGGTGTTGAAGCGCAACCCGTCGTAGTCCCGCGCCACCTGGTCGATCGTGCGATGCAGGAGCCGGGCGGTCGCGTCGTCCAGCGGCCCGTCACCGACCCGCACCTCCCCCGTCTGCTCGTCGACGACGTTGCGCCACACGCGCTGCAGGAAGCGCTGCGACCCGACGACCGCGCGCGTCTCCCAGGGCTTGCTGAGCTCGAGCGGGCCCATGGCCATCTCGTAGACGCGGAAGGTGTCGGCGCCGTACTCGTCATACATCTCGTCGGGGGAGACGACGTTCTTGAGGGACTTGCCGATCTTGCCGAACTCCCGGTGCACGACCGAGCCCTGCCAGGTGAAGACGCCGTCGGCGCTCTCGGTCACCTCGGCGGCGGGCACCGGCTGACCCCGGTCGTCGCGGTAGGCCGCGGCCTGGATGTATCCCTGGGAGAAGTAGCGCCGGAACGGCTCCTCGGAGGTCAGGTGGCCGAGGTCGTGCAGCACCTTGACCCAGAAGCGGGCGTAGAGCAGGTGCAGCACCGCGTGCTCGACACCACCGACGTAGAGGTCCACGCCGCCAGGGTCGGCGGCCCCCGCCGGCGCCCCCGCGACCGCGGTCGCCTGCGGCCCCATCCAGTAGCGCTCGACCTCGGGGTCCACCATCGCCGTGGCGTTGGCCGGGTCCAGGTAGCGCAGGAAGTACCAGCACGAGCCGGCCCAGTTGGGCATGGTGTTGGTCTCGCGGCGGTAGCGGCGCACGCCACGCCCGTCCCCGAGGTCCAGCTCCACCTCGACCCAGTCCCCGGCGCGGGACAGCGGCGGCTCCGGCTCGGACGAGTCGTCGTCGGGGTCGAAGGTCTTGGGCGCGTAGTCCGGGATCTCCGGCAGCTCCAGCGGCAGCATCGACTCGGGCAGCGCGTGCGCCACCCCGTCCTCGTCGAAGACGATGGGGAACGGCTCGCCCCAGTAGCGCTGCCGGCTGAACAGCCAGTCGCGCAACCGGTAGGTCACGGTCCCCTGCCCGCGGCCGGTGCGCTCCAGCCACGAGATCATCGTCGCCTTGGCCTCGTCGAGCCCCAGGCCGTCGAGGCTCACCTCGTCGTTGCTGGAATTGACGGCGACCCCAGGGGCGACATACGCCTCGCCGTTGTTGACCGAGCCGGGCCACGACGAGTCCCCTTGCGGCGCAACGACATCCATGATCGGGATCATGAACTCCGTCGCGAACTCGAAGTCGCGGGCGTCGTGCGCCGGGACCGCCATGATCGCGCCGGTGCCGTAGCCCATGAGGACGTAGTCGGCGATGAAGACCGGGATCTCGCGCCCGTCGACCGGGTTGGTCGCGTAGGCGCCGGTGAACACGCCCGTCTTGGACTTGTCGTCCATCTGGCGCTCGACGTCGCTCTTGCGGGAGGCCGCCTGCTGGTAGGACGCGACCGCCTCGCGGGGCGTGTCGGCGCCACCGGTCCAGTGCATCGGGATGTCGCTCGGCCAGGCGTCGGTGACCAGGTCGGCGACGAGCGGGTGCTCCGGCGCCAGCACCATGAAGGTCGCACCGAAAAGCGTGTCCGGCCGCGTCGTGAACACCTCGATGTCCTCGCCGCCAGGCCCGGTGAAGGTGACCCGAGCGCCGTGGGAGCGGCCGATCCAGTTGCGCTGCATGGTCTTGACCTTCTCGGGCCAGTCCACGCGGTCCAGGTCGTCGGCGAGCCGGTCGGCGTAGGCGGTGATCCGCATCTTCCACTGGCGCAGCGCCTTGCGGAAGACGGGGAAGTTGCCGCGCTCGGAGCGGCCGTCGTTGGTGACCTCCTCGTTGGACAGGACCGTGCCGAGGCCGGGGGCCCAGTTGACGGGCGCCTCGTCGGCGTAGGCCAGGCGGTGGCCGTCGATGACGGCGGCCTGCTCGGTGGCGTCGAGGTCGCTCCAGGCGCGGCCAGCCCACTCCCCCGGCAGGGGACGGGACCCGTCGGCCAGCTGCGCGATCAGCTCGGTGATCGGCCGCGCGCGGCCCAGACCCCCGTCGGGGCGGGGGGCGCTCTCGTCATACCAGCTGTTGAAGATCTGCAGGAATATCCACTGGGTCCAGCGGTAGTAGTCCGGGTCGATGGTGCGGATCGCGCGCCGGTCGTCGTGGCCGAGGCCGAGACGACGCAGCTGGCGCGCCATGATGACGATGTTGTCCTCGGTGGTCGTGCGCGGGTGCTGGCCGGTCTGGACGGCGTACTGCTCGGCGGGCAGCCCGAAGGCGTCGTAGCCGAGGCAGTGCAGGACGTTCTTGCCGGTCATGCGGTGGTAGCGCGCGTAGACGTCGGTCGCGATGTAGCCGAGCGGGTGCCCGACGTGCAGGCCCGCGCCGCTCGGGTAGGGAAACATGTCGAGGACCAGCAGCTTCTGCGCCTGGGTGAGCGGGTTGTCCGGCTCGGCCCACGGACCGGCGGGGTTGGGCGCGTGGTAGGTGCCCTGCTCCTCCCAGCGATCCTGCCAGCTGGTCTCGATCTGCCCCGCCAGCGCGGCGGTGTAGCGGTAGGGGTGCTCGTCGCGCGTCTCGGTGGCCGTGTCCGTCATCGTCTGTCTCCCTGGGTCCTCGGTGTGGCTCGCTGCTGCTGCGGACTCGCATGCCTCCAGACACACGAACGCCCCTCACGCAGAGGGGCAGCCGCGCTGATGTCCGACTCGCTCAGCGCGGCCCGACAAGGAGCTGCTGG
>ERZ501016.341-NODE-341-length-14523-cov-4.888167_pt1 | contig 14523 bp, 16 predicted proteins | sample MGYA00248889_ERZ501016 | MGnify/ENA primary metagenome ERZ501016 (study PRJEB25958, sample SAMN03398594) | human skin metagenome | study: EMG produced TPA metagenomics assembly of the Human Skin Microbiome Metagenome (human skin metagenome) data set. | reverse complement strand
CCCGGCCCTGAACCCCTCGCCGAAGTACGTGACCTTCCCACCACGGATGAGGCCGTTGTAGAACAGCACGTCTCCGGCGGGGTTCGCGGCCCTGACGCTGCAGCCGGTGCAACCGTTGTCCACCGTGGGAAGGGCCGTCACGCTGGGTTGACCCGGCTTCCATTCAAAGCTGACCTCGACGTCCTTGGTCGAGCCGTAATCCGTCTGGGAACCGATAATCCGGCCGTCCGAGGCGCACATGGCGGCCAGAACGGGATCGTCATCCACGAGGGGGAAGGGGATGGGCGAGACGGAACTCGCCTTGCGGTCGAAGTAATAGAGCTTCTCCTGCCCGACCATGACGAAGTTGCCCGCCGGGTCCACGCAGCCCGGGGCCGCGATCTTCTGCGGATTGCTTTGTGGAACGGTGTAGACCTTTTCGGACTTGCCGTCCTGGTACACGTAGAACACGGTCGTCCCGCCCCCCACGACGGTGTACGCCACCGTCCCGTCCTCACGCAGGGGACCGGCGGCCATGGGAATCGTGTACAGGGTGTTCGATCCCTTCGCGATGAACACGGTACGGCCCGGCTCACTGACGGAATCGGCGGGCGTGACGGTCATCGTGACCGCGTTGGAGGTCACGCCGGACAGGCTGGCCGTGATGTTGGCTGTGCCTTCCGACACGCCGGTCACCACGCCCGCCGCCGACACGCTGGCCCTGTCCGGAGCGCTGCTGGTGAATGTGAACGTCGCCGCCGCGTCCAGCGCAGCCACAGTGCTCTCCGCGGCTTTGGCGGTGCACGCCGTGGTCTGGCCGACCTTGATCTCCCTGGCCGCACAGGTCAGCGTGATCGCCGCTGGGCCAGGGGTCGGCGGAGTGGGGGGCGTGCAGGCGGAGAGCCCCAGCACAAGGGAAGCGGTGAGCACGAGCGGAACAATGAATTTCATGACGGACCTCCAGAAGGGAATGACGGTGAGGTCATTCTCTGGATGTCCCGGGACACTTGAGGGGACAGATCACCTGCTCCTCCCAGGTGTCCTGCTGGTGTTGGAGTGCCCCCCAGAAACTGGACGGTGAGTGACTAGAGACGAAGGCTCGATCCCAGCCCTAAGCTGGAAAGCGAGGCCCACTCTATGAAAACCCGTCAGTTCACCGAAGAACAAATCATCAAACTCCTTCAGGAAGGCAAGAAGGGCGAAAAGTCCGTCGAAGACCTGTGCCGTGATGCGGGATGCAGCACGGCCTCCTACTACGCCTGGAAGAAGAAGTACGGCGACACCAACGTGGACGAAGCCCGCAGGCTTCGTCGTCTGGAGAAGGAAAACGCTCGCCTGCTTAAGATCGTGGGTCAGCAGCGTCTGGAGATCGACGCCATGAAGGACGTGATTGGGAAAAAGCGGTAACGCCCACTCAGAAACGTGCCGTCGTCAGGCAACTGGTCGCGGCGCGGGTCAAGCCCGAACGGGCTTGTCTCCTGGTGGGCCTGCCCAAATCCTCCTGGCACTATCAGCCCAAACCGCGCCAGGACAGCGCACTCCGACAACAGATTCATGATCTGGCGAAGCAGTATCCCCGCCGGGGATACTGATTTATTCATGCCCTGCTCGTACGAGCAGGGGTCACCATCAATAAGAAGCGCGTTCGACGACTCTGGCGTGAAGAAGGGCTCGCCATCAAACCTAAAGCATCCCGAAAAGTCCGCACTGGGGCGTCGATTCCCATGCAGGCCGAATATGCCGACCACGTCTGGACCTACGATTTCGTCTTCGACCAGACGCTGGCCGGCATCACCCTGAAGATCCTGACCCTGACCGACGAATTCACCCGGCAGTCTCTGGCGCTTCGGGTGGCCGAATCCTTCACCTCCCTGGAGGTGAAGAGGGTCCTGCAGGACGTCGTTGCTCAGCGCGGTGCCCCAGGATTCATCCGCAGTGACAACGGTTCCGAATTTATTGCCCATGATCTGGGGATCTGGCTGGCTCTCCAGGACATCGGCACCCGATTCATCGAACCGGGCAAACCGTGGCAAAACGGCTATGCCGAGAGTTTCCACTCCCGCCTACGAGCCGAATGCCTCAACCAGGAAGTGTTTTATTCCGCCAAACACGCCCAGGTGCTGCTGGATGATTGGCGGGACTTCTATAACGCCCGCAGACCTCACTCATCGCTCGGCTACCGAACCCCAGACGAGTTTGCTGAGCAGTCCAGGGGGCGGCCCAAGGCGCCCTTTGCGGAAACCCCACCGCAAATGTGGCCGTCAGACCGTCCCCTGGGCAAGAAGAGAAAGCCGATGTTGTACCCTTGACCTGAGCCAAGTCTCTACTCGAAACCGTCCAACTTTTGGGGCCAGCCCACCCCGAGCGGTCTACCTCGTCAATCAAAGGCGGTCGCCACTCCAGCTCACCAGCACGTCGCCACTGGCGTAACCAACGGCCGTTGGTTAGCTGCTGGAGGCGGCCGTCGACCAGTTCCGGTGCCCAATGAATGTTTTTGAGACCATTATCTTCCTCGTCGTCGTCGCGTTCCAGCGTAACGGGCTGAACATTTGTGGGTGCCAGTACTGCAACGTGAGATTCCGCCTCCGGTTGCACCAGGAGGCGTAACCTCTCAATCGCAGCGTTGAGATGTGGTCTCGTGGAGTGTTCTGTCTGGCTCATGTGATCACTCCACGGCGCTGCCGCGTTCTGATGTGGGCGTGCTGCCACTGTGCCCCTTTTGCTTGACCTCGTAAAAGAATGTTGCGTGCTGCGTTTTCATGCGCATCGATTTCATTTCCGCATCTGGGACAATGGAATTCACTTCGATATCGCTGACCGTGCGGATGCTGGCAGGCGCTGCAGCACTGGCTGGTGCCACGCGAGTCGACTTTTTCCAGCGGAATACCTGCGGCGGCCAACCGGTTGGGTAGCCAGCTTTCATGCCAGTCTAGCAGGCCAGTACGACGTGCCCAGCGCACGAACGTCTTGTCCATGTCGCGGTACGTCAGATCTTCCGTGTAGACGGTGGTTGCGTAGGACATAAGGAACAGAGTGAAGCGCAGGAGTGTGGCTCGCTGCAACTCAAATTCGACACGGTTGTGCAGCGCGCGGTCGATGCGAAAGAGGTCGGCGAATTGACTGAGCGTCGCGGGCAGCTGACTTTCAACGTCCTCTACGAATCCATCTGGACAAACGGCACAGACGAGAGGGGAGGCACCCAGGTCAAGTGCCACATCAGCCGTGCCCTTAATCCCGCCACCAATGCACAGGAGGTCAAACCAAAGCACCAGGAACCACTCACCGTGACGTTCCAGCAGTGCCCAGCGCCCGGGATCCCAAGTGGCGGTGAAGGCGACTTCATTGGGCAGGCTGAGGATTGGGATCTGGGTCTCGTAACGACTCTTCGGGCTGGTGATCCAGACGTAGTCGGCAGGATGTTGGGAAGTGGCCTGGAGAATTTTAGTCAGATCTGGTGGCTGACGGAAAGCAGGGACAGACCGTACCAGCGCGGAGTATTCAGCGCTGGGCAAACGGTAAAGGTCTGTCGCCAGGTGATAATCCATCACCTTAACCATCTGATCAGTCAGTGGTTCGAGCGGAATCACGTAAGTGGGTTTGTAGAGGTTGCCTCGGAGTTGATTGTGTTGCAGGCGAGCTTCAGGAGCAGCTTTAATGATCTGCTGAGCGATCATACGTTGGATATTGGGATAGGCGCAGCGTCGAACAGGCAGGATGTAATGGACTTTCACGTAGGTTCCTCGAAATGAAAGAACCAGCCTCTTATCAGGCTGGTTCACGAAAGGTGGGTATTGGACGTTATTCCTCGGCGCGGAGGGTTTTGACCTGACCATCTATAAGGACGTAAGGTTGTACTGCGAGATATCCGTCCAGCAGGCCACAAGGGAGAAGGATCGAGGCATCATCGAAAAATCCTCTCGCATGCCCCTTGCGCAGCCAGAACTCGCATTCACTCAATGACAGCGGGCTATTGTCAGGTCTGAGGATCCAGTTACCCACCCAGTCGAGGTGGGGGAGATCCAACACCTGAAGAGCGTCAGCCCAGCCGAGCTGGTACTCTGGATTGCCCTCCAGAACGGGATTGTTCCAGTGCCGGAATCCGTTCGGCGCGGCGAAATGAATGTGGAGTACGTCGTCGTTGACACTGCCAAAAAGCGGCCCACTGCGCCAGATGCCAGGAGCTGTACTTTGATGCGTTAGTGTGCGGCGGGCAGACGCAGAAAGGGTGATGGTGTCGAATACACCGCCGTCAACTGGGGGTTCCTCAGGCCAGAGTGGCCCCAGGAAACGTCGATGGAGGCGGGTGGTCAGGGTGACCACCCCCGGTAGTTATTTTGCATTTTTTCCTCTTTGGGCAGCAGTTATTTTGCATTTGTTGCTGCTCCCTTCTTCTGCTGTCCGGCCGCAGGCCGGTGCCCTGAGGAGTAGGTGCGTTGTGCTCTTGAGCACAGTTTGTGCGTTATGCCTGCCACCGGATCGGCACACGAGACAACGTTGGTGCCACCTGGTCACTTGTTTGCTGCTTCCTGATCTTGTGGATCGTATTGACCAATTCAGGATCGTGCTCCTGCTGCTGATCTAGAAACTCCTGATCTGACTCTGTCCACAGTCTGGGAGGTACCTGCAACAAGGCTGCAATTCGGTTCACGGCTCCCACGGCGTTAGCCTCTAGTGCCAGGCGGTAGGCTGGGTGGCAGTTGCTTGGAAGGACGGCTGTCAGCAGGTGGCGTGACCGTGTCAGGGCGACGTAGCGCAGGCGGAACTCCTCGGGGTCGCGGGCGCTGGCTACGACTGACTGCAACTCTGTTAACACCACGCCATCCCATTCACGACCCTTGGCACCGTGAATGGTGCTCACCAGTACGGTGCTCGGCAACTGTTCGCTCATGGGAGGCTGTTCCGTCAAGGCCAGGCGGAGGTCGGTCAACTCCGGATAGATGCGGCACTGATGTTCTGCCTGTTCCATTCCCAGCTCGACATCATGATCTCGCGCCACTTCCCGCAGTGCGGCGGCCAGATGACTACTGTTCGTGATCGTCTCAGCGCTCAGGTGATCCCAGACTGCCAACAGCAGATGGCCTACAGGCGTATGGACATATGGGCGCGCATCAGCAGAGCTTCGCCGGGCCAACCAGGCGGCGTTCAGGACGTCTCTTTCACTACTTGATAAGGACAGCCCACCCTGGAGATCCAGCAGGGGATGCCGCGCCTGTCGCCTCTCTTGGGTCAGGTACTCCACGCAAGGTTGCAGCCACTGCCTGATGAATGGATTCAAGACCTCTCGCGTTCTCACACTGGTTTGAACCTTCAGTCCACCTTCCATCAACAGCCGTGCCACTGCTGCTACTTCGCGCCGTGACCGAACCAGGACAGCCAAACGCGCCCCAGCACTGACCTGGGATAGGTCAACCAATGAGCGTCTCACTGCGGCTATGAGAGGTTTTTCCACGCCTGCATCACAGAACTCAACGCTCACTTGGCGGTAGGGTTGTTCTGCCCTGACCGGGTCTGACTCCGGAAAAAGTCGCTGGGCCAAGCGCACATGACTCGCTGGGCAGCGGTAGTTCGTCGAAAGCGAATACACCTGATTTGCCTCAAGTGTGGCTGCCTGCAACAACTCCGGCGATGCTCCTTGAAACCCAAAAATAGCCTGCCTCGGGTCACCGACCAGCGTTAGGAAACGTCCCTGACTGAGGCGGCGAATAATGTCGTACTGGACAGGGGAGAGATCCTGCGCCTCATCGACGAAGATGTGAGTAATCCTTTCAAACTCGGAGGATCCTTGCTGCAGGTGGCCTAGGAAGCGTAGCAGCAGCTGATCGTAGGTGACGAGGTCTGCACCCTCCTTGATCTGAAATTTCTCAAAAAGCTCCCCAAATTTTTTCCAGATGAGCTGATCCTCCTGATTCTGGGATTGTCCACCGGTTTGAGTCAGGTAGCTGATGCGGCGCATGATTTGCTCAGACACCCGGTCAGGATCGTAGCCGTATCTCTCTGGCAGGCAGGTGCGTCCGATTTCGTGGGTTATGACCTCTATTTGGTCATTCGCGACTAAAGTGACGCCCTCACCATTTTGTTTCAGCGTGCGCATGGCGAGACTGTGCAGAGTGGCGATGCGAACCTGCTGCAATTTCCGGGCTTTCAAGCGAGTCGCCAGTTCAACTCGAGCTGACCGGGTGAACGTAAGGAAGAGGAGGCTCTGTGGACGAACACGATGTTCCGCAACTAAGGCTGCTGCTCGCAGTACCAGTGTTTGCGTTTTTCCCGAACCGGCGGCGGCTGTAATCACTGTCAGAGGGATGTTCGCCGGTGCCTTGATGATGCGGTGCTGCTCGGCGGAGATGATGGTACTTCCCGTCACTGTGGTTTCCCAAATGCCTGCAGCACTGCATGCCTGAGCAAAGCGAAGTCGGGCTGCCTGCTGGCTGAATGCTCACGCAAATGCCGGAGCAGGATGCGAGAGGCCGCCAGATTGTGTACTGGCGACTGCATGCCTGCGACGATCATAGGGAAAGCAGTGGACACACTGTGGCAGGCGTCGCGAAAGCCGAAGTGCAGGGCACGTTGGATTGGTGAGCTGACTGGGATTCTTGTTCGCCGCTGTGCAGATGCCAGCCATGCACGTAACCCGGATTCATGGCTGTCCGTCGCCTCAAAACAACGATGGAATTGATCCCTCAGTTCTCGGGCCACTCGCAATTCCGGTGCGAATATGACCCATGCGTCCAGACGCTGACGATCCTCGGCACTCAGCCCGTCTGGTGAGGTCAGAATGACGTGACGATGTCTGTGGTAGGCAGGTTGTCGGCGCGCAGCAACACTCACGGTGTCGGTAAAGCGGCGTTGTACCTCCTGCAAGGCGCGTTGCACAGGCAAGGTGGCGGTGAAGCGGTCGATGATGATCTTCATTCCCAGAGGGACGCCGGTGCTCCAGTCAGGATGGGCCAGTACAACCGTGCTGATGTTTGCCCCCCAGGTTGATTCGAGTAGTGTTCCCAGCCTCCCTCGTTCCACAGGAAGAATATCGACCAGCAGGCCGCGTTCCACGTCAGTTAACACCCAGTAATTCGCGCGCCGCCAGCGCCACACCTGAATTCCAAGGACTGATGGAGCAACAGACAGAGTGTTCTCCACAGTCGGGGTCAATTCCTTGACGAGTTGTCGGGAAAGCCCAGTGACTTGAGCCACCTTCCGTATGCTCCACCCGGAGAGCCGTTTTCGCCCTACGTACTCAACGAGGGCTGGAGTATAGCGCATGTCGTCTTCACTCCCCTGAATCCCCCGTTGCTGGCAGGCAGAGCAGTTCCAAATAGCCTCGTCCCATACGTACTTCACAGGTATTTCGCCCCAAGGAACATCCTGAACGGATTTTCTCGTCTGCCGCCACTCAACGGTGATGGCCGCAGACTCACACGCCGGACAGGCCGTGAAGGCTGGGCGCATTGCGCCCGTTAGGGTAGCTGGGCGGTCTCCTGTTGGCGTGTTGAGCATGTGCATGGCGGCAACCCAGATTGACTCAAACTGCTGTTGAGCTGAATGCTGATCATTGGGCTTGAAATGGTTGAACGTGTGGCGCTGACTGCGGCGCTCGAGTGTCCTGAGCCGCGAGTTCACGGATTCGGAACGTGCCCCCGTAACCCGCTTTTCAGGTGACAACCACGGTAATGGCCTGAAGTAACCGAAGATTTGCTCGTCCCAGCGTTCGAAAAGATGAATCAATCGTCCGTATGGCTGTTTAGGTAATTCGCTGGTCGCGACATCCCACCGCCAAAGGGCGTACGTTTGTCTGGCGATGGCCTCATCTGGACAGTCCCAGACGCATTTGATTTGTGTGGCGAGTTGGATGGCCACTGACACCTGATGTCGGTGCTTGGGATCCAGTTCGTTCAACCAGACTCCTGATGTCTCCCCGGCATGGAAGGCCGATCTTGCCAGACGTATGTAACGGGGGCGCTGGCGAGAGGCGGGCAGGATTTCACGAAGGCAATTCGTCAGATCTTCGCTGATCTTCGACTGAAAGTGAAAACGGTCTGTTATGTGAATCGCGTGATCCTGAAAAGCCTCCTTGATGGCAAGCCGGTAGTCATCCCACATGTCGGTGACGAGTACTGGCTCCCAAGCTGCCTCTGTGAGGGTGGTGACGATGTTGCTAATGTCCTTGAGGCTGGCCACCACAGTCTCGACGCCGCGATCTGGCAACAGATCCAATAACTCCCCGGTGTCCAGGTTGATAATCACACACAGAATGCGGTTCCTCCAGAACAGCTCGTCAATGCCAATGCAATTCAGGTTTCGCCAGTGCTGCACCTCCCTGACCCCGCGCACTCTGGCTAAACGTTCTGGCTCCAGCCAGCGCCATAGTGTGCGGGGATGGATTCCACTCCATTCTGCTAGAGACGTAACCTGTTCGCCCTGGAAGTGTTTGTCGATCAGGGCATCGTAGAGCCTCTGGGTCACCATGGCTCGGCGTTCCCGATGGGGGAGAGTGGCGCGAAGTCCATTGAGGGGATCGTGGGCAGATACTCCCCGGCAGCCTTTGGTCTTGCAGCGCCACCGCTGCACATGGATCTCCAGGTGTTGAGGCTGATTGCCCCGTGGGAGATCCACCACCTGCTCATTACGGCTCCCACTGCGTACCAGTAGCTGGCCACAGCTTGGGCATCTGACTGCGGTTTCCTCGACACTCCAACGCTCATCAGGCTGTTGCCACATGAGCGGGTAATCAGGCAAAGATAACCGATTTGCCATAAGCCCAATAAGTATAAGTGACAATAATGGGTATATGCCTTCGCTTTGAGCTATGACTCAATGTGGCAAGCAGAGCAGCTTGCTCTTACAGCAGTTCCTTCAGAGCGACCCCAACCCCTTCAGCGAGGCGGTGCATGTTGTCGACGCTGATGTTGCGACGGCCCACTTCGACCTGGGCGATGTACGACCAGGTGATGCCACTTTTCTCCGCGAGGTCTTCGAGGGTCATGCCTGCGCGGTTGCGTTCTTCCCGGAGGCGTCTGCCGAAAGTGAGGCGGGAGGTGGTGGGTTCACTCTGGGTTTTGGCCACACCGTAGGCTGGCGACTTGCTTGTGCCGGGGCCATGCAGTTAAAGCCATATAAATTAAAGCCATGCTATTCTGTTCTGGTCGAAACGGGAGGACAACATGACAAAGAAACTGGCCCTCATCTGGATCCTCGCTCTCCTTGGGAGCGCCGGTGCCGTCAAGCCAGCCAACTGCGCCAAGACCGTCGGGCTTTACTCGGGATCACTCCATTACACCAGCCTTGCGAAGTTCCCGGATCCGGAGGAAGAGATCAGCCTCGACTTTCTGGATCGCTTCAAGCCGGTGGCGTCAGCTGAGGTCTGCGGTGTAAAGTTCAGGGCCGATGTCGGGGCAAAGACGCTCACCGCCAGTGCGCCTGATCTGGGGAGCATCGCCCGAGTTTTCTCGTCCAGGGCGAAGGGGCAGCTGTCCATTTCCACAGGGTTTCCCAATCAGCTGGGGAAGGCAACGCCAGTCGATCTGCTGTACGACCTGAAGGGGCGAACCGTAAGCTTCAGGAATCCCGGAGACCTGATCACGACCTTTGTCATCGCGGTCAAAGTCGATGGCGGTGCCCTGAAGCCGCTGTATTACAACGGGAAGATGACGCCGGTTCGGATTCCACCATCAGCCGGAGCCTTTGACCTCTATGTGCGGATGCCGACAGGGGCGTACACGGCCTGGGAACGGGTCGGTGTCAACCTGAAGAAACCGGGTGTGGTGCTGTATAAGGAAGCCAAGTTCCCGGCGAAGTAAGTCCCTCGAATGCAGGTCGCTCACCTCTGGTGGGCGATTTATGACGGAAGGATCTTTTGAGGGCCTTGCTGCGCTCAGACACCTATTGACGGATAGGAGAGGGAAGTGTGACGACGATAGACAGTTTGCGAATCGTGCGTGACCGCGCCGTGGCGCTGGAGCGCCAGCTCGATGCCATGGGGGCCGTGGGCAACGGGTTGGGTGAGAAGTACCGCAGCCTCGACCTGCATGCGGCAGTACAGGAGGATCTCAGGCAGGTGGTTCACCTGCGCAACATGGCCATGCACGACGGCATTGATCTCAGCGCTGCTGACCTGACGCGTTTTGAACAGGCCGCAGATCGGGCCATGGCGGCCCTGTCAGCTCGCTCGGGTGGGACAGCTTCGGTGGGGGCAGGCCAGCCAGCCGGATGTGGTGCCACCCTCGTGACCATTGCCGTCATTCTTGGTCTGGCGTGGTTCCTGTCGTCCGTGATCCATCACCAGTTGATCGACACCCTGATCTGGTTCTTAGCGTTGGCAGCGGTCTGGGGAGCGCTCACGCCCAACAGGAAAAAGTAGCGAAGCTACTGTAGGAGGGAGGACTCCCTCCCATTACCACATCTCCTGCAAAAACCTTCTATAATATTGAAGGTTTTTGTATGACCTCGAGCCTCCACCGGTTTCAGGAACTGTCTGCACTGGCGGATGCCCAGGCGGGGTACTTCACCGCAGCGCAGGCCCTTGAGCTGGGTTACAGCTATCCGACCCAGCATCATCACACCAGGCAGGGCAGCTGGCAACGCACCAGGCACGGCCTGTACCGGCTGAGCACCTACCCCCTCTCCCAGTACGAACATCTGGCAGAACTGAGCCTCTGGAGCCGCAACCGTCAGGGCGAACCACAAGCCGTGGTCTCCCACCACACCGCGCTGGCCTTCTATGAACTGAGCGACCTGCTCCCAGAACAGATTCATCTCTCAGTACCCAGAGGATTTCGCAAAGCGGTTCCTCTGGGAGTCATCCTGCATCCCACTGACCTTCAAGCAGGGGAGAGGCAGACAGAGCACGGCTTTGAGGTGACCTCAGTCCTGCGCACCTTGCAGGATATGGCGGCCACGGATCTCTCACCTGAACTGCTGGCACAGGCCATCAACGAGGCTGTGGAACGGGGCCTGATCAGTCCTCCTCAAGCCAGTGACCTGAATAGGGAGAGGACATAAAGTTCACCACCGCCGCCAACTTCCGCACTTCGCTGGAGACTCGATTGGGTAACCGTGCCAGGGCGGAGGGGAAAGACGTGAATCGCCTGCGCATGCAGGTTGCCTTCGAGCGTTTTCTGGCCCGCATTTTCCACACTCAGGCAGCATGGGTACTCAAGGGTGGATACGCCCTCGAAGTCAGGTTGCACGAGCGTGCCCGGAGTACGGTCGACCTCGACCTTGGGGCCACGGCGCAGGCGGACTTCCTGACGGTGCTGCAACAGGTGGCCACCACACCGTTGGGGGATTACTTCGAGTTCACCGTCCGCGCTCAGGGAACGGGCCTCATTGGCCCTCCTGAAGGTGGTCATCGTTTCAACGTTGAAGCCCGCCTCGCTGGTCGGACGTTCGCCAGATTCCATGTCGACCTCGGTCTGGGCGATGTCCTGACCAGTGAACCAGAGTGGATCGAAGGGCAGGTCGATCTGGAGTTCGCTGACCTGCCGCGCACCAGCTTGCGCGTTTACCCACTCAGGGCACACTTCGCTGAGAAGGTGCATGCCTTCACGCGCCCCCGTGAAAGACACACCCGTGTCAAGGATCTCGTGGATCTGGCGCTGCTCCTGACGCTGAATCTTCCGGCGGATGAAGCGACCCTTGAGGCTTTACGTGCGACGTTCGAGCGGTACGGCACCCATGACCTGCCAGCCCAGTGGCCTGCTGCGCCCACAGAGTGGGCTGCCCCTTTTGGGCAGATGGCGAGTCAGACCGGTCTTGAACCACCGGTAATAGCTTTCTGGGAACAGCAATTGGCTGAGTTCTGGCTGAAGCTGCCGTGGTAAGCCGGGCAAAGCTGTTGTCGAAGGTGTTTTTGGGACTTCCTCACAGGAAGGCCGTGAAGTGGCTCTAGCAACATCTTGAGGGGTTTAATTCTTGGTCAGACCACTGCTGACTTTCCCAGCATAGCTGTGGCTGCGGCCTTCAGATCGGCGTCGAACGTCAGGAACCTGATGTCGAATTGTTTCCTCGCTTGCAGCGCTGAGGCCAGGTGGATGGCGTCCAGCGCACGCAGTCGTGGGTGTGGAACTGTCAGCTCACCTGCACGGCGGTAGACAGTTTCAACCAGTTCCACCTTCACGGCCATGGCCCAGTCTTCCTCGAAGTTCTGGATGATGGCGTCATACTGCGCCTGCGTGGCCTGATCCCGGTCGAGCAGGAGGGCGAAAACGGCACGCGCTTCGGTGTAGGTAATCACGCTGGTGACCACGCCGTCCGTGTCATCGAGCAACTTGATGACGCTATCGCCTCCGTCTTCAGGGGCATACAGCTTCACCAGGGCGTTGGTGTCTAAGTAGGCCAGGGTGCTCAAGGCTGTTCGTTCTTCCCACGCATTTCAGCGATGATGGCCGCCATATTCGTGGGCCGCTTCAACGCTGGCGGTGATCCGCGCTGCTTGAGCTTCTGTACCGTGCCGCTCAGTGCTGTACGGTGAGGGTCTACGCCGTGCTGAGGCTCAGGTTCCTCCACCACCAAGATCAGGTCATTGGGCGTGATGTCCTGCCCGGTGAGCTTGCGAAGCCCATGGATGACTTGTGAAAGGACACCAAATGAGACCGCTTGCGGGGCGTCTTGCGCCGCGAGGCGGTAGATGGTGGCCTGCCGGACCTCGGGGATGGCTTTTGCCAGGCGGTAGGGCGTGATGCCTCTGCTCTTCAGATAGTCATGGAGTTTCCACTGCACATGCGTCATGTACTTAGCTTAACACCAGTTCTCGCTCCACCGTACTACATTGTATGAGAGTGCGGTGGATAGAAGCAAAGGGCGAAGCCGTTGTCAACGATGCTTTTTCAACTTCCTCACAGGAAGGCCGTGAAGGGGCCTCGGGAAACTTCTGAGGGGTACAGTAGGGGTCAGAAATCCTCGACTTCCAGTGAAACGTCGTCCTCGGTGACCGCGACATACTTGCGGGTGGTGTCCACGCTGGAGTGTCCCAAAAACACAGCAACACGCGTAAAATCACCAACTTTCTGGTACAACCGTGTGCCACTTGCTTTGCGTGCGGCGTGAAACCCACGCCAACACCCTGCATGTCCCGCCGCGCGACTGGCCTTGCGCATCCGGTAGGCGGCCTGGCTGTACGTCCAGCGAAAGACCTTACTGTCTGTTTGGGGAATAACCTGTCGCAACGCCTCACGGACACGTTTTCCAAGCGGAACACGGCGTATTTTGCCGCCTTTGCCGTAAACGGTGAGGATATTTCCCGAAATATCGCCTGATTTGACCTGCAGAGCCTCACCAATGCGCAGGCCTGCGTTGGCGCACAGAAGTAACAGCGCACTGAGTTCCTTATCGCAGGAGTGCAGTACTTCCTCAAGTTCGTCCCGGTAAGGTGGCCTTTTGACGATGGCTGGTGTGCGATCCTGCGGCGGACTGACGGTGGCAAAGGGATTAATCTGCGTGGCCCCGGCCCAGTCCAGAGCGCGGTAAAGCGCTCTGGCTCCTGCGATGTACTGCTGTACAGTCGCGGCAGACAGCTTTCCGGAGCGGCCCCGCCCACAGCTAGGGCGTTCTTGCAGATACGCGAGGTAGCGCCCACCGTCGCGCCGCCCGGGACGGAGCAGCTGCACACCACTCGCCTGTGCCCACGGAACGAAACTCCGGACGCCCAGACGGTAAGCGGTCAAGGTGTGCGGACTGGTGCGGCTGCCCTGCGAACTCCCGGAGCGCATGTAGGCCATCAGCACCTGGGTCAACACTTCCACGTCATAGTTCGCGGCGGCCTCGACCGCCCTGACCCGCAGCGCCTGATCGGTCAGGTCACTGAGGGCCAGGGCGGTGGTCGGAAGGGCCAGAGTCACGGTCAAGTTCAGCTTAGCAGGTTTTGACAATAAGCGGCGTTATTGTCAAAATCTGCACACCAAAGCCTTGATTTGTGTATGAATGACAACACCTGGAGTTGCTCCCGTTATGCGTAGACGAGGTTAAGCGACATGGCGACCCTTGGCAAGTTGACGGGCCTCAAACTCGGCCGGGCTGAGATACCCGAGGCTGGAATGAAGGGGCTGACGGTTGTCAAAGATTTCAATGAAGGAAAAAATCTCTCGTTCTGCCTCCTGGCGCGTGCTGAACACGCGCCCATCCATCAATTCACGTTTCAAGGTTGCGAAAAAGCTTTCCACGACAGCATTGTCATAACAATCCCTCTTATTGCTCATGCTGCACAGCATTCCCAGTGACCACAACTGGCGTTGGTAGGCATGGCTGGCGAATTGACTTCCACGATCCGAGTGATGAACCAGGCCGCTGGTCGGTGAGCGGCGCCTTGCTGCCATGTTGAGCGCAGCCAGCGGCAGATCAGTCGTCATGCGTTGTCCCATGGCCCAGCCGACCACCATTCGGGAATGCAAATCGAGCACCACAGACAGGTACAACCAGCCTTCCCTGGTCGGAATGTAGGTCAGGTCAGCGCCCTGGGCTGGCCCCAAAAGTTGGACGGTTTCAAGTAGAGACTCGGCTCCGGTCAAGGGTACAACAACGCGGATCAATGCTCATCCAGGGGACGGGATGACGGCC
>ERZ501016.340-NODE-340-length-14657-cov-12.707163_pt1 | contig 14657 bp, 15 predicted proteins | sample MGYA00248889_ERZ501016 | MGnify/ENA primary metagenome ERZ501016 (study PRJEB25958, sample SAMN03398594) | human skin metagenome | study: EMG produced TPA metagenomics assembly of the Human Skin Microbiome Metagenome (human skin metagenome) data set. | reverse complement strand
CCGCACGGCCCACAGCACCTCAGCCTTCCGCCCGGTCACGGCCACGCGCCCGCCGTTGTCCTGTCCGCCGCTGTTCCCCCGCGCCTGGCGGGTGTGGGCATTCATGACGCTCCCATCTTCGCGCGGTGCCTTGCACAGATGCGACAGATCGACCCGGCGAACCGGGATGCCTGCTTGCGTCGGCGACAAGCGCCGCACCGCTTCATCGGCCTCGTATTGCGTGCCATTGTTTCTACCTCTCTTGTTTGTGTTGCGAACCCCTCGGAGTCATGGCCCCCGTCACCCCGGAAGTACGGAACCCCGTTACACGGGGTGGTTCCGTACGTTCCGGGGTTCCGGGGTCCCGCCATGACCGGGCCGGAAGTGGTGGAAGTTCCGGGGTAGTTCCGGGGTGGTTCCGGGGTTCCGGGGTCACCCCTCCGACTGCGCGGATTCATCGGTGTACCATCGAATTACGGGCAACACTTCACCCAATGTCACGACCTTCTTCTTCCCGGATTCCTGGCTGACTTCCAGCCAGTGGTTATCCACGCCGGCCTTAATCCATTTGCGGACCGTCTTGTCGCTCTTTCGGGTCTGCTTCACGAGTTGTAGCTGCGTCAGTTCGTCGCTTCCCTCGTTGTGCAAGGAGAGGAGGAGATAGTCAACGATCTGCGCGGCACCCCTCTCGTCGGCATTGCCGCCCCACTGGGCTGCCTTGGCGCGGTCGCCCGGACTCATAGCCGGTGGCCCGGTGTGGGCGGGTGCCGTGATCGTGACCTCCCCGTTGGCATCCATGACAAACTCTCCGAAGAGCTGTCGGTTGCCGGAGTGCGCGCAGCGGGCCACCACGCCGCCCCACCTGTCCTTGGGGACATGCAGGCGAGCGCGCCCACCCGAACCCGGGGCGAACCCCGTCACGACTCCCATCTCGACCTGTACGCCGTCGAGAGCGTCCCGCTTGGACGATGCACCTCGAGCCCGGTCTCCCGTGGCGTGGCCGGTGTTGTCCAGGATGATGACGCACGCGCCGTTCTGCGCGGGAGGAATGAAGAACTTCCGGTTGAGCGAGGTGAAGTCGTCGTTGCTGTTGGAGTCAAGGCCTGCCAGGGACGTGATCTGATAAACGCTGTCAAAGATCACGAGGTCGATCCGGTTATCGATCAGGTACGTGACGGCTTGCTGAAGATTCTCCGACGTGTCCGGCTGAGCGTAATAGAACCTGTCATAGTCCTCCCAGGTCGACAGGCCCATCGCGACTAGACGTGAGCCGATCCCTCCCGCGCCGTTGTTGTCGGCGTCGATGTATCCGACCCTGCCTCCGGTCCTGATCACATCGCGGACCACGGATAGTGCCAGCCACGTCTTGCCCGTGCCGGAGGGGCCAAAGATCATGTTGACCCGTCCCTTGTAGAACAGTCGTGCCCCATCGGATCGTCGGCCAATCTCGGGCGGCGCGGGCTTGGGCATCCCGGCCCGTACGAAGGCGGCAAAGTCGATGACGCCCCCTGAGTTGGGGATGATGAATTTCTCGCTGCTCATCGTGCGTTCATCTCCTCGGGGGTCGCAGGCGCCCACACGCCCGGACGGGGTGACCATGCCTCGATAGGGACGCGCTCGCCCGTTCGCAGCTCCACCATTCCCCAGCCCTTGAAACACTCCGGCGTCTCCCCATGGGGGGTCTCCCTGATGCACCGGGCGTAATCTTCGTCAGTCACGTATTGCATGCCTTCTTCTCCTTCGTTCGGTCACACAGCTTCTCCAACCGGGTAAGCCATTCGTCCTGTCGCCGCGATCGCTCGATCAGCGTCCGTATCCTCTGCTCAGTAGTCATCGCGCACCTCCCTTCTTGCCCACGATTCGAGCTACGTCGGATGGGAGGTCGTAGCAGTCCGCCGACGTGCCGGTGAGCACGGACACGATCTGTGCGGGGGACAGGCCGGCCTTGAGGCCCGCGTCGGTCACGACGTATCGGAACTGCGAGCGGTCCCCGCCCACGTCGTCGGACTTCACCCGCCACCGAATGCCTGGCGGCAGCATGGCCAGCGCGGCGTCACGGTCAGCCGGACCCGTGCTCACACCCCCGATTACGGGGCGGTGTGGGCGTATGGGCGAGGGCAGATCGTCCGTGCTGACGACCTCGAAAAGGTCTCCCTCGACCGGCCACAGGACCTTGCCCCTTCGCCGCTGGCCGTCGTGCGTGTCGTTAGCGGGCTTGAGGTGCCGCGTCATGGGCACGCGCATGAACTTCGGTTGCCCTGCCGTTGCGCCGTCCGTCGCACCCACGTGGAGGGCGAGCGACACGGCGTGACCGATGACCGCCGCACCGTTGCTGAGCGGCCTGTCGAGCGCCCAGACGGCTTGAAACCGCCGGGGGGACGTGCACCACGCGAACGATGGTTCTAGCTCCTTGGGGAGCTTGCGGGGGTCCACGGCATCCAGGTCGATGCACAGCCGGTCGCGCGTCACGATGTTGTCCGGATCGGCGGCATACGTCGCGCTGCGAGTCCTGAAGACATACGGGGTGAAGAACAGGTTGGGCGTGTCCTGCCATCGCTCTACGTGCCGACGAATGAGGAGGCGGTCATCAGGCCACGCGAACCAAGTCTGATCCACGAGGCCGGCGTCGGTCGGTCGATACTTACGGGCGAACTTCACGTAGCCCTTGCTGCTGCCCCAAATCTGAGACAGTACACTCACAATTGAATCTTCACGGTTCATCGGTTATCGTTCTCCTGTACTCAACGTCTGACTGGTCCTCGGACAAAGCGGCCTCCCGGCAAATCCCACCGGGGGGCCGCACCCCAGTTACCACGGCCAGTTCTCAACGTGGAAGTCCCGCAGATTGCGGGCGGTCTCTATGGGGATCATCAGAGTCCCAGGGGCGACTTCCTCCATGGGAACGCCCCACAGACGAATGCGTCGGTACATGCGGGGGTACGGCATGTCGTAGTACGCCGCCACCTCGCGCACCGACACATACTTGCGGTTAGGGAACGTCGCACCCTTGGCGCGCTTAAGGTCCTTCGGCAGGTCGCGGATATGCTGTGCCATAACTTCTCCCTGATAGTTCACGGTGACCGTTATCCCGGCATGACCATTGATGCACGATGCATGGGCTGAAAGAAAATTAGTAGAATCGGGGTCAGAAAACCCCGTTATCAAAAAGTTATCTAACGCACGCTGTGGAGTTATCAAGAATCGTGCAAGCCGCTGTGCGGCTCTAGAAATCGCGCGGTATGGATTCATCCGCCGGGCGCACGAACGGGGCTCTTAGGGCCCTCTCAGGACGCTGAGGCCCCGTCCGTGCGTGGGTGGGTCACCGGGTGATGCGGGGGAACGCCTTGCCGACGAAGGTCGCAACGTCGACGCGGTGGGATGCGGTCATGTCGCCATCGGTGGCGGCATGGCGAAGCAGGTCTCGAGCCCCAGTCGTGTTGAGGCGGAGCGTGACCGTGGCTGTCCGGTCGCCCGGCATGGCGGGGCGAATCTCGATGGGCAGGTGGTCGCTATCGCCAAGAGCGGCCCGCACGATCAGGTGCGCCGCCTCGGCAGGGAGGTTGGTTCGGAGCATGAAAAAGCCCTCCTTGGGCAGGTCAACGAGTGACCTCCCGCCAAGGAGGGCTTGCATCCCGGCTCACCAATCGCTCCGGTGAGGTCAGGCTACTGCAGGTGGAGGTTCAGCGCAACGACTCAAGCTCCGTCGCGCGCACGTCGTGGTGCTCCGCGTCATACCGGCTCAAGGCATCTTGCCTGTCGTGCAAGCGAATTGACACGTTCACCCCACACCGGGGGCAGTCGAACTTGGCGGACTGCTCATGCCACATGTGCGCGTGGCCCGAGGCAACGCTGGGGACGGTTCCGACCTCGACCTTGGCTTCTGTGCCCATGACCCGCCCAGTGGTGTCGTAGAGGCGCCAGCGCGAGCGTGTCCGGTCGGCGTCGATCTGATCCTCGACCACGACGAGGCGACCCAGCGGCTCGCGGTCGTGACCGTGGTCGCAGTACACCGTCAACTTGCCATCCATGACGCGAGCCTAGAGGACCAGCCTCCCGTGGAGCACGGCGTCGTCCAGGTCGGCGTCGGACGGGATGCAGCACGGGTCCGTGGGTGGCTCGTCCCACGTGACCGTCTGAGTGATGGGGTTGTAGGTCATGGCGACCGGTGCCCACCCGCGCACCGTGCCGTCGTCGTTCGTCTCACGGATCACGGCCACGTCGGGCCGGTGGTCGCACGACACCACGACGTGCGGGGGCCTCCCGCGCCAGTCAAAGGTGATCGTGTCGGGGTTGAACTTGCGAGCGCCCTTGCCGGGTGGGCTGACCACGGGCACAACAAGTTCCGCGATGATGGCGCGTCGGCGGTCGGCGTCCATGCCGTCCCACACGGCCCGCACGTCATCCTCCGGCAGCAGGTCGGGCAGGACGGACGCCCGGTGGAGTGTGGCGCGTCGTGCCTCGAGGTCGGCCAACCGGGCGTTGAGAGCGGTCGTGGCGGTGGTCAATTGGCCCATGTCGATGACGTCTGCGGCGTACGCGGCGGCCAGCTCACGCTTGCGCTCATTCAGTGCGGCGGTCTGACCGAGCAGGTCGTGCAGAGTGTCCGCGTCGGCGGGGGTGTGTGCGTATACCCACGGCGCTTGGGCACGGTGCCTCAGAGCCGTCAGGACCACGTCGGTCACTCGGGCATCCACGGGCTCCATCTTCTGCTGCATGTGACGCCGCTTGCAGAACAACACGTTTCGGTCGATCGACCTAACGTAGCTCCCGACGATGGGGTCTCCACACACCCCGCACCGGGTGATGCCGCTCAGGAAGTGTGACCGCTCCGGGCCGAACCGGTTGACCTTGCGGGACGCCGCTACGGCGCGCACCGTCTCCCACGTCTCACGGTCGAGGATGGGCTCCCACTTGGCGGGGCCGATCACCTCGCCTTGGTGGACGAGCAACCCAGCCGTGCGGGGGTTGGTGACCACGTTCTTGAGCTCGGTGGACCCCCACTTGAAGCCGCCCGACGACAGGATGCCGGCCTCGTTGAACTCACGGCAGATCGACAGCCACGACCGACCCGACAGGTACTCGGATGCCGCGTGCCGGATGGCGTCGGCCTCCTTCGGCTCATGGTCGCGGTAGCGGACCACCCGCCGCCCACGTTCCGCATACGTCCGCTTCTTGAAGCCGAACGGTCGCTTGCCTCCGGGGTACTCGTCCCCACGACGGATCATGGCGGCAATCTCTGACGCTTGCCGTTCGTCCTTGCGCCGTATCTCGGCCTCGGCTACCACGCCGTTGATGAGGAACATCATCTGACCGTCGATGCTCGCCAGGTCCAACTCGTAGTCCTTGGTGGCGAGCCGTACGCCGTGGGACGTTGCCAACTCCCGAAACGTCAGCCGGTCAACGAGCCGACGGGACAGGCGGTCGAGATTCCACACGAGCACGCCGTCGTGGTCACCCCGCACAACCGCCGCGAGCATGGCGTCATACGCGGGCCGTGCCTTGTCCTTCGTGGCGCTCACGTTGTTGTCGGCGTACTCGTCAGAGATGGCCCACCCGTTGCGGTCGGCCCATGCCCGACACTCGACGCGCTGGCGGTCTACCGCTGACGTGTCCAGCAAGCCGGTGTCAGGGTCCTTGTCAGTATCGGATAACCGCAGGTAGAGGGCGGCATTTCGGGGTTTCGTCGTCATGGGTCCAACATACGGGTTGGGCGTGCGTTGGGTAACCTGTGCGCCGACCCCGAGCTGCGGTTCACCCAGGGTGGCGACGTGTTCGCCGCCTTCCGGATCGCCTGCACGGAGCGCAAGCGCAACCGCGAGGGCGGGTGGGGCGACGGGCACACCAACTTCGTCCGGGTCACGGCCTTTCGCTCGCTCGGCCAGAACTGCGCGGCCTCGCTCAAGCAGGGCACGCGCGTCATCGTGCGGGGCCGCTTGCGCGTCACCGACTGGGAGCAGGGGGAGCGTCGCGGGACCAACGTCGAGATCGACGCCCACGCGGTGGGCCCCGACCTCACCTTCGCCTTCGCCGACGTGACCAAGGGCGTCCACAGCTCCACGTCCGACCGCATGGCCGATCCCGAGGTGGCGGCGGCGAACGACCGGGGCGCCCTCGCGGACGGTGTGGTGACCTACGGACTGCCCGAGACGGAGCCGGGAGCCGCTCCCCACGCCGACGGCATCCACGGTGACGTCGTCCACGGTGACGCCGACGTCGACGACGACTACGACGTGGATGCGGACGGTGTCGTCACCGAGCGCGAGCCCGCCTTCCTCTGACGGTGCCCGCGCCGCACCGGTCGCGCGGTGCCCGGTCCGACCGCGGCACCGCGCGACCGGCCTCGACGGATTCGTCGGCCCTGGTGGGCGACCGATAGCCTGAGCCTCATGGCGGAGTTCATCTACACCATGTCCAAGGCCCGCAAGGCGGTCGGTGACAAGGTCATCCTCGACGACGTGACGATGTCGTTCTTCCCCGGAGCCAAGATCGGGGTCGTCGGCCCCAACGGTGCCGGCAAGTCGACGATCCTCAAGATCATGGCGGGGCTGGACCAGCCCTCCAACGGCGAGGCCCGGCTCTCACCGGGATACAGCGTGGGGATCCTGCTGCAGGAGCCGCCGCTCAACGAGGACAAGACGGTCCTCGGCAACGTCGAGGAGGGCGTCGGCGAGATCAAGGCCAAGGTCGACCGCTTCAACGCGATCTCCGCCGAGATGGCCGAGGAGGGCGCGGACTTCGACGCGCTCATGGAGGAGATGGGCAAGCTCCAGGAGGACATCGACCACGCCGACGCGTGGGACCTCGACTCCCAGCTGGAGCAGGCCATGGACGCCCTGCGCTGCCCGCCCGGCGACGCCGACGTCACCGTCCTGTCCGGCGGTGAGCGACGCCGCGTGGCCTTGTGCAAGCTGCTGCTGTCCAAGCCGGACCTGCTGCTGCTCGACGAGCCCACCAACCACCTCGACGCCGAGTCCGTCCTGTGGCTGGAGCAGCACCTCGCGTCGTACCCCGGCGCCGTGCTCGCCGTCACCCACGACCGCTACTTCCTGGACAACGTCGCCGAGTGGATCTGCGAGGTCGACCGCGGCCGCCTCTACCCCTACGAGGGCAACTACTCCACGTACCTGGAGAAGAAGGCGGAGCGACTCGAGGTCCAGGGCAAGAAGGACCAGAAGCTCCAGAAGCGCCTCAAGAACGAGCTCGAGTGGGTCCGCTCCAACGCCAAGGGTCGCCAGGCCAAGTCCAAGGCCCGCCTGCAGCGCTACGAGGAGATGGCCGCCGAGGCCGACCGCACCCGCAAGCTGGACTTCGAGGAGATCACCATCCCGCCGGGCCCGCGCCTCGGCAGCACGGTGATCGAGGTCACGGACCTCAAGAAGGGGTTCGGCGACCGCGTCCTCATCGACGGCCTGTCGTTCTCCCTGCCCCGCAACGGCATCGTCGGCGTCATCGGCCCCAACGGCGTCGGCAAGACCACGCTGTTCAAGACCATCGTGGGCCTGGAGGAGCCGGACTCCGGCTCGGTCAAGGTCGGCGAGACCGTCGACATCTCCTACGTCGACCAGAGCCGCGCGGGCATCGACCCCGGCAAGAACCTCTGGGAGGTCGTGTCCGACGGGCTCGACCACATCCAGGTCGGCAAGGTCGAGATCCCCTCGCGCGCCTATGTCTCGCAGTTCGGCTTCAAGGGCCCGGACCAGCAGAAGAAGGCGGGCGTCCTGTCCGGCGGCGAGCGCAACCGCCTCAACCTCGCGCTCACCCTCAAGCAGGGCGGCAACCTCCTGCTGCTCGACGAGCCCACCAACGATCTCGACGTCGAGACCCTCGGTTCCCTCGAGAACGCCCTGCTCGAGTTCCCCGGCTGCGCCGTGGTCATCAGCCACGACCGGTGGTTCCTGGACCGGGTGGCGACCCACATCCTGGCCTACGAGGGCACGGAGGACGACCCCGCCTCGTGGTACTGGTTCGAGGGCAACTTCGAGGCCTACGAGAAGAACAAGATCGAGCGCCTCGGCGAGGATGCCGCCCGTCCGCACCGGGTGACCTACCGCAAGCTCACCCGCGACTGACCACCGCCGTAGCCCGAGAGCCGCATCCCGCCCCGGATTCCCGGGTCGGGATGCGGCTCTCGGCATACGAGATGGTGGTCGTCACCGGCGATGAAGCCGGGCGCGGTGGGTAGGGGAAGGGGCGACGCCGCACGTCCGCGACGCCGTCCGCCCTACGCAGGAGGTTCGTGCATGGCCAAGCCCACCGTCGCCGACCAGCTGATCGCCCACCTGAAGTCCCTCGGGGTGCAACGCGTCTACGGGCTCGTGGGGGACAGCCTCAACCCCGTCACCGACGCAATCCGTCGCGACGGTGACATCTCCTTCTTCGCCGTCCACAACGAGGAGGCCGCCGCCTTCGCCGCGGCCGCCGAGTCACGGCTCACCGGACGGCTCGCCGTGTGCGCGGCCTCCTGCGGCCCCGGCAACACCCACCTCGTCCAGGGCCTCTACGACGCCAACCGTGGTGGCGCCAAGGTCCTGGCCATCGCGAGCCACATCCCCTCGCCGCAGATCGGCACCTACTTCTTCCAGGCCACGCACCCCGAGCAGCTGTTCGCCGAGTGCAGCCACTACGCCGAGGTCGCCAACAGCCCGCGCCAGGCCGCCCGGATCCTGCACATCGCGACCCAGACCGCCATCGCCCGCAGCGGGGTCTGCGTCCTGGTCCTGCCCGGCGACGTCGCCGAGGAGCCCGCGGTCGACGCGCCCGCCCTCGGCCACACCTCGGAGCGGCCACCGCGCCACGTCCCGGACCCCGAGGTGGTGACCGAGCTCGCGCGCCTGCTCGACCGGGCCAAGAAGCCCATGCTCTTCGTCGGAGCGGGGGTGCGAGGCGCCCACGACCAGGTGATGGCGCTGGCCGAGGCTCTGCAGGCGCCGGTGGGGCATGCCCTCGGCGGCAAGGAGTGGATCCAGTTCGACAATCCCTACGACGTCGGGATGAGCGGGCTGCTCGGCTACGGCGCGTGCGCCGAGGCGATGGACCAGGCCGACCTCGTCCTGCTCCTCGGCACCGACTTCCCCTACGACCAGTTCCTGCCCAAGGACACGGTGATCGTTCAGGTCGACCGGTATGGCGAACGCCTGGGGCGTCGCGCCAAGCTGTCCCTGGCGGTGGAGGGTGACGTCGACACGACCATCGACGCGCTGCTGCCGATGCTGGGGCGTGAGCGGGACGGGCGATACCTGCACAGGATGCTCAAGGAGCACGCCTCGACCCTCGACAAGGTCGTCAAGGCCTACACCCATGACGTCGACACGATGGTGCCGATCCATCCCGAGTACCTCGCCTCGATCCTGGACGACCTCGCCTCCGACGACGCCGTCTTCACCGTCGACACGGGCATGTGCAACGTGTGGGCCGCGCGCTACCTCACGCCCAACGGCCGGCGCCGCGTCCTCGGCTCCTGGCACCACGGCACCATGGCCAACGCCCTGCCGCACGCGATCGGCGCCGCGGCGAGCCAGCCCGGGCGCCAGGTGATCTCGATGTCGGGTGACGGGGGGCTGTCGATGCTGATGGGCGAGCTGGTGACCGTCGCCGAGCACCGGCTCGACGTCAAGATCGTGGTGTTCAACAACTCGACGCTCGGCATGGTCAAGCTCGAGATGCTCGTGGACGGCCTGCCGGACTACGGCACCGACCGCGCGCACGTGGACTACGCCGCCATCGCCCAGGGCTGCGGCATCCCGAGCCTGCGGATCACGGACCCCAAGGCCATCCGCGAGGGCCTCGGCCGGGCGCTCGCCACGCCGGGTCCGGTGCTCGTCGACGTCGTGACCGACCCCAACGCCCTGTCGATCCCGCCGGAGATCACCCTCGAGCAGGTCACGGGCTTCGCGTCCGCCGCCACCAAGACCGTGCTCGACGGGGGCGTCGGCAAGATGGTCGAGATGGCGAGGGCCAACCTGCGCAACATCCCCCGCTGACCGCCGGTGGAGTGGTCGGGAGGGCCGGGCCGGCGCCCCGCGCCGGTCGGGCCCCGGCTCGGCCGGCTCAGCCCTTGAGCCGCAGCATGCCCTCCTGGGCGACGGTGGCGGCCAGCGAGCCGTCGGGCGTGAACATCCGTCCCATCCCGAGGCCGCGCCCGCCCTGGGCGCTGGGGGAGTACTGCGTGTAGAGCATCCACTCGTCCGCGCGGGCCGGTCGGTGGAACCACATCGCGTGGTCGAGACTGGCGGCCCGCAGCCGCCGGTCGATCCACGCGATCCCGTGCCGGCGGATCACCGGCTCGAGCAGGGCGTAGTCGCTGGCGTAGGCCATGACGGCGGCGTGCACCAGCGGGTCGTCGGGCAGGGTGCCCACTGCGCGCAGCCACAGCTCCTGGTGGGCCACCTGCTCGGAGGCCGGCTGCGACCAGAGGTCCTCCCGCACGTGGCGCAGGTCGATCGGTCGGCCATAGGCGAGGTGCTTGGCGGCCGGGTGGTCGACGTGGCCGTACTTGTCGGCGACGCTCGGCAGCGTCTCGGGCCCGGGGGCCTGCGGCATCGTGTCCTGGTGGTTGAGCCCGCCGGCGGGCTCCTGGAAGGACGCGGTCATCGACAGGATGACCTGGCCCTCCTGCATGGCGTGGACCCGGCGGGTGGAGAAGGACCGACCGTCGCGCATGCGCTCCACGGAGAACCTGATCGGCCTGGCCACGTCACCGGGCCGCACGAAGTAGCCGTGCAGGGAGTGGATCGGCCGTGCGGGCTCGCCGGCTCCCACCTCGACGGTGCGGCCCGCCGCGATGATCGTCTGCGCCAGCACCTGACCGCCGAAGACGCGTCCGTGCGGCTGCCACTGGCTCTGGCCCTCGAAGATCTCGCGGTCGGGGTCACCGAGGATCTGCTCCGTGAGGAAGGACTCGGGGCCGGCGTCGGTGCGGGCGCTGACCGTCATGCGCGCTGTCCCGAGGTGGTCCAGGTCGAGGATGTCGAGCAGCTCGGCAAAGGGGTCCTGGGGTGTCTGGGTCACGCCTCGAAGACTAGTCCCTCTGGGCCGACCGGATGACTTGCGGGACTATGCGGCGCCGCGGCCGCAGACGTCCTCGTCACCCCGGGGCCACCGTGACCGCATCGGCTGCTCGCCCACTTCGACATCGTTGTCACACAAGGGGATTCCATGCCTGCTCTCGCCCGCCGCCTCACTGCTGCCGCCGCTGCCGCGGTCGCCGTCGGGGGCGTCTTTCTCGCCGCCTTCCCCGCCGCGAACGCCGCCACCAGCTGCCGGGTGGCCTGGGGCTCGGCGCACAAGGCCATCAACCTGTCCAGCGCCGTGAGGGGACCCCCGCGACCGCGGTGCGCACCGGGCACCACGCGTGCCACGACCGCGTCGTCTTCGAGCTCAACGGCCGCACCGGCGCCACCGTCGCGGGCTACGTCGGCACGGCAAAGGGCCCGCAGGTCATCGCCGTCGGATCGCGCACCCAGCTGGTGCCCGTCGGGGTCAAGCCCGGCGAGGCGCTCCCGGCCAGCTTCACGACCGTCCGCGGCGTGGTCTGTGCCGGCAAGGTCGACGGCCGCGGCCCGTATGCCGTCCCCCCTGCCGGTCAGCCGGCCACGGCGAGGGCGAAGGGCAGCACGTGGGTCGCCCCCGCAGCACGCAGGGCCCGGCCGGCGACGGTCATGGTCCAGCGGGAGTCGACCAGGTCGTCGACGAGCAGGACCGCACCGGGCGACAGCTCGAGGTTGTCGCGGACCAGCGGCCCGGCGGCCACGCGGTCCCACACACCGGCGAGACGATAGGCGCTGTTGCCGCCCCGGTCACCCGTCGGCCCCCCGTCGACGAGGTCCATCGGACCGAGGTCGACCATGCGGCCCATCGCCGCGAGTCCCCGGGCGAGCGACTCCACCAGCTGGGGGCGGGAGCGGGAGGGCACCCAGGTCACGGCGACCGGTCGCTCGGCCCAGTCCCAGTCGCGCAGCACCGGCACGCACCCCCGCAGGAGCGCCTCGTCCGCCGGACCGTCCGGGCCGGCCAGCAGGGTCCGCACCCGCTGCCCCCACCCGAGGTCGGTCAGCCGGGCCAGCGCACGACCCGGCTCCACCTGCTCCTGCGGCCCGATGCGTCCCTTGACGTCGACGCCGAGGCGGGGCATCCCGCTCGGCCACTGCGCCCGCGGCTCCACGAGCACCCCGGGGCGGTCGAGCCGGGTGCGGGCCTCGACGACGGCCCCCTCGGGGACGCCCTCGGGGTACCACGCGCCCGCGCACACGTCGCACCGCCCGCACGGCGCGGCCGAGGGGTCGTCGAGCACCCGCTGCAGGAAGGCCATGCGGCACTCCTCGCCGCGCTGGTAGGCGAGCATGAGGTCCTGCTCGCGCTCGCGCGCCTCGGCCACCCGCGCGTAGCGCTCGGCGTCGTAGGTCCACGACGCGCCCGTGGCCGTCCAGCCCCCCTGGACCCGGTGCACCGCCCCGTCGACGTCGAGGACCTTGAGCAGCAGCTCGAGCCGGGTGCGGCGCACGTCGACCACCGTCTCGAGGGCGGCCGTGGACAGGGGGCGGGCTGAGGCGGACAGCGCGGCGATGACGGCGTCGGCCTGCTCGGGCCGGGGCATCGAGGCGCTTGCGAAGTAGGACCAGATGTCGCGGTCGGACGCCGACGGCAGCAGCAGCACGTCGGCCCGCGCGACCCCGCGGCCGGCACGCCCGACCTGCTGGTAGTAGGCGACCGGCGAGCTGGGGGAGCCGAGGTGCACCACGAAGCCGAGGTCGGGCTTGTCGAAGCCCATCCCGAGCGCGCTCGTGGCGATCAGTGCCTTGACCTGGTTGGCGCGCAGCAGGCCCTCGAGCTGCTCGCGGTCGGCGGGGTCGGTGCGCCCGGTGTAGGCCCGCACCTCGTGACCGGCCTGACGCAGCGCCTCGGCGACGTCCTCGGCCGCCGACACGGTCATGGCATAGACGATCCCGCTGCCCGGCAGGTCGCCGAGGTGCGCGGTGAGCCACCCGAGCTGCTGCTCCGCCGAGCCCAGCCGGAGCACACCGAGCCGCAGCGAGTCGCGGGCCAGCGAGCCGCGCACGGTCAGGACCTCGTGGCCACCGACCTCCAGCTGCTCGGCCACGTCCGACACCACCCGGGCATTGGCGGTCGCCGTGGTCGCCAGCACCGGGACGTCCCTCGGCAGCTCGGCCAGCAGGTCCTTGATCCGTCGGTAGTCCGGTCGGAAGTCGTGGCCCCAGTCGCTGACGCAGTGCGCCTCGTCGACGACCAGGAGCCCGCAGCGGGCGGCGAGGCCCGGCAGCTGCTCGTCGCGGAAGCGCGGGTTGTTGAGCCGCTCCGGGCTCACCAGCAGCACGTCCACCTCGTCGGCGGCCAGCGCGGCCGCGACCTCCCCCCAGGCGTCGGCATTGGCGGAGTTCATCGTCACCGCCCGCACCCCGGCGCGCTCGGCGGCGGCGACCTGGTCGCGCATGAGCGCCAGCAGCGGCGACACGATGATCGTGGGGCCCGCCCCGGCTGCGCGCCGCAGCGCGGTCGCCACGAAGTAGACCGCCGACTTGCCCCACCCCGTGCGTTGCACCACGAGCACCCGCTGCCGTGCGGACACCAGCGCCGCCACCGCCTCGAGCTGGCCGTCGCGGAAGTCGACGTCCTCGCGCCCCACGAGGCGCCGCAGCGCCGTCGTGGCGTCCTCGCGCACCGACTCGGTGTCCACGTCGACGGCGGGCGCGCTCGGCATACGGGCCTGGTTGCTGGTCATGCCCACACGCTAGACGCCGGGCCCGACAGACCCCCCGGCTGCGCCATGATGGGGCCATGGCCGACGCACCCAGCGACCTCCGCCCGACGAGCGTCTACCGGGTGGACGTCCCCCTCCGGTGGAGCGACATGGACGCCTACGGGCACGTCAACAACGTCGAGTACCTCCGCCTCCTGGAGGAGGCGCGCGTCGAGGCCTTCCGCGCGTGGTTCGGTGAGCACGACCCCGTGCTCGGCCGCGCAGTACTGGTGGCGCGCAGCGAGATCGACTACCTGCGGCCGCTGGAGTTCCGGCACGCCCCGGTCGCCGTCGACATGTGGGTGTCCAGGCTGGCCGGCGCGTCCTACGACCTGGGCTACGTCGTGCGCGACCCCGAGGGCGTGGGCGACCAGGTCTATGCGCGGGCCGAGTCGACGATGGTGATGTACGACTTCGCCGACGCCCGCCCACGGCGGATGACCCCCGAGCAGCGCGAGACCCTCGGACGCTACCTCGGGGACCCGGTCGGGCTGAGGCGGCGCCGGTGACCGGGGCGCTCGTCCTGGCCGAGGCCGGCACCGCCTCCGACCTACGGACCTACGTCGCGCGGGCGGCCGCCGCCGACCGCGAGGGTGCGATGCGCCTGCAGGTGCAGGGGACCGTGCTGGCCGCGTATGCCGCGGTCCTGCCCGGTTCCGGCCTGACCGCAGAGGGACTGGTGCTGGGGCTGCGCACCATGCGTCTGGCCGAGCCCGCCGACCTCGACGTCACCGTGCCGCTGGGCGCGCTGCTCGACCGGTTCGCGCACGACCAGGGCACCGGGGTCCCCGTGCCGCCCACCGAGGTGCGGGTGCCCTGGGCAGGGCAGAGCCCGCCGCGTGCCGGCTGGGTGCCGATCGGGCGCGTGACCGGCGCCGAGCTCCACGAGGCGGCGCAGTCGGGGATCGCCGACGTCGCGCGCGGC
>ERZ501016.339-NODE-339-length-14658-cov-4.149490_pt1 | contig 14658 bp, 10 predicted proteins | sample MGYA00248889_ERZ501016 | MGnify/ENA primary metagenome ERZ501016 (study PRJEB25958, sample SAMN03398594) | human skin metagenome | study: EMG produced TPA metagenomics assembly of the Human Skin Microbiome Metagenome (human skin metagenome) data set. | reverse complement strand
GCACCGGTCTGCTGCCCGTACCCGGCACCGGGCTCGGCCTGCTGCGGGTCGACCCCCCGGCGGACACGCCCCGCCCGGCCCTGTCCGAGCAGGCGATGGCGGCCGCGGTAGAGCCGCACCTGGTGATCGTCACCAAGGCCAACTCGATCTCCACCATCCACCGGCCCGTCTATCTCGACTACGTCAGCATCAAGGTTTTCGACGCGCAAGGCACGGTCACCGGGGAGCACCGCTTCCTCGGCCTGTTCACCAATAGCGCGTATGCCGCCTCCGTCGAGCAGGTGCCGATCCTGCGGACCAAGGTCGCCGAACTGCGCGACCGCGCCGGCTTCGCGGCCGACTCCCATTCGGGCAAGGACCTGCTGGGCATCCTCGAGGAGTACCCCCGCGAGGAGCTCTTCCAGGCCAGTGTCGACCAGCTCGAAGAGGTGATGGGCGCGGCCCTCACCCTGGCCGACAAGCGCCGCGCCCGGGTCTTCCTGCGCGCGGACGACTACGGCCGCTTCGTCTCCGCGCTGGTCTTCATTCCGCGCGACCGCTACACCACCGCCGTCCGGCTGCGCATCGAGGCCATCCTGCGCGAGCGCTATGACGCGGAGGCCGTGGAGTACACCGCCCGCGTCTCCGACTCCCCGCTGGCCCGGGTCCACTATGTGGTGCGCCTCAAGCCGGGCGTGTCCATCCCCGAGGTCGACGTCGCCGAACTCAACGAGCAGGTCGCCGCGGCCTGTCGGACCTGGAGCGAGGACCTGCGCTCCGCCGCCCACCGGGTCGTCGGCGAGGACGAGGGGGAGCGGCTGGTCACCGCATACGGGCGCAGTTTCCCCACCGCCTACACCGAGGACTTCGACGTCCGCCAGGGCGTCGCGGACATCCGCAACCTGCAGCAGCTCGGCGCGGACAATCCGACCGCCTTCGCGCTCTACAAGCCGCCGGCCGACGCCAGCGGCGAACGGCGCTTCAAGGTCTTCCGGCGCGAACCGATCTCGCTCACCTCGGTGTTGCCGATCTTCACCGACCTGGGCATCGAAGTCGTCGACGAACGGCCATACGAGCTCAACCCCGGCGACGGTCAACCCGCCTATGTCTACGACTTCGGCCTACGCGCCAGCTCCCCAGACGTATGGGAGTCCTTGTCGCACAACGATCTTCGCTCGCTCTTTGAGAGCGCGATCGACGCCGTATGGAATGGCCGCGCCGAATCCGATGCCCTCGGCGGCTTGGTGCTCGGCGCCCGGCTCACCTGGCGCCAGGTGGTCATCCTGCGCACCCTGACCAAGTACATTCGCCAGGCCCAGGCGCGCTTCTCCGAGCGCTACCTGCACGAGGCGTTGCTGCACAATATGGGCATCGCTGCCGACCTGGTGACGCTCTTCGAGGCCCGCTTCGACCCGGATGCGCCCGACGAGGGCCGCAGCGAGCGCGAGCAGGAGATCACCGACCGCATCGTGAGCGCGCTGGATGAGGTCAGCTCGCTGGACGAGGACCGGATCATCCGCTCCGTCCTCGCCGTCATCCAGGCAACGCTGCGCACGAACTTCTACCAGGTCGACGCCGACGGTCGGCCCAAGTCGTATGTTGCGCTCAAGCTCGACCCGACCCAGATCCCCGAGCTGCCCGCGCCTCGGCCGGCCTACGAGATCTGGGTATACAGCCCGCGCGTCGAGGGCGTGCACCTGCGCTTCGGGCCGGTGGCCCGCGGCGGTCTGCGCTGGAGCGACCGGCGGGAAGACTTCCGCACCGAGGTGCTGGGCCTGGTCAAGGCGCAGATGGTCAAGAACGCGGTCATCGTGCCCACCGGCTCCAAGGGTGGCTTCTATGCCAAGCAGCTGCCCGACCCGACCGCGGGCCGGCAGGCGTGGCAGGAGGAGGGGATCGCGGCATACCGGATCTTCATCTCCGGCCTGCTCGACCTCACCGACAACCGCGTCGCCGACGCCATCGAGCCCCCGCAGCGGGTGGTGCGCCATGACGGCGACGACTCCTATCTCGTGGTCGCCGCGGACAAGGGCACGGCGAGCTTCTCCGATATTGCCAATGGGGTCAGCGCCGAATACGGCTTCTGGCTCGATGACGCCTTCGCCTCCGGTGGCTCCAGCGGCTACGACCATAAGGCGATGGGGATCACCGCGCGCGGGGCCTGGGAGTCGGTCAAGCGCCACTTCCGGGAGATGGGTGTGGACACCCAGACCCAGGAATTCACGGTCGTCGGCATCGGCGACATGAGCGGCGACGTCTTCGGCAACGGAATGCTGCTGTCCGAGCACGTCCGCCTGGTCGCCGCCTTCGACCACCGTCACATCTTCGTCGACCCCGAGCCGAACGCCGCGAGCACCTATGCGGAGCGCCGCCGCCTCTTCGAGTTGGCCGGCTCGTCCTGGGCGGACTATGACGCGTCTTTGATCAGCGCCGGCGGTGGCGTCTTCCCGCGCAGCGCGAAGTCGATCCCGGTGACCCCGCAGATGGTCGGCGCGCTCGGCCTGCCCGAGGGCACCGACGCGATGACCCCGGCCGAATTGATAACGGCCATCCTGCAGGCTCCCGTCGACCTGCTCTGGAATGGCGGCATCGGCACCTATGTCAAGGCCCAATCCGAGAGCGATGCCCAGATCGGCGATCGCGCCAATGACGCGATCCGCATCGACGGCTCGCAACTGCGGGTCAAGGTCGTCGGCGAGGGTGGCAACCTCGGCTTCTCCCAGCTCGGCCGGATTGAGGCCGCGCTGGCGGGGGTGCGCATCAACACCGACGCCATCGACAACTCCGCCGGGGTGGACACCTCCGACCACGAGGTCAACATCAAGATCCTGCTCGGCGAGGTGATGCGCCGCACCGGGCTCTCCCTGCCCGAGCGCGACGAGCTGCTGGCGTCCATGACCGATGTGGTGGCCGAGCAGGTGCTCCTCGACAACTACGAGCAGAACGTCCTGCTGGGCAACGCCCGCGCCCAGGACCTGGCGATGCTGCCGGTGCACGAGCGCTTCATGGCCTACCTCGAGCAGCACGGCGGCCTGGACCGCGAGCTGGAGTTCCTGCCCAGCGAGGCGGAACTCGACGAGCGCCGGCGGGCCGGCCGTGGGCTGGTCTCCCCGGAGTTTTCGGTGCTGGTCGCCTACGCGAAGCTGGCGCTCAAGCGCGAGTTGCTGGCCTCGGACGTCCCGGACGACCCGTGGCTGACCGGGGCGCTGCATGCCTACTTCCCGGCCGAACTGCGCGAGCGCTATCCCGAGGCGATCGACACCCACGCGCTACGCCGCGAGATCGTGGCCACCGCCATCGCGAATGCCGTGGTCAACCGCGGTGGGATCACCTTCGCCTTCCGGGCCGCGGAGGAGACCGGGGCTCGGCCCGACCAGGTCGCCCGGGCTTTCATCATCGCCCGTGAGGTCTTCGCGGCCGGTGACTTCGTCGCCGCCGTGCAGGGGCTGGACAATGTGGTCTCCACCGACGTGCAGACCCGGATGCTGCTGGAATTCCGCCGGCTGTTGGACCGCAGCGTCCGCTGGCTGCTCACCGAACGTCCCGCCGCGCTGGATCTGCGCAGCGAGATCGAGCGCTTCCGCCCAATCGTGCAGGACTGGCAGCCGCGGGTCGCCGAACTGCTGGTGGGTTCGGAGCGCAAGCGCCTCGACTCCGACACCGAGCGGCTGGTCGCTCAAGGGGTGCCGCAGGACTTGGCCCAGCGCACCAGCGCCCTGCTCGACGGCTTCGCCCTGCTCGACATAGCGGATATCGCCAGCGACACCGGATGGGCGGCCGCCGATGTGGCGCCTCTGCACTTCCATGTGTCCGAACGCCTTGCCGTGGACGAACTGCTGACCCGGATCAGCCGGTTGCCGCGCGAGGACTTCTGGGACGCCCTGGCCCGGGCCGCGCTGCGCGACGACCTCTACGGCATCCACGAGAGCATCACCCGGGCCGTCATCGATGGCGCCCCCGAGGGGGAGCGCGACCCCGCGCGCCTGCTCGACCGGTGGATCGAGACGCACGCGGACACCGTCGAGCGCGCCCGGCGCAGCCTGGCCGGGATCGCTCGGATGGAGCGTCCGAGCATCGCCGCCTTGTCCGTCGCCCTGCGCACCCTGCGCAGCGTGGTGCGCGCCGGGGCCAGCGAGGCGTAGTCGGCCGACGGCATACGGGCGGGTGGCCGACCCCGCCCGTATGCCGTCCGCTCTGCGCCGGCCCAATGGCCACCCGCTGGCGGGGGTATGCGGTCGCGCCAGGCGCGTCAGCCGTGTCGCCGCGGGCGATCTGGCCGGTGGGCGGCGGCTAGGGTGGGGCTTTGTGGCCAGCCATCTCGCCGAGCAGTTGCGGCGGGAAACCGCCCTCTCTCACGCCGACATCGAACGCATCCACCTGCTGCTGGGCGACTGGCAGCTGCTATCCGATCTCTCCTTCGCCGACTTGGTGCTATGGGTGCACACCCGCAGCGACTGCTGGCATGCCGTGGCCCATGTGCGCCCCAACACGGGCCAGATGGTCTTCTTCGAGGACATCGTCGGGCAACGGGCCGAACCTGACCGGGCCGAGCTGCTCGACCGGGCCGGTGAGAGCGGGGAACTCTGCCGCCACGAGGGACCGCTGCTGGGCCACCACAGCGCGGTGCGTGAAGAGGCCGTCCCGCTGGTGCACGCCGGCCGGCCGATCGCGGTGGTCACCCGGCATACCAATCTCTCCGCGCAGCGGGCCCCGAGCCGGCTGGAACTGAGCTACCAGGCGCTCGGCAATGCGCTGATCGGGATGACCGCGCGCGGCGAATGGCCGCATCCCGGCGCGGTGACCGGCGCCCGCCGCGGCGCGCCGCGGGTGGGGGACGGGGTCATCCACCTCGGGCCCGACGGCGTGGTGCGCTACGCGAGCCCCAACGCCATGTCGGCGCTGCGGCGCCTGGGGCATGCCGGGGAAATGGTCGGAGAGCAATTGGCCGCGGTGCTGGTCGCGCTCCAGGACGAACAGGGCCCGGTCGATGTCGCCCTGGCGACCGTGGCGATGGGCCGCGCCGCCTGGCGCACGGATGTCGCCACCCGGACCGGATCGGTTGCGCTGCGCGCGATCCCGCTCACCGAAGATGGTGAGCGCGTCGGTGCGATCATCCTGCTGCGCGATGTCTCGGAGCTGCGCCGACGCGAGAGCGAACTGCTGAGCAAAGACGCGACAATCCGAGAGATCCACCACCGCGTCAAGAACAATCTGCAGACCGTGGCCGCGCTCTTGCGCATGCAGGCGCGCCGCCTCCCCGACGGTGGCGGGCGTCAGGCGTTGGATGAGGCGGTCCGGCGCGTGGGCACCATCGCCCTGGTGCACGAAACCCTGAGCCACGGCTTCGACGACACCGTCGATTTCGACGCGGTCGCCATGCGCGGGCTGCATGCCATCGTCGAGGTGGCTCGCCGCGAGGAACCGATCCGCGCCAAGCTGACCGGCAGCTTCGGGCGGATGAGCGCCGAGGACGCGATGTCCTTGGCCTTGATGATGAGCGAAATCATCCAGAATGCCGTGGAGCACGGCCTGCAGGAATCCGGCGGCTCCCTCGAGGTGCACGCCAGCCGCGAGGAGTCCGCGGACGGTGAGGGAGTGATCCTGCACGTGTCGATCACGGACGACGGGGCCGGCATACCGCCCGGTTTCCGACCTGGCCGAGCCGGTCTGGGCACCCAGATCGTCAACTCACTGGTGCAAGGGATGCACGGCGCCATCCGCTGGGAGGACGCCGAGCCGCAGGGAACGCGGGTGCGCTTCTTCGGACGGCTTCGGCCCCTGGACCAGGAGGACCAGGAGCCGAGAGACGCGGATTAGCCTGCGGGGCTCAGCCTGTCGGGCTCAGCCGGCCCGGCGAGCCCGGGCGTTGCGCCGCTTGAGCGCGCGGCGCTCGTCCTCGGAGAGCCCACCCCAGACCCCGGAGTCCTGATTGGTCTCGATCGCCCATTTCAGGCAGGTATCGGTAACCTCACAGCGACGGCATACCGCCTTGGCCTCTTCGATCTGCATGATCGCCGGGCCCGTGTTCCCGATGGGGAAGAACAGTTCCGGGTCTTCGTCCAGGCAAGCAGCGCGGTCGCGCCAGTCCATGTAAGGCTTCTCTCCTCGTAGCAAAGTGGGGCGTCTCGGTGCCCCGGGGCAGCGCACCGATACCCACACTGGCAGGCGCAATCTGTCGATGTGTCCGTCCATTGTCGGACACCAGGCACCCTGTTGCCAATGGTTTGGACGTGACTTTTGTTCCATTGCCGTTCCCTAAACTTCCGGTATGCCGTCCGCACCCCCCGCCGTGTCCGTCGCCGCCCGGACGGCCGCGGCGATCACCGCCGTGGAGGCGATCGGCCTGCTCGTCCTGGCCGGCGGCTACCTCGTCGGGGTGGAGCAGGGCGCCGAGGATTCGCTGAGTGGCAGCCTCGGCTCGATCGCGCTCTTCCTCGTGGGCGCGGTGCTGCTGGCCGCGATGACGCGCGCCTGGCTGACTGGTGGCTCCTGGCAGCGCATGGCGACGCTGGTGATAAATGCGCTGCTCGTGCCGGTTGCCCTGACCTCGATCCGAGCCTGGGGCATGGCCGTCGGGATCCCCGTCCTAGTGGTCGCGATCACCGGCGTGGTCGCCGCCATGCGGGCCGGCGACCCGGCCTCCGACACGGCCGACGGGCACTGACCGACCGGCCCCCGCCGGACCGCAACCCGGCCGGAGTATGCCGTCACTCGACCCCCCGGCCGACCTGCCGACCCGGCGCAGCGGCCCCACGGACCCCGCGCTAGCCGGGCTCGAGGGCTTCACCAGCCCAGGTCGCAGCCGTCGCAGCCGGGGATATCGAAATCCAGCAAGTCCGACATACGGGACGCAAAATCACCGGCACCTTCGGTAACCGAGCCGAGGACGTCGCCCATTTCGCCAAAAAGGTCGAGATCGCCGATATCGCTCAGGGGCGATAGATCCGGGATCGCCTCGATGGCCCCGGTGCCCAGACGGGCGAAGTCGCCCACCGCCAGGACGGGGTCGATCCAGCCAAGATCGAAGACCGCCGCGGCCAGGGTGTCGCGCTGGGCGGAGCGGGCCACCTGCGCGAAGGTCCGCGCCCAGCGGTCGGCGACCCCGAAGACCATGGCGTAGGGCAGATAGCGGCTGAAGAGTCCCGCCGCCTCCTCGAAGCGGATCTGGCCGGCTTCCGCGGTGGCCAGATACTCGCGGAACCCCAGCGCCTGGATGCGCACCGCGCTGCCCGCCGCGGTGCGCGGCGTGCGGCCCCGGCCACCGCGCAGCAGGATCAGCGCTGCCACGAGCAGTCCGGCACCGGCGGCCAGCATTACCTGGGCCTGGCTGCTCGCGGTCGCCCAGTCCCGGCCGATCTGCACTGCTGGGACGGCGATCAGCGCGGCGCCGATGAGCCCCAACGGCACCCCGAGGCAGCCGAGCCGGCGGTTGCGGTCGCGGGGATGACGGCCATACCAGCCGCGGGTGACCACCTCGCGATAGAGACCGATCTGCGCTTGACGCATGGTCAGGTCGAAACCGCGCTGGCGCAATTCGCCGATGGTGACCGGGCTGCCGTGCGCGAAGACGGCGCCCAAGAGCGCTTCTTCCACGGGCAGCACCGCATCACCGGACGGTCGGTCGAGGCGGATCAACTGCCAATCGTGCGGGGGAGTGGGCGCCGGGCTCGGCCGGCCGTCGCGTGCCGGGGGTGGGGGCGCGTCCGCGTCCGCCGGCACCGCGGCTAACCGCAGGTGCCCCCGGACCGCCAGATCGATGAGCATGGCGCTGACGTCGACCGCGTCGGCGCGCCCATCGATGACGGTGCCGAGCAGACCCGGGGAGAGGCCCTCGGGTGGGGTGAAGCGGACCGCGACCGGCCCCGACCACGCCGTGCCGGGCCGGTCGACCCGGCGCACGGTCACCTGCTGACCCAGCGCAGGTAGCTCACCGGGGGTGATCCCGACATAGATCTCGTCACGTCGGCGCCGGCGGAAGAACCAGATGCCGAGCGCGGCACACAGGATCGGCGCCATCGCGGCGAGTGCGGCCGCCAACGCCGTATTACTGTCCACCCGCCACCCTCTCTGCGCTGCTCGCGGGCAGCCTAATCGGCGAGTCCGCCCACGCACTCCCGGGCGATCTGGAGCTCCTCATTGGTGGGGATCACATAGGCGCGCACGCGGCTGTCCGGCCCGGTCAGCACGCTCTCCCCAACCGCATTCTCATTGGCATCCGGGTCGAGTTCGACGCCCAGCAGCCCGAGGCGACCCAGGACCAGCGCCCGCAGCCGGGGATTGTGCTCGCCGATACCGCCGGTGAAGGCAATGGCGTCGAGGCGGCCCATGACCGCGGCATAGGCACCCACATATTTCACCAACCGGTGGGCGACCACATCGATCGCGGCCAGCGCCTCGGCGTCACCCGCCTCGGCCCGCTCGGCGATGCGCCGGAAGTCGTTCTCCCCGGTCAGGCCCTTGAGGCCGCTGTCCTTGTTGAGGGCGGTGTCGAGTTGCGCGATATCCAGCCCCAGCTCGCGGGCGATATGGAAGGGCACCGCCGGGTCGATGTCACCGCTGCGGGTGCCCATCACCAGGCCCTCCAGCGGGGTCAGACCCATCGAGGTGTCGACGCTGCGGCCATCCAGCACCGCGCAGGCGCTGCACCCATTGCCCAGATGCAGCACCACGATCGCCAGATCGTCGCGGCCCACCAGGGTCCGCACCCGGTCGGAGACATAGTGATGCGAGGTGCCATGGAAGCCGTAGCGGCGCACCGCATGGTCCTCGCGCCAGGCGCGGGGCACCGCATACGTATAGGCGGCCGGGGGCAAGGTGGCATGGAATGCGGTGTCGAAGACCGCGAACTGGGGCACCTCACCGAACTGCTCGGTGGCGGCCACGATGCCGGCGATATTCGCGGGATTGTGCAAGGGCGCCAGCGGCACCAACTCGCGCAGGCCGGCGAGCACCTCCGCGTCGATGCGCACGGTCTGCTGGAAGGCGGTGCCACCGTGCACCACCCGGTGGCCGATGGCCAGGGGCGGCTGGGCATCCAGATCCGGGCCGTGCTCGGCGAAGGCCTCGCGCAGCGCGGCGAGCGCCGCGGTCGCATCGGGGAAGGCGCGGTTGCTCTCGTGATCCCGCCCCGAGCTGGTATGCCGGTGCCGGCCACCCTCGCCCTCGCCGATGCGCTCGATCACGCCCGAGGCGGCGACTTCACCGGTATCCGGTTGCAGGAGAGCGTATTTCAGCGAGGAAGATCCGGCGTTGATGACCAGGACGCGTCCGCTGCTCATGACTTCTCCTGCCGGGCCTGGATGGCGGTGATGGCGATGGTGTTGACGATGTCGCGGACCAATGCGCCGCGCGACAGGTCGTTGATCGGCCGGCGCAGACCCTGCAGCACCGGACCGACCGCGACCGCGCGGGCCGAGCGCTGAACCGCCTTATAGGTGTTGTTGCCGGTGTTCAGGTCGGGGAAGACGAAGACCGTCGCCTGGCCCGCGACCGAGCTGCCGGCGAGCTTGGTGGCGGCCACATCGGGGTCGATCGCGGCGTCATACTGGATCGGGCCCTCGACGGCGATGCCGGGCTCGCGCTGGCGCACCAACTCGGTGGCCGTGCGCACCTTGTCCACCTCCGCCCCGGAGCCGGAGCTGCCGGTGGAATAGGAGAGCATCGCGACCCGTGGCTCGATTCCGAACTGCCGCGCGGTGCCGGCCGAGGAGATCGCGATATCGGCGAGTTGCTCCGCGGTCGGCTCGGGGTTGACCGCGCAGTCGCCATAGACGAGCACTCGGTCCTGCAGACACATGAAGAAGACGCTGGAGACCACCGAGACGCCGGGCACCGTCTTGACCACTTCCAGGGCCGGCCGAATGGTGTGCGCGGTGGTGTGCTTCGCGCCCGACACCATGCCGTCGGCCTCGCCCAGCAGGACCATCATCGTGCCGAAGTAGGCGCCGTCCAGGAGCCGGTCGCGGGCGACGTCCAGGGTGACGCCCTTGTGCGCGCGCAACTCGGCGTACTTGGCGGCATACCGCTCGTGGTGGGGTTCGGAATCCGTCGCCAGCAACTGGGCGGCGCTCAGGTCGAGGCCGAGCGCCTGCGCGCGCTCGCCGATCTTCGCCGGGTCGCCGAGGATCGTCAGCCGGGCGGCACCGCGCTCAAGTATGGCGGCGGCGGCCTCCAGGATTCGGTCGTCATCGCCTTCCGGCAGCACGATGTGGGCGTCGGTGCTGCGGGCCTCGGTGAGCAGTTGCTGCTCGAACATCAGTGGGGTGACCGCGCCCCCGGAGGTGGCGCCGAGGCGGTGCAGCAGCTCTTCGACGTCTACATGATCGGCAAAAAGTCGCTCCGCGGCAGCGACTTTGCGCACGGATTCGGGGGAGAGCGTCCCGACGACGGCGGACAGCCGGCCGGCGGTCGCCATGGTGCCGCCCTCGCAGGCGATCACCGGCAGGCTCGACTCCAGCCCGGCGACCAGCTTGAAAACCTGCGAGCTGGGCGTGAAGCCGCCGTTGAGGAAGACCGCAGACGGCGAAGGGAAGGTGGAGGCGTCATCGGCCAGGAGAACTCCGAGCAGCACGTCCTCCCGGTCCCCAGGCACGACGACCGCCCCGGCCGGCAGCAACCGGTCCAGGACATGGGGCATGGTCATCGCGGCGACCACCAGGCCGACGGACTCGGTGTCCAGGCGGGACTCATCACCGGCCACCAGTTCGCCCTGGACGGCGTCCATGAGCTGGCGCACCGTGGGGGCATCCAGCAGCGGGACGTCGGGCACGACATACGTCGGCAGGTCACCGAGAGTGGCGGCGCACGCGGCCTGGATGGCGGCGCGGTCGTCGGTGGCGCGGTTGACGATCACGGCGAGCACCTGGGCGTGGTGGGCCCGGGCGTCGGCGACGATCACGTCCGCGGCGCGGGCGATCTCGTCGGCGCGCCGGTCGGCGCCGGAGACCAGGAGGATCATCGGCGCACCCAGGTGCGCGGCGAGGGTGGCGTTGGCGCCGAATTCCGTGGGATCGGGCACGCCGGTGTAGTCAGAACCCAGGATGACCATGGTCTCCAGGTCGGCGGCGGCCGCATGGAAGCGGGCCACCACCTCGGTCATCGCCGCCTCGGGGTCCTCATGCAAGGCCGCGGTGGGGATGCCGAGCGCCGCGCCCAGATCGACCGGTTGGGCCAAGCGCGAGTTGAGCAACTCCAGGGCAGCATCGGGGGCCGCGGGATCGGCGACGAAGGGGCGGAAGATCCCCACTCGGCCCGCGCGAGCGGCCAGGGCGCTGACCACACCCATGGCGATCGCGGACTTGCCCGAGCGGGCTTCCCCGGCGGCGATGTAGACACGCGTCGACATGGCATCAGCCTAGGGGGGCGCGCCCCGCACCGCATTCCGGCGGCCCAATGGCTGGGCGCCGCGGGGCGGTCAGCCGGCGGACGCGAGGCGGTGGTGGGTGATCAGGTTGTCAGTGAGGATGGCGCGCATGAACTCGGCCTCGGGGTCATCGGAGCGGTCGACGGCGGCGAGTAGGTCGTCGATCTCGGCCGGGGTGGAGTAGCTGCGCAGCTCCCGCTCGAGGGCGCGTCGGCCGGCAGCCGCCGCACGCTGCTCGCGGAAGTTGCTCCGGAGTGAAGAAATCGTCATAGCCCAAGTTTGTGCAATCCCAACCTATGCGTCCAATAGCCTCAATATTAGTAACACATGCATTATCGTCATGAGTATGGAGACCGAGGCGCTGCGCTGGTTCCAACATGTCGCCGACGGGATGACGGTGACCGAGGTCGCCGCCACCTATGCCGTGAGCCAGCCCGGGGTCTCCCGCGCGCTGGACCGGCTGGAGGCGCAACTGGGAACTGCGCTGCTGCGCCGCTCCGGCCGGGTGTTGCGACTGACGCACGCGGGCGCGGCCTTCAAGAGTCATATCGACCGGGTGATGGCCGATCTCGACGACGGGGTGGCCGCGGTCGAGCAATTACTCGACCCGGGTGCCGGGCTGGTCACCCTGGCCTATCCGCTCAGTCTTGGGGCAGGCCTGGTGCCGGAGTTGATTCGCGACTTCCGGTGCGCGCAGCCCCGAGTGCGCTTCACCGTCCAGCGCTCGGCCGTCGGCGACCCGGGGGAGATCTCCCGGCTCCTGGCCACCCGCGCGGTGGACCTGGAACTGACCACCGAACGGGTCACCGGGGACGGGGTGCACTGGCGCCGGATCGCGATCGAGCCGCTGCGGCTGGCGGTCCCGGCCGGCCATCGCCTGGCCGATGAGTCCATGGTCGCGCTGAGTGAGGTGGCTGCGGAGTCCTTCGTCTTGCGTCGGGCCCCCTCGGCGATGCGGGAACAGGTACTGCGGTTGTGCGCGGCCGCGGGTTTCACCCCGCGCATTGACCAGGAGGTGGACGATCTGCCCACCGTGCGCGGCTTCGTCGCGGCGGGCTTGGGGGTATCGGTGGTGCCCGCAACCGAGGCGTCGGCGGCCGCGAATGGGCCCGGTCTCCGCCTGATTCCACTGCGCGACAACGGTGCTCATCGCGAACTCGGTCTGGCCTGGTTGGATCGGCGGCGCCTGCTCCCGGCCGCCGAGGAGTTCCGGCGCTTCGTGCTCGCCCGCGCCTAGCACTTTGAGGCCAGCCCGGGGGAGCGGGAGTGCGCCGCAATCGGGGCCGTGTCCTGCGCCCCGGAACCGCGCGGACTTGGTTCACTGGGGGCGAGAAGCATCCGGTCACCGAGTCGAGGATCCCGCGCCCATGCCCCCGCGCCAGCGCCGCCCGCGCGCCACCGTCCTGGCCTTCGCCAACCAGAAGGGTGGGGTCGCCAAGACCACCTCGGTGGCCTCACTCGGGGCGGCCTTCGCCGAACTCGGCAAAAGGGTGCTCCTTGTCGACCTGGACCCGCAGGCCAGCCTGACCTTCAGCCTCGGGGTGGATCCCGACGAGGTCGACGCCTCCATACACGACGTGCTCACCCGCGGCGTGCCCCTCGCCGAGGTGGTTATTGAGTGCGACGAGGGCATCGATCTGGTGCCCAGTGCGATCGACCTGGCCGCGAGCGAAGCAATCCTGCTCGGCCGGCCCGGCCGGGAGTATGTGCTGAGCGAGGCGCTGGCGGGCGAACTCACGGCATACGACCTGGTCTTGCTGGACTGCAGCCCCAGCCTGGGTGTGCTCACCCTCAATGCGCTCACTGCCGCGGGCGGGCTGGTGATCCCGATGGCCTGCGAGATGCTCAGCCACCGGGGTGTCGGTCAGCTGCTCGACACCGTGCGCGACGTCCAGCGGCTGCTCAACAAAAAGCTCAAGGTCGTCGGCATCCTGGCCACCATGTATGACGGGCGCAGCGCCCACCAGCAGGAGGTCCTCGCCGATGTCGGTGACCGCTACGAACTGCCGGTGCTCACCCCGCCGATCCCGCGGACCGTCCGGTTCGCGGAGGCGCCCGCGGTCGGACGCTCGATCCTGCAGACCTCGCGCCGGTCCAAGGGAGCCCAGGCCTATCGCGAGGTCGCGCAAGACATCCTCGCCCGGATCTGAGCGCGGCGGCTAAGTTGGCCGGTATGCCGACCACCACCCTCGCCCTCATCCTGGACTCCGCCGACGCCGACTTCCGCGCCGGCACGATCGAGCGGCGCGACCTGCGCCCCGACGACGTCCGCATCGACATTGCGTATGCCGGGATCTGCCACAGCGATATCCACACCGTGCGCGAGGAATGGGGCCCCTGCCAGTTCCCGATCGTCACCGGCCATGAGATCGCCGGGGTGGTCAGCGAGGTGGGGTCGAAGGTGACGGCATACCGGGTCGGCGACCATGTCGGCGTCGGTTGCCTGGTCGACAGCTGCGGCGAATGTGACTACTGCCGCAAGGGAAATGAGAACTTCTGCGCCAAGGGCGCGGTGGGCACCTATAACGCGACCAACTACGACGGCGAGCCCGCCCAGGGTGGTTACAGCCAGCAGATCGTGGTCTCCGAGCGGTTCGTGCTGCGCATCCCCGACAGCATCCCGCTGCAGGTCGCCGCGCCGCTGCTCTGCGCGGGGATCACGCTCTATACCCCGCTTAAGCGCTGGGGCGCCGGGCCGGGCAAGCAGGTCGCCATCGTGGGCATGGGCGGGCTGGGCCATATGGGCGTCAAGATCGCCGCGGCTCTGGGCGCCGAGGTCACCGTAATCTCGCAGACCCTGTCCAAGGAGGAGGATGGCCGGGCCTTCGGCGCGGTCGACTACCGCGCCACCGAGGACGAGAACGTCTTCAAGGAACTGCGCAATCGCTTCGACCTGCTGGTATGCACGGTCAGCGCCGACCTGCCGCTGGACAAATACCTGGGGATGGTCAAGCCGTACGGCGCGGTGGTCGTCGTCGGGCTGCCGGAGAACGCCCAGCAGTTGCAGATCGGCTCGCTGATCATGGGCGACAAGGTGCTCGCCGGATCCAATATCGGCGGGATCCCGATCACCCAGGAGATGCTCGACTTCTGCGGCAAGCACGAGATCGCGCCCACGGTGGAGACCATCTCCGCCGACCAGGTGGGCGAGGCGTATGACCGGGTGGTCGCCTCCAAGGTCCGCTACCGCTTCGTGATCGACACCTCAACCATCACCCCGGCGGACTGAACTCCCCGCCGCGGCCTGAACTGAGCCCCGCGGGCGGACACTTCGCGGCCGGCTGACCGGTCGCGGACTGTCCCCCGCGGGTGCGCCG
>ERZ501016.338-NODE-338-length-14693-cov-10.927108_pt1 | contig 14693 bp, 10 predicted proteins | sample MGYA00248889_ERZ501016 | MGnify/ENA primary metagenome ERZ501016 (study PRJEB25958, sample SAMN03398594) | human skin metagenome | study: EMG produced TPA metagenomics assembly of the Human Skin Microbiome Metagenome (human skin metagenome) data set. | reverse complement strand
CGGGGAGGATGCGGGGCTTTTTCCCAGGCCGGGCTGTCCACGTCCAGTCGGGCGGGCTGTCCTCGGGGGCACCCTTCTTATAGCTGTCCCGCCAGGGATCATGGGTGAGAGGCGGCCCGGCCTGCCCGGTCAATTCATAACCGTTCAGGCCGCCCGGGTCGCTGGTGATGAGGATGGTTACCCCACCAGCGGGCGTGGCATTCAGTAAAAATGGGCTGGGAACCCGCATATCACTCCTTTTTTCTTCAGGTGTTGCCCTCACCGCCGCCGTTATCGTCTGCGCCGGGGAACGTCAGCACGCGCGTGAGCAGCAATCGGCTCACGGGAACGTCAGTGGTGAAGGTCGTTTCACTGGGTGGGTAGGGGTCATCGGTCACGATCAGGAACGGCTGCCAGCCTGCCTGCCCCACATTTCGCCCCTGTGGGAGTACGGTCACGTTCTTGCCGCCGATCTGCACGGCTGGAAGCTGGCCTTTTTTGACTTTTGCCCGGAACAGGTAGGCACACCTGTCGGGGGGCGGGGGCGGGTCGGTGGTCGGGTTAACGTTCCGGGGCATGGGCGGCCCCGCCCACGTCAGGTTCAGCGTGCCCTTGACGCCCTGGGTGTCTTTAAGTTCCTCCGGCCACAGCGCAGGGCGGAACTGGAGGCGTTTTGCCAACTTGTTCACGCTCGCCGATTCACCGTTCACGCTCAGCGTGGCAGGCAAGTGAAAAGGGGCCTGATCCTTCAACAGCAGTTCCTCGTGTTGCGGCGTCGGCGCGGGCGTGGCGAGGGTGAGGCCCAGGGGTGGGCGCAAGTCTGGCGGAAACGAGGTGGACGGTGTAGCGGGCCGCTTGCGAGGCCTGCCGGGCCATTCCTTTTTCGTGGTGTCCCGCCAGGGTTCCCAGGCCACCACGGCGCTGGCCTCTCCGGTTGAGCCGTGCGCCCATGCCCACACCGGCGGCCACGAGTGCGACCCCAGCCCCACCGGACTGAACCCCGGAAACGGCATGGGGCTGTCCGGGTCGGTGGGCAGCGTCAGGCGCAGCGCGTCGGTGATGAACTGGGCGCGTGAACAGGTTTCCGCCCCGGATTCCCGCAGGGCCGTCACCACCTCGTCCTGTTCAGTCAGCACGATCAGCGGCGAATCGTCCCAGCTGCCGTCCTCGCGCTGCACCGGCACGTCCCGCAAGGTTGCCCAGGAGTGGCAGGTCACCGTCTGCCCCCACGCCGTGACGGTGATGCCCTCTCCGGTGCTGCTGGCCTTCACTGCGCCGCTCTGATCTTCCCAGGCCCACAGGCCTGCCAGGGCGGGCGCGTCCGGTGGGGGGAGCGTCACGATCTGGGCATCCATCCACACGGCGCTGTGACGTTCCTCCTGTGTCAGCAGTCGCCAGTCCGTGGTGCCGTCTACCCACTGGTAGATCAGTGCCCAGCGGGTGTGTCCCTCCGGTAAGCCCTCGGCGTCTGGCCCTGGTGGGAAGCTGGCGAGAATCTGGTAGTAGGCCGGGTTGATGGCCCCGCCCGCCCCGATGCTGCTCGGCACATAGATGGCCCAGAGCGCGGCGTCTGTGACAGCGCCGCCCTGAAGCATCTCCACCGCGTAGCGTTTCAAGGTGGCCTGCCGGACAACGCCCCAGTCTCCGATCGGCGTCACCTCCTGAGTGGTGTCCCCCGTGACGCTGGTGGTGGTGTCCCGAATCACCCAGCGTCCGTTGTCCAGCACCCGCACATCCGGTTCTCCAGCGAGGCGTAACCGCAATTGCACGCCGTAGCCCTCTCCGACGCCCAGCGCCCCGATCACCTGCTCATAGGGTTCCGTCACCACCTCCACCACGTCAAACCACCGCCAGGAAGTCGAGAGTATGTCGGTGTAAGCGGGGATGTAACCGGGCATCAGCGGAGTGCCCTCGTGGGTGGTGTCAATGGTGTCCACCTGTTCGGTTTCCTGCACGCGCTCTTTGACGTGGATGTGGTCACCCGGCACCATCCGCACCTGCCGTCCCGGGGCGACACCTTCCCCGCCGTGTACCGGAACCGCCTCAGCGTTGATCAACTGGAACTCCCAGGGGAGAGGGCTGTCCGGCGCACTGGGTGGATCGGGGGACTCCAGGGTTTGAAAGGCGAACCTGAATTCCGGCATGGCTGCCGGGGTGCCTGGTACGGGGCTGAGTGTCGGCCACCAGGTGCCGCCGTGAAATGATGGTCGCTGCGGCGTGTCGAAGCTGGGGGGTGAAACGATCAGGGGTTCGTCCAGCAGCGCGGGGCGTTTCACCGGGGGCATGGAGGGCGTGCCCGCCTGTGCCGCCCGGCGTGGCTCCCTTCGCTGCCGTGTGCCGCGCTGGTGCGAGTGCTCGTCCTGCTCATCTTCACATTCGCAATCGCAGCAGCACCCCAGCAGGGCCATGAGGGCCTTAGCGTCATCTTTCCTCACCGCGCCACCAGCCTTCCGGTGCTGCTCGTCCGCACGTCCAGCGTGTCGCCCACCTTGGCCGTCACGCCCTTGGGCATGGTGGCGGGCCAATCCTGCCAGATGGGCGTGCCGTCGTCAGTCACGTCGGCCAGCACGCGCACCGTGACCTGCTGCCCGTCCACCTTCACCACGGTGCCGCTCGCCACGTCGTTGTCAGGCGGCCAGGGGGTGGGGGTCACGCCGGGCGCAGTCAGGCTCAGGGTCGTCATGGTCATGGTGTGCTTCCCCCCGTCAATCTCCAGGCTCACGCCTTCCACCGCGCCGTCCCCAGGTAGGGCCATGCGCGGGCGTTGCAGCGTGATCTCCTGCCTGAGGCGTGGGCCGTTGGCGTGGGCGATCAGGGCCGCCAGCATGGGCAATTTCAGGCGGTTTCGCAGCATCGGGAAGGACTGCTGCACCGTTCCGAAACCACCGCCGGACACGCTGAACTGCTGACGCTGCGGGAAAGTCAATTCCGGGACGGCTTGATCTTCCTGCTCCTCGTCCGCGTCCGGGTCGCCTGGCTTTTCGGGCCACGTTACCTTCGGCGGTTCGTTCTCCATGAGTTCACTGCCGCTTTGCATGGTGCCGGTTCGCAGTGACAGGCGCACCGCCTCACCGGATTCCGTGTCGAACAGCGGGGTGTTCACGCCGCCAGTGGTGCTGTAGGCCCGCTCCCAGAGCTTGCCGATCTTCTCGTACCTTTCCGTTTCGATCTTCACGGTGTACTCGCGTGCCGCGACTGGGCCACGCTCTTTCGGGCTTGCCTCGGCTTTCTCCTGCTGGACGGCCAGCAAGCGCGAACTCTCGGCGCGGCGTGACTTCTGGAACCCGGCCAGGGGGGGCTTGTCATACCACTCCTGCGTCACGGTTTCCAGTTCATTACCCACCAGGTCACCCCCAGTCAGGCTGCCGCTGAACATGGTGCCGACAACCGTGCGTGGCCCCACCTCCGTTCCGAGTTGGTAGCCGTAGCTTTTCTTTGTTACCTCCTGCCGGATCAGGGCTTCTTTGCAGTCCGGGTGGTACTGGAAGGTGGTGCGCTGGTCACTGATGAGCACGCGGTTGAACGTGCGCGTCACCGTGTAGTTGCTGAGGATCAGCGTCCCGTCCTTCTTCTTGGTGTAATTCGGAGTGATCTGGTAAATACTCCAGTTGCTGATGAACCCTCCGCTGTCGTAAGTGACGGGGTACTTTTTTATGTCGTCCACTTCAACGGTTTCCGTGGCGGTCACCCGCCCGATCTCAATTTCCTGCGTTTGCCGGATCAGTCCCCCGAACACGTACCGCGTGCTGATGGTTTCCCCCGTCTCGGTGGGCGTGTGCCGGATGTACGAGAGCGCCGCGTCCTGTTCCTCCTGTTCCTCTGGCGTCTCGGGTTCAGGTTCGGTCACGTCGGGTTTCGGAATGTGCGCGTCTCCTGCCGTGAGGCGAATCCGGCCCGGCACGTGGCCGCGTTCGCTGCGGCGCATGACAGTCTGCAACTCGCACCGCGTGAACGTCGGCTCCTGCATGGTCACACCCTGCATCGGTGGCGTGCCGCACAGCACGTTGCCGCGCACCAGCAGGCGGTAGCCCGCCGCGCCGTAAGTCTCCCCGAACACGTCAGCGAACGTGCGCCCGCCCGTGCTGGTTTCCCGTTTCGTTTCCAGCCAGGTTTCCCCCGCGAAAATGTCCCCCCCCAGCAGGGCGAACGAGACTCCCGCCGCCGAGGCGGCCTGTTTTACCAGGTCGCTCACGTCCAGGGTGCGCAGGGGTGGCCCGTTCTTGTCGTCACCGTACACGATGCGCGGCTGCTTGACCCACGGCACCAGTTCGGGCAGTGGCTTCGTGTTCGCCAGGTAGGCCGCCTCGTTGTACAACCGGATGGTCGTGGTTTTCACGCCCTTCTCGGTTTTTTCCTCCCATTGACGCTCATCCACCTTCAAGTTCGTGGTGAACGGCAGTTGCCCCGCCAGGGAGGCGGTGAGGGTCAGGTTGCCCGGCACGCGGTCACGCGGCACCCTCAGCGTGATGGTGGCGCTCTCGTCCTCGCCGGTGTGCTCGTAACTGGCCTTCAATGCCTTGCCGAGGGCGCAGGACACCTCCAGTTGCACGGGCTTACCGCCGATCACGGGTGAGACGGGCATCCCCGCCAGTGGCGACCCGGCGGGTACGCCCAGGGCGCGGCTCGTGAACTGCCCAGTGCGCCACGCCGTGCCTCCCCGCCCTACGCTCACGAACTCCCCCGTCACCCAGCCGGTACGCCCCTGAGCGTAGGTGCGGAACGATCCCGTCTGCCAGGTGCGTTCCGCCCGCGCCGTGCTCACGAACTCCCCGGCGTGCCAGCCCCCCGGCGCGTCCGCCCTGAACAGCAGGATCATCGGCATGAGTTACTGCGCTCCCCAGCGAATACGGCAACTGTCCAGGCCGGTAAACGCTGCCCCTGCCGCGCCGCTCCACGCGAGACTCAGGCCCAGCGTGCCGCCGGGAGGCAGACCACCAGCGGGCAATCCGCCCCCGGCAGTCAGCAGCGCGGAATTTTCCGGCACCTGCCCCTCTGCCACGCCCTGCACGTCAGGCACGGTCACGCCGTTCACCGTCACGGTGCAAGTCAGAGGATAGGCCGGGTCGTTCTCCACCCACAAGCGCAAAGCGGTAATGAGTTCATCGCCCGTGTTCTTCAGCAGGCCAAGCTGAGTCGAAAGTGCGCCGTCAAGCACGACCCCGGCCATGCTGGGCAGCGGGCCGGAGTCATCAACGGTACGAAAAGCAAGGGTGATCATGGCGTGCCTCCGATGACGAGCAGTTCGAGGTCGAGGGTGTAAAATTCCGCGCCTCGGGCGTGATGTTTGTAGGCCCAGCGCGGCGGGGCGTGAACCACGGCATTCACCCAGGCCCTGAGGGCGTGCCGATCAGAAAAATTTTCGATGACTGTGCATGCGTCTCCTACCCGCAGTTTGGTCAGCGGGCGAATCAGGCTGAACTCCGCGCCGTTTTCCAGCCTCAGTCGGATCAGCACCCCCGCAGGGCGGGCAGGCGTGCCGGTTTCGGTGTCGATCTGCACGGATTGCGTACCGTCCGGTTTGGTGGTCGTGGTGGTCGTGGTGACGGTGCCGTCCGGGTTCACGACTTTGACGGTGCGGGTGGTGGTGACCTGCCCGCCCACGGTGGTGGTCGTGGTGGTTTCGGTGTCCTCCTCGGGCGGGCAGTCGTCGTTTCCAGTGCTGCTTCCAGTGCCGGGTTCAATGCTGATCCCCGTGCGCTCCTGGGCGGCCCGCACTTCCTCGGCGGGCACGTCTTCCAGGGTCACGCCGCCCCGCACAGGCAAGCGCGACCCCAGGTCGACGCCCGCCACGATGCAGACCAGCGGAAACAGGACGGCGGGGTCAGGCTGGACGGGGGTTATTTGCACGGGTTGACCTCCCAGGCTTTCTTCTGTCGCGCTTCGCTCACGAAATCCTGAAAGGCCTCGCGGGCGGCACGCTTGATGTCGGGCGCGCGGTCAGAAGCGGCGTTGATAGTGGCGTAGAAGTTGTTGTGCACCGTCAGTTGCGGCGCGGGTTGAGTGGTGGGCGTGATGCCTGGCAGCGTCACCAGCCCCGGCTTCAGATTCTCCAGCGCGCTCTGGGTGCCCGCCTGCACGGCGCCCTCGATCTTGCCCAGAGTGGGCAGCTTCCCAGCAAACTGCTGCGCGAGTTGGTTGATGTTCGCGGGGTCGAAGCGCATAGCCTGGGGGGCGGTGCCTGTGCTTCCGCCGCCGCCCCCGGTCAGCCGGGACGCCAGTGCCTCGCGGTCGGCATCCAGCTTTGCCTGCTTCAGTGCGGCCGTAAGTTCGGTCGCTATCCCCTCCACCTGCTTGGCCAGGTCGAGGCGTTTCAGGCTTTCGGTGGCGTCCGCAAAGCTGGTCGCGGCCGCGCTGAGGGTCATGGCGTTCTGGGATTCCTGATCCACGATCTGCGCCCGCTCAGCCAGGTTCACGGCCTCACGGTCGTAACTGATGCCCAGCAGATCCACCTGATCAGACAGCACCTGAGTGCGGCGCTGCCCGGCGTCGGTGACCTTCTGGCCATTCTTGTTCAGGTATTCGATTTGCTTGTTGACGCGCTCCTGCTGCCGCGCGAGTTCCTCGGTGGCCTTCTGGATAAGGCCGGTGTCGCCGCCTTTGAGCGCCTCGGCCAGCGCGATCTGCGCGGCGTTGCGGCGCTGGCTGATGGCGTCCAGGCGTTGACGTTCCCGGCCCGCATTGAACACCGGGCCTTCTTCCCCGTAAGCGGCCTGCTTCAGGCGCTCTGAGGCTTCACGCACGCTGTCCATCCCGGCAATCTGCTGGCGGTACACGTCGGCCAACCCCGCCACGGCGCTGCGCTGGGCCTGGATGGCCGATGTGAGCTTCTCGGTGGCGTCCTTGATCTTGCCGGGGTCGCCTTCACTCCGGGCACGGGCATAGGCTTCCTCGGCCCTGGTGAGTGCCTGACGGGCCTGCGCGAGTCGCCGGGTGGCTTCCACTTCGGCGGCCAGTTGCCCGCCCGCCAGGGCCGCCGTGAGGGCCGATTCGGCCTGCACCAGTTCGTCGGCCAGGTCGGCGGCGGCCCGCCTCGCCTCGGTCACGCGGCGTTCCTGCTCCACCTCCTGTTGCAGCAGGGTCAGTCGCTCGCGCAGCAGGGGGACGCGGTTGGCGGCGTCCGTGCCGTCCTCGTCCAGCTGTCGGGTCACCAGGGCCAGGCGCTCGCGGGTGAACTGGAGTTCCAGCTCGGCATTCTGAACGGCGTTCTCCCCCTCGCCACGGATGACTTGCAAGGCCCTGGCGCGGGCCTCGGCCACGTCCAGCAGTTCGCTTTCCAGATCGCGCTGACGCTTCAGGCTTTCCTGTCGCTCGCGGTTGCGCTCCGCTTCGCTCCTGGCCTGCGCCACGGTGCCGCCGCCCGGCATGGGCATCTCCTGACCCAGCAGGGCGGCATACGCCTGGGCGAACGCCAGCCGGGCCTGTGCCTGCTCGCTCAGGGCCGCCTCCATCGCCAGCTGCCCCTGGGCCGTGGCGACCCGCTGATTGGCGATCAGGAGTTCCTGCGCGGCAATTTGCAGGGTTAACCGGGCCTTTTCGACCTCATTGTTCTGCAGGCCGCTGGCGATCAACTGGGTTTCTGCCTGGGCCTTGTACAGGTCGAGTTTGCGTTTTTCATTGTCCAGCGGGGCGTCATTGATTTTGGAGGTCAGATCCAGAATCTGGCCCAGCAGCCCGTACCGCTGGCCGATCAGGGCATTGCGTTCCTGTTCTCGCCCCTCCCCGGCAATCTGGCCGTCCAGTTCGCGCACGCGCGCCTGCATGACCGCCAGTTGACTCCGGCGGGCCGCTTCAAGTTCCGCACTGGTTCGTGCCACCTTCTCCGCGTACTGCGCCTCGGCATCCAGGCGATCCAGGGCACTCTGCCGCAGGGCGCGCTGCGTCCCCTCCTGTTCTTTCAGCGTGACCGCCTGGTCGTGTTGGAGTTGTTTGATCTGCCCCTCGACCTGACGGCGTTCCTCGACCGTAAGTTTCACGCCGTTCACACCGTCAAGCTGACCTTGCAGGGCCTGGATCTGCTTAGCCCTCTCGGCGCTGATCTCCTGATTGATGCGCAGGATTTCGGCATCCGAGACGCTGAGGTCTCTCGCCCACTGGAGTTCCTGCTGGCGGTTTTCGCTCTGCTGAACGGGCTTGTTCGCCTCGGCAATGCGGGCCAGGCGCATGGCTTCGGCGGCCTGCCGGGCAGCCTCCTCGCTGTCTTTCAGGCGGCTGCGGTTCCCGGCCTGGTAGTCGCTGTCCAGTTTGCTGAGGTCGGCGTAATACTTCGCCCAGATGGTGCGTTTCTCACCCTCGGTCACCTTGTCACCCTGCACGGCCAGCGTGGCGGTTTCCAGCAGGCGGCGTTTCTCCTCGGCGAACTGGGCGTCGGCGTTCGCCTGGGCGCGGCGGGCGCGTTCCTGCTGGCCCTCCTGCTCGATGCGGGCCAGCTCCACCGCGTTACCACGGGCAGCGGCCAGACGGCGGGAGAGCAAGAGTTCGAACTCTGCGTCTCCTGCGCCCCGCCCCGCCTGGGCTGCGCTGAACTGGGCCTCACGCACGCCGGCCCAGGCCTGCGCCATCTTCAGCGCGTGCTCGCGGGCCTTCTGCTCATCCTCCTGGCGATAGCGCGCCTCCATTGCGCTGATCTGGCGTTGCCCCTCGGCGATCACCTGGGCCTGAAGTTTGGGGTAGTCGCGCAGGGCTTCCACGCGCTTTTTCACGCTGTCGCGCACGTCCTGCACTTCGCGCTCGCGCTGGGCGCGGGTGCGCTGGGTTTCGTCCTGGATAGCGCTGATCTCGGCGTCACGGGCGGCGCGGCTAGCCTCGGAAACGAGTTTGCCCGCTTCCTGCGCGGCCTTGATTCGAGCGGCCTGCTGCTGGGTTTCCAGGGCCTGGAGCTGGCGGTTACCCTCGGCCTGTACCCTGGCCTGCTGAGCGGGGTAATCCTTGAGCGCTTCGACCCGCTTCTGGACGTCGGCGCGCAGGTCGGCCAGGGCGGCGGCCCGGATGGCCTCTTCCTTCGCCGCGCCCTCGGTCATGCCGGCGATCACGGCGTCGCGGGTGGTTTTCTCGCTGTCCAGCACCTGCTGGTTGGCCGATTTGACCGCCTCTTCGCGCTGGCGGGCCTGCTGTGCCAGGAGGGCCGACACCTGAGCATTCCCGGCCCCCTGCGCACGGGCCTGGGCGCGCGGGTCGCCTTCCAGGGCCGCCACCTGCTCGCGGATGCTTGCTTTCAGGTCGGCGACCGCCGCGGCGCGCAGGGCCTCTTCCTTGCGCAGACCCTCGGCCATCGCACCGATACGGGCATCACGCGCCGATTTCTCAGCGTCCGTCACGCGCTTGGCGTTTTCGCGGGCCAGTTGCACGTCTTCCGCGGCCCAGGCGCGGCGCTTGGCGGCGATGTTTTTGCGGGCCGCTTCCTCCACGGCTTTGGCCTGGGTCGGGAAATCGGCCAGGGCCTTGACCTTCTCGGCGGTGCTGGTGCGGATTTCTTCGACCTCGGCCTGGCGCTGGGCTGCCCGCTTGGCCGCCCCCTCTTTCATGCTCTCGATCTCGGCGGCCTGCGCCCCTAGCGCGGCCTCGCGGGCGGTTTTGACCGCCTGGTCGGCATAGCGCTTGCGGGTGGCCTGCTGCTCAGCCAGCAGCTGGGCATCAAGCTGCGAAAGGCCGTCGCGCAGGGCCGGGGTCTGCGCCGGGTCGAGCAGTTTGCCATTCACCACGAACGGCTTCTTAAAGTCCTGGCGGATCTTCTCGAAGTCGCGACCCAGGGTGGCCAGGTCGCGCTGCATGTCGGTCAGGCCGGTCACCTTCAGGTCGAACTGGCGGCCCTCCAACACCTTGTTCAGCTCTTTGACGGCCTTGGTCTGATCCTCGGTCAGCTTCAGGTTCAGGACGCCGCGCCGCTGAGCCTCGGTGTAAAGCAGCGTGATGTTCTGGCGGGTGGTGGCCAGATCAGCCTGCAATTTCTTGATGCGGGCTTCGTCGGGCGGGCCGTAGATGCGCTCGCCGGTCAGCCAATTCACGCCCTTCAGTTCACCTTGCTGGGCGTCCTGCAACTGCTGGTTCAGCAGCAGGTAGCGGGCCTGCGCCCGTCCCAGTTCAGTGCCGCTACGGCGCAGTTCCTGCACGCGGGCCATGGTGCGTTCGAACGACGCCTGGTTGGCCGCGTCCATCTGCTCATAAATGCCGGTGGTCTTCTTGACCGAATCCGCCCAGTACAGACCCAGCGCCAGGGCAGCCGTGGCTGCCACGGTGTAGATGCTGATGGCCCCGGCCACGCCAGCGATTGCCCCTTTCAGGGTGACGAGGCTGGCAGACACGCTGTTGTTCACGGCCACGGACGCGGCCATGCTCCCGTTGTGCCGCATGGCCCAGGTGTTCGCAATGGCGTACGCTTTCGCGGTGTCCATCAGCAGCACGTTCTTGATCGTGGTCACGACGTTCAGGCGCGTGGTGGCGGCAGTTTCCACGGTGGTCATGGCGACGTTCGCCGCTTTGGCCGTGGTCAGGGCGGTGTAGGCGCTGGCGAGGCCACCCACGGGGATAGCGAGAACGCCCACCGCCACGGCAGCCACGCCCAGCACGGTAATGGTGTTGCGAACCGGCGCGGGTAAAGCGTTGAAGGCATCCAGCAGGCCCACCAGGGCGCGGGTGCCGTTGGTCAGGAGCGGCATGATGTTCTGCCCCAGCTCCTGACCGGAGCGTTGCAGTTCCAGGTTCATCTGCCCGTAGCTGCCCGCGTACCCCTTCAGGATGGTGTCGGCGTCTTCCAGCTCCTGGGTGGATTCGCGGCGCAGTTGCACCAGGAACCCTTCGGCCTTCTGCGCCGCGGTGAGCTTGTCGGTGGTGGTGCCGATGCTCTGGGCGTACTGGTTCCAGGCGGTGGCCTGGTTTGCCGTGATGCCGTAGGAGTTCGACATGATGGTCGTGCCGCGCTGCACGTCGTCGGCCAGAGCGTTGTACGCCCCGCCCACGTCCTGGTTTGCCGCCAAGGCGGAGGCCGCGTAGAGCTTCATGGTCTCGGACGCTTGTTGAAGCGTGTAGCCGTTGCGCAGCAGCACCTTGAAGGTGTTCTCCACCACGTTGGGCATGACGTTGAACGCGCCGGCCAGCATGTCCACTTCCTGCCGGGCCTGGCTGACCTGGATGTTCTGCTTCTGAATCTGCTTCTCGAAGAAACCGCTGCTCAGGCGGGCCTGCTCACTGGAGCGGGCCAGTTGAATCAGGCCATTGGCCGCACCGCCCGCCATTGGCCCGAATTCCGCCAGTGCGGCGCTCGCGCCCAGTTTGACCTGCGAGGCCAGGCCCAGGCGACTGATGCGCCCGTTGGCCGCCTCCACGGTCTGCACGGCGGTGCGGGTCGCCATGCTGGCCTTCAGAGCCTCGTTCGACCATTCCCCGAAGGTCTCTTTGGCCTCCTGGCCTACCGCGTCCAGTTGCGTGCGCAGTGTGCCCATGCGGGCGCTGAGTTCCGCGATTTCCTGCGGGCTGGCTTCTCCCAGGCCACTCTGAAACTCGGCGCGGGTCAGGCGCACGGCGTTGCTGAGTTCGTTGATCCTGGCCCGCAGCAGGGCGACTCGCGACCCCTGTTCCTCGAAAACTGAGGCAGAACGGGCCGCATTGGTGTTGATGCTCCCGAACATGCCGTCGATGCGGCGCTGCATGTCGCTGGGCACCATGTTGTCGAGGGCAGCACGCACGGCCGCCGTGGCCCGCTGAGCGTCACGCCCGGCGGACAGGTCAGCGGTGATCTTGACCGTCCCCAGCTTCTTGGCGAGATCCTGCACGCTTCGCAGGTCTTTCAGGATGGTGTCAACGCCCTTCGACCAGGGCGCAGTGTCCAGTTGTGCGGTGGATTTCAGGTCGGGAAGGGTCATGGGGTCTCCAGAAAAAAGCCCGACGTTTTTGCGTCGGGTAAGGGTTTTGTGACAGTGGAAAGGTACGGTCAAAGAATGAAGAAAATTCTCGTTTTGGCTAGCCTTCTGGCCTGCTCGTCGGCTCTAGCGCAAAAACCATTCAGGATTAAGACAGCCACGGTCATGGACAACCGTATCCGTCTTTACAACGATGCAAGTTTTGCTAAATCTTTCAACGTGCAGGAAATCGAAAAAGCCTACCCTTACATTGAATTAAAACCCGTTCGCAGTGTTCCGACAAATGAGATTCTGAAATCTACATGCAAAGAGGCTGTTCTAAAAATCCTGAAGGCACCTGCTTCCGCCAAATTCCCTAAATTCAGTGATGCATCTTATTCCGTCCCTGGGGGTATTTACTTTCTTCAGGGGGATGTAGATTCACAGAACAGCTACGGTGCCCTGCTCAGAAGCCCCTTTTCCTGCTCTATCGCCTTTGAAGGAAATAATAAAGGCGGCATGCTGTACACCTTGGCTGATCTTTACGAGAAATAATCACTTCAACGCGGCCTGCACAGCTTTCCCGAACAGTTCCCCCATCCTGTAACCGGCGTACACGCTGGCCGGAATGACCACCGGGCCAGGCAGGGTGTAGTTCCGACCGCTGCGGCCCAGGTACACGGGGGCGGCAGGGTGGGCGGTGGCCTGCGCGATGATCTGCGCGTCACTCATTTCGTGCGGCCCTTCCCCGCGCTCCAGGCGCTCGGCGTACTCGACCGTGTTCCAGACGCTCACGCTGGCCTTGAAGCGCGAGGCCCGACCGCTCGCCTGGAAGCCCCGCAGGTAATCCATGGTGCGCTGGTACGCCCCAGGGGCCGTGTCGTACACGTTTCTTCGCGCACCGATGATGGCGTGTCCCAGTGCCTCAGCCTGCGCCTGCTGCGCAATCTGCGGCAGTTGAGTGGTGGCCGCCTGGAGCTTCACCAGCTTGTCGGTCAGTTTTCGCAGGTCGAAGTTGATCATGCCTGAAATCCCCTTCCCAGCAGGCCGTCCAGCGCGGCCCACCTGGCCTCGTTCTCCAGCACCGCCCGCTCACGCAGTGCCTCGTCCGTGAACTGATCCGGGAACGCGGCCTGCATGAGGTTGTCACGGTGCTCATTCAGGCGGGTCAGGTCGTAGTGCGCGTCCCCTGGTTTTGGTGGCGGGTCGTTCTGACCACGCTTGTACTCGCGTCCCTGGTCGGCATGGTCGGCAATGGTCAGATCCTGGAACAGGTGCCAGCGTTCACGGGCGCGGCGCTGGCGTTCCAGTTCCACCGCGCGGGGCAGGAAGGCAGGCGGGAGTCGCCGGGCCTGTTCGTACCCTTCCAGGCCAAATTCGAGGATCAGGAGTTCATCGTCACTGAGCTTGGGGCCTGACGGCGGCGGAGTGCCTGGTGCGCCCGCGCTGTCAGGCCCGCCAGTCGTTTTTCACTGGCCTCCACGTCGTTCAGCTCCCACATGGCCTCCAGCAGCAGCAGGCGGTCATTCCAGTTGATCTCAGCGGGTAACTCGCTCCCGTCCAGGCTGGCCTGCACCAACCGCCAGAACGCCGTCCAGATGGTGCGCTGCACGTCCACCCGCTGGAACTCGGCCCAGTTGTCGCGCATGGCCCCCAGGGTGCCGGTGATCATGAACAGGTCGGTGAGCAGTCCATCTGCGACGTGCGCCCCCCATGCCCGGAGGGTGACGGTGCCGCCGCTCAGGGTGACGTGCCGTGAAAGTGAAATCATGCTGCCTCCAGGGGAAAAGAAAATCTCGTGTTATTGAAAGAAAAACCCGCTCCCAATCGAGAGCGGGCCAGTGGGGGCCGGGGTTCAGGCGGCGGGCGCTTCGGCCATCAGCTTGGTCAGGAAGGCGTCCAGTTCATCGTTTGGCACGTTGAACACCTGTCCCATGAAGGGGCCGTCAGGAATGGCCGCGTCGATCTCGGCGTCCGTGATGTCGCCGTCCCAGGTGAGGACGCTGCCGCGGAACTGCGGGGCTTTGCGGTTCTGCTTGTCGACCGTGCCGTTGCTGGCCAGGCCCACGTTCGGGAACCAGTAGACCTTCTGAATGCGCTTGGGGTCGGTCGTCAGGCGGCGCTTGACCACGATCATGCGGGTGCCGATGCTGGCCCCGATGGTGAAGGGGCTGACCGTGATGCCACCCGCGCCCACGGGCACCGCAGGGGCACCGGCATGCAATTCCAGAATCTCGTTGCTGGGCGTCAGGGGAGCAATGCTCTCGAAGACAGCCGTGGCCTCGGTGGTTTCCCGGAGCAGCAGGATGTCCGGGCCGCCCGTGGGGTTCTGCGCCTTGATGTCGCTGGTGTTCGTGTTGGGGGTAGGCACGATGTCGTCAGCGGGGTCGAAGTAGCCGACGCGCACCCACTCGTTTTTATCAATGCTCCCGAACGCCGTGCGGGGGCTGAGCAGCACCTCGTTCCCGGTGCGGCTGAGGTTGTCGGCGTCGTAGGATTCCGCCGCGTTGATGACCAGATCGGTGTAAGCCATGGTGGTTCTCCTTTATCCGGCGGTGTCGCCGTCAATGGTGAGGATTTCGTAGGTGGCGCGTACCAGCCACGCGCCGGGGGCGAGAGTTTCAGGTTGACCGGGCGCGACCTCTCGGAACGCGCCGGGTTCGTAGGGGGTGCCGTTCAGGGCGCGGCGTACCGCCCTGGCCAGCAGGGCCGCGCTGCCTTTATCCGCGTGAATGGCGGCCACTGCACACCAGTACGTGGCCGTGGTGCCATCGCTGGTGATCGGCATGGGTTGTTCAATCTGCACGTACCCGGCTGGCGCTCGCTGGCGCAGGTACACGTGCAGGCCGCGCTCCCCGCCTGCCTTGATGTCCCCGTCCGGGG
>ERZ501016.336-NODE-336-length-14708-cov-4.584112_pt1 | contig 14708 bp, 13 predicted proteins | sample MGYA00248889_ERZ501016 | MGnify/ENA primary metagenome ERZ501016 (study PRJEB25958, sample SAMN03398594) | human skin metagenome | study: EMG produced TPA metagenomics assembly of the Human Skin Microbiome Metagenome (human skin metagenome) data set. | reverse complement strand
GTGGCAGACGCTCTTCTACAACGAGCGCTACTCCAACACCGACCTGCACACCTCCGTCGGTATGCGCGTGCCCGACTTCGTCAAGCTTGCCGAGGCCTATGGCTGCGTCGGCTTGCGCTGCGAACGGCCCGAGGATGTGGACGAGACGATCCGGCAGGCGATGGCCATCACCGACCGGCCGGTGGTCGTCGATTTCGTGGTCGAACGCGATGCCATGGTGTGGCCGATGGTGGCCGCCGGGGTGTCCAACGACCTGATCCAGATCGCCCGGGACACCGCGCCCCAGTGGGACGCGGAGGAGTCCGAGGCGATCGAGCAGGACCTGGACGCCGACCACGACGGCATTTCCACCGGTAGCCACTAGTAGCGCGACGAAAGGTAGCAGCGATGTCCAAGCACACCCTGTCGGTGCTCGTGGAGAACAAGCCCGGTGTCCTGGCCCGGATCTCGGCGCTCTTTTCCCGGCGCGGCTTCAATATCGACTCCCTGGCGGTGGGACCCACCGAGCATCCGGATGTCTCCCGGATCACCGTGGTCGTCGATGTCGAAGCGCTCCCCTTGGAGCAGGTCACCAAACAGCTCAACAAGCTCATCGAGGTGATCAAGGTCGTGGAGCTGGATCGGGAGACCTCCGTGCAGCGCCAGATCGTGCTGGCCAAGGTCCGCTGCGATGCGAGCACCCGCAGCCAGGTCACCGAGATCGTGCAGCTCTTCGGTGGGCGGGTCGTCGATGTGACCCCGGAGGCGTTGTCGGTGGAGATAACCGGCAACACCCACAAGATCCACGATTTCCTCCAGCTCCTGACGCCCTATGGCGTGCGTGAGCTGGTCCAGTCCGGCGTGGTGGCCATGAGCCGCGGCTCGCGCTCGATCACCGACCGGGCGCTCCGCTCGGCCTGAGTGGCCGCGCGCGAGGCGGCATACCGTTCCATTCGCACAGTTCCATTCGCACGGTTCCATTCACAACAGCGCACACTGCATATCGCTAAGGAGAAGGCCACGATGGCCCAGATGTTTTATGACGACGACGCCGACCTGTCGGTGGTCCAGGGCCGCAAGGTCGCGGTCATCGGCTACGGGAGCCAGGGGCATGCGCACGCGCTGAACCTGCGCGACTCCGGCGTCGACGTGCGCGTGGGCCTGGCCGAAGGCAGCAAGTCGCGCGCGAAGGCCGAGGATGAGGGCCTGCGCGTGCTCACCGTCGCCGAGGCGGTCAAGGAGGCCGACCTGGTCGTCATCCTCACCCCCGACCAGGTGCAGCGCACCGTCTATGCCGAGCAGATCCAGCCCAACCTGCGCGAGGGTGCGGCGCTGCTCTTCGGGCACGGCTTCAATATCCGTTTCGGCTACATCACGCCGGAGGCCGGCGCCGATGTGCTCATGGTCGCCCCCAAGGGCCCCGGTCACCTGGTGCGCCGCGAGTATGTTGATGGCCGCGGCGTCCCGGTGCTGCTCGCCGTGGAGCAGGATGCCTCCGGGAATGCCTGGGAGCTGGCCAAGTCCTACGCCAAGGCCATCGGTGGCCTGCGTGCTGGCGGCATCGGCACCACCTTCACGGAGGAGTGCGAGACGGACCTGTTTGGCGAGCAGGCGGTGCTCTGCGGGGGTGCCTCGCAGTTGGTGATGTACGGCTTCGAGACCCTGGTGGAGGCCGGCTACCAGCCCGAGGTCGCCTACTTCGAATGCCTGCACGAGCTCAAGCTCATCGTCGACCTGATGATCGAGGGGGGCATCGCCAAGCAGCGCTGGTCGGTTTCCGACACCGCCGAATATGGCGACTACGTCTCCGGCCCGCGGGTCATCGACCCCTCGGTCAAGAAGAACATGCAGGGCGTCCTGGCCGACATCAAGTCCGGCGCCTTCGCCAAGCGGTTCATCGACGACCAGGACGCCGGCGCCCCGGAGTTCAAGGAGTTGCGCGCCAAGGGTGCCGCCCACCCGATCGAGGCCACCGGCCGCGAGCTGCGCAAGTTGATGGCCTGGGTCGACAGCGACCGCGACAGCGACTACGTCGAGGGCTCCGCCGCGCGCTGAGTCCGGGCCGCTGAGTTCGCGCCGGCGTGAGGCTGTTGCCCCATGCGTCACCGGTTTCTCTCCGGCTGCCGAAAGCCCACCCTCGCCCCAGTACGCACCGGGGCGAAGGGTGGGTTTTCGTAATTTGGAGGAAAAGGTGCATCGCTAGGTCATAACGCTCCGGCATGCCTGCATACGTACTCGCCGGCTGGGGGCTAAGGTCGGCCCGCTGCATGCCGACACCGCCCCTGACCAGGCGTTTTCCAAGGAGAACCGTGACCGAAACACCCGTGCGCCGGGGGCCGCTGGCCCTACTCGAACGGCGGCACACCATCGCCCCGGCGGGATACAACCGTTGGCTCATTCCTCCGGCGGCGCTGGCCGTCCACCTGTGCATCGGCCAGGTGTATGCCACCAGCGTCTACAAGACCTCCATGGTCGCCCACTTCGACAGTTCGCTGACCGCAGTGGGGATCATCTTTTCCATCGCCATCGTCATGCTCGGCCTCTCAGCCGCGGTGATGGGCACCTGGGTGGATCGCAATGGCCCGCGTAAGGCCATGTTTGTCTCCGCTTGCTGCTGGGCGCTGGGCTTCCTCGTCGCCGCCATCGGTATCGCCACCAAGCAGCTGTGGCTGGTCTACCTCGGGTATGGCGTGATCGGCGGCATCGGGCTCGGGATCGGCTATATCTCGCCGGTCTCCACCCTGATCAAGTGGTTCCCGGACCGGCCGGGTCTGGCCACCGGGATGGCGATCATGGGCTTCGGTGGTGGCGCCATGCTGGCCTCGCCGATGCAGCGTCAGTAGCGGGACCCAGGGCAGCCCGGTGCGCGTGGTGCTCTCCTGGCCCTGGTGCTCGCGCTGCTCGCGTATGGGGTCTTCCAGACCTTCTCCACGGCGCTGAAGCTCTTCAACTGAGTCGAGCTCTTCAACTGAGTCGAGCTCGTCGACTGAGCTGAGCGGGGTTCCGGCATACGGGCAGGCAGGTCGCCCGGATGCCGGAACCCTGGCGTGCTTAGCTCGCCGGTGGGACGGCGTCCAGGTCGAAATTGGGCAGGTATGCCGCCAGCGCCTCGCGGGTGTCCACCTCGCCGCCGATCTGACAGAGCACGCCGATGCCGCCGAGATAGGTGCGGTGGATGAGCAGATAGTCCGGGGGGAGGTTGAGCTTCATACCGACGGTCCACTCGGGACGGCGTACGTCCTTGATCCGGGCGGTGATGGAGCGCAGCCAGGTGCGGTCGTAGCGGTAGCGCTCATGCGTCAGCGGCTCCATGAACATGAGCAGGTAGTCGAGCAGGTCCGCCGGTTCGACCTCGATGTTGTCTTTGATGAACCCCAACTCGCGCAGGCCGACCACTAGGGCATCGGCGTCGTGAGCCAGCGCCAGTGTCAGCAGGCGGCCAATCTCCGGGGGCATCCCGTTCGGCAGCCGGTTGACCGCGCCGAAGTCCAAGACCCCGAGCCGCCCGTCGGGGGTGATTCGGAAATTGCCTGGGTGCGGGTCGGCATGCAATTGCCCCGCGCGTACCGGCCCGGCGAGCAGGAACTCCAGGAAGAGCTGCGCCGCGGCGCTGCGGGTGTCCTCATCGCCCTCGGCGATGATCCGCGCCAGGGGCACCCCGGGCAACCATTCGGTGACGATCACCTTCCCGGTGGCCATGAGCACCTCGGGAATGGCGAAGTCTGGGTCCCCGGCGAAGGCCGCGGCGAAGGTGCGCTGATGCTCGGCCTCGAGCAGGTAATCCAGTTCTTCGCCCATCCGCGAGCGCAACTCGGCCATCACCGGCTTGATGTCCAGCCCGGGCACCCAACCCGCGGCCACTCGGGCGACCCGGGAAATCTGGTTCAGGTCGCTGAGCAGGGCCTCCCGGGCACCGGGATACTGAATCTTCACCGCCACCGTCCGCCCGTCGTGCCAGGTCGCCTTGTGCACCTGGCCGATCGAGGCCGCCGCGGCCGGTATGTCGTCGAACTCGCGGAAGTGCTCCGTGCGCCACTGCGCACCGAGTTCCTCGGCCAGCACGGCATGCACCCGGCCGGGGGGCAGCGGGGGAGCGGCCTCCTGCAATTTCGTCAGGCTGGCGCGGTAGGGCTCGACCCATTCCTCGGGCAGCGCGGCCTCCATCACCGACATCGCCTGCCCGAACTTCATGGCGCCGCCCTTGAGTTCCCCCAGGACGGCGAACAGTTGCTCGGCGGTCCGCGCTTGCAACTCCGCGGCCACGGCCTCCGCCGGACGACCGGCGACTCGCTTGCCCAGCCCGACCGCGCTGCGGCCGGCCACGCCCAGGGGGAGCGAAGCGAGTTTGGCCGTGCGCCGCGCGGTCCGCCGAGGAACATCATTCACCCCTCCATTGTCGCCGAGTCCGCAGTCGCCGGAAAACACCGAGGACAGAGGGGGTGCGTCGGCCACCGATGCTGACGCAGGGTTGGCCCGGCGGCGGCGACTTCCCAGGCCAGACCGGACGGCCCGCCCGCCCCGTCCAACTGCCCGAGCGCGACATGCGCGGCCAGCCCCGCGGCGATGGCCGCCGCGGGATGGTCGTATGCCGCTTCCGGGGCCCGCCCCGCGGCCCGGGCTTGGGCGGCCAGCACCGACCAGGAGGGATCCCGGTCGGCTCGCAACAGGTCAAGGCAACCCAGGCACGGGCCCGTCGCGCCGCTCGTGACGCCGCTCACCAATGGACCGACGGACGCCCCGGACCGGGTGAGCACCACCGGCAGATGCGCGACACCTGTGCTGTGCCACGGTTCGACCTCGTCTCGGCCGACGACTTCGGTGGTCACCAGGATCACCAGATCCACGACTCGCCGGGGTGGTCGCTCGCCCCGGCCCAGTCGGGCGACTTCCCCGACGTCCGCGTGGCGCAGCAGATCGGCGATCCGGGCACTGGTCAGACCGGCGCCGCTCACCCATACCCGGGCTCGGGTCCGCGCGGCGGGGCTGCCCTGGTCTTGGCGGCATTCGGGGAAAAGTCCCTGCGCCTGCAGTACGCGCAGGACCAGGCCCATCCGGCCCGGAGTCAGACCCCGGGCCCGGCCTGCGGCCATTGGATCCTGCCCGCCATCGCATTCGCGCAGCCAGTCGACCTCGGCTTCGGTGAGCCCGGCGATCCGCACCGCCGCGGCCGGATCGAGACCGAACTGCACGCTCCCGTCCAAGCGGCGCAGGGGCCGCGACCGCGCAGGCCGCAGAGGCCATGACGACATCGAGGCCTCCTCGGGTGCGAACGGCATACCTGCCTGGTGACCTCACTGTCGCAGACCCCGGGGACCACGAAAGGCCCGTCGTCCACAGGGTGTGGACAACGGGCCTTGTCGACGAAGTGCTCAGGCCTTGGCGAGGATCCGGTTCAGGTTGGTCCCGCACTCGGGGCACTTGCCCTTGGCCATGCGACGGCCGTTCTCGGATATGACGACCTTCCCCTCCGCCTCGCGCTTCTCCTTGCACTTGACGCAGTAGAACTCGCCCTTGTAGGTCTCGTCGGCCATTGCGGATTCTCCTTTGTAGGACATGGACTCCTCGGCCTTTCGGCAGCCGCGGAACTCCCCCACCCTAGATCACCGAGCACGCTGCGGACGGTTTGAGAGGTCTGTGTGTACAAGCGCGCCGTACGCTGCCCGGGTGAGCGAGGAGGTCGAGATCCGGCGCAGCTCCCGGCGGCGCCGAACCGTAAGTGCCCGCCGCGAGCAGGGGCGGATCGTGGTGTTGATGCCCGCGGGTCTGAGTCCGGCCCAGGAACAGCGCTTCGTGGACAGCATGGTCGCCAAGATTCAGCGCTCCGAGGCCCGGCGCAATCTGCCGGACGGGGAGAGCGATCTACTGCGGCGCGCGCGGCGCATCTCCACCCGCCATCTGGACGGCCGCGCCCAGCCGCGCGAGGTGCGCTGGGTGTCCAATCAGGAGCGCCGTTGGGGGTCGTGCACCCCGGCCACGGGCACCATTCGGCTCTCCGATCGTCTCGCGTCCATGCCCGCGTATGTCGTGGACTACGTCCTGCTGCACGAGTTGGCGCACCTGCTGGAAGCCAGTCACAACGAACGCTTTTGGGCGCTGGTGGGGCGGGACCCGATGACCGAACGGGCGCGGGGTTTCCTAGAGGGCGTGGCGCATGCGGCGGGTTTGGACATGAGCGCCCCGGATCTGGCCTATAGCGACTAGCCACGAACTCATGCGGTAGCCACGAACTTATGCGATGCAACGCGTGACCTCGTGCGGGACGCGTGAGTCGCGGCCACCGGGGTCAGGAAGTAGGTCCTTGTCGGCGGGCCTCATCAGCCGCCGCCCGCGTCCGCCAGCCCCTGCGTCCGCTGCCGCCTGCGTCAGCGCCGCCCGCGTCAACCGGCTTCGGCAGCCAGTCGCTGGCGGCCCACCGCGATGAGCCGCGACAGGTCGGGGCCGACCTGCGGGGGGAGGGCATCGACCGGGAACCACTGCACGGCCAAGGATTCGGAACTGGCCTGGGCCAGCGCCGCGGCGGGGGCGGTGGCCAGATAGCGGATGTCCAGATGCTCCGCGCAGTCCCCGAACCGCGCCCCCAGCGCGTGCCGATCCAGATCCAGCGGCTTTTCCCGGACATCGAGTGTGCTCAGGCCGGACTCCTCGCGCGCCTCCCGGGCCGCCCCGGCGCTCACCCCGGCATCCTCGGTCTCCAGATGCCCGCCGAACTGCAGCCACATCCGGGCCTTGGCATGCAGGTGCAGCAGCACCGAACCGCCGTCCTCGCTGAGCACCAGGCAGGAGGCGGTCAGATGGCTAGGCGGACCCTGCTTGCTCACCGCCATCGGGTCGGCCGCCAGCGCGTTGAGAAAGCCCCGGCGCAACTGCTCCTGGATGGCGTCGGGCGCGGCATAGGCGAGCAGGACCGCGAGAGCATCGTCATACAGATGCCGCACCGGCGGCGGTGCCAAGCGGTTCATGGCGATTCGCCGTCCAACATCGCGCGCAAGGCGTCGTCCATCTCGTCGGGGCCGGGATTGGCGGTACGCCGCTCGACATAGCCCAGCACGTCGTCGAGGTCGGCCGCAGTGGGTGCGACATCGGGGTGGCCCCAGGCGGAATCGCGCAGTTCGGCGCCGCCGGCGGACTCCAGCGCGGAAAACAGATTCGCGGCATCGCGCAGGCGGCGGGGGCGCAACTCCATACCGACCAGGGCGGCGAAGGCCTTTTCGGCCGGACCGCCGGTGGCGCGCCGGCGGCGCACCGTCTCGGCCAGGGCAGCGGCTTGCGGCAGGTGCGTGGACGCGGCCCGTTCGGCGACCACATCGACCCAGCCCTCCACCAGCGCCAGCCAGGTCTCCAACCGGGCCAGGGCGGCTTGCTGGGCCGGGGTCGGCTTGGGCGCAAAGATCTTGTCCGCCAAGGAACTTTGCAGCGCCTCGGGGTCGGTCGGGTCGATCCCGCCGAGCGCGGCCTCGATGCCCTCGGTGTCGATGGCGATATCGCGGGCATAGTCCTGCACCGCGACGACGATCTGCGGCGCGAGCCAGGGCACCCCGGCAAAAAGCCGCAGGCGGGCCGCCTCCCGCACCGCGAGATAGAGCCATACCTGCTCCAGGTCGATCTCCAGGCCCTCGGCGAAGGTGGCGATATTGGCCGGGATGAGCGCCAGCACGTCCCCGCTAGTCAGCGGCAGGGCCACCTCGGTGCCGGACAGGGTGTCGCCGGCCAATGCGGCCAGGCCCTGGCCCAACTGAGCGGAGAACATCGAGGCGCCGGCGCGCTCGAGCATCGGCCCGATCTGGGCCATCGCCGCGGCGGGGTTGGTGCCTGGCGGCAGCATGGACGACATCGCCTCGAAGCCGCCCTCGGAGAACTGCGCGGCCATCGCTCGGCCCAGGGCCGAGGTGACGCCGGAGGCGACGGGGGAGACGATCTGCTCCCATACGACCATGGTGTCCTCGATCCACTCCGAGCGTGACCAGGCCACCCCCTCGATCCCGGGCGCCTCGAACTCGGTCACCGCACCGAGCCACAGGTCGGCTACGCGGGCCGCCTCCCGGGCCAGCGTGGCCTCCCGCTCGCCCATCGCTGCGTCACCCTGCGCGGCCAACAGCTTGCGGGCCACATCGGTGGTGATGGTGGGCGAGAGCGGGCCTTCGTCGGTGCCATTGAACATCGCCTGGACCTGCGACATCATCCCCTCGAACTGGGCCACGGGCAGGTTGCCCAGACCCATCGCGGAGAAATGCTCGAGCATCTCCGGAGGCAGATCAAGCCCGCCGGTCATCCGGCGCAGCGACTCGAGCATGTCCGGCGGCAGGCCGCCCGCGGACTCGTCGTCGGGGGATGCCTCGCCGGGGGGCAGTTCGTCGGGCACGGCAAGCTCCTTGGGCCGGTTATGAGAATCTGTCACCCAAGACAACCACGTCCGAGGGACAACAGTTCCCGGTGCCACGCAAGGAGGGCCCGTATGCCGTGTCCCACCCCGGACACCGGCCCGCCGGCGGCGGATGCCACCGGCGCGGTGGTGCTCTGCGAGCTGCGCGCCGAGGCGGTGTCCGTGGACGAGGTGCTGGCGGCGGTTGCCGACCCGACGTGCGGGGCGCAGGTGATCTTCATCGGGCGAGTCCGCGATCACGACCACGCCCGGCAGGTGGCCCGGCTCGGCTATTCGGCGCATCCCGAGGCGCGCGAGCGGATGGCCGAAGTCTGCGCGCAGGTCGCCACCGAGCATGACGTGCGCCGGGTTGCCGCGCTACACCGAGTCGGCGATCTGGAGATCGGCGATATCGCCGTCGTCGCGGCGGTGGCCTCCGGACATCGTCAGGAAGCCTTCGCCGCCGGCCGCGATCTCATCGACCGGATCAAGGCGGAGACGCCGATCTGGAAGCACCAGCGCTTCGCCGATGGTGCCGACGAATGGGTCGGGCTGCCCTGAGCACTCCTGCCCTGAGCACTTCCGCCGATGTTTCCGGCGCCGCTGACCCCAGCGGGCTGTCGCCGCGGGTGCGCGCGCTGTTGTGGACAGCCTTCCTCGGGGTCGCCTTGGCGGCGCTCATCGCGCTCATCCCACTGCCATACGCCATCCTGCGTCCTGGCCCGGCGATGAATACCCTCGGCCACGGTCCGGACGACAAACCGCTCGTCGCAGTTAGCGGTGCGCCGGTCTATCCCACCAGTGGGGCGCTGGACTTCACCACGGTCCGGGTCGGCGGCGGGCCGGGGCGGCGGATCAACGCCTGGGATCTGCTCGGCGCCTGGCTCAGCCCCAGCGCGGAGATCTTCCCGCAGGACGAGATCTTCCCCAAGGGCTCGACCAGCGAGCAGATCCAGGAGCAGAACACCGCGGCCATGACCGGCAGCCAGCGCGAGGCCACCGCGGTCGCCCTGCGCAGCCTGGGGAAACCGGTCAAGCAGATCCTCCTCATCGCCTCCGTCGATCCGAAGGTCCCGGCCGCCAAAGTCCTACGCGACGGAGACGTGATCGACACCATCGAGGGCCAAGCGGCCGACTCGCTGAGCGTCATCCAAGACCGGGTGCGACGGCATACGGCGGGGGAGAGCGTCAAAGTGGTGGTCAAGCGCAATGGCACCCGGGTGCCGCTCTCCGTGCCCACCACCTCAATCGACGGGGTGACGGCGCTCGGGGTGCGGCTCGCCTCCGATTACGACTTCCCGTATGAGGTGCGCATTGACGCCGGTGATGTCGGCGGTCCGTCGGCAGGGACGATGTTCGCGCTCGCGATCCGCGATGTGCTCACCCCGGGGGCGATGACCGGCGGCAAGAAGATCGCGGGCACCGGCACCATCGACGACGACGGCACGGTCGGCCCGATCGGCGGTATTCGCCAGAAGGTCGCCGGCGCCAAGGACGCCGGGGCCGCATACTTTCTCGCGCCCGCGGCCAATTGCGCCGACCTGCGCGACCACCAACCGAAGGGTATCCAGGTGGTGCGGGTGGCCACCTATACCGAAGCGGTCAGCGCCGTGGAATCGATCGCCAAGGGCGCCACGGACGCGCTGCCCTCCTGTTCCTAGGCCCATTCAGCGCGGCAGGTCCTCCTGCAAGGTCGCGGCCAGGGCGGCGAGCAATCCGGGGGCCAGATCGGGCCCGGTGGCCACCAGGTCATCGCTGTCGTGGGCGCGCTGGCGCAGCAGGCACAGCCGGCGCCCGTCGCGGTGCCCGGCGGCGAGCAGGCGCACATCCCGCCGGTCCGGGTGGTCCTGCAGCCGCTGCAACGCGGCCGTCGGGTCGTCGGGCAGGTCGCGCTCCGCCGCTGGCGGCACGACCAGGCGTTCCACGGCCAGGGCAACACCGAGCACGGCCTGCGGCCAGGCGATTCGCCCGAGCGCCTGCTGCACATCGCCGCGCTCCTCGAAGCCCTCCTGTTCCACCGCCGACAGATCGTCCGGTCCGGCGGTGCGGAAGGAGAGTCCCGGGGCCGAGCCGGCCAGCTCGCTGGTGGGGACCAGGGCAAAGAGCCGGGCCGACTGGTCCCAGCCGTCCCGGGCGACATAGCGCTCGGTTTCCACGGCGACCTCCCGCAGGCCGTCACGCTCGGATTGGGGGGCGGTCTGCGCCTGATCGCTCATCCGCCCATCGTGCCCGATGGGGCGGTTGTCAGATCCAGTAGGTAGTTTGCCCCCGTGAGCGATTCCGAGTGGACCGTCCCGGACGGACCGGATGAAAGCCCAGGCGGGGCCCATGCGGCCGGCCCCAGCCGCCTGCAGCGACGCCGTCGGGGTCCGCTGCTGCCCACGCTCCTGGTCCTCGCCACCCTCGCGTTGCTGGCCACGGCCGCCTCCGGGGTGTGGACCGACATCCTCTGGTATCGCTCGGTGGGCTTCTCGACCGTCTTCACCACCAGCTTGCTGACCCGCATCGTGCTCGGCGCGGTGGGTTTCCTGCTGGTCGCCGGGCTGGTCGGTGGCGGTCTGGTCTTCGCCTACCGGCAGCGGCCGGTGTATGCCCCCTCCCCGGAGGCCAACGAGAGCCTGGAGCAGTACCGGGTGGCCATCGAGCCGGTGCGCCGGCTCGCCGCTCTGGTCATCCCCCTGATTCTCGGGGTGCTGGGCGCGACGGCAGCCTCCGGGATGTGGCGCACCTATCTCGCCTGGGCCAATCGCACGCCCTTTGGCACCAAGGATCCGCAGTTCGGGCGGGATGTCTCCTTCTTCGTCTTCACCGTGCCGTGGCTGCAGGCGGTAATCAGCTTCCTGACGATGACCCTGGTCATCGCGCTGGCCGCGGCCGCGTTCACGCATTACATCTATGGCGGGCTGCAGTTGCCCGGCCGCGGTCCGACCACGCGCGCCGCGCTGGTGCACGTCTCGGTGCTCGGCGCGCTGCTCGCGCTCACCCGCGCCGCCGCCTACTGGGTAGACCGATACGCCTTGGCGACCAAGGAGTCGCCGTTGATGACCGGCATCCGGTATGCCGATAGCCACGCCGTGCTCCCGGCGAAGCTCATCCTCGCGGTCGCCGCCGTCATCGTCGCCGTGCTTTTCCTCGGCGCGATCCTCACCCGCTCCTGGCGCCTACCGATCATCGGCGTGGCCATGCTGCTCATCACCTCGGTCGTGGTCGGTGGCATTTATCCGGCGGTGATCCAGTCGCTGCGGGTGCGCCCGTCGGAGAAGTCGCTGGAGGCGCCCTTCCTGCAGCGCAATATCACCGCCACGCGGGCGGCATACGGGCTGGACAAGGTCCAGGTCAAGCCATACCGGGTGCGCACGGACGCCGCGCCGGGTCAGTTGCGCGACGATGCGGCGACGATCCCGGGGATTCGGCTCGTGGACCCGATCGTGGTGGCGCCGACCTTCCGGCAGCTTGAGGCGCTGCGCTCTTTCTACACCTTCCCCGACGCCCTGGATGTCGACCGCTACCAGATCGACGGCAAGGAGTCGGATGTCGTTGTCGCGGTGCGCGAGCTCTCGCTGGAGCAGGTGGCCGGCGGGCTGCGCAACTGGCTCAACGACCATACGGTCTACACGCACGGGTTCGGGTTGGTCGCGGCCTATGGCAACAAGCGCGGCAGCGACGGACAGCCGGTCTTCGCGGTGCGCAATATCCCGCCGACCGGGGTGCTCGGCGAGTTCGAGCCCCGGGTCTACTTCGGGGAGCAGTCGCCAGAGTATTCGGTGGTCGGCAGCGCCGCGGGGGCGGCGCCACGCGAGTTCGACTATCCCGACGACGCTTCGCCGCAGGGCCAGAAGAACAACACCTACAGCGGGCGCGGCGGGGTGCCGATCGGCTCGCTGCTGCGCCAGGCCGCGTATGCGGTCAAGTATCGCGAGTTCAACTTCCTGCTCTCCGACGCGGTCGGCAAGGACTCCCGGATCCTCGATCACCGCCGTCCGCTGGAACGGGTGCAGCGGGTGGCTCCGTGGTTGACCCTGGACGGCAATCCATATCCCGCGGTCGTGGACGGGCGGATCCAGTGGATCGTCGATGGGTACACCACTTCGGCGAACTATCCCTACTCCCAGTTGGAGAATCTGGACAGCGCGACCTCGGACTCCACGACCCGGTCGGCGACCAGTGTGTCGGCCATCCGCGCCGGCCAGGTGAACTACATCCGCAACTCGGTCAAGGCCACGGTCGACGCCTTCGACGGCACCGTGCACCTGTATGCCTGGGACGAGAGCGACCCGGTGATGCGGACCTGGGCGAAGGCGTATCCGGGCACCGTCGAGCCGCTGGCGAATATCAGTGGTTCCCTGATGCAGCACCTGCGCTATCCGGAAGACCTGTTCAAGGTCCAGCGCACGATGCTGGCTCGCTATCACGTCACCGAAGCCGCCTCCTTCTATGGCCGGGCGGACTTCTGGCGGGTGCCTCAGGACCCCGCACAGAGCGCGCAGGTCTACCAGCCGCCCTACTACCTGACGCTCGCGGTGCCGGGGCAGGAGCAGCCGACGTTCTCCCTGACCACCACGTTCATGCCGATCGGCGACCGCCAGGTGCTCTCCGGCTTCCTGTCGGTGGAGGCGGATGCCGGGGCGACCACGGGCCGGCGCAGCGAGGGCTATGGCGCGCTACGGCTGCTGGAACTGCCGCGTGACTCCAATGTCAAGGGCCCGGCCCAGGTCCAGAACGACATCCGCAGCTCCAATGACAACTCTCCGGGATTTGCGCTGACGCTGAGCCAGTTCCTCAACAACAACCAGCAGGGGTCCAAGCTGACCTTTGGCAACCTCCTCACGCTGCCGGTCGGCGGGGGACTGCTCTACGTCCAGCCGATCTATGTTTCCGCCCAGTCGGAGTCCTCCTATCCGCTGTCGCGGGTGACCGTGGCTGCCTTCGGCGACAAGCTGGCCTGGTCCGACACCCTCACCGGGGCACTGGATCAGCTCTTCGGCGGCAACTCCGGCGCGGATGCTGGTGACTCCGGTTCCGGGACTTCGACGCCGCCTACCCCCGACGGGCAGGAGCCGGATGCCAAAGCGGCGCTCAACACGGCGCTCGCTGACATGCAAAAGGCCTTTGACGACGGCAAGAAGGCGCTGGCCGATGGCGACTTCACGGCATACGGCCAGGCCCAGGAGCGGCTGCAAGAGGCCCTGGACCGGGCCGTCAAAGCGGCCCCCGAGGGCAGCCTCGACGCCGGGGCCGGCGGGGGAACCGGAGGCTGAGGTGGGCCGGCCGATTTGGTGGGCCGGACTGCGTCACGTATGGTGGAACCACCGACGCGGGGTGGAGCAGTTCGGTAGCTCGCCGGGCTCATAACCCGGAGGTCGCAGGTTCAAATCCTGCCCCCGCTACCACGCGAAGTCAGGCCCGGAATCTCAGGATTCCGGGCCTGATCTGCATTGCGGACCGGTTAGGGCACCCTGTATCTCACCCCAGTGTGACCCACGCCACGGATGGATCGCGCCCCGGTGGGTGTTACATCAAGGGAACCCGGATGACCGACTCGGCGACGACGCCCAGGATCGGCCCGGTGCCCGCCGCCGATTCGGCGTGGCGCATCCAGTCATTGAGGAGCATTGCCCGTATGTCGCTCAGCCCCACCGCCGCCAGTCCCCACCATGTGGTCATCATTGGCTCCGGATTTGGGGGGCTCTTCGCGGCCCGTGCCCTGAAGAAGGCGCCGGTCAAGGTCACCCTGATCGCGGAGACCACCTCCCACCTCTTCCAGCCGCTGCTCTACCAGGTGGCAACCGGGATCCTCTCCGAAGGCGAGATCGCCCCGAGCACCCGCGAACTGCTGGCCCGGCAGAAGAACGCCCGCGTCCTGCTAGGCACGGTCACCGGAATCGACGCCGCGGCGCGCACGGTGACCTCGACGGTGCTGGGCGAGGACAAGGTCACCCCATACGACTCCCTGATCGTGGCGGCTGGTGCCGGGCAGTCCTACTTCGGCAATGACCACTTCGCCGAGCACGCGCCCGGCATGAAAACCATCGATGACGCTCTGGAACTGCGCGGTCGCATCTTCGGCGCCTTCGAACTCGCCGAACTCGCCGAGGACGAGGCCCAGCGTCGGCGACTGTTGACCTTCGCGGTCATCGGTGCCGGGCCCACCGGCGTGGAGATGGCCGGTCAGATCGCCGAGTTGAGCCGGCGCACGCTCAAGGACAACTTCCGCAGTTTCGACCCCGCGGACGCGCGCATCGTCCTCCTCGACGCCGCGCCGGCCGTGCTCGGTAGCTTCGGCGACCGCCTCGGCGGCAAGGCCGCGAAGCGACTGGAGTCGATGGGCGTGGAGATCCGCCTCGGCGCCAAGGTTACCGATGTCGACATG
>ERZ501016.335-NODE-335-length-14744-cov-20.126285_pt1 | contig 14744 bp, 14 predicted proteins | sample MGYA00248889_ERZ501016 | MGnify/ENA primary metagenome ERZ501016 (study PRJEB25958, sample SAMN03398594) | human skin metagenome | study: EMG produced TPA metagenomics assembly of the Human Skin Microbiome Metagenome (human skin metagenome) data set. | reverse complement strand
AGTACAAGCGCGTCCGCTTCAAGGGCATCATCTGCGAGCGCTGCGGCGTCGAGGTCACCCGCGCCAAGGTGCGTCGCGAGCGGATGGGCCACATCGAGCTGGCCGCGCCGGTCACCCACATCTGGTACTTCAAGGGCGTGCCGAGCCGCCTCGGCTACCTGCTGGACCTCGCGCCCAAGGACCTCGAGAAGGTCATCTACTTCGCGGCCTACATGATCACCTCCGTGGACGAGGAGTCGCGGCACCGCGACCTGCCCTCGCTCGAGGCGCAGATCGAGGTCGAGAAGAAGGAGCACGTCAACCGTCGCGACGCCGACGTGGAGGCCCGCGCCAAGAAGCTCGAGACCGACCTCGCGGCCCTGGAGGCCGAGGGGGCCAAGTCCGACGTCAAGCGCAAGCTCAAGGACTCCGCCGAGCGCGAGATGAACGCCATCCGCAAGCGCGCCGACGTGCAGATCGAGCGCCTCGAGCAGGTCTGGGACCGCTTCAAGAACCTCAAGGTCCAGGACCTCGAGGGCGACGAGATGCTGTACCGCGAGATGCGTGACCGCTTCGGTCTCTACTTCGAGGGCGGCATGGGTGCCGCGGCGATCCAGAAGCGTCTCGAGACCTTCGACCTGGACGCCGAGTCCGAGTCGCTGCGCGAGATCATCGCCACCGGCAAGGGTCAGAAGAAGACCCGCGCCCTCAAGCGCCTCAAGGTCGTCACGGCCTTCCAGACGACCAGCAACAGCCCCACGGGCATGGTGCTGGACTGCGTCCCGGTCATCCCGCCGGACCTGCGCCCCATGGTGCAGCTCGACGGTGGCCGATTCGCGACGTCGGACCTCAACGACCTCTACCGTCGCGTGATCAACCGCAACAACCGTCTGAAGCGCCTCCTCGACCTCGGTGCGCCCGAGATCATCGTCAACAACGAGAAGCGCATGCTGCAGGAGGCCGTGGACGCGCTGTTCGACAACGGCCGTCGTGGTCGCCCGGTGACGGGCCCCGGCAACCGTCCGCTGAAGTCGCTGTCCGACATGCTCAAGGGCAAGCAGGGCCGCTTCCGTCAGAACCTCCTCGGCAAGCGCGTCGACTACTCCGGCCGCTCGGTCATCGTCGTGGGCCCGCAGCTCAAGCTGCACCAGTGCGGCCTGCCCAAGCAGATGGCCCTCGAGCTGTTCAAGCCGTTCGTGATGAAGCGTCTGGTCGACCTCGACCACGCGCAGAACATCAAGTCGGCCAAGCGCATGGTCGAGCGCGCCCGCCCGGTCGTGTGGGACGTGCTCGAGGAGGTCATCACCGAGCACCCGGTGCTGCTCAACCGCGCACCGACGCTGCACCGCCTCGGCATCCAGGCCTTCGAGCCGCAGCTCGTCGAGGGCAAGGCCATCCAGCTGCACCCGCTCGTCTGCGGCGCGTTCAACGCCGACTTCGACGGCGACCAGATGGCCGTGCACGTGCCGCTGTCGGCGGAGGCGCAGGCCGAGGCCCGCATCCTCATGCTGTCCTCCAACAACATCCTCAAGCCCGCCGACGGTCGGCCCGTGACCATGCCCACCCAGGACATGATCATCGGGCTGTTCCACCTCACCTCCGAGGTGGCCGACGGCAAGGGCTCCGGTCGTGCCTTCCGCACGGCGGACGAGGCGCGCATGGCCTTCGACGCCGGCGAGATCGAGCTGGGCTCGCCCATCAAGGTCCGTCTGCAGGACACCGTCCCGCCGATGAGGCAGGAGCTGCCGGAGGGCGTGGAGCTCAGCGACGAGGGGCGCGGGGACTTCGTCCTCGACACCACCCTCGGGCGCGCGATCTTCAACCTCACGCTGCCCGTGGACTACCCCTTCGTCAACGAGCCGGTCGACAAGAAGCGTCTGTCCGCGATCGTCAACGACCTTGCGGAGCGCTACCCCAAGGTCCTCGTCGCCAACTCGCTGGACGCGCTCAAGGAGACGGGCTTCCACTGGGCCACGCGGTCGGGCACGACCGTCGCCATCTCCGACGTGGTCACCCCGTCCAACAAGGAGGCGATCCTCGAGGGCTACGAGGCCAAGGCCGCCAAGGTCCAGGTCCAGTTCGAGCGCGGCCTGACGACCGACGACGAGCGACGCCAGGAGCTCATCGAGATCTGGCAGCAGGCGACCAACGAGGTCTCCAAGGAGATGGAGGCCAACTTCCCGCGGGCCAACCCGATCTTCCGCATGGTCAACTCGGGTGCTCGTGGTAACTGGTTCCAGCTGCGTCAGATCGCCGGCATGCGCGGCCTCATGGCCAACCCCAAGGGCGAGATCATCCCGCGGCCGATCAAGTCGAACTTCCGCGAGGGTCTGTCCGTGCTGGAGTTCTTCATCTCCACCCACGGTGCCCGCAAGGGTCTGGCCGACACCGCCCTGCGGACCGCCGACTCGGGCTACCTGACCCGTCGCCTCGTCGACGTGTCCCAGGACGTCATCATCCGTGAGGACGACTGCGGCACCGACCGTGGCCTGATGATGCCCATCGCCGTCCGCGGCGCCGACGGGTCGCTGCGCGAGCACGAGGACGTCGAGTCCAGCGTGTACGCCCGCACCCTGGCCGAGGACGTCGTCCACGAGGGCGAGACCCTGGCCGAGGCCGGCATCGACCTCGGTGACGTGGTCATCGACGCGCTCGTCGCCGCTGGGATGGAGGAGGTCCGGGTCCGCTCGGTCCTGACCTGCGAGTCCCGCGTGGGCACCTGCGCCAAGTGCTACGGCCGCTCGCTGGCCACCGGCAAGCTCGTCGACATCGGCGAGGCCGTCGGCATCATCGCCGCCCAGTCGATCGGTGAGCCCGGCACGCAGCTGACGATGCGTACCTTCCACACCGGTGGTGTGGCCGGTGACGACATCACCCAGGGTCTGCCCCGTGTGGTCGAGCTCTTCGAGGCTCGCACGCCGCGCGGTGTCGCCCCGATCGCCGAGGCCACCGGCCGCGTGCAGATCGAGGACACCGACAAGGCCCGCCGCGTGGTGCTGGTGCCGGACGACGGCACCGACGAGCACGCCTACCCGGTCAGCAAGCGCTCGCGCCTGCTCGTCGGCGACGGTGACCACGTGGCCGTCGGCACCCAGCTCGTCCAGGGTGCGATCGACCCCAAGCAGGTGCTGCGCATCCTGGGTCCCCGCGCCGTGCAGATGCACCTCGTGGACCAGGTCCAGGCGGTCTACCGCCAGCAGGGTGTGTCGATCCACGACAAGCACATCGAGGTCATCGTGCGGCAGATGCTGCGTCGCGTGACGATCATCGAGGCCGGCGACGCCGACCTGCTCCCGGGCGAGCTCGCCGAGCGTGGCCGCTTCGAGTCCGAGAACCGCCGGGTCGTGTCCGAGGGCGGCAAGCCTGCCTCCGGTCGCCCGGAGCTCATGGGCATCACCAAGGCCTCGCTGGCGACGGAGTCCTGGCTCTCGGCGGCGTCCTTCCAGGAGACGACGCGGGTCCTCACCGAGGCCGCGATGCACGCCAAGAGCGACCCGCTGCTGGGCCTCAAGGAGAATGTCATCCTCGGCAAGCTCATCCCGGCCGGGACGGGTCTGCCGCGGTACCGCAACGTCAGGGTCAACCCCACCGAGGAGGCCAAGGCGGCGATGTACTCCATGCCGGGTTACGACCAGTTCGACTACACGGCCTTCGGCCCGGGGTCGGGCGAGGCCATCCGTCTCGACGACATCACGCTGGGCTTCGACGCCCACTGATCGTCGCAGGCCTCACGGCGCGGGCCGGTTCCCTCCCGGGAGCCGGCCCGCGCCGTGGTGTACCCCCGTCACCTGAGGCCCCCGCGAGATGGTGAGTCCGTCGTCCGGCATCCCTGCACCACACCATCACGATCGCGGCGGGGAGGGAGTAGGGGGGTGTCGTCATACGGGCTGGTGACCGGCTCGCCGTGCAGGTGGGCGGGATTTGGAGCGGTCCGTGATAGCGCGGTAATCTTGTCTACTGTGTCGTGCTTGACACGGACACGGCGTGCCCTCTCCGGCGGGCAGCCCACGAGGACCGATGGCCCTCGTGGTGTCTCGCGGGTGATCACGCACCCTCTGCCTGGCGCCCACGACCTCTGGTCGGGGGAGTGCGGGGAGGGGCACCGCTCGACACGCCCGACATCGGGGCGCGGCGCGCGGCATGACAAGGAGTCCGGCCGGGAGACCGGAGGGCTGACCATCAGATACGTACGGAGACTACGTGCCAACCATCAACCAGCTCGTCCGCAAGGGGCGGCAGGACAAGGTCGACAAGAGCAAGACCCCTGCCCTCAAGGGCAGCCCGCAGCGCCGCGGCGTCTGCACCCGCGTCTACACCACCACCCCCAAGAAGCCGAACTCCGCACTGCGCAAGGTCGCACGCGTGAAGCTGACCTCCGGCATCGAGGTCACGGCCTACATCCCCGGGGTCGGCCACAACCTGCAGGAGCACTCCATCGTGCTCGTCCGTGGTGGCCGTGTGAAGGACCTTCCCGGCGTCCGCTACAAGATCATCCGTGGCTCGCTCGACACTCAGGGTGTCAAGAACCGCAAGCAGGCTCGCAGCCGCTACGGCGCCAAGAAGGAGAAGAAGTAATGCCTCGTAAGGGCCCCGCGCCGAAGCGCCCCCTGGTCGTCGACCCCGTCTACGGCTCGCCGCTGGTCACCCAGCTGGTCAACAAGATCCTGCTCGACGGCAAGAAGTCCATCGCGGAAGGGATCGTCTACGGCGCCCTCGAGGGCTGCCGCGACAAAACCGGCTCCGACCCGGTCGTGATCCTCAAGCGCGCCCTCGACAACGTCAAGCCCGCCCTTGAGGTGAAGTCCCGCCGCGTCGGCGGTGCGACCTACCAGGTGCCGGTCGAGGTCAAGCCCGGCCGTGCGACCACCCTGTCCCTGCGTTGGCTCGTGGGCTACTCGCGCCAGCGTCGCGAGAAGACCATGACCGAGCGTCTGATGAACGAGATCCTGGACGCGAGCAACGGCCTCGGCGCCGCCGTCAAGCGCCGCGAGGACACGCACAAGATGGCCGAGTCCAACAAGGCCTTCGCGCACTACCGCTGGTAAGACCCGCACGCCGGCGACCCGGGGCACCACCTGGGTCGCCGGCACCACCGGGCCTCCCGATCGTGGAGACACCCGGCCTGCTTCATCACCGACTCGAAGAGATGAGAAAACAGACGTGGCACTCGACGTCCTGACGGACCTGAAGAAGGTCCGCAACATCGGCATCATGGCCCACATCGATGCCGGCAAGACGACGGCGACCGAGCGGATCCTGTTCTACACCGGCATCAACTACAAGATCGGTGAGACGCACGACGGCTCCGCGACGATGGACTGGATGGAGCAGGAGCAGGAGCGCGGCATCACCATCACCTCCGCCGCGACGACGTGCTTCTGGGAGGGCCACCAGATCAACATCATCGACACCCCTGGGCACGTGGACTTCACGGTCGAGGTGGAGCGCTCCCTGCGCGTCCTCGACGGTGCCGTCGCGGTCTTCGACGGCAAGGAGGGCGTCGAGCCCCAGTCCGAGACCGTGTGGCGCCAGGCCGACAAGTACCAGGTGCCCCGCATGTGCTTCGTCAACAAGATGGACAAGCTCGGCGCGGACTTCTACTACACCGTGCAGACGATCGTCGACCGCCTCGGGGCCGAGCCGCTGGTGCTGCAGATCCCGATCGGTGCCGAGAATGACTTCGTCGGCGTCATCGACCTCGTCTACAACCGCGCGCTCGTGTGGCGCGGCGACGTCAAGATCGGTCAGGACTACGAGATCGAGGAGATCCCGGCCGAGCTCGCCGACAAGGCCGAGGAGTGGCGCAACAAGCTCGTCGAGCGCGTCGCCGAGTCCGACGAGGTCCTGCTGGAGAAGTACCTCGGTGGCGAGGAGCTGACCCCGGAGGAGATCAAGGCGGCCATCCGCGCGATCACCCTCGCCGGCGAGGTCAACCCGGTCCTGTGCGGCACCGCGTTCAAGAACAAGGGCGTCCAGCCCCTGCTCGACGCGATCGTCGACTACCTCCCCTCGCCGCTGGACGTGCCGGCCATCCAGGCCCACGACCCCAAGGACGAGGAAAGGATCATCGAGCGTCACTCCGACGCCTCGGAGCCCTTCTCGGCCCTGGCCTTCAAGGTCGTCTCGCACCCCTTCTTCGGTCGCCTCACCTACGTCCGCGTCTACTCCGGCGAGGTCAAGCAGGGCGACATGATGCTCAACGCGACCAAGGGCAAGAAGGAGCGCGTGGGCAAGCTCTTCCAGATGCACGCCAACAAGGAGAACCCGGTCGATCACGCGACCGCGGGCCACATCTACGCGATGATCGGCCTGAAGGACACCACCACGGGTGACACCCTGGCGGCCCAGGACGCTCCGGTGCTGCTGGAGTCCATGACCTTCCCCGAGCCGGTCATCAACGTGGCCATCGAGCCCAAGACCAAGGGTGACCAGGAGAAGCTCTCCACGGCCATCCAGAAGCTCGCCGAGGAGGACCCGACCTTCCGCGTCGAGCTCGACGAGGAGACGGGCCAGACCATCATCAAGGGCATGGGCGAGCTCCACCTCGACATCCTCGTCGACCGCATGCGTCGCGAGTTCAAGGTCGAGGCCAACGTCGGCAAGCCGCAGGTCGCCTACCGCGAGACGATCCGTCGCACGGTGGAGAAGTACGACTACACCCACAAGAAGCAGACGGGTGGCTCCGGCCAGTACGCCAAGGTGCAGCTCTCCTTCGAGCCTATGGACACGTCCGAGGGCAAGATGTACGAGTTCGAGAACAAGGTCACCGGTGGTCGCGTCCCGCGCGAGTACATCCCCTCGGTCGGCGCCGGCATCGAGGAGGCCATGAACCAGGGTGTCCTCGCCGGCTACCCGATGGTGGGCGTGAAGGCGATCCTGCTGGACGGTGCCTACCACGACGTCGACTCCTCGGAGATGGCGTTCAAGATCGCCGGTTCGATGGCCTTCAAGGAGGCCTCCCGCAAGGCCGACCCGGCCCTGCTCGAGCCGATGATGGCCGTCGAGGTGCGCACGCCCGAGGACTACATGGGCGACGTCATCGGTGACCTCAACTCCCGCCGTGGTCAGATCCAGGCCATGGAGGACATCAGCGGCGCCAAGATCGTTCGCGCTCTCGTGCCGCTGTCCGAGATGTTCGGCTACGTGGGCGACCTGCGTTCCAAGACCCAGGGTCGCGCCAACTACACGATGCAGTTCGACTCCTACGCCGAGGTTCCCAAGAACGTCGCCGAGGAGATCATCAAGAAGACCCGAGGCGAGTAACCGATTCGGAGGTCTGGCGGCTCGACCGCTAGACTTCCGGATTGCGTCTCAAACAAGCACCATCCCTGACAGACGACGCCACGTCCTGCTTGGTCGTACGGCGTAACACCAAAGAAGTCCTGAGGAGGACCCCCAGTGGCGAAGGCTAAGTTCGAGCGGACCAAGCCGCACGTCAACATCGGCACCATTGGTCACATCGACCACGGTAAGACGACGCTGACGGCTGCGATCTCGAAGGTTCTGCACGACGCGTACCCGGACCTGAACCCCCAGTTCGCGTTCGAGGACATCGACAAGGCTCCCGAGGAGCGCCAGCGCGGCATCACGATCTCGATCGCTCACATCGAGTACCAGACCGAGGGTCGTCACTACGCGCACGTCGACTGCCCGGGGCACGCCGACTACGTCAAGAACATGATCACCGGTGCTGCTCAGATGGATGGCGCGATCCTGGTCGTTGCCGCCACCGACGGCCCCATGCCGCAGACGAAGGAGCACGTCCTCCTGGCCCGCCAGGTCGGCGTCCCCTACATCGTCGTGGCGCTCAACAAGACCGACATGGTCGACGACGAGGAGATCCTCGAGCTCGTCGAGATGGAGGTCCGCGAGCTGCTCTCCGAGTACGAGTTCCCGGGCGATGACCTGCCGGTCGTGCGCATCTCCGCGCTGAAGGCGCTCGAGGGCGACGCCGAGTGGGGCAAGACGGTTCTCGAGCTCATGAACACCGTCGACGAGTACATCCCCGAGCCGGCTCGTGACACCGACAAGCCGTTCATGATGCCGATCGAGGACGTCTTCACGATCACCGGTCGTGGCACCGTCGTCACCGGTCGCATCGAGCGCGGCATCCTCAAGGTCAACGAGGAGGTCGAGATCGTCGGTATCCAGGAGCGCACCCAGAAGACCACGGTCACCGGCATCGAGATGTTCCGCAAGCTCCTCGACGAGGGTCGCGCGGGCGAGAACGTCGGTCTGCTGCTTCGTGGCACCAAGCGCGAGGACGTCGAGCGCGGCCAGGTCGTCTGCAAGCCGGGTTCGATCACCCCGCACACCGAGTTCGAGGCCAGCGTCTACATCCTGTCGAAGGACGAGGGTGGCCGTCACACGCCGTTCTACGACAACTACCGTCCCCAGTTCTACTTCCGTACCACTGACGTGACGGGCGTCGTCCACCTCCCCGAGGGCACCGAGATGATCATGCCCGGCGACAACACTGAGATGAAGGTCGACCTCATCCAGCCCATCGCCATGGAGGAGGGCCTGAAGTTCAACATCCGTGAGGGTGGTCGCACCGTGGGTGCGGGTCAGGTCACCAAGATCCTGAAGTGATCTCGGCTCCTTCGGGAGCGACTGATCTCCAAGAGGCGGGGTCCGGACACCAGTCCGGGCCCCGCCTTCGTGCGTCCGTGTGGTGCCACCGGGCGCCCGCCCGCGCCCGTGGACGGTGTGCAGCCCGTATGGCGAGCACCACGTCCCGGTGGGCTCGGCATACGCGCCGGCATGGGGCAGGCTGAGTCGCGGAACCCGACCACCCGCACCCTGGAGGAGAGTCCATGGACCTCGGCACCTTCGAGACCCTGCTGGTCGAGCAGGCAGGCGACGCACTCGTCGTCACCGTCAACCGCCCGTCGGCCATGAACGCCCTGGCTGGGCAGGTGATCGCCGACCTCGAAGCCCTGACGGTCGCGGTGGAGTCCCAGGTCGGCTCTGACGGGCGGTGGCCGGTCAAGGGCATCGTCGTCACAGGGGCGGGGGAGAAGGCATTCGTCGCGGGAGCCGACATCGTCGAGATGCAGACCATGAGCCCGCACCAGGGCGAGGCGTACTCCCGCCGGATGCAGGGGGTCACGCGGCGGCTCGAGGCGCTGCCCGTGCCCGTCATCGCTGCGGTCAACGGGTTCGCGCTCGGAGGCGGGTGCGAGCTGGCCATGGCCTGCGACTGGATCTACGCCTCGCGCAACGCACGCTTCGGCCAGCCCGAGGTCAACCTCGGCCTCGTGCCGGGCTTCGGCGGGTCGGTGCGCCTCGCGCAGCGGGTCGGGATCGCCCTGGCGCGCGAGCTCATCCTCACCGGTCGCATGATCGACGCCGACGAGGCGCTGCGGGTCGGCCTGGTCAACCGGGTTTTCGACGACCCGGTGGCGCTCCTGCAGGGGGCACTGGACACGGTCGCCGAGCTCGCCACCAAGAGCCCCGTCGCGGTCGCCTCCTGCAAGGCGCTCATGGGAGAGGTCCTGCCCCTGCCGGTCGTCGAGGGGCTGGACCGCGAGGCGCAGGCCTTCCGGCGCGCGTTCGAGACCGAGGACAAGGTCGAGGGAGTGCGGGCCTTCGTGGCCAAGGAGAAGCCGACCTTCCCCGGGAGGTGACCCACCGTCGACGACCCGGACTGAGCTTCCAGCTCACAACCCGCCGTACCACGCCCGCACGACCGGGGAGTGCCCCTCACCCTCTGGGCGGGCCGTGGCCTCATCGGCCGTCGGGATCGACCACGTCGCCCGGGTTGCAGCCCGCCGCCACGGTCGCCGGGTAGCCCACGTCCGGGCGTCCGGGCTCCAGGTTCCAGCGCTCCTTGCTCGACGCGAACGCGACGTGGCACCGCAGCTGGTCCACCATTCCCGGAAGGGTGACCTCCGGGATGCTCGTCCGCACCTCGGCGACCACCGCCTCCGTGGCGCCGGGCCAGGTGCGTGCCAGCCACGAGGGTGTGATCTGGAGGGACCGGGCCGGCCCGCGACCCGCCCACCGGGCCTGGGTCACGAGGGAGGTCGTCATGCGCACCACGCGGGTGTCGGCGCGGTCGGAGCAGACGCGCCCCTTCCATACCGACAGCCGAGCCTGTTCCGGGGCGATCCGCCATCCCGCGACCCTGGACGTGCCGGGCGGGCTGGCCCCGCTGGACGTGACGACCCAGGTGCCGTGGGTGCCCTCGCCGAGCGTCTGGCCGGGCTCGACACGGGGGGCCGACTCGACCAGATGGGAGCAGCCGCTCGGAGCCGGGGTGCCGGCGGGGAAGGTCGCGGGCGTCGCGGTGCCAGGCGCGGGCGGGGCGCCGGTGGGTACGTCGGAGGCCGAGGCGGGGGCGGGCGCGGACGCCGGGCCGCCGTGGCATCCGGTGAGGCCCGCCGTGATCACCAGGGCCGCCAGGCCGGCTGCCCTGCCATGGCCTAGGCGTCGGTCCACGACCGGCGCCAGGAGTGCGCGTGGGTCAGGCAGGCCAGGGGCACGACGTCGAAGGAGCGGGTGTGCGTGTCCGGTGCCCGCAGGAGCTGCACGAGGTGTTTGCCACCGCCCTCGCGCTCCTTGCGCCGCAGGGCGGCGCCCCACGGCGTGGGGGAGAGCGCGGCCAAGACGGTCTCGGACATGGGACCATGCTCCCAGACGCACGTTGTCCTCGGTCGACGGCGTGTCGGCTGGCGCGCGCGCATGGCCCGGTTCCCCTGGCCGTCCCAGGATTTGGATCCTGCTGCGCGATCTGTCAGACTGGACAGGTTGCTTGACGCGTGGTCGATGCCTGTTCCCTGGGGAATCGGAGAGGCCACCGTCCCTCGTGAGAGGTTACTAGCACCACCGGACGGTCCTCGGACTGGCTGATGGACTGTGACTTCCCTGCGGGGGGAGTGCAAGCCCCGGCCCAGACGGACCGGCCCCACAACGGGTTAGCCCGCAGATCCTGCGTGCACCCGTGACGCGAAGCGGGTGCGACACGCCCGACCGCGGGGGTCGGAGGGCGACTGGATCGGCCACAGACCAGCAGGACAGACGAGAGAGAGTCAACGAAGCGATGGCGGGACAGAAGATCCGCATCCGGCTTAAGTCGTACGACCACGAGGTCATCGACAGCTCGGCGCGCAAGATCGTGGACACCGTGACCCGTGCGGGCGCGACGGTGGTGGGCCCCGTGCCCCTCCCGACGGAGAAGAACGTGTTCTGCGTCATCCGTTCGCCCCACAAGTACAAGGACAGCCGCGAGCACTTCGAGATGCGGACGCACAAGCGTCTGATCGACATCATCGACCCGACGCCCAAGGCCGTCGACTCGCTGATGCGTCTCGACCTGCCGGCGGACGTCAACATCGAGATCAAGCTCTGAGGAACCCGACATGACCAACGCTGCTATCGAGCGCAACGTCAAGGGCGTCCTTGGCGAGAAGCTCGGCATGACCCAGGTCTGGGACGCGGACAACCGCCTCATCCCCGTCACGGTCATCAAGGCGGGCCCCTGCGTCGTCACGCAGGTCCGCGACGCCGAGAAGGACGGCTACCAGGCCGTCCAGATCGCCTTCGGCGCGATCGACCCGCGCAAGGTCAACAAGCCGCTGACCGGGCACTTCGACAAGGCCGGTGTGTCGCCGCGCCGCCACCTGGTCGAGCTCCGCACCGCCGACTCCGCCGACTACTCCGTGGGCCAGGAGATCACCGCCGAGGCCTTCGAGGCCGGGACGGACGTCGACGTCACGGGGACCACCAAGGGCAAGGGATTCGCGGGCGTCATGAAGCGCCACGGGTTCAAGGGCGTCTCTTCCTCCCACGGTGCGCACCGCAACCACCGCAAGCCGGGATCGATCGGCGGCTGCTCCACCCCCGGTCGCGTCTTCAAGGGCATGCGCATGGCCGGCCGCATGGGCGGCGTGCGCCAGACCACCCAGAACCTCACGATCCACGCCGTGGACGCCGACAAGGGCCTGCTGATCATCAAGGGTGCCGTCCCCGGCCCCCGCGGTGGCGTGGTCCTCGTGCGCACGGCCGCCAAGGGGGCCTGATCGACATGACGACCATCGACATCCTGGACGCCAAGGGCGCCAAGGCCGGCACCGTCGAGCTGCCCGCCGAGGTCTTCGACGTCCAGACCAACATCCCGCTGATCCACCAGGTCGTGGTGGCGCAGCTCGCGGCCGCCCGTCAGGGCACCCACAAGGCCAAGACGCGCGCCGAGGTGCGTGGCGGTGGCGCCAAGCCTTACCGCCAGAAGGGCACCGGCCGGGCTCGCCAGGGCTCGACGCGTGCGCCGCAGTTCGCCGGCGGTGGCGTCGTCCACGGACCCGTGCCGCGCGACTACTCGCAGCGCACCCCCAAGAAGATGAAGGCCGCCGCCCTGCGCGGGGCCCTCTCGGACCGCGCCCGTCACGGCCGCGTCCACGTCTTGTCCTCCCTCGTCGAGGGTGACGCGCCGTCCACCAAGGTGGCCGCGAACGTCCTGGGCGGCATCAGCGAGCGCAAGAACCTGCTCGTCGTCATCGAGCGCGAGGACACGCTGGGCATGGCGTCGGTGCGCAACATCGCCAACGTGCACATCCTGGTCGCCGACCAGCTCAACACGTACGACGTGCTCTGCGCGGACGACGTGGTCTTCACCCAGGGCGCTCTCGAGGCCTTCCTGGCCAAGGGCACCCCGGCGGCCGCCAAGGCTGAGGAGGACACCAAGTGAGCACCATCAAGGACCCCCGCGACATCCTGCTCGCGCCGGTCGTCTCCGAGAAGTCGTACGGGCTGATGGACCAGGGCAAGTACACCTTCGTGGTGGACCCCCGGGCCAACAAGACCGAGATCAAGATCGCCATCGAGCAGATCTTCAAGGTCAAGGTGGACTCCGTGCACACGCTCAACCGCCCGGGCAAGACCCGCCGCACGCGGTTCGGCCTCGGCAAGCGCAAGGACACGAAGCGCGCGATCGTCACCCTCAAGGAAGGGTCGATCGACATCTTCGGAGGCGCTGGCGTCTGACGCCGGCGACCGAGGATCGACTAGGACACTGAGGGATCAGACATGGCTATCCGTAAGTACAAGCCCACGACGCCGGGTCGTCGTGGCTCGAGCGTCGCGGACTTCGTAGAGGTCACGCGCAGCACGCCCGAGAAGTCGCTGGTGCGCCCGCTGCCCAAGAGCGGTGGACGCAACTCGAGCGGCCGCATCACCACCCGCCACATCGGCGGTGGCCACAAGCGCGCCTACCGCGTGATCGACTTCCGTCGTCACGACAAGGACGGCGTGCCCGCCAAGGTCGCTCACATCGAGTACGACCCCAACCGCACGGCCCGCATCGCGCTGCTGCACTACGCGGACGGCGAGAAGCGCTACATCCTCGCGCCCAACCGCCTCTCGCAGGGTGACGTGGTGGAGAACGGCCCCGGCGCCGACATCAAGCCGGGCAACGCACTGCCGCTCAAGAACATCCCCGTGGGTACCGTCATCCACGCGATCGAGCTGAAGCCCGGTGGCGGCGCCAAGATCGCCCGCTCGGCGGGTGCTCGCGTGCAGCTCGTCGCCAAGGATGGCCCCTACGCCCAGCTGCGTATGCCGTCCGGCGAGATCCGCAACGTCGACCTGCGCTGCCGCGCCACGGTCGGCGAGGTGGGCAATGCCGAGCAGAGCAACATCAACTGGGGCAAGGCCGGCCGTATGCGGTGGAAGGGCAAGCGCCCCACCGTCCGTGGTGTGGCCATGAACCCGATCGACCACCCCCACGGTGGTGGTGAGGGCAAGACGTCCGGTGGTCGCCACCCGGTCAGCCCCTGGGGCCAGCCCGAGGGCCGCACCCGCAAGCCGGGCAAGCCGAGCGACAAGCTCATCGTCCGTCGTCGTCGTACTGGCAAGAAGCGCTGATAGGAGCCTTTGGACATGCCTCGTAGCCTGAAGAAGGGCCCCTTCATCGACGACCACCTCCAGAAGAAGGTGGACGCCCAGAACGAAGCCGGCACCAAGAACGTCATCAAGACCTGGTCGCGCCGTTCGGTGATCTCGCCGGACATGCTCGGCCACACCCTCGCCGTCCACGACGGTCGCAAGCACGTCCCGGTGTTCGTCACCGAGTCGATGGTCGGCCACAAGCTCGGCGAGTTCGCCCCCACCCGTACCTTCAAGGGACACGAGAAGGACGACAAGAAGGGGCGTCGTCGCTGATGGCCAACAACGACAAGGAATTCCAGATGGAAGCCAAGGCCGTTGCGCGCCACGTGCGCGTCACGCCCATGAAGGCTCGCCGCGTCGTCGACCTGATCCGTGGCAAGCAGGCCGGCGAGGCGATCGCCACGCTGCAGTTCGCCCCTCAGTCGGCGAGCGACCCGGTGCTCAAGGTTCTCCAGAGCGCCATCGCCAACGCCCGCGTCAAGGCCGACCAGGCCTCTCAGGCCTTCGACGAGCGCAACCTCGTCATCACCAAGGCGTACGTGGACGAGGGCCAGACCATGAAGCGGTTCCAGCCGCGTGCCCAGGGTCGCGCCTTCCGCATCCGCAAGCGCACGAGCCACATCACCGTCTTCGTGGCCCAGCCGGAGGCCGCTAGCAAGGGAGGCACCCGCTAATGGGTCAGAAGGTCAACCCGCACGGTTTCCGCCTCGGTATCACCACCGACCACCGCAGCCGGTGGTTCGCCGACAGCACCAAGGTCGGTCAGCGGTACCGCGACTACGTGAAGGAAGACGTCGCGATCCGACGTCTCCTGTCCAACGGCATGGAGCGCGCCGGCATCTCCCGCGTGGAGATCGAGCGCACCCGTGACCGCGTCC
>ERZ501016.334-NODE-334-length-14747-cov-4.700449_pt1 | contig 14747 bp, 14 predicted proteins | sample MGYA00248889_ERZ501016 | MGnify/ENA primary metagenome ERZ501016 (study PRJEB25958, sample SAMN03398594) | human skin metagenome | study: EMG produced TPA metagenomics assembly of the Human Skin Microbiome Metagenome (human skin metagenome) data set. | reverse complement strand
GCGATCTCGAATTGTTTTACGACGAAATGACCGATCTGATGCGTCAAATCATGAGCGGCCAAGTGCCGCCCGAACAGATTGCCGCCATCCTGACCGGCCTGAGGATTAAAGTCGAAACGGTTTCCGAAATCACTGCGGCCGCTGCCGTAATGCGCGAATTTGCCACCCCCGTTCCCGTAGCGGACAAAAACGGGCTGGTCGATATCGTCGGCACAGGCGGCGACGGTGCGAAAACCTTCAATATTTCCACCACGGCCATGTTCGTCGCCGCGGCTGCCGGTGCGAAAGTAGCCAAGCACGGCGGCCGTTCCGTTTCCTCATCCAGCGGTGCTGCCGACGTCGTCGACGCGGGCTCGCCGGCCGGTGACGCCTCCGAGGCTGCCGGTTCATCCGGTGAGGCGGCGTCCAGCAGGGCGCCGGTGTAGCCGGCGCGGGCGACCGTGGCCAGGAGGTCATCGACGCTCACTGCGCTTGGGGCGGTGATGCGGGCCGACTCAGTGGCGAGGTTGACCGAGGCGCTCACGCCGTCGAGCTTGTTCAGCTTCTTCTCGATGCGGTTCGCGCACGAGGCGCAGGTCATCCCGCCGATCTGCAACTCGATGCCCGCGACACCGCTAGCGGTCTGCTCAGTGGTCATGGTCGGCTCCTTCCTCTGATTCGCCCGCCGCACCCGAACCCGAGTCCGAGTCCGAGCCCGACCCGGAGTCTGAGCCCTGGTCGGTCGCGCCGCTCTCGCCGCTCGTTGCGGTCGTGTCGATGACCAGCGGGGCCGTGTGCACCTGCCCGTCGACCTGGAAGTCGAGGTAGAGCAGATACCGGCCAGGCGTGGGTGCGGTGGCCTCGAACACGATCTCCGGCCCCGACGTCTCGCCTGCGGCCGGGGCGTCCCCGTGGGGGTGGACGTGCAGATACGCCAGATCGCCGTCGCGGAGCGCGACCAAGTGCCCGAACGCGCCCAGGTACGGCTCCAGGATGGTGACCGGCTCCCCGTCACGGGACACGGTCAGGGTCAGCGTCGAGGCCGACCCGGCGATCAAGTCACCCTCCACGCTCACCTCGAACCCATCGACCGTGGTCGCGGCCGCCGGCTCCACGGGAACCGGGGCGTAGTCCCCGGCCACCTGCACCGAGGTCGACAAGGTGACCCCCTCCACCCCGTCCGCCGCGTCTGCGGGAATGAAGTCTGCGAAGACCCGGTAGCTGCCGGTCGCCTCCCACTGCCACGGGATCGACCAGGTGCCCTCGGCATCCATCTGAGGGTGGACGTGGGCGAAGTGCTGGCCGTCGGCGCGCACCACGATCAGGTGCAGCTGCTTGTCGTGCTCCACCTCGAAGCCGGTGACCGCGTTGCCGTCCGGGCCGGTCACCGTCAACGACAGCTCTCCTCCCGTGCCGGTCTCGGCCGGGGCACTGACCGCGGTGAGGCGGTACCCGTCCTGGGCCAGGCCGAGCCCGGCCGCCGCATCGTCGGAGGCGGTGCCGGCGCCTGCGTCGTGGCCTTCGTGTCCGCTGGTGGTGTCCATGTCGTCGGTGTCCTCCCCGGTCATGCTGTGTTGGTCGCCTTCTTCTGCCCATGCCTGCACGGTCGCCTCCGGGACGACCGCGCCCGCCGTGGCGAATGCCACGGCGAACACGGCCACCAGTCCCGCGCCATACAGGCCCAGCCGCGCAGGTGCCCTCATGTCAGCTCCTGACGGCGGCGTAGCCCGCCTCGTCGACCGCCGCGATCACCGCAGCATCGTCGACCGGCTGCTCGGCCGTCACGACCAGCCGCCCCGTCGCCACGCTGACCTCGACTCCGGTCACGCCCGGCACCTGCGACACCTCGCCGCGCACGGACGTCTCGCAGTGCCCGCAGGTCATCCCGGTCACCTGATACTCGGTCGTAGCCATCTCATCCAACTCCTTCACTCGTGTACAGATTCATCTAACCCTATACCCCTATGGGGTATTCCTCAACTGGTGATCGACTCGTCTGCGGCCTGCTGCGCCTCACCGGTGGGGCGGATGTGACGCAGCCGGGTCGCGGCGATCAGCGCGGCGATCGCGGCGATGACGGCGGAGACGATCGCGGCGGTGTTCAGCCCGCTCGTGAACGCCTGCTGCGCCGCCGTCACCAGGCCGCCGGGCAGCAGCTCGGTGATCTGGCTGCGGTAGGTGGCGATGCCGATGCTGCCGATCACCGCGATACCCAGCGAGATGCCCAGGTCGTTCGCCGTGGTCGCCAACCCCGAGGCGCCGCCGGCTTTCTCCGGGGGGACGGAGCCGACCACCAGGTCGGTGGTCAACGCCATCGCCGGCGCGACGCCGGGGTAGGTGAGCACGAAGCTGCCGATCACCAGGGCCAGGCCGGTGCCCGGGTCGAGCTGGGTGAACAGGATGTAGCCGATCACCTGGGTGAGCAGCCCGATCGCGATCACGTTGCCGGGCCGGAACCGGCGGGCGAACACCGGGGAGAGCGTGGAGACCACGATCAGCACCGCCGCGGCGGGCAGGATCGCGAACCCGGCCTCCAGCGGGGATAGGCCCTGCACCTGCTGCAGGTACTGGGTGAACAGCGAGTAGATCCCGCCCAGGGCGGCCGCGGCGAGCAGGAACACCGCCAGCGCGCCGGAGACGGTGCGGTTGGCGAACAGCCGCACATCCAGCAGCGGCCGTTCCGCGCGCAGCTGACGGATCACGAACCACAGCCCGATCAGCACACCCGCCGCGATCAGCCCGATCGAGGGGCCGGCCGGTTCTTGCGCGGCGAACCGCTTGATCGCGTAGATGATCGCGAGCAGGCCGGTGACCAGCAGCAGGGCGCTGAACAGGTCGATCCGTGCGGTCGTGTCGCGGTGTTCGGGCAGCAGCAGCGGAGCGCCGATCGCGACCAGCGCCATGATCGGCACCGCGACCAGGAACGTGGCCTGCCAGCCGAACACCTCCAGCAGCAGGCCGCTCAGCAGCGGGCCCAGGGCGACACCGGCGGAGATGCCGCCGGCCCACACCCCGATCGCGACGCCGCGCTGGCGGGCGTCGGCGAACAGCACGAAGATCAGCCCCAGCGTGGAGGGGACCATCATCGCCGCGCCCAGGCCGAGCAGGGCCCGCCAGGCGATCATCAGCGACGGGTCGGTGGTGAGCGACGCGACCACGGAGATCACGGCGAACACGATCGCGCCGATCACCATCAGCAGCCGCTTGCCGACCCGGTCTCCGAGCACGCCCATCGCGACCAGGAACCCGGCCATCACGAACCCGTAGATGTCCAGGATCCACAACAACTGGGTGCCCGTCGGGTTCAGATCCTGCGCCATGCTCGGCGCCGCCACGAACAAGATCGTCAACATCATGAACAGCAGCGTCGACGGGGTCACCAGCACCGCCAGCCCCCACCACTGCTTCGCGCCCGCCCGGGGCGCAGGAGTGCTCACGCCGCTCATGACGCACCCCCTGTGATCGTCTGTGTCGTCTTCATGGCCGTGCCGCTCCTCTCGTTCTCCTCCGCCCCACAGTTGGGACGGAACCAACCGAACTCCATCATCGGTGTACGGGTTGTAACAGTCACACTATCTCATACATTCTGATACGACTTAGTCCTTGGCTAGACGGGTCGCACGGACGAGCACTGGCAGGCGGCGAGGGTGCCCTCGGCAGCTTCGGCCTCGTTGCTGCGGGAGAGTTCGCCGGCGCTGGCTTCGACCCGGGAGTAGCTCGTCTCCCGCACCGAGGGATTCCGACGCCACACTGCGGTGGCGGTCGCCATGCCTGCTGCGGCGAGCGCGGCGAGGGTGATCCAGGCCGGTGTCAGGCCGGCGCTGGTGCCCATCCAGCCGGCAATCGGGTAGGTGATCAGCCACGCCAGGTGCGAGAGTGAGAACTGTGCTGCGAACGCGGCGGGAAGCTCGGGTGGGCGGACGGAGGATCGGATCACCCGCCCAGTCGGTGTGACGATCAGGGCCATGCCTGCGCCGATGACAAACCAGATGGGTGCGGTGACAGCCCACGATGCGATGCCGGTGCTCGCCATCGCGACCGCGGCGATGACCCCGGCGAGCAGGACCGCGGCGCCGGCCATCATCACGGCTCGGTCGCTGGTCCGATCGAGCACGCGGGGCAGGAGTAATGCGACGAGAAGCGTGCCGCCGCCGGATGCGGCGAGCATCCAGCCGACACCGGCCTGGGTGCCGCCGAGTTCGTCGCGAACGTAGTTGACCGTGTTGACGACCACGATTGACCCCGCGGCGGCGACCACGACGTTTAGCGCCATGACTCCGCGCAACTGTGGGGTGCGGACGAATCTCGCGATACCAGACGCCACCCGATCCCAGGCACGAGTGTTCCCGCTGGTCTGGGCATTTGGGATGCGTGTCGAGAGCACCAGGAGCGCGGATACGACGAATCCGATTGAGGTGCCGAGGAACAGCCAACCGAACGTGATGAAGCTCAGTGCCACGGCCGCAAGTACCGGACTGAGCAGGCTCTCCATCGTGTAGGCAACCTGCGATGCCGATAGCGCGCGTGTGTAGTTCGACTCCTCGGTCACGATATCGGGGATGACCGCTTGGAACGTTGGCGTGAACGCCGCCGACGCGGCTTGCAGCACGCCGATCAGGACATAGATGTGCCATACCTCGGTCACGAACGGCAGAGCCAGCACGACGACTGCTCGGATCGCGTCGAGCAGGGTCAGGAACATCCGGCGCGGCAGACGGTCGGCATAAGCGCCCACGATTGGCGCTACCACCACGTACACGGCCATCTTGATCGTCAACGCCGTGGCAAGGACAGCACCAGCGTTCGGGCCGGCCAGGTCATAGGCGAGCAGCCCCAACGCGACGGTCGCCAGCCCGGTGCCGAACAGCGCGATCACCTGGGCGCTGAACAGGTGACGGTAGTCACGGATCGCGAACAGGCGCATGCCACTCCTCTCGTGGTCGCAGGGCTACTGCATGCCATACTCAAGCATCGATGTACGGGTTGTAACAGGCTACACTATCTCATACATTCCGATACGACTTTGTGAGGTGTGAGCGTGACGACGACGAACAAGAAGGCCGCGGCGACCGGGACTCGGGCGGCCAATCAGCGGGCCGACGCGCAGCGCAACCGGGCCAGGATGCTCGCCGCCACCGTCACCGCGATCCAGAAGAACCCCGATGCCTCGGTCGCCGACATCGCCGCCGAGGCCGGCATGGGCCGGATGACGCTCTACGGGCACTTTCAGACTCGGGCCGAGCTGATCGAAGCCGCCCTGGTGGACAGCCTGGAACGCGCCGAAGACGTGCTCAGCCAGGTGCCCTTGGACGGCGACGCGCGTGACGCGTTTCAGCGTCTGGTCGCGTCCAGCTGGATGTTCGTCGACCAGTCCCGCGCCTTGCTCGCCACCGCCCAGAAAGAGCTCTCCGCCGCCCGCATCCGCGAGCTGCACGAGAAGGCCGAAGCCCGCATGCGCGGCCTGCTGCTGCGTGGACAACGCGAGGGCGCCTTCCGTAGCGATCTCCCGGTGACCTGGCTGCTCACCACCACCCATGTCGTTCTCAACGGCGCCGCCGAAGAAGTCCGCACCGGCAGACTCGACCCCGACGACGCACCCTGGTTCATCGAGGCGATCCTGATCCCCGCCTTCACCGCCGAGCCTGCAACCCGATGACCGCGCCCGCGATCGCAATCATTGGCGGCGGCGCTGCCGGCAGCTCCGCGGCGAAGAGGCTGCGTGCCTGCAGCGCCGACTTGGACGTAACGCTGTTCACGCGCACGGGACAGGAAGGCTTCAACCGAACTCTGGTGAACAAAGGGGTGGCTATCGGGCTGCTCACTCCGGAACAAACCGCCCTGCCCGACCCCGGCTTCCCCGCGACCGCGGATACTGTGCGCGGGATCAACCCGCGTACCCGCCAAGTTCACCTCGACTCCGGCAGCACCAGAACCTTCGACGCGCTGATCATCACCACCGGCAGCCGACCACGCCAGCTCGACGAGACGATCATCGGACGCGACCAAGCCATCCGCGAGGGGAGGCTCAGAACCCTGCACTCTCTCGCCGATGCCGTCCACGTCCGAGATTCACTCGTCGCCAGCAGCGACCCGGCGCGAGTGCTCATGCTCGGCGGCGGGTTGGTCGCCGCAGAGACCGCGTCTCTGCTCGCCGACGCCGGGCATCACGTCTCCCTCATCGCCCGCACACCGGCACCTGGAGCCAGTGCCATCGGTGAGCACGTCGCGAGTCGACTCCTCGAACTCCAGCGACTCCACCTCACCACCTACACCGGCCGCACCGTCAGCGCAATCCGCACGCACTCCGATGGCATCACCATCGTCCTGGATGACGACACCCGCGTCGACGGCGATCTCGCCATCGTGGCGCACGGGACCATCCCGGCCGCGCCCGCCCCCTGGAACGGCCACCACGGCATCCCCGTCGACAGCCACCTCCGCGCGCTGCACGCCCCGGAGCAGCGCATCTATGCCGCTGGCGGGGTCGCATTGCATCACTATCCCGGCACCAGTTCCTACCGCATCGACCACTGGGACGACTCCGTTGCCCAAGGAACCCACGCCGCGACCACCCTCCTCCACGACCTCGGGCTGAAAACCGATCCCGGCACCTACCTGCCGTCCACGACCTTCTCCGCACGCGTCCACGGCCACACCATCACCGGCGCAGGCCACCCCGCTCTAGGCGCCAACACCAGCATCGTCTCCACCGATCCGCTCCTTGTCAGCCACAGCATCGGTGACACCCCCGTCGCATTCACCGGAATCGACGCCGGACGCCTCATCCACGACCACCTACCCCGCCTGCATGCACGGTAGCGATCAGAGGAGCAGGAGCGGATGCTGGTGCCAGGGACGCCTTGAGAGCAGTCGCCTGCCGAAATGGAGTATGCGGCGATAGGCGAGCCCTTGACCCGGTCCACCGTCCCGTCGACGGACTCCTGCCTCACCGTCGATGGGGACAACCGCGCACCGCTGGGTTCGGCTGCATCGACGAAGCACCTTGCCCGCCCCGCGAGAACAGTCGATTTCGAGCGTTGGCACGAACTCATACACGCATGCTTGGGTTTCTGGTACCGTAAGTCATACAGGACTGCTCGACTATCGAGGTTGCTCTCATGTATCACAACACGTCCGGTCCCGGACCCGAACGAGCCGACGCCACCCTCAACTCAGCGCGGAGTATCGCCATCCATCGGGTGGTTCATGCTCCCGCGATGAAGCTCACCGTCAGTCGCGTGGACTCATCCCAATTCCAGCAGCTCGTCGTTGGCACAGGTCCGGCGCTGCCGCTGAACTCCAGCACGTATGAGGCGGAGGCGCTGCGATGACAGTGCAGACACGCTCCCTCGTCGTGGACCGCATGAAGCACCATGCTCAGCATCGTTCCGGCGCGACCGCGATTGTTCACGGCGATACAACTGTCACCTACGCCGACCTCGCTACCCGCGTTCGACGGCTATGTCGCGACTTCGCATGCCTAGACCTCCACCGGGAGACCCTGGTAATGGTGTCCATGCCACGCGGTCCGGAGCACGTCGCTGCAATGCTCGCCGTCTGGGACAGCGGCCTGGCCTACTTGCCCGTCGATCCTCGCGATCCGCCACGCCGACGTGAAGAGATCCGCCGCATCACTGGGGCACGGGTCACGGTGGAACCGGACAGCCACCGCGGTGACGGTCTGCGTCTCGTCGTCGACCCATCCGCACCAGCTCGCACGGAACCGCGCAGCGACACGCAAACGGCGGGCATGGCGTATGTGATCTTCACGTCCGGTTCCACTGGCACACCCAAAGGGATTGCCGCTTCCCACGATTCTCTGTCGACGTTGATCGAGCACCTCGTGCACCGCTACGACCTCACCGCCGATGACCGTGTGCTCCAGTTCGCCGCACCCACCTTCGATACGGCAATCGAGCGGGTCGGAGTTGCCCTTGCAGCCGGTGCCAGCCTCGTCCTCCCCGAGGCGGTGTGGGCGCCGTCCCAGTTCAATGCTGAGATCGCCCGGACCGGTGTCACCGTCATGGACCTCACCCCGAGCTACTGGCGCGAAGTCGTGGCCGCCGCCGCCCCTCCAAGCGACAACTATCACGTTCGGCTGTTCATTCTCGGCGGCGCTGCCGTCACGAACCGTGATCTCAAGGACGCACGCGACCGGTACCGGCATGCGCGCATCCTCAACGCTTACGGGCTGACGGAGACGGGCATCACCACTTGCCTGGCCGAAATCACCACGACGGACGGGCTCGACGGCGGGCCTGCGGCCATCGGCCACCCTGTCGAGGGAGCCACCGTCACCGTGCTCGACTCATCGGGTACCCGGGTTCGCTCGGGGCAGTCCGGACATGTGGCTGTGGCCGGACGCCTTGCCCTGGGTACTACCCGCGGGGACAGCAGCCTCGACCCGCTGGCAACGACGACCATCGACGGCGAGCGCTTCTACTTTACGGGCGACACCGGGTATGTCGATCCCGCACGCGGGCTTGTGATCACCGGGCGCTGCGACAGGCAGGTGAAGATCCGCGGATTTCGTGTCGATCCCGACGAGGTCGAGAACTTGCTGCGCCGCCACCCGGATATCCGTGACTGCGCCGTGGCCAGCGACCCGACCGGGTCCACGCTGCGCGGGTACTACACGATCGCTGCTGATCAGACCGCGCCCAGGCACAGCCAAGTGCTCGCTCACCTGCGCGCCCTGTTACCCGCGTATGCCGTACCGAGCGTCCTGAATCGGGTCGACGCGCTCCCACAGACGCGCCACGGCAAGATCGACTACCGGACACTGGTCGCGCAGACCGACTTTGGCGCCGACGACCATGCCGCGACACCGGTCGTCCTGGACACCGCTATCGAGCAAGCTGTGGCCTCCGTGTGGACACAGGTACTTGACATCGAGCGCGACCAGCTCGGGATCGCGTTCTTCGACGCCGGCGGCACCTCGATCGCCGCAGCGGAGCTCGTCGCGCGCGTCCGCGCCAGTCTCGGCATCCACGTCCGCTATGTGCGCGCGCTCATCGAACAGCTGCTCCGGCACCCGCAGTTCTCAGGCTTCTGCCAGGCGGTCGCCGAGGCACGCGCGGGCACCCTGGAGGCACAGGCTGATCCGCGTGAGGTGATGGAGGCCGATCTCGCCCGCAGCATCAGGCCCGACTCACCAGCTCACGCGAACGCACCGGTCCTGGACTCGTCATCGACGATCCTGCTGACCGGGGCGACCGGCTTCCTGGGCTCCCATCTGCTGCCTCGTCTACTTGAGGCCACCCCCGCCCGCATCGCCTGCCTGGTCCGAGCGCCCTCCGAGGAAACCGCCCGGCAACGGCTCCGGGCTGGGTGGCACGCATACGGGTCCGAGCCGGACATCCCCGACGATGCCTTGGACCGGATCGACCTCGTCCTCGGCGATCTCGCCAAGCCGAGTCTCGGACTCGATACCGGGGACTTCGGCCAGCTCGCCGTGCGCACCAGCCTCATCGTTCACTCCGGTGGAACCGTGAACTTCATCTACCCATACACGGAGATGAAGGCGGCCAACGTCGACGGCACCTACGAACTGCTCCGGCTAGCGGCGGTCAACGCCGCCCCGTTCCACCACGTCTCGACCATGGCGGTCATCGCCGGTCAGGGTATCACTGGAACCCGGCAGGTGAGCGAGGACGACCCCTTGGCTGATCTCGACCAGCTGGGTGTCAGGTACGCCGAGAGCAAGTGGGTCTCCGAGCAGCTGGTCCACGAGGCTGGGCGCGCTGGCCTGCCGGTGGCCATCTATCGCGCCGCCGACATTTCCGGGCACAGTAGCCGCGGGACGTGGAACACGGCCACAGAGATGTGCTGCATGAAGCGGTTCATCCGCGACATCGGGGCGATCCCGCGAGCCGAACTGCCGATGGACTACACCCCGGTTGACGTGTTCGCCGACGCCCTCGTCCACATCGCCATCCGCGAGGCGGCCGACGGGCGCGTCTATCACCTCACGAACCCGCACAAAGCGCACATCCGACTGTTGCAGCAGCGACTGGCCGTGCGCGGCCACGACATCGGGGAACTCGACTGGGATGACTGGGTCGCGCGCATGATCGACCTGGCCGTGACCGACCCCGACCACCCGATGACGCCATTCGCACCGTTGTTCATCGACAAGTGTCCCAGCGGGCAGATGAGCGTCGCCGCGATGTACCTCGAAGACACCTTCCCCGCGTTCACCCGCACGAACGTCGAGCGTGCGCTGGCCGGCACCGATATCACCTTTCCCGAGGTCGACTCCGACCTCATCGACAGCTATCTCGACTTCCTGGAACGAAAGGAGTTCCTGTGAGCCTGGCGAGGAAGATGTCGGCCTTGCCATTGGTGTCCCCGGGCACGAGATTGCTCGCGGCCGAGGTGAATACGAGGTAGCGGCCGGTGAGGCTGGCCGACGGGTCACTCGAGGGCCCATTGCCCACGGTGGCAGCGGAGGCCGGGGTGGTCGCCAGCGCGCAGACGAGGCCACCGGTGAGGGTGTTCGCCAGGGCGTGACGGAACGGACGTGTGGTCATGGGTCCTTCCCTTCGTGCGCCGGCCAGGGTGGCGACACCCCCACGGCCGTCAAACACGGGCTTTGTGAGCTCGACAATGCTTTGGCCCAACCAATCGCTCGCGCGGTCTCATCGAGCCGATTCTCGAGGCCTGGTGCCGCCTGGATACCCTTGCGCCCATGGCCAAGACCACCTCGACCGTCGATACCGTCGTCAATCTCTGCAAGCGCCGGGGATTCGTCTTCCCGTGCGGCGAGATCTACGGCGGTACCCGCTCGGCGTGGGACTACGGGCCCCTGGGTGTGGAGCTCAAGGAGAACATCAAGCGGCAGTGGTGGCGCTCGATGGTCACCAGCCGCGATGACATCGTCGGCTTGGATTCCTCGATCATTCTGCCCCCGGACGTATGGCGTGCCTCCGGCCACGTCGCGGCCTTCGTCGATCCGCTGATCGAATGCCTCAATTGCCACAAGCGATTCCGGCTCGATCACCTCCAGGAGGCGATCGCAGAGAAGGAGGCCAAGAAAGGCAAGGAGCTCGACCCCGACTCGGTCGCGCCGGAAACCATCGGCTGCCCCGGCTGTGGCACCCGCGGACAGTGGACCGAGCCGCGCCAGTTCAACGGTCTGCTGCGCACCCACCTCGGCGTCGTCGAGGACGAGTCGGGCCTGCACTATCTGCGTCCGGAGACCGCCCAGGGCATCTTCGTCAATTTCCTCAATGTCATGAATGCCGCGCGGATGAAGCCGCCGTTCGGCATTGCGCAGACCGGCAAGTCCTTCCGCAACGAGATCACCCCGGGCAACTTCATCTTCCGCACCCGCGAGTTCGAGCAAATGGAGATGGAGTTCTTCGTCAAGCCGGGTGAGGACGAGCAGTGGCACCAGTACTGGATCGACGAGCGGATGCGCTGGTACACCGACCTCGGCATCAATCCCGACAACCTGCGCATCTTCGAGCACCCCGCCGAGAAGCTCTCGCACTACTCCAAGCGGACCGTCGACATTGAATATCGCTTCGGTTTCACTGGGTCCGAATGGGGTGAGCTTGAGGGCATCGCCAATCGCACCGACTTCGACCTGTCCACTCACAGCAAGGCCTCCGGCACCGACCTGGTGTACTTCGATCAGGCGAGCGGGGAGAAGTACACGCCATACGTCATCGAACCGGCTGCCGGCCTGTCGCGCTCGCTGATGACCTTCCTGGTGGACGCCTATGCCGAGGACAGCGCCCCCAACACCAAGGGCGGCGTGGACACCCGCGTGGTGCTGCGCCTGGACCACCGCCTCGCGCCGATCAAGGCCGCGGTGCTGCCGCTGTCGCGCAATGCCGATCTGTCGCCCAAGGCGCGCGATCTCGCCGCGACGCTGCGCAAGCACTGGAATGTCGATTTCGACGACGCGCAGGCGATCGGCCGTCGTTACCGCCGCCAGGACGAGATCGGCACGCCCTACTGCATCACCGTGGACTTCGACACCCTGGAGGATCAGGCCGTGACCATCCGCGAACGGGACTCGATGGCCCAGGAGCGGGTCGGGTTGGACCAGGTCGAGGGCTATCTGGCGGCACGGCTGCTCGGCTGCTGAGCCGGTTTCCCGTCATACGAATGCCCGGGTCACCTGGTGACCCGGGCATTCGCTGTGTTCAGGTGTGTGCTCGAGCAGGCGGTCAGCTGACTTGCCCGGACGTCATTCGGACGCGGTCGGCGTGCGGACCAGTGCTCCCCAGTCCAGGTCGTTGGCGTCGGTGAGGTCGTCGAGCACCTTCTCGGCTCCGGAGTCGCGCAGTTCGGCGGCACCGAAGCCGCCGGTGAGCACGGTGACGCAACCCAGCCCCGCCTTGGCGGCCGCGGACACGTCATACACGGTGTCGCCGACCATGACCGCTCGGTCCGCGCTGACCTTGTCGATCGCCGCGTGCACCAGGTCGGCGTCGGGCTTGGAGGCCTCGACATCGGCGCTGGAGACAATGGCGTCGATGTAGTCGTCAACATCCAGGGATTTGATCGCCTTTTCCACCGCGTCCTTCTCGCCAGAGGAGGCGATGGCGACGAGGAAGCCACGCTCGTGCACGCTGCGGATCAATTCGGACGCGCCGGGCAGGGGGTAGGCCTCGTCGGAGAGCTTGTCGTACTCCTTCTGCCACGCCTTGCGCAGCGCGTCACCTTCCTTCTCCTCGACCTGCGCGCCCAGCAGTTCCTCGACGAGCTTGTCGCCGCCCATACCGATAGTGCGGTGGATGCGATAGGTCGGGATCCGGTGATCGTTCGCCTCGAAGGCGCGCAGCCACGCCAGGGCATGCAGGTAGTTGGCGTCGACGAGGGTGCCGTCGACGTCGAGGATGACGAGATCGCGGGTGTCGGACATACGGATGGGCACCTAACTTTCGGGCGGTGGAAGGGACTTCCACGAAGCCTAGGTCGCAATCCGGTGGCTATTCGCGATCACGGCCGGGCTGGTCTCGGGTACTGGACCGCGGCGGAGGCCTATCCTGGAGTGCCATGAGCGAAGACGCGACGATGCGGCCTCCCGAGGGCGCCGATGATGCCGTGCTGGAGCAGGCGAGCCCGCGCGAGCGCGACCCGGAGCGCTATGGCAAGAGCGGCAAGCTCAAGGCCGCGGCATACGACGAGGAGATGGAGCGGCTCCAGGAGCAACTCGTGTTGCTGCAGTACTGGATCCAGCGGCAGGGCCTCAAGGTGCTGGTGATCTTCGAGGGCCGCGGCAGCGCCGGCAAGGGCGGGGTGATCAAGCGGATCACTGAGCGCACCAGCCCCCGGACCGTGCGCGTTGTCGCACTGCCGAAGCCGACCGAGCGCCAGCGCACTCAGTGGTATTTCCAGCGGTATGTCGAGCATCTGCCCGCCGCGGGGGAGATGGTGCTCTTCGACCGGTCTTGGTATAACCGCTCCAATGTCGAGTGGGTGATGGGTTATTGCACCGAGGAGGAGCACGCGGAATTCCTGCGCAGTTGCCCGGAATTCGAGCGGATGCTGGTGCGCTCGGGGATCATCGTGCTCAAGTACTGGTTCTCGGTGTCCTTCGACGAGCAGACCAAGCGGTTCGAGGCGCGCAATGCCGAGCCGCTCAAGCGCTGGAAGCTCTCCGACATGGACCTGGCCGAGCACGAGCTCTACGTCAAATATTCGATGGCCAAGGACACCACCTTCCAATACACCGATATCAAGCAGGCGCCCTGGTATGTCGTGCCCTCCGACGACAAGCGCGCCGCCCGGCTCAACTGCATCACCCACCTGCTGAGCCAGTTCGACTACGAGGATGTGGCTCCCGAGGAGGTCGTCCTGCCGCAGATGCAGCAACTGCCGTATGTCCGTCCGCCCATGTCCGAACAGACCTTCGTCCCGCAGGTGTTCTAAACCGGCTGGGCTCGCGACGACCCGGATTGAGCCGGGCTCAAACCGGGATGGTGACCAGACAAAAGGGGTGCCCGGCGGGGTCGGCGAAGACCTGCCATTCCCCGGGGCCCGGGTCGCGGACGTCACCGAGCACCCTGGCGCCGGCCTCCCGCACCCGCGCGGCGGCTCTGGCCAGATCCTCGACGAGCAGGTCGAAGTGCACCTGGGACTCCCCGGTGTCGCCGGGCCAGGGCGGCGGAACATAGCCCTCGACCCGGTGGAACGACAGCCGTCCCACCGGCGCCCAGTCCAGCGTCAGCCAGTCGTCGTCGCCGTATGCCGGGCCCAGGTCCAGCACGTCTTGCCAGAACGCGCTCAACTGCCGCGGATCCGCGCACTCCAGCACCAACTGCGTGAACTTGCCCACGGCTGCCATGGCGGCCACGGTAGCGGCCCGCTACAGCAGATCGAGTGTTTCGGCCAGGTCGTCGACGAGATGGGTGGCGTCGCCCATCGGTCGCCCGGTGCCCAGTGCCTGCAGGGTCGGCCAGACCGGAATCGTCTCGGTCCAGTGCCGGTGACCGACGAGGATGAGCGGTGGCGGGCGTTCGCTCGAGTAGTAGGAGCGGGTGGCGGTCTGGAAGATCTCCTGCACCGTGCCCGCCGCACCGGGCAGCACCACCACCCCGGCGCCGGCGTGCGCCAGCAGCCAGTCCTCCCGCAGCGCATTGGAGAAGTACTTGGCGATGCCCTCCGCGAAGACATTGGGCGGCTCGTGCCCGTAGTACCAGGTGGGTATGCCCAGACTGCGCGCCGCCCGCTGGGGCGTATCGGCCGCCCGTAACATCTCCCGCGCGGCGAACCCGCAGGCCGCCCAGGCGGAGATATCGGGCACGAAGCTG
>ERZ501016.333-NODE-333-length-14808-cov-4.465058_pt1 | contig 14808 bp, 12 predicted proteins | sample MGYA00248889_ERZ501016 | MGnify/ENA primary metagenome ERZ501016 (study PRJEB25958, sample SAMN03398594) | human skin metagenome | study: EMG produced TPA metagenomics assembly of the Human Skin Microbiome Metagenome (human skin metagenome) data set. | reverse complement strand
GGTCGCCGGCGCTGCGACGGGCCACCTGGGCCAGGGTGCCGGTTGCCCGGCCGACCTGGCGGGCGGTACTGCGCAGATCGCCGATGCCGGTGCGTACCGTGCCGGCCAGCGTGCCCGGCCGGCGGATCGCCTCGGCGACGGCATCGGCCAGCAGGTCGGGTAGGCCTGGGGCGGGTTCCGGCTCCCAGACCTCGGCCGGCTCGACCCGGTCCGTACGGCGCGCCGAGAGACCGGACAGGTCGGCGGCGCCGAGGGAATCCACCAATGCCTGGTGGATCTTGGTCACCACGGCGACCCCGCCGTCGGCGAGCCCGGAGACGACATAGCACTCCCACAGCGGGCGGCTGCGCTCCAGCGGGCGGGCGCTGACCCGGGCGACGAAGTCGGCGAGTTGCTCGCGGGTGCCCGGGGTGGGCAGCGTCGATTGCCGCACGTGGTAGTCGATGTCGAAGTCGGGATCGTCGATCCAGGCCCGGCCGCCGAGACCGGCGGGACCGGTAAGCACCTTGCGCCGATAGCGCGGCAATTGGGCGACCCGGGCGGCGATCGCGGCGGCCACCCGGGTGGGATCCGTCGGGGTGCGGCCGCCGAAGATCTGTACCTGGCCCACATGCCGGGGCCCGGCGCTATCGCGCGCGAGGAAACCACTCTCGGCCGGGGTGAGGCGCTCGATCACCGGCTCATCGTCGCAGACGCCGTCCTCGGGCTGCGGCCCGTATGCGGCCCGCCCGCCCCGGCGCCGCCTCGGTGCAACCCTCGGCCAGGCTGGTGGCCAGGGTGCGCAGGCGGGCCCGGGCCGGCGACTTGGGGGCCACGTCATACAACAGGCGACCGGACATCAGGCAGCGATCGAACCCGGCCCGGTCGTCGGGGATCACCACATCCACCCGCACCCCGGCAAAGCGGTCCAGCACCTCGGCGACCCGGCGTTCCGGGGCCCCGCCGGCCACGCTGGCGCGCACCCGGGTGACCACGATTCTGGGCGGGTGCGCGCTGACTCGGGAGAGCTCTTGGATGGCGCGCACCAGCCGCTGCAGGCCGACGGGATCCCCCGCACCGACCGCGAGAATCTCGTCCGCCGCAGCGATGGTGGCCACCGTGGCGGCATTGCGCCGCGGGGCACGGGTGTCATAGCTGAGTTCCTCGTCGTCCTCGATGCAGAAACCGCAGTCCACGACCACGATCTCGGCCATTCGCCGGGCGAGCTCGAGTATGTGGTTCATCGAGTCCGCGCGCACCTCGGGCCAGCGCCCGGAGCTCGGCAACCCGGTGAGCACCCGGAATCCGGGGTCGACCACCGGCGCCAGTCGGGCCAGGGTCGGCAGGTCCAGGGTGCCGAGTTCGGCGGTGCGGGCTGCGGCAGCGATCCCGGGAGCCTCGTCGATCAGGCCGAGTACCTGCCCCACGCACGCGCCATAGGTGTCGGCGTCGATGAGCAACACCGAACGCTCCTGCAGGGCCAGTTCCGCGGCAAGGTTGACGGCCACGCTGGTGCGGCCGGGGGCGCCGGTGGGACCCCATACGGCAATGATCCGGCCGGCCGGTTCCGCTGCTTCCTCGTCCTCCCCCGCCGCCTGCGGTGGCAGCGGGAGGCCGGCTTCGACCGCGGCGAACTCGCTGACCGCGGGGCCGGCACGCGCGGGATCAACTCGTTTGGGGTCAGCGCGCCCCGGGTCGGCGGACGCGGCGGCCGTGCCCAGTCGTTCCAAGACGACGGCGAGTTCGTCCGGTGCGCCGTCCGCGCCAACGATCTGGGCAACACCGAGTTGCCGCAGCCGGCGCTCCTCGGCCTCGTCGTCATCGACCACGCCGACCACCCGCACCCCAGCCTCGGTGAGCTGGGCGAGGCCATCGCGGTCCAGACCCCGCATCCGCGAGGAGACCAGGGCGACATCCGCGAGCCCGGCGCTACTCGCCGCGATCAGGTCGGCAAGATCGGGGCAACGCCGGACCAGTTGGGCACCGGGCACCGCCCCCAGGGCGGCAACGATCCCGGCTTCGTGGCGCGGCTCGAGTGCGGTGAGCAACCGCAGGGTCACGAGGCGTCCTTGAGCAGGGAACCGGGGATGGGGACGAGGGTGAACTTGGCCCCGTCGTCGACCAGACCGATCAGGGCGGCGACCTTGTCGGCGGGCACCAGCAACTGCACCCCATTGCGGCTATTGGCGCCGCCGAACCCGCCGGTGGCGGTGAGCCGGGCAACCGTGGCGGTCGGCAGCACCTGGGTCGGTCCGCTCCAGCTGTCCTTGCCCGCCCCGGCCGCCTCAACGGGCCTGTTGGCGTAGACGGTGACCTGGGAGCCGACCACCAAGGCGCCGGCCGAGGCGGCGTCCACGGAGACCACAATCGGCACGACGGAGATGTCGTTAGGTCCACCGACGGCACTCTTGGGCACCAACTCCCCCGCACGGATCTCCCTCAAGGCATAACCATCCGTCGGAATGCCTTGCGCCGCAGCGAGATATACATTCCCGGCGTCCGAGAGCTGGACATTGACCCGGGTCAGGCGGTCTTCGGTCAACTCCTGGCCGGGCAACAGGGCCTCGCGGGCGGCATACACCGGCACCCGGCTGTCGGCGGCGCGCAGGCCCATCGCCCCGAGTGCGGTGGCCAGCAGCACCAGGGCGATCCCGCCCAGGAGGCGGGCGTCGCGCCAAGACGGACGGCGCAGGCGGGTGGCAGCGGGAGTGGGCAGTTCGGTCATCGGACCCCCAGGGACGTCGTTCTGGCACAGCATGGCGCAGCCGGGGCAAGTCGGCATCCCGAACGGGGGTTGTCCACAGGGCACGGGGTGCTTCGGGGTGGCGGGAATGGCATACGGCACACTCGGGGGCATGTCCAAGCGCTTCCTCCCGCTCGCCGAGGTCGCCGAGATCCTCGACGTCTCGGCGGCGCAGGCCTATGCCCTGGTGCGCTCCGGTGACCTGCCGGCGATCAAGGTGGGTGGCCGCGGCCAGTGGCGGGTGGAGGCCACTGAGCTGGAGGCCTATATCCAGCGCATGTATGCCCAGACCCGGGCGTTGATCGACAGCGGCGCCGAGGACGAGTTGACGCGCTGAGCCCAGGTCACCAGTGACAGCACTGAGCCCGGCTCGGCGTCAAAGGGCTCAGTTGCTGTGGATGCACGCGATGGCGGCGACCGGGATGGTGCGCACCTCGCGGATATTGCCCGGGCGGCGCGGCTCGTCGCGCGGATGTTCGGCGAGATCGACGAAGTCGGCGCCGACGATGTCGATGGTGCCCTCGTATGAGGTGCCCGCCGTGTCCAGTAGCTGCACCCGCCGCCGGTCCCGGCTGATCTCGCGCAGGGCGTAGCCCAGCCCGAAGCGGCGTGCCGAGTCCGCGCTCTCGCTGCGCGCGGTGAGCCCGGTGATCGAGACGATCGCGGACAGCGGCACCAAGGCGGCGCGCGTCGGCGAGGGCGCCAGCGCCACCCAATCGCCGCCCACGTCCAGCAGCCGGCCATGCACCCGGATGCCGGCCGCCAGCCGTAGGTCGATCTCGGTGCCGCGGTGGGCACACAAGCGGGCGGCGAGCGGGATCAAGGCGCGTTCGCGCCGAGTGCGATCGGCGACCTCGCTGTCCCACTCGCGCCGTTCCTGCGCGGCCAACTCCGCCTCCAGGTCGGCGAATAGTCGCTCCCAGCGCTGGCCCCATTCCATGCGCGCTCACTGTAGGGCCAGCGGCGCCACGGGCCGTCGGGGCGGTCCACTCGTTGTGCACAACCAGCTCCTGCCACTTGCACACAGCATCAAATCGCAGCAAACTGCATCAAATAAACCCAAGCGAGGTCGAGGAGGGGCGTGATGGATCGCCAACTCAGCGGGACCATCCACGGAGAAGGTGGCCGGGTTGATGGTCAGCCCATCGATCGCTACCCCCTCGATCGACGCCGGCCCCGGGTCGCGCTCACCGCGCTGGCCTTGGCAGCCGCAGCAGCGCTGGCTGCCGGGGGCGTCCTCACCGCGGTCATGCAGGTGGTCCGCGCGGTCGGGTCGAGGGTTCCGGATCCCGATAGGGCGCTGCTGGCCGCGCTTGCCGGGCTGGGCTGGTTCGCGCTGCTGGCCGCCATCGGGGTGGTGAGCGGGCATACCTGGTGGTTGATTGTGGGCACTCGCCCCCGCTCCGGCGAGCACGGCCCGGCCCCGTGGGCCGCACGGATCGCCGCCTGTTTGGTGGGGGTCGCCGTCCCCGCGGGTGCGGCGCACGCGGCCCCCGCTCCCGGGTATGCGGTCACCGCCCCACAGTTCCCGGCGCCCAGCACCGATACCCACAGCACCGATACCCACAGCACTGGCTCTCCCGCCACCGTCTTGCGGGCGCCCGATCCGCGCTGGAACAGTGGCGCGACCAACGCGCCGCACGCCCCCGACATCCGGTTGGTCGGCGGGCGCAGCGCCGAAGCGGAGGAAACCGAGGTCGTAGTCCGGCGCGGGGAATGCCTGTGGGACATTGTGGCTCGGCATTTGGGCACCCAGGCGAGCAGCGCGCAGATCGCCGCCGAATGGCCCCGCTGGTATGCCGCCAATCGCACCGCGATCGGCGCCGACCCGGACCTCATCCGGCCGGGCTTGGTGCTGCGCATCCCGCAGGCCCGGTCATGAGCACGAATGGCGCCCGGGCCGCCCTGGCCACGCAATTGCCGCCGCTGCGGGTACTGCCGGTGCCAGATACCCGGCCCCCGGCGTTGGACCCGGATATCCCGTTCGCCGCTCAGCTCGCGTTGAGCCTGGTTGCCCAGGAGGAAGCCGCCTATGTGCAGGACGCGCTCGCCTTCGACACCACGCCGAGGCGCGGTGACCTGGACGCGGTTGCCGAGCGCGCCGACCTACCGGATCCGGGCGCCTGGCTGCACGGAATCGCGCAGTCGCTGCTCGAGGTGATGGCCGGGCTGCGCCACCCCAGCCATGTGGTGCGGATCTGCTCGGCCGACGTCTATATCGCCGTGGCTCGCCGCCACGCCAGCGCCGTGCGCCGGGCGGGGGCCCAGGAGTCGGCCCGGGTGCGTCGGATGCAGGTGCGCCGGGTACTCACCACCCGCCCGAGCCCGAGCGTCGCCGAGGCAAGCGTGGTGCTCGTGGTGGGTGGCCGGGTACGGGCCATGGCCTTGCGGGCCGAAGCGGGCCCGCGCGGGTGGACGATCACAGCGCTGGAACTGGCCTGAGCGGCTATTGGGTTGCCGTGTCACGGGCGTCGATGGCGGCCAGCCCAGCGCGCACATCGGCGAGTTCCTCGTCGCTCGCCCCTTCGAGGAAGTGCCGTAAGGCTTCGCGTCGATGCCCCGGCTGGAGGCGGTCGAGATGGTCGCGGATGGAGAACGCGGTATGCCGTTCGCGGGTGTCGGTCGCCGCATACAGATAGGCGCGCCCGTCGCGGTGGCGGGTGAGCAGACCCTTGGCGACCAGGCGGGTCATCACCGTCAACACGGTCGTATAGGCGCGTTCGCGCTGCTCGCGGACGGCCTCATGGACCATCCGCACGCTGACCGCCTCCGGGCTGGACCAGATGTGCTCCAGCACGGCTCGCTCCAACTCCCCGAGACGATGCAGGGGCGAGGACGGCATTGGCGTCTCCTCCCCCCGGTTCGGTCAAAACTTCAACGACACGACCGCAGCAGGTTGTTCCCTCCGCGCGGTGCGTGATCAGGCAGACGGTACGCCCATACGCCGACGCGAAGAGGTCGCTGAGCACATGCTGGGCAGTTGGATGGTCGAGGTGGGCCACCGGTTCGTCGAGCAGCAGGATCGGGCGCCGGGAGAGCAGGGCCCGGGCCACCGCCAATCGCGCGCGCTCCCCGCCGGAGACACCACGTCCCCCCTGCCCGATTCGGGTGTCGAGGCCCTCGGGTAATCCGGACAGCCAGTCACCGAGTCCGGCGCCAACCAAGGCAGCCGCGACCTCGTCATCGCCAGCGCCGGGACGCGCCAGCGTCAGGTTGTTGCGGACGCTGCTGGCGAACAGATGCGGTTCGTCGTCGACCACGGCCATCAGGTCCCGGACCCGTGCCAGCGGGAGCTCGCGGATGTCGACGCCGTCCACGAGCATCCGGCCGCCACAGGGATCGAGATGACGCGCCAATACGGCCAACAGGGTGGACTTGCCGGCGCCATTGGGCCCGACCAGCGCCAAATGCTCCCCCGGCTCGATCACCAGATCGGTCGCGGGCAGATCGACGCGTCCCGGCGTCCACCCCGCGGTGACGGAATCCAAGGTGATCCGGGGGACGGGCGCGATCGCCGGGATGTTCGTGGAGCTTGCCGGCTCACGCACCGCGGGAGTTTGCGCCAACAACTGCTGCAGCCGCGCGGCGGCGGCGCGGCTGCGCGCCAGCGCCCCGGTGGCCTCGGGCAGCGTGGCGGTGACCTCGCCCAGCGCCAACGGGATCAGCAGCAATAGGGCCGCCAGCGGCCGACTGACCGGCCCGCCGACCTGGGGAAGCAGCAGCAGGGCGGAGGCGGCCGTCGCCGCGCCCACACTGAGCAGCACCAGTGCCGCGCCCAGGGCCCGTATGTCGCCCTGCCGCCCCGCGGCCCGCTCCACCCGTTCGTGCGCCGCAGACAGCCACGCGGAGGCGTCCTCACCCGCACCGATCGCGGCCAGCTCACCGGCGTTGGAGGTGACCAAGGCAGCCACCCGGGTGGCCTCGGCGCGCGCCCCAAGGCCCTCGACCTGGGCGGCCGACTCGAGCCGGGCGAGCAGGACGACGATGGCGGCCAGCACCAGGGACAGGACGGCCGGGATGAGGGCGGCGGGCGGCCATACGGCCAGGGAGACGACGATGGCGACCACGGCTCCGAAAGCCGCCGAGACCAACGGGACCACCACCCGGACTTGCGCTTCGACCTCGTCGTCGAGGTCGCGCACGGCGGCGGTGAGGACCTCGCTGCGGGCACGCCGGCCCAGCCGCGCGGGGGCAAGGGGGATGAGCCGGCGGTAGGTGTCGACGCGGGCGTCGGCCAGATCACCGAGGGCGGCGTCATGGGAGCGCAGGCGCTCGGCATACCGGAACACGGGGCGCCCAATGCCGAAGGTGCGCACGCAGACGATGGCGACAAGCAGGGACAGGATGACCGGCCGGGTGGAGGCTTGCACGATGAGCCACCCGCTGGTGGCGGTGAGCGCCACCCCACAGGCCAGCGCCAGACCGCCGAGCAGACCGGCACCGCGCAGCCGGCCGGAGAACCTCAGGCCGCGGTGCGTCACCGGATCGCCCCCACGGTCGCGGCAGCCTTCGCGGCCGGAATCGCCAGGTGTGCATCGGCCCATTTGAGGAGTTCGGGGCGGTGGCTGACCACGATCACGGCGCGCTCGCGAGCGAGCTCGCACAGCAGCCGGTTGATGGCCACGCTGCCGGCCGGGTCGAGATGCGCCGTCGGTTCGTCCAGGAGCAGGACGTTGGCGCCACTAAGGATGGCGCGGGCCAGCCCCACCCGGGCGCGCTGCCCCGCCGAGAGACCGAAACCGTTGTCGCCCAGCGGCAAATTTAGACCCTCGGGCCGGCTGCGGATCAACTCGCCCAGGCCGACGGCGTCCAGACTCTCCCACAGTTCTGCATCGGTGGCGGTGCGCGCGGGACCGAGGCGGAGGTTCTCGGCGAGCGTGGCGGCGACGAGGAAGGGCCGCTGCGTGAGCAGGTGGCGATCCGCGGTGCCACTGAGCTCGCCGCCGGTGGGCGCGCGCAGCCCGGCGAGGAGTTCGAGCAGCGTGCTCTTGCCCGCCCCCGAGGGCCCCGTGATCACGCTGAGTCCGGGGTTCGGAAGGGTGGCGCTGAGCCCGTCCAGGACACACCGATCGCGGCCGGGATAGCGATATCCGATGTCCCGCAACATAACCCCGGGCCGGTATGCGGCGCCGGCCGACGACATACCGGCAGCTCGCGTGGTAGCGGCGGGCGGGGCGGCAGCGGGCATCCGGGGGGGAACGGCGGGGGCTGCGAGTTCGTCGAGGATCTCCGCGAGCGCGGCGGCGCCATCGGCGCTGTTGTGGAACTCCGCGCCCACCCGGCGTACCGGCCAATACACCTCGGGCGCGAGCAGAATCGCCGCCAACCCCGTGCGCAGGTCGAGGCTGCCACCGGCCAGGCGCAAACCCACGGCAACGGCGACGATCGCCACGGACAGGGTGGCCAGGAGTTCCATCGCGGCCGAGGACAGGAAGGCCAGACGCAGCGTCCGCATGGTCGCCGCCGCATGCTGTCGGCTGACCCGGCCGATGGTTTCGACCTGGGCCTCGGCGCGCCCATAGTTGACCAGGGTCGGCAACCCGCGCACCACATCGAGGAAATGCCCGGACAGCCGACTCAAGCTCCCCCACCGGCGCCGGGTGTCCTCGGCGGTGGTGGCACCGATGAGCGCGGCGAAGATCGGCAGCAGAGGCACGGTGAGCACGGCGATGAGCGCGCTCAGCGGATCCACCACGACCATGGTCACCAGCGCGAATGCCGGCAGCACCACCGCGGACACCAGCGCCGGCAGGAAACGCGCGACATACGCCTCGATCGCGCTCGCCCCCTGACCAGCGAGCACCAGTGCGCGCTCCGGATCGGGGCGCTCATCGGCGGACCGGGTCAACCAACCGGTGAGCAGCCGCTCGCGCAGCCGTATGGAGATCCGCGCCCCCGCGCGCGCCGCCCATGCCTCCCCGGCGGCCGAGCAGACTGCCCGGGCCACGAACGCCAGCACGGTCAGCGCTAGGGGCAGGGCCAGCGGGCGGCGGTCGACCAGGTCGGTGACTAACCAAGCGATCGCGAGGGCCTGGGCGATGGTGGCGACCCCCGTACAGATCCCCAACCCGCCCAGTCCCAGGACCGCCGAGCGGGACCCGGGCGACTCGGAAAGCAGCCGGGGATCGACGGGTCTCACGCGAGCGCCGCCGGCCGCCGGCTCGGAGCCGACCGCCGCGGCAGGTTCAACGACCGAGGCGGCCATCAGACGGCGCTGTGCGCCTCGGGGATGTGCTGGGTGCCGATGCGCCGGCGGAACACCCAGTAGTTCCAGGCCGTGTAGGCCAGCGCCACCGGGGTGAACACCAGCGCGGCGCCGGTCATGATCTTCAGCGTCAACTCGGTGCTCGCGGCATTCGTCGTGGTCAGCGAGGTGCCATCCGCCAGCGTCGTGGGCATGACATTCGGGAAGAGCATGACGAAGTAGGTGACCACGACCAGGACGATGGTCGCGGAGGTCCCCACGAAGGCCTTGCCCTCCGCGCCCTTGGTGTTGCAGTAGATCGCCGCGAGCAGGCTGACCGCAGCCAGCACGGTGGTCACCCACGAGGCCGGCTTGCCGCTCTCCACGCCCAGCCACACCAGCAGGATCACGGCGAGGACCGCGGTCACCAGACCCGCCTTGGTGGCGATCCCGCGCGCCTCGTCGCGCAAGGGTCCGGTGGTTTTCAGCGCCACGAAGTGCGACCCATGGGTCAGGCAGAGCGCGGTGAGCGTGATGCCACCGAGCAGGCTGACTGGGTTGAGCAGGGTGAAGAGGTTGCCGGTAAACTCCATGTTCTTGTCGATCGGCAGGCCGTGCACGAGGTTGGTCAGCGCGGTGCCGATGAGCAGCGGCGGCAACAGCGAGCCGAGGTGGATGCATCGGTCCCAGCCGCGCTTCCAGGTCATCGAGTCGCGCTTGCCGCGGTATTCGAAGCCCATATTGCGCACGATCAGCGCCACCAAGACCAGCAGCAGCGCGAGGTACATGCCGGAGAACATCGTCGCGTACCAGTGCGGGAAGGCCGCGAAGGTCGCGCCGCCGGCGGTGAGCAGCCATACCTCGTTGCCATCCCAGAACGGGCCAATCGTCGTATAGAGCACCCGCCGGCGCTTCTCCGCGTCGGCCGCGTCGAGGCCTGCGCTCTCCCGGCCCAGGATCGCGCCGAGCATGCCGACGCCGAAGTCGAAGCCCTCGAGGACGAGGAAGCCGGTCCACAACAGGCCGATGAGGATGAACCAGATGGTCGTGAGTTCCATTGTGTGTCAATCCTTTCGGCTCAGTAGGAGAAGGCGAGCTGGTCTTCGTCGGCGACCCGGGCGACCGGCTCATAGGGCTCGGCACCGCGGCGGATGTAGTCGAGGAAGAGCTTCACCTCGACCACGGCGAGGGCGCCATACAGCAGCGTGTAGACGATCATCGAGATCCACACATCCGTCGTGGAGACGCTCGGGCTGACACCGGTGGAGGTGACCATGGTGCCGAAGACCGCCCACGGCTGCCGGCCGACCTCCGTGAAGATCCAGCCGAAGCTGTGCGCCAGGACGGTGGCCAAGGGGGTGAGGATCAGCACCGGTTTCACCCAGCCCGCGGTCGGCACCCGGCCGCCCCGCAGCGCGAACAGGGCCCAGGCGGCGACGGCCGCGGCGAAGAGCCCGGCGCCGATCATCAGCCGGAAGTTCCAGTAGGACATCGGGATATTCGGCACATAGGTGGGCGCCGCGGTGTAGTTGGTCTCCTTGCCAGACAGGTCCTTGATCATCACCGCCTTGTCGCCACCGTCGGCGAATGCCGCACGGTAGTCGCGCTCGATCTCATTGATCCCGTGGATCTTGCCGGAGAAGCTGCCGGTGCCCAGGAAGGAGAGCAGGCACGGGATCTCGATGATGTTCTTGGCGTCCGAGCCGTCGAGCTTGCCGATGGTGAGCACGGAGAAGTTCGCGCACTCGCCATCCGGCGGGGTGTCGTAGAGGGCCTCGGCCGCAGCCATTTTCATCGGCTGGACCTCGGTCATGATCTTGCCCTGGATGTCACCGGTGATGGCGACCGCCAGCCCGGCGACCAGCGTGGTGATCGCGCCGAGTCGAACGGCCTTGCGCCACATCGGCACGTCCTCGCGGATGTCGAAGTCCCGACCCTCGTGCAACCGTCGCTCAGGTTCGGTGGCGGCGCCGGCATGGGCCTGGCGCATCTTGTAGAGCGCGACCGACATGACCATGGCGCCACCGACCATGTATGCCCCGGCCACCACGTGCGGGAAGGTCACCAACTGCACCTTGTTGAGCAGCACCGCGACGAAGTCGGCCATCTCGGCGCGCCCGGTTTGCGCGTTGAGCCGGTAGCCCACCGGGTGCTGCATGAAGGAATTGGCCGCCAAGATGAAGTATGCCGAGAGCACGGTGCCGATGTGCACCAGCCAGATGCACGCATTGTGCAGCTTCTCAGGGATCCGCCCCCAGCCGAAGATCCACAGGCCCAGGAAGGTGGACTCCATGAAGAACGCGAGCAGGGCCTCGAAGGCCAGCGGCGCACCGAAGATGTCCCCGACGAACCGGCTATAGCTCGACCAGTTCATCCCGAACTGGAACTCCTGCACGATGCCGGTGACCAGGCCCAGGGCGAAGTTGATGACGAAGAGCTTGCCGAAGAACTTCGACAGGCGCAGATACTCCGGATTGCGGGTGCGCAGGTATGCCGTATGCAGACCGGCCACCAGCGCGGACATCCCGATCGTGATCGGGACGAAGAAGAAGTGATACACGGTGGTGATGGCGAATTGCCATCGGGCGAGATCCAAAGCGTCCATCGGCGACAGGCTCCGGTCGGTGGGGTGAGTAGGGGGTTCCGCAGCTCCGATACTACGACCGGTAGTAGATGCCCTAACCACCACCCCCGGGGGCATGCCGGGGCTGAAAACCGCAGATGCGGCGACCGGAAAACCGGCCGCCGCACCCGTACCTATGTGCCGGAGTCAGGCCCCGTGGCACATCTTGAACTTCTTGCCCGAGCCACAGGGGCACGGGTCGTTGCGGCCGGTGTTGGCCAGCTGCGCCTCGCTCAGGCGCACCGGCGGGGCGGCCTCGTCGTGCTCCTCGATCCCGCCGGTCTCATCCGGTGCCGAATAGTGCAACTGCTGGGGACGGCTGGCCTCGTCCAGGCCCTTGGCTCGGATCTCCGGGCGGGCCCCGGCCTGCTCGGGAGTCGCCCCGGCAGCACTCTCGGCGCCGTCCATCCCGCGCAACATCTCGCCGATCGCCACCGGCTGCAGCGGGGCGGGCGCCTGGGCCGGGGCGTCGACCTGCACCTCGGCGTTGAAGAGGAAGCCGACGCTCTCCTCCTTGATCGCCTCATTCATGGACTCGAAGAGGTTGTATCCCTCGCGCTGGTATTCCACGAGCGGGTCGCGCTGGGCCATCGCGCGCAGGCCGATGCCCTCCTTGAGGTAGTCCATCTCGTAGAGGTGCTCGCGCCATTTGCGGTCGAGCACGGAGAGGATGACCCGCCGCTCCAACTCGCGGGTGACCTGCTCGCCGAGGGCGGCCTCGCGGGCGTCATACGCGTGGTGGACATCGGAAACCAGTTCCTCGCGCAGGCTGTCCGCGGTGAGCCCCGCGACGCCATTCGCCGCCGAGACCACGCCCTGCTGGCTGACCCCGACCGGATAGAGCGCCTTGAGCGCGGCCCACAAGCGGTCCAGATCCCAGTCCTCCGGGAAGCCCTCGGCGGTCTCGGAGTCGACATAGCCCTCGACGACGGTGGTCATGAAGTCGCGCACCTGTTCCTCGAGGTCCTCCCCCAGGAGCACCCGGCGGCGCTCGTCATAGACGACCTCGCGCTGGCGGTTGAGCACGTCGTCGTACTTGAGGACGTTCTTGCGGATCTCGTAGTTCTGGCCTTCGATCTGGCTCTGCGCGCTCTCAATCGAACGAGAGAGCAGCTTGCCCTCGATCGGGGTGGCGTCGTCCATCCCGGTCGAGCTCATCACCCGGTCCACGAAACCGGCGTTGAACAACCGCATCAGGTTGTCCTGCAGCGAGAGATAGAAGCGCGACTCCCCCGGGTCACCCTGACGGCCGGAACGCCCGCGTAGCTGGTTGTCGATGCGCCGGCTCTCGTGGCGCTCGGTGCCCAGCACATAGAGACCGCCGAGTTCGGTGACCTCCGCGTGCTCGTCGGCGACCTGCTGCTCGGCGGCGACCAGCGCGTCGTCCCAGGCCGCCTCATACGCCTCGGGGGTTTCCTCGGGGTCCAGGCCGCGCGCCTTCAGCGCCGCGACCGCCCGGAACTCGGGGTTACCACCGAGCATGATGTCGGTGCCTCGCCCGGCCATATTGGTGGCCACGGTGACGGCGCCCTTGCGGCCCGCCTCGGCGACGATAGCCGCCTCGCGCTCATGCTGCTTGGCGTTCAGCACCTCGTGCGGGATTCCCTTGCGCCGCAAATGATCCGAGAGGTATTCGGACTTCTCCACGGACACCGTGCCGACCAGCACCGGCTGACCCTTGCGGTGGCGCTCGGCGATGTCCTCGACGACCGCCTCATACTTGGCTTCCTCGGTGCGGAAGACGAGGTCGGGCTGGTCGACGCGGATCATCGGCCGGTTAGTCGGGATCGGCACCACGCCGAGTTGGTAGATCGAATGCAGTTCGGCCGCCTCGGTCTGGGCGGTACCCGTCATACCGGACAGGGTGTCGTACATCCGGAAGTAGTTCTGCAGGGTGATTGTGGCCAGGGTCTGGTTCTCATTCTTGATCTCCACACCCTCCTTGGCCTCGATCGCCTGGTGCATACCGTCGTTGTAGCGGCGGCCGGACAGCACGCGGCCGGTGTGCTCGTCGACGATCATCACCTCGCCATTGCGGATGATGTAGTCCTTGTCGCGGTGGAACAGCTCCTTGGCCTTGATCGCGTTATTGAGGTAGCCGATGAGCGGGGTATTGACCGCTTCATAGAGGTTCTCGATGCCGAGGAAATCCTCGATCTTGTCGATACCACTCTCCAGCACCCCGACGGTCTTCTTCTTCTCGTCGACCTCGTAGTCGCCCAGGCCGGACTCGAACTCACCGCGGCGCAGGCGGGTGACCATACGGGCGAACTCGGCATACCACTTGGTGGCCGCATCGGCCGGGCCGGAAATGATCAGCGGGGTGCGCGCCTCGTCAATGAGGATGGAGTCGACCTCGTCGACGATCGCGAAGTTGTGGCCGCGCTGCACCAATTCTTCGATGCTCCACGCCATATTGTCGCGCAGATAATCGAAGCCGAATTCGTTATTGGTGCCATAGGTGATGTCTTTGGCATATTCGGCCCGGCGCTGCTCGGGGGTCATATGCGACAGAATGCAGCCGGTCTCCAGGCCGAGCATCCGGTGGATACGGCCCATCAACTCCGACTGATATTCGGCGAGATAGTCGTTGACCGTGATGACGTGCACGCCCTTGCCGCTGAGGGCATTGAGGTAGGACGGCAGGGTCGCCACCAGCGTCTTGCCCTCACCGGTCTTCATCTCCGCGACATTGCCCTGGTGCAGCGCCGCGCCACCCATGAGCTGGACGTCGAAGTGGCGCTTGCCAAGGGTGCGCTTGGACGCCTCGCGCACGGCGGCGAAGGCCTCCGGCAGCAGGGTGTCGAGGCTCTCACCGTCGGCGATCCGCTTCTTGAAGGTGTCGGTCTCACCGCGCAATTCGGCGTCGGTGAGCTTCTCGAAGTCTTCCTCGAGGGCGTTGACGGCCGCGGCGACGCCTTCCAACCGCTTGACCACACGCGACTCACCGGCACGCAGAATGCGTTCGACGATCTTGGGCACGGGGTGACTCCTCATCCTTCCCGGGGAACCCGCCTAGCCTAGTCGAGCCCACCGACGCCCCCAACGCCTCCGTCCGGGCGTCGAGTTGCCGCGCGGATATTCGATTGAGCCGTGTCGGCGGATGCCGCAGGCTTGTCCGTATGTCGTTCCCCGCCTGCGTCCCCGAACTCACCGATGGCGTGGTGCGCCTGCGCGCCCACGCCGAGGGCGATCTCGACCGGATTGTCGAGCAGGCGAGCGACCCGGAGAGCCTGCGCTGGACCACCGTGCCGCAGCCGTATGGGGTGGAGCAGGCCC
>ERZ501016.332-NODE-332-length-14829-cov-4.098416_pt1 | contig 14829 bp, 12 predicted proteins | sample MGYA00248889_ERZ501016 | MGnify/ENA primary metagenome ERZ501016 (study PRJEB25958, sample SAMN03398594) | human skin metagenome | study: EMG produced TPA metagenomics assembly of the Human Skin Microbiome Metagenome (human skin metagenome) data set. | reverse complement strand
AGCGCCCGGCGCAGCGAGCGGGAGGTATGCAGGTCGGCGGGATGCAGGACGCCGCGCCGCACCGGGCTCCACCAGGCGAGTTCGTCGACCTCATCCACCGGCATCGGGAAGAGCCCGATCCGGTAGGCGTCGATGAGCGTGGCCGGTTCCAGGTCGGCGCCGAGAGCGACGAAATCGTCCGTCGGGTCGGCCCGGCGCAGGGCGGTGATCAGCGACCACGCGGTCGGCGGCAGGTCAACCGGCGCCACGGGCAGCGGCGGCGGCGCGGGCAATGCGGACGGCTCGGGCAAAGCCGGTGGCGCCTGGGACCCATCCGGCAGCGCCGGAGTGACCCGCTCCGGCGGCGCCGACGCACCGGGCTGGCTCACCGCATACCCGCTGGGGTCACGGCCGGGGGCAGTGCAGGTGGGGCGCGATCTCGCGGGCGCTCTCCTCGCCATACGCCTCGCTGAGCCGGCGCAGGAACTCGCGCGTGCTCAATTCATACTCCTGCGTGCCGACGGTCTCGATAACATGCGCGGCCAGCACCGAACCGATCTCGGCGCACCGGCGATGCCCCAGGCCCGCCGCCAACCCGCTGAGGAAGCCCGCGCGGAAGGCATCGCCGACCCCGGTCGGGTCGGCCAGCCGGGCCACCTGCGCCACCCCGACGTGGATCTCTGGCTCGCCCGGCGAGGCGATGGTCACCCCCTCCGAACCGCGGGTGATCACCCGGTGAGTGACCCGGGCGGCGATATCCGCGGCGCTCCAGCCGGTCTTCTGCTCGGTGAGGTGCGCCTCGTACTCATTGGTGATCAGGTATGCCGCCCCGTCGATCAGTTCGCGGATCTCCGGGCCATCGCTGAACGCGAGCTGCTGGGAGGGGTCGGCGATGAACGGGATGCCGCGGGTGCGGCATTCGCGGGTATGGCGCAGCATGGCGGCGGGGTCATTGGCCCCGATGAGGACGTAGTCGGCGCCGCCGACGCGCTGCACGATCGGGCCGAGTTCGATGCGGCGCGCCTCGCTCATCGCCCCGGCATAGAAGGTGGCGATCTGGGCCATGTCACGGTCGGTCGTGCACACGAAGCGCGCGGTGTGCTTGGTCTCGGACACCAGGACCGACTCGCAATCGACGCCATGGCGCTCCAGCCAGCTGCGGTAGGCGACGAAGTCTTCCCCCACCGCCCCGACGAGCACCGGGCGCATCCCCAGGTTGGCCATGCCGAAGGCGATATTCGCGGCGATCCCGCCGCGCCGGATCTCCAGATCCTGCGCGAGGAAGGAGACCGAGATCTTGTCCAACTGCTCGACCACGAGCGATTCGGCGAAGTGCCCGTCGAAGGTCATCAGGTGATCGGTCGCGATCGAGCCGGTGAGGAGGATCTGCACGGGGGTCCATTGTGCCCTGCCCCGGCACCGGAGGCGGAGCACAGCTCGCAGCCGCCGCGAACGGCGAACGGCCCGGCCCCGCGGGTGCGGGAGCCGGGCCGTTCGTATGCCGGTCAGCTGAAGCTGTCACCGCAGGCGCAGCTGCTGCCCGCGTTGGGGTTGTCGATGGTGAACCCCTGCTTCTCGATGGTGTCGGCGAAGTCGATGGTGGCGCCCTCGAGGTAGGGGGCGCTCATCCGGTCCACGACGACCTCGACACCGTCGAAGTCGCGGGTCAGGTCGCCGTCGAGCGTGCGCTCGTCGAAGTAGAGCTGGTAGATCAAGCCCGAGCAGCCGCCGGGCTGCACGCCGATGCGCAGGCTCAGGTCATCGCGACCCTCCTGCTCCAGCAGGGACTTGACCTTGGCCGCGGCCACGTCGGTGAGCTGCACCCCGTGGGTGGCGGTGTCGGTGGACTGGTCCTGGATCGTCATGAGCGGAATCCTTCGCGTGGTGGGCGGGCCGGTGAGATCGTCTGCCGCTGCAACGCCGTATGCGGTGACGGTTGTTCCCGCGTAATCGCCAGGATACGCCCGAGCGAGGCGGCTGCGGGCCGGTGGCTGCGCCCCGGCGGTGCACAGCCGGGCATTGGCGGCCTGCGAGGTCAGCGCATCGGGGACCAGGTGCGGGCCACTCGGGCGGCGCGAGCGCGCAGCGTGCCGACCGGGTCGGCGAACGCGGCCAGCTGTTGCGCCGGGTCGCTGGCCACGGCATACATCCCGGACAGACCGACCGACATCCCCTCACGGCGGCCGATGAGGACCTGCCCGGCGATAACCAGGGCCGGCGTGCCGGTGGCCAGGGCCGCCGCGGCCACCCCGGCAACCACCTTGCCGCGCAGGCTCTGCCAGTCGAAACTGCCCTCCCCGGTGACCACCAGATCGGCGGCGGCGACCAGGTCGGCGAAACCGACCGCCTCGAGGACCAGGTCGACCCCGCTGCGGCGGCGCCCGCCGAGCAGGAAGAGCCCGAAACCCAGCCCCCCGGCGGCGCCCGCACCCGGCTCCTTGTCCAACCGGCGCGGTGCCCCGGTGAGCAGATCGGCCGGCGGTGGCACGCGGCGCCACAGCAGGTCGGCGTAATGACCCAGGGCGTCCTCCAGGGCCTGTGCCACCTGGGGTGAGGCGCCCTTCTGCGGTCCGAAGACGGCGCTGGCGCCCTGCAATCCGAGCAGGGGATTGTCGACATCGGTGGCGGCGACGATCTCCACGTCCCGCCAGTCGCGACGCACCTGGGCCAGGCCGGCGAGCGCCTCGGCGTCGAGGGCGCGCAACGCCATACCGCCGGCGGCGAGGTCGCCCGGGCTTCCCGCGCCGAGCGCCGCGAGCATCCCCGCTCCGCCGTCATTGGTGCCGCTGCCGCCCAGACCGACGACGATGCGGGTGGCCCCGGCCGCTCGGGCCGCCAGCAGCAGTTGGCCGACGCCATAGGTACTCGTGCGGGCGGGGTCGCGCTCGTCCGCGGAGAGCAGGTGCAGGCCGGCCGCCTGCGCCGATTCCACGTATGCGGTGACCTCCTCCGCCTGTTGGACGAGCAGCACCCCGGCGGGGACGTCCCGGCCTAGCGGATCGCGCACCGTGGTGGCGATCATCTGCCCGTCCAGGGCCGAGGAGAGCACATCGAGGAACCCCGGCCCGCCATCGGAGAGCGGCAACAGCGTGAGGCGGTCGTGCGGCGCGGCATCCGCCCAACCGGCGGCCATCGCCTCGGCGGCCGCAATGGCCGTCAGGGTGCCGGTGAAGCAGTCAGGAGCCAGGACGACGTGCACGGCGGCAGGTTAACGCCGAGCGGCCGCTTGGCGGGGGCGGCTGCCGCGTGCCACGCGCCGAGCCGGGGTCGTGAGTGCCGATACGGGTGCGGATCGCGAGCCGCCCGCGGCGGGTGGGGCGGCATACCATCGCCGGTATGACGACCACCGCACCGTTGCCGCTACTCGTGCTCGGTCAGGGCCGGGAACTGCATACCGAACGCGGAGTGGAGTGCCCGGGTGAGCTGCCGGCCGCTTCCGACCCGGATCTGGTGGCCCGGGCCCAGGCGGCCAAGGCGGCGCTCGGCGATCGGGTCTTCGTACTAGGACACCACTACCAGCGCGACGAGGTCATCCAGTTCGCGGACACCACCGGGGACAGCTTCAAGTTGGCGCGGGAAGCGGCGGCGCGGCCGGACGCGCCATACATCGTGTTCTGCGGGGTGCACTTCATGGCCGAGTCGGCCGACATCCTCACCAGCCACGAGCAGACCGTGATCCTGCCCGACCTGGCCGCGGGTTGTTCGATGGCCGATATGGCGCAGATCAGCCAGGTCGAGGACGCCTGGGCGGACCTGCAGGCCGCGGGGGTCGCCGATGCTACCGTGCCGGTCACCTATATGAACTCCTCCGCCGCGATCAAGGGGTTCACCGGGTGCCACGGCGGGACGATCTGCACCTCCTCCAACGCCAAGACGGCGCTGACCTGGGCGTTCGCGCAGCGTGGCGGCAGCGAGGGCAAGGTGCTCTTCCTGCCCGACCAGCACCTGGGCCGCAACACCTATGTCCGTGACCTCGGCGGCCGCCTGGAGGAATGCGTGGTCTTCGACCCGCACAAGCCGGGCGGCGGGCTGAGTCCGCAGCAGTTGCGCGAGGCGCGGATGATCCTGTGGCGCGGGCACTGCTCGGTGCACGGCCGGTTCAGCGTGGAGGCCGTCGAGACCGCGCGCCGAGAGATCCCGGACGTCAATGTGATCGTCCACCCCGAATGCCGATATGAGGTGGTCGAACTCGCGGACTATGTCGGCTCCACGGAGAAGATCATCAAGACCATCGCGGCCGCCCCGGCGGGCAGCGCGTGGGTCGTGGGGACGGAGCTCAACCTGGTGCGGCGCCTGGCGCAGCAGTTCCCGGACAAGCGGATTGCGTTCTTGGAGAAGAACGTCTGCTACTGCTCAACGATGAACCGGATCGACCTGCCGCACCTGGTCTGGGCGTTGGAATCCCTGGTTGACGGGCGGGTGGTCAATCCGATCCGGGTTGATCCCACCGTTGCCCGGCACGCCCGTTCGGCGCTGGACCAGATGCTGCAGTTGCCCGGCGAGACCCACAAGGACTGAGGGTCCGCGCACCCGAGTCCCGCCTGTCCCCCGCGCCGAACTCATGCGTTATCCACAAAGTCACGCGCTATACCGCGTGAGTTCGTGGATAACGCGCGAGTTCGTGGGTAGCGTGCGACCTCGTGGGTGGCGCGTCGGGGCAGGTAGAGCCCCGGCACCGGGCGTAGGGGCCGCAGGAGGACGCCGGGCGGGAATCGTTGGACCAGATCGGCGAAGAGCGCCGCGGGCTGCCCTACCTCCCGCTTTCCCCGATGACGCACCCACACCTGCCGGTCCGCCAGCGCCTGATCGCGACGGCTTTCCCGGTAGAGGACCGCGGCCGGGTCGCTCGAGTCCCCCGAACCGTACTTGTCGACCCCGTCGTACTCCTCGGCAATGACCCGCCGGTCGTGCGGGTCGCCGCGTAAGTCCGCCAACCGCCAGGCGATGTCGGGATAGAAGCAGCCGAGGTCCGTCACGACCTCCAGTTGCAGGATCGGGCGCGGCAACCACGGGAAAGCGCGATCCACCGCACCCGGGACTCCCCCGCGGACTCCGCGAACCCGTCGGCCGCCGCGAGTACGGCGCGGGCCCGAGCCACCCCGCGGGCCCCATTCCGCAGGGCCAGCCGCTCAGTCAGCAGCCGCCGTATGTCGTCCTGCCGCCGCTGGGACTCCATCCGTTCGAAGCGGCTAACCTCCGCCAGCGCCCACAGTCCACTGTCGGCCAGTGCCAACCCGTGGCCGGATGGGCCCAGGCCAGGCAGTCGAGGATGGTGCGCTCGGGTGAGGTCACCGCCGTGCCGGCGACCTCGACGATCTCCTTGTCGGCCACGGCGGCAATGTGCTGACGAACGCCGCGCATGCGGGCGTGCCGAGCTGGGCGGGTCAGGTGCACGTTGCCGTCCCAGGTGCCGACAACGTAGCCATGCAGCCGCGCCGCGGTGAGGTGGCTGACCACATACGGGGACGTGAGTCCGGCGACGACGGCCCGCACGGCGGCGATTTCGGCGTGCGCTTGGGCCGCCCAGGCGGGCCCGGCCGGCAGCGGCGCGACATAGGCGCCCCGGCGTACCCGGTCCAAGCGCCCGACCGGAGCCGACTGTGCGCAGCCGCCCACCCCACCTCCCGGGTCAGCACCACAGCCGGTATGCCGCTCGTCCCAGGAGTGCTCATCACCCGAGCCTGGGCGGCGAGCTTGCCTATGACAAGGTCGGCGGTCGCGGGGTGTGGATACCGGCATACCGGCCTCGCCCGGCTGGGGATGACGACGAACTCACGCTTTATCCACGAAGTCGCGCGCTATAACGCGTGAGTTCGTGGGTGGCGCCGCGACCTCGCGGGCGGCAGCCGAGCCTGATCAGGCGCCGAGGGTGCCGATGCGGGCCAGCAGGGCGGCCTCGGCGACGCAGACCTTCTCGAACTCGCCCAGGTGCAGGGATTCATTGGCGCCGTGGGCGCGGGTGTCGGGGTCTTCCACCCCGGTGATCAGCAGCGCGGCGTCGGGGAAGCGCTCGGCGAAGGCCGCGACGAACGGGATCGACCCACCCACGCCGATATCCACCGGCTCGCGTCCCCAGGCGTCGGCGAAGGCCGCGCGAGCCGCGTCATAGATGGGCCCGGTGGCGTCCGCGGCGAAACCGGCGCCCTGGTCGTCCAGGGTCACCTCGACCTGCGCCCCCCACGGGGCGTGCTCGCGCAGATGCTCGGCCAGGAGTTCGTATGCCGCCATCGGGTCTTGCGTGGGCGCCAGCCGCATGGACACCTTGGCTGAGGCCACGGGGACCAGCGTGTTGGACGCGGTCGCCACCGAGGGGGCGTCGACGCCGATCGTGGTGATCGACGGCTGGGTCCAGATCCGCTCCAGCAGCGGCCCGGAGCCGATGGTCTGCACGCCCTCGAGCAGGCCGGATTCGGCGCGCAGGCGCGCCTCGTCATATGGCAGCGCGGCGGCGGGCGCGGAATCCAGGCCGGTCACGGCCACCTCGCCCGAGTCGGTATGCAGCGTGGCCAGCAGCCGGATCAGCGCGGTGATGGCGTCGGGCACGGCGCCGCCGAACATCCCCGAATGGATTCCATGCGAAAGCGTGCGAACGGTGACCACGACCCGGATCAGGCCGCGCAGGGTGGTGGTCAGTGCCGGCTCCCCGATGGCCCAGTTCGTCGAATCGGCGAGCACGATGGCGTCGGCGGCGAGCTTGTCCCCGTGGGCGGCCAGGGTGGCCGGCAGCGAGTCGGAGCCGATCTCCTCCTCGCCCTCGACGAAGAGGACAACGGTCACCGGCAGGTCGTCGCCGTGCGCGCGCAGGGCCGCCACATGGGCCATGATCCCGGCCTTGTCATCGGCCGCGCCGCGACCATAGAGCCGGCCATCGCGCTCAGTGGGCTCGAATGGCGCGCTCTCCCAGTCGCTCTCCTGTCCCGGCGGCTGCACGTCGTGGTGGGCATAGAGGAGCACGGTCGGCGCCCCCGCCGGGCCCTCCTTGCGAGCGATAACCGCCGGGCAACCCCCTTCGCGCACGATGTGCGCCGTGCAGCCCTCGGCCTCCAGTAGCGCCCGGGTCGCCTCGGCGCTGCGCTCCACCGCATCCTGGTCGAAGGCATCCAAGGACACGCTCGGGATGCGGGTCAGCGCCTCGAGATCGGCCCGGATGCCGGGCATCAGATCGTGGACGCGAGAGCGCAGAGTGGGCAGGTCGGGCAGGTTCGCTGGCTGGCTCACGCGTCGACTCTAACCAGCGGCGGCGATTACAGTTGCCGCCGTGTTCGGACGCAAGGACAAGGTCGTCGACGACCCCGCCCCCCAGGTGACCACCCAGCCGCCACCCCGGCCGGGTGCCAAGAACCGACCCACTCCCAAGCGTCGGGAGCAGGAGGCGGCGCGCAAGCAGCCGCTCATCGTCACCGACCGCAAGGCGGCCCGCTTGGCCGAGCGCGCCAAGCGGATGGAGAGCGGGGCCAGGACCCGCGAAGCGATGGTCACCGGGGACGACCGCTACCTGCCCAACCGCGACAAGGGCCCGGTGCGCCGGTTTGTCCGCGACAGCGTCGACGCCCGGTGGAATCTGGCGGAGTTCCTGCTTCCGCTGATGGTGCTCACCCTGGCGCTGCAGTTCATCCGCGCCGAGTGGGCGACCATGGTCTTCCTGCTCGTGTATGCGCTGATCGTGATCGCGATCCTCGACGGTTTCCTCGCCTGGCGGCGGATCAAGTCGCGCCTGCGCGCGAAGTTTCCCGACGCCCCGACCCGGGGCCTCGGCGGGTATGCCGCGATGCGCATGATGCAGATGCGCCGCCTGCGTATGCCGCGACCCATGGTCGCGCGCGGCGAGCACCCCGCCTGAGCTCACCCCCGCCTGAGTTATCACCGGCCGGGACCGGGCGGACAGTCGCCCGGCCGCGGCCCGGCGTTCAGCCCTCGCGGACCTGAACCTCGACGAAGGGCGGCTTGACGACCCGCGCGGCAACGGCTCGCCCGCGCACGTCGATGGTGACCTCTGAGCCCACCTCGACCGAGCGCTCCAGCAGCGCCAAGGCGATGCCCTGCTTGCGGGTCGGCGAGAAGGTGCCCGAGGTGACCTCCCCGACCTCGGCGCCATCGGCGTCCTGCACGGCGCAGTGCGAGCGCGGAATGCCGCGACCGGTCACCTCCAGTCCGCGCAGCAACCGGGAGGTCTTCGCGGCCCGCTGCTCGGTCAGCGCCTCGCGCCCCCAGAACTGCGGCTTGTTCCAGCCCACCGCCCAGGCCGCGCCGGCCATCACCGGGGTGATCTGCGCCGACAACTCGAAGCCGTGCAGCGGATAGCCCATCTCGGTGCGCAGGGTGTCGCGGGCGCCGAGGCCACACGGCATACCGCCCTGGTCGGCGACGGCGGCGGCGAGGGCATCCCAGAGGGCCGGCGCATCGTCCCACTCGGGCACCAATTCGTAGCCGCGCTCGCCGGTATACCCGGTGCGGCAGACGATGACCGGACGGCCCTGCCAGGTCGCCTCGACGAAGGACATGTACTCATGCCCGGTGGGCAGGTCCAGCGCGGCGAGCACCTCGTCGCTGCGGGTGCCCTGGACGGCGATCACGCCATACCGCTCGTGCAGGTTCTCCACGTGGACGCCCTCGGGCGCGGACTGCGCCAGCAGTTCGACCACCCGGGCGGTGTTGGCGGCATTCGGGATGAGGAAGACGTCCTCGTCGCTGCGCAGATAGGCGATCAGGTCATCGACCACGCCACCCGATGAGTCGCAGCACAGCGTGTACTGCGCCTTGCCGGGCTCGATGCGGCCCAGGTCATTGGTCAGGCAGGAGTTCACATAGTCGGCCGCACCGGGGCCGCTGACCCGCGCCTTGCCCAGGTGGGAGACGTCGAACATGCCGACGCGTTCCCGCACCGCGGTGTGCTCGGCGATGACGCCGCCGCCGGGATATTCGATCGGCATCGTCCAGCCGCCGAAGTCGGCCATCTTGGCGCCGAGGGCGAGGTGACGCTCGTGCAGCGGGGAACGCAGCAGGTCAGCAGAGTCCATGACGAGACGCTACCGCGCAGCCGAAGTAGATTGCCGGGGTGACCCAACTGACCCTTTCGAGCCAGCCCGTCGCCACCCACAAGGTCGACGCCCTGGTGCTGCCCGTGGTGCCCGGCGACCCCGCAGCCACGCTCTCCGCCGCACTCACCCTGCCCCGGGAAACCGCCACCCACCTCGCCGGGCTGCTGTCCGCGCTGGGGGCGAGCGGCAAGGCCGACGAAGTCCACGTAGTGGCCATGGTCCCCGGGCTGGCCGCGACCAAGGTGGTGCTCGCCGGGATCGCCCCCAAGACCGGTAAGGACCAGAGCCCCACCGCCGATTCGGTGCGGATGGGCGTGGGCGCGGCCCTGCGCACGCTGGGCAAGGCCGAGAGCGTCGCGGTCGCCATGCCGGCGGAGTTCCTCGACGCGGCCGCCCAGGGCGCATTGTTGGGCAGCTACCGGTTCACCGTGCACAAGGGCGCCGGAACCGAGGACGCGAGCGCACAGCCCGCCAGTGGCCGTCGCGCCAAGCGCGCGACCACCTCGAGCCCGCTGACCCAGAACGCATCGGCCCAGAACGCGTTGGCCCAGACCTCGCAGACGTATGCCGAGTCGATCACCATGGTCGTCCCCGGCGCCAAGGCCAAGGACGCCAAGGCGACGCTGACGCGGGCGCAGGTCGTGGCGGGGGCAACGGCATACGCTCGGGACCTGGTGAACACTCCCCCGAACCTGCTCTTCCCGCAGTCCTTCGTGGAATCGGTGCAGGGGCGAGTCGCCGCCGGTCGAGGCGACATCGAGGTCGTCGTCCACGACGAGGCGAAGCTCGCCGAGCTCGGCTGTGGCGGCATTCTCGGGGTCGGTCAGGGCTCGTCGCGCCCGCCGCGCATCGTGGAGTTGCACTATCGCCCGCGCCGCGCCAAGAGCCGGATTGCCTTCGTGGGCAAGGGAATCACCTTCGACACCGGCGGCGTGTGCATCAAGCCCGCCGCCTCCATGCTCACCATGAAGTCGGATATGGCGGGTGCGGCGGCCGCGGCCGCCGCGGTGCTCGCCGCCGCCGAGCTCGAACTGCCGACCGCGGTCAGCGCCTACCTCTGCCTGGCCGAGAACATGCCCGGCGGCAACGCCCAGCGCCCCGGTGACATCGTCACCATGCGCAATGGCACCACCGTCGAGATCATCGACACCGACGCCGAGGGCCGCATGGTGCTGGCCGACGGTATGGTGTTGGCCGCCGAGTCCGGCGCCGACGCGATCGTCGACATCGCCACCCTCACCGGCGCGTGCATGGTCGCCCTGGGCACCCGGGTCGCCGGGCTGATGGGCAATGACGACGCCCTGCGTGAGCGCATCATCGGCGCCGCCCGCACCACCGGCGAGGCGCTCTGGCCGCTGCCGCTGCCGGAGGACCTGCGCGCCAAGCTCGACTCCGCGGTCGCCGACCTGCAACACAAGGGCGATCAGTATGGCGGCGCCCTCACCGCCGGGCTCTTCCTGCGCGAGTTCGCCCGCGACGGCGAGGGCAACCCGCTGCCCTGGGCCCACCTGGACATCGCCGGCCCCTCGTTCACCGATGCGCCCACCGGTCATCTGCTCAAGGGCGGCACGGGGTATGCCGTGCCCACCCTGATCGAACTCGCCAGTTCCTGGTCGCCGGCGTGAGCGAGGCCGGCGGCATGGGTGGTGAAAACGCGCGTTTGCCGGTTGACCAGCCGGGCGATCACGTCGATGTGCTGATCCTCGGTGGCGGCAGCGGCGGGTATGCCTGTGCGTTGCGCGCCGCGGAGTTGGGGTTGCGCGTTGCTCTGGTGGAGAAGGACAAGCTCGGCGGCACCTGCCTGCACCGCGGATGCATCCCGACCAAGGCGATGCTGCACGCGGCGGAGGTCGCCGACGCCGCCCGCCATGCCGCGGACTTCGGGGTCGACGTCGGCGGCGAGCCCACGGTGGACCTGACCCGGGTCGGTGCCTATCGCGACAAGGTCGTGCGACGCCTGTTCAGCGGCCTGCAGGGGCTGGTCTCCGGGCGCGGCATCGAACTGGTCGCGGGCGAAGGGCGGGTGGTGGACGCCCATACCGTGCAGGTCGGCGAGCGGCGCCTGTCCGGCACGTCCTTGGTGTTGGCGACCGGCTCGGTGGCTAAGACCATCCCCAGCATCCCGCTATCCGGCCGCGTGGTCACCAGCGACGGCGCCCTGGCCCTGACCGAGGTGCCGGGCCGGGTCGCCGTCCTCGGCGGCGGCGTCATCGGGGTCGAGTTCGCGTCGATCTTCCGCTCGTATGGCGCGGAGGTCACCGTGGTGGAGGCCCTGGACCGGTTGGTGCCCGGAGAGGACCCGACGGTCTCGGCCGGACTACTGCGCGCCTTCCGCAAGCGCGGGATCAGCGCGCGTACCGGCACGGCCGTCACCGCCGTGTCGGAGACGGATGACGAGGTCACTCTGGACCTGGATTCCGGGGATCGGCTGAGCGCGGACCTCGTGCTCGTCGCGGTGGGCCGCGGGCCCGCGCCGGTGCCCGGCATCGAAAATCTGCCGGTGGCGACCGAGCGCGGTCAGCTGCTCGTGGACGAGCGCGGGGCCACGTCCATACCGGGGGTGTATGCGGTGGGCGACCTCGTCCCCGGCCTGCAGTTGGCACACCGCGGCTTCGCCCAAGGGATTCTGGTGGCCGAGGTGATCGCGGGCTTGGACCCGGCGCCGATCGTGGAGAGCGGCATACCGCGGGTGACCTATTGCGAGCCGGAGATCGCCTCGGTCGGGCTGACCGAGGCCGCCGCGCGCGAGCAGTATGGCGATCACGTGCAGAACGTGGAATACAACCTCGCCGGCAATGGCAAGAGCCAGATTCTGCAGACCTCCGGCTTCGTGAAGCTGGTGCGGGTGACCGACGGCCCGGTCGTCGGCGTGCACATGCTCGGTTCGCGGGTGGGTGAACTCATCGGCGAGGCCCAGTTGATCGTGGGCTGGGAGGCGCATCCCGAGGATGTCGCGCCGCTGCTGCATGCCCACCCGACGCAGAATGAAGCGCTCGGCGAGGCTCATCTCGCATTGGCCGGCAAGCCATTGCACACACACAGTTAAGTTCCATCAGTACCTTCGGCAGGGTAAGCGTGAGAGTGTGGTCACACACACTCGTAAGGCCACCCGCAGCGACCCTTTGAGGAGATCGAGCTAGATGTCAGAACGCGTGACCATGCCGGCGTTGGGCGAGTCCGTCACCGAGGGCACGGTGACCCGATGGCTCAAATCGGTCGGCGATGAGGTGGCCGTCGACGAGCCACTGCTGGAGGTATCCACGGACAAGGTGGACACCGAGATCCCCTCCCCCGTCTCCGGCACCCTCTTGGAGATCCTGGCGAACGAGGACGACACCGTGCCGGTGGGCTCCGACCTCGCCGTGATCGGGGACGCGTCCGAGGGCTCGGGCGACTCCGGTGCGGGCGCGGCTCAGCCGGCCGCGGACGAAGGCAACGCTGGGCAGAGCAACGATTCGGGCAGCACCGGCGAGGGCGACTCCTCGGCCGCGGGTGCCGCCGCCGCGGGCGCTCCTTCTGGCGAGACCTCCGACAACGCTGGGCCCGAGGTGGCCCAGGACTCCGGATCTCAGGATTCGGCTCAGCAGGACTTGGCTCAGCAGGACTCTGGGCAGCAGGCGCAGGGGGCTTCGCAGGCTTCCGCCCAGGGTGACTCCGGCAGTGACAGCGTCCAGGGCGGCACCACGGTCACCATGCCGGCGCTCGGCGAGTCCGTCACCGAGGGCACCGTTACTCGTTGGCTGAAGTCCGAGGGTGACCAGGTCGAGTTGGACGAGCCGCTGCTCGAGGTGTCCACCGACAAGGTCGACACCGAGATCCCCTCCCCGGCGGCCGGCCCGCTGACCAAGATCCTGGTCAGCGAGGACGAGACCGTTGCCGTGGGCGCCGACCTCGCGATCATCGGCGGCTCGGCCGGCGGTGGCCAGCAGGGCGGACAGGAGTCGACCCCGGACCAGGCCTCCCCCCAGGAGCAGGCCGCCACCGAGGAAGCGGCGGAAGAGGCGAAGCCCTCCACCGACTCCGAGGAGCCCAAAGGTGGCGAAGAGGGCACCAGCATGGACCGCCAGAGGCCCTCGGAGGAGCAGCTCGAGCCCTCCGGTGGCGAGTCCGGCCAGGCCTCTTCGGGTGGACAGGCGTCCTCGGACGCTCAGCCTGGCCCCACCCAGCGGGTTACCCCGGGCACCGACTCCGCGGACGCCCAGTCCGCCGGCGGCGAGGCCGGTGAGAAGGCTTCCGGTGCGGGCGACTCCGGCGACGCGTCGGCCTATGTGACCCCGCTGGTGCGCAAGCTCGCGACCGAGAACGACATCGACCTGTCTACGGTCCAGGGCACCGGTATCGGCGGCCGGATCCGTAAGCAGGATGTCCTCGACGCGGTTGAGGCCGCCAAGCAGGCGAAGAGCGCGCAGGCCAGCCAGCCGCAGGCGAGCGAGCCCACCCAGGCCGCGGCGGGCGCGACCTCTGGTGCCAGCGCGCAGGCGGCGCCGGCCGGCCCGAGCAAGCGGGGCACCCGGGAGAAGATGACCCGACTGCGCAAGATCATCGCGCAGCGGATGGTCGAGTCGCTGCAGGTGTCCGCCCAGCTGACCACGGTCATCGAGGTCGACATGACCAAGGTGGCCCGGGTCCGCGACCAGGCCAAGTCCGAGTTCGAGAAGCGCGAGGGGACCAAGCTGTCCTACCTGCCCTTCATCGCCCTGGCAACCGTCGAGGCCCTCAAGGCGCACCCGAACATCAACGCCAGCGTCGAGGGCGAGGAGATCGTCTACCACGGCACCGAGAACCTGGCGATCGCGGTCGACACGCCCAAGGGCCTCATCGTTCCGGTGCTCAAGAATGCCGGTGACCTCAACATTGCCGGTTTGGCTCGGGGCATCGCCGATGTCGCCGCGCGCACTCGCGACAACAAGATCACCCCGGACGACCTGGCCGGTGGCACCTTCACCATCACCAACACCGGCAGCCGGGGAGCGCTCTTCGACACCCCGATCCTCAACCAGCCGCAGGTGGCGATGCTCGGGACCGGTGCCATCGTGCGCCGGCCGGTGGTCATCGAGGCCGATGGTGCGGAGACCATCGCGATCCGTTCGATGATGTACCTCGCCCTGTCCTACGACCACCGCGTGGTCGACGGGGCGGACGCGGCCCGCTTCCTGGCCACGGTCAAGGAGCGCCTGGAAGAGGGCGGGTTCGAGTCCTCGCTCGGCCTGTGACCGACACCGCAATGAGAAACCCGCTCACCGTCGCCATTGGCGGCGGGAGCGGGTTTCTCGGCTCTGCCCTCGCGGCGGCGCTGCGGAGTCGGGGAGATCGGGTCCGCACCCTGGTCCGGCGCCCACCGCGCGATCCGGCGGAGATCACTTGGCTGCCGAATTCCGGACGATTGGATCCGGCGCGGCTCGCTGGCGTGGATGTCGTGGTCAACCTGGCCGGCGCCGGGGTCGGTGACCGGCGTTGGGGCCCGGAGCACAAGGCGGCGATCCTGCAGTCCCGGGTGGACTCCACGCATACCGTAGTCGGCGCCCTCCTGGCCATGGACCGCCCGGCCCGGCTGGTCAATGCCTCCGCGGTGGGCTTCTATGGCAACCGGGGCGAGGAACAGCTCACGGAGGCCAGCGCGCCCGGCACGGGTTTCCTGCCCGAGGTGGTCCAGGCCTGGGAAGAGGCGACGGTAGCGGCGGTTCAGGCCGGCATACCCGTGAGCCTGGCCCGTACCGGCCTGGTGGGGGGGGCCCCCCGCGGGGCCCTCCCCCTAATTCCCCACACCCCCGCCGATGGGCAGCAGGCTGAGCCGCCACTCGGTGCCGCGCCA
>ERZ501016.329-NODE-329-length-15070-cov-16.168498_pt1 | contig 15070 bp, 15 predicted proteins | sample MGYA00248889_ERZ501016 | MGnify/ENA primary metagenome ERZ501016 (study PRJEB25958, sample SAMN03398594) | human skin metagenome | study: EMG produced TPA metagenomics assembly of the Human Skin Microbiome Metagenome (human skin metagenome) data set. | reverse complement strand
TTCCCCTCCTCGGGCCACCCGATGGCGATCCTCCAGGCCGGGATCGCGGGCCTGGCCACCTACTACGAGGACACCCTCAACCCGCACGACCCCTACGAGCGCGAGCTCGCCACGGTGCTGCTGCTGGCCAAGCTGCCGACGATGATCAGCTACATCGCCCGGCGCGCCATCGGACTGCCGCTGCTCTACCCCGACCCGCAGCGCTCCTACGTCGAGGACTTCATCCGCCTGACCTTCGGCATGCCCTACCAGTCCTACGAGATCGACCCGGCCGTGGTGCGGGCCCTGGACATGCTGCTCATCCTGCACGCCGACCACGAGCAGAACTGCTCGACCTCCACCGTGCGCCTCGTGGGCTCGGCCGACGCCAACATGTACGCCTCCGTGGCCGCGGGCGTGGGCGCCCTGTCCGGGCCGCTGCACGGCGGCGCCAACGAGGCGGTCCTGCGGATGCTGGACACCATCCAGAGCTCGGGAATGACCACAGCCGAGTTCGTCCGCAAGGTCAAGGACAAGGAGGACGGAGTGCGGCTCATGGGCTTCGGCCACCGGGTCTACAAGAACTACGACCCGCGCGCCGCCATCATCAAGAAGCACGCCGACGAGATCCTCAAGTCCTCCGGCCGTCAGAACGAGCTGCTCGACATCGCGCTCGCCCTGGAGGAGGTCGCCCTCACGGACGACTACTTCAAGGAGCGCAAGCTCTACCCCAACGTGGACTTCTACACGGGCCTGATCTACGAGGCCATGGGCTTCCCGGTCAACTACTTCACCGTGCTGTTCGCGCTCGGGCGGCTGCCGGGGTGGATCGCCCAGTGGCGCGAGATGATCACCGACCCGGCCACCAAGATCGGGCGCCCGCGCCAGGTCTACGTCGGCGAGACCGAGCGCACCTACCCGGGCTACGTGGCGCCGCAGGCCTGAGCCTTCGACTCCATCCTCCACAGGGCCATCCGTCTGCACGGCGGGTGGCCCTGCGGCGTTGTGCCCCCTCCTCGCCCCTCCCTTCGTGCATGGGTCACCACGGGACGGGTCCCGGCATGGTTGAACGATCCCCCATGTCGGTCGGTGACCGACGGCGCGGGGCTGGTGGGCTGGGGGCGGCCGCCGCACCAGGTCAGCGGATCGTGACGGCCGTCGCGGGGACCGGGGAGCGGGCGGCCCGCCAGGACCAACCCTGCTCGCCACGCACTCGCGTCCACTCCCGGTCGCCGACGGTGACGGTCGACAACCCGTGGCGCTGCGCGTGGGACACCGCCCAGTGCCCGACCATCCACGCCTGCTGCGCGGACGACGCGGTGACCTCGACCTGGTCGCCGCTCACGACACCCCTGACGCCGAGCTGCTTCTCGAGGTCCCTGGCGACGACGACCGGCCCGGCGCGGTGGTCCCCCGCCTCGAGCGGGTCCAGCCGGCACCCGAGGCCGCCGGGCGTGTGCCCGGCCAGCGTCGAGGCCAGCGCGCGCCCCTCACCCTCGTGGTCGGCGTAGGCCTCGGGGTAGCCGGACCTCTGGACGCGCTGGGCGATCTTGGTGATCTCCATGGTCTGCCAGCCGTCGACCTTGACGAGAGCGTCGTAGAACCTGTTGGTGGCGTAGACGGGGTCCATGATCTGCTCGACCGTGCCCCAACCCTGCGAGGGCCGCTGCTGGAACAGACCGACGGAGTCCCGGTCGCCGTAGTCGATGTTCTCGAGCTTCGACTCCTGGATCGCCGTGGCCAGCGCGATCGTGGCCGCCCGCGCCGGCAGCCCGCGCCGCGCGCCGATGCCGGCGATCGTGGCGGCGTTGGCCGTCTGGTCCGGGTTGAAGGTCGCGGTGTAGGTCGAGGCGGCGGCGCGGCACGTGGAGGAGCCGAAGCCCTCGTTGAAGTCCCGCACGGTGTGCCACACGTAGCCCAGCCCCGCCAGCAGGAGCGCCACGACCACCGCCAGGATGACGAGCCGCTGGGTGCGGCGGCGCTCGGTCCTAGTCGTTGGCATGCAGCTCGGAGTTGAGCGCGATGCCGTGGCCGTCGCGGGCCTTGGCGAGGACCGCGCCCGTGACGGAGTCGCGGATGAAGAGCAGGTTGGACTGCCCCGACAGCTCGGCGGCCTTGACGACCCGGCCGTCGGCGAGCGTGACCTTGGTGCCGGCGGTGACGTAGAGCCCCGCCTCGACGACGCAGTCGTCGCCGAGGGCGATGCCGATGCCGGACTCCGCGCCGAGCAGGCAGCGCTCGCCGATCGAGACGCGCTGGGTCCCGCCGCCCGACAGCGTGCCCATCGTGGACGCGCCGCCCCCGATGTCGGAGCCGTCGCCGACGACGACCCCCTGCGAGATACGGCCCTCGACCATGGAGGAGCCGAGGGTGCCGGCGTTGAAGTTGACGAAGCCCTCGTGCATCACGGTGGTCCCGGAGGCGAGATGGGCACCGAGCCGCACCCGGTCGGCGTCGGCAACGCGCACACCGGTGGGCAGGACGTAGTCCGTCATACGGGGGAACTTGTCCACGCCGTGGACCTGGACCGGGCCCCGGGCGCGCAGCGCGAGTCGGACGTTCTCGAATCCCTCGGGGGAGCACGGGCCGTGGTTGGTCCACACGACGTTGGCGAGCGCGCCGAAGAGCCCGTCGAGGTTGATCGAGTTGGGCTGCACGAGCCGGTGGGACAGCAGGTGCAGGCGCAGGTACGCGTCCCGGGCGTCCGCGGGCGGGGCGTCCAGGTCGATCTCGGTCAGGACGGCCTCGGTGGTGACGCCACGCGCCGCGTCCTCGCCCGCGAGGCCGACGAGCGCGGCCGGCAGGTCGGAGCCGTCGTGGTCACCGAGGGCGGGAGAGGGGTACCACGTGTCGAGCACCGTGCCGGAGGTCGTGATGGTCGCGAGTCCGTGGCCCCAGGCCGTGCGAGAAGTCATGCCTTCCAGGCTATCGGTCCGTGCTGGGGGCTCGGTGGACCGACGCTCGGGCGCACCTGGGAGAGGCACGGGCCGCGGGCGGGGCTCGGCATACATTGTCCGTATGACGACCCCAGCGCACCTCGACCTGACGGCCTCGCCGGTGGACCTCGCCGAGGCCGTCTGCAACATCCCCTCGGTGAGCCACGAGGAGGAGGCGCTGGCCGACGCGGTCGAGGCGGCGCTGCGCCGCCTCGACCACCTGGTGGTCAGCCGCGACGGGCACACGGTCGTCGCGCGCACCGAGCTGGGCCGCCCCGAGCGGGTCGTGCTGGCGGGGCACCTGGACACGGTCCCGCTGGCGGGGCAGGGCACGGCGTCGTCGCTGCCGATCACGCGCACGGACACCGAGCTCGTGGGGCGCGGCACCACGGACATGAAGGGCGGGGTCGCTGTCATGCTGGCGCTGGCGGCGGCGGTGCCGGAGCCGACCCGGGACCTCACCTACGTCTTCTACGACTGCGAGGAGGTCGAGGCGGAGCACAACGGCCTGGCCCGCCTCGTCCGCCACGACCCGAGCGTCCTGGAGGCGGACTTCGCGGTGCTGCTGGAGCCCACCGACGGCACGGTGGAGGGGGGCTGCAAGGGGACCCTGCGCGTCGAGGTGACCGCGCGCGGCGAGGCGGCCCACAGCGGACGGCCATGGTTGGGTCACAACGCGATTCACGAGGCGGGCACGATCATCGACCGGCTGCGGGCGTTCGACGCGCAGACGGTCGTCGTGGACGGGCTGGAGTTCCGCGAGGGGCTGTCGGCGGTCGGCATCCGGGGCGGGCGCGCCGGCAACGTCGTCCCGGACGAGTGCGTGGTGACGGTCAACTACCGGTTCGCGCCGCACATCGACGCCGCCGAGGCCGAGCGGCGGATGCGGGCGCTCTTCGAGGGCTACGAGGTCGTGGTGACCGACGCGGCCGACGGGGCGCGACCCGGCCTGGACCGCGCGGCGGCGCAGGCCTTCGTCGAGGCGCTCGGGCTGCCGGTGCAGGCCAAGCAGGGCTGGACCGACGTCGCGCGGTTCAGCGCGGTCGGGGTGCCCGCGGTCAACTTCGGGCCGGGCGACCCGCTCGTCGCCCACCAGGACGAGGAGCGCTGCGCCATCGCGCAGGTCGAGCAGGCCTACGAGCGGCTGCACGCCTGGCTGACCTCGTCGCGCGGGTAGGTTGGCCGCATGAAGGACGCTCGAGGGGACTACCACAAGGGCCCGGTGACGCTGCGCGGCAAGCGTGTCCCCGGCTCCACGACCGACCAGCGGCTGCTCGACAACAGCGGCGACGCCGAGTGGGTCCACTCGGACCCGTGGCGGGTGATGCGCATCCAGGCGGAGTTCGTCGAGGGGTTCGGCGCGCTGGCCGAGCTGGGCGACGCCGTCAGCGTGTTCGGGTCGGCCCGCGTGCCGCGCGAGCACCCGACGTACGAGCTGGGCGTGCAGCTCGGGCGCGGCCTGGTCGAGGCGGGGTTCGCGGTGATCACCGGCGGCGGGCCGGGGCTGATGGAGGCGGCCAACCGCGGGGCGCTCGAGGCGGGCGGCGCGTCGGTCGGACTGGGCATCGAGCTGCCCTTCGAGCAGGGCCTCAACGAGTACGTCGACCTCGGCGTCAACTTCCGCTACTTCTTCGCCCGCAAGACCATGTTCGTCAAGTACGCCCAGGGCTTCGTCGTCCTTCCCGGCGGGTTCGGCACGCTGGACGAGCTCTTCGAGGCGGTGACCCTGGTCCAGACCCGCAAGGTCACGTCCTTCCCGATCGTGCTGCTCGGCTGCGACTACTGGGCCGGGCTGCTCGACTGGGTCCGCGGCTCGATGCTCCCGGCGGGCACGATCGGCGCCGCCGACCTCGAGCTGCTGCACGTCGTCGACACGGTGGACGAGGCCGTGCGGCTCGTCCGCGGCTCGGGGGAGGACCAGGCGGCCCGTCGCCCCGAGTGACCGGACCCGTGCCGCGACCGGGCCCGATGGCGGCCTCGGCCTCCGCGGTCGGCTCGGCTCTGCGCGGTCGGCTCGGCTCGCCGGGACCGGCTCGCCCCCGGGCGCCGGGGATGGCTTCCCCCGGGTGCCCGTGGCACGATCGGGGGCGTGCCGTTGCTGACGATCGTCCTGACCGTGCTCGTGGTGGGCCTGCTGACCGCGGCGCTCGTGTGGGCAGTCGGCGCTCGCCCAGGGTCGCTGTCCGACCAGGCGCTCGCGGACCCGACCTCGGGCTCGCCGTATGCCGGTCTGCCCGACGGGCCCGTGGCCGCCGACACGGTGCGGGACCTGCGCTTCGACCAGGTGCTGCGGGGCTACCGCATGGACCAGGTCGACGCGGTGCTGGACCGGCTCGTCGACGAGCTCCGCGCGCGCGACCACGAGATCGACCGGCTGCGGGCCGAGCCCGCGTGGCGTGGTGACGGCCGGGGCGCCCCCGTGGACCCTGCGACGCACCCCGACGTCACCGCCGGCCCGCTCGCCGTGTCCGAGATCGTGCGTCCGACGGCGGGCGCCAGCCTGTGGACCCGTCGTGACCCGGACGCCGGCACCCGTCCCGCCCGCGAGCCCGACCGGCCGTCGTGACGGCGGGCGCCACGGTCGGCACCCGGACGCTCGTCCCCGGGGCACGGGGAGGCACCGGGCGCTGGGGGACGGCCCGGCTGCTGGTCGTGGCGCTGCTGACCTATGCCGCCACCCGGGTCGTCTCGGGGGTGCTGATCGCCCGTGCCGCCCGGTCCCAGGTGCCCATCGGGTGGACCGGCGACCCGGTCGACTACTGGGGGATGACCCTCATGTGGGACGGCACGTGGTACCGCCGCATCGCCGAGAACGGCTACCCCGTGCCGATCCCCGTCGACGCGGCCGGCGTGACCCAGCAGAACGAGTGGGCGTTCTACCCGCTCTTCCCCGGCCTGGCCCGGGGACTCATGGCGGTCACCGGTCTCGAGTTCCGGTATGCCGGCGCGGTCCTCGCCACCATCCTCGGCGCCGCCGCAGCGGTGCTCCTCGTGGTGCTGCTGCGCCGGCACGTGTCCGACGGGGTGGCCGTCCTGGCGATGGCGGTGTGGTCCACCTACCTCGCGAGCCCCGTCTTGCAGATCGCCTACACCGAGTCGCTGGCGATGCTCCTGCTCGTGGCCTTCCTGCTGCTCCTGGAGCAGGAGCGCTGGTGGGGCGCCGTCGCGGTGGCGCTGCTCATCGGCCTGTCCCGCCCCATCGCCGTCCCGCTCGGCCTGGTCGCCCTGGTCGCCGTCGTCCTGCGCTGGCGGCGTCGTGCGCAGCGTCCGGTCGGACGGGGGGAGTGGGTGGGGATGCTCGCCACGCCGGTCGGGTGCGGGATCGCGGGCTTCGTCTGGCCGGCCGTCGTGTGGTGGGTGACGGGGCAGCGGGACGGCTACACCGACACCATGGCCGCCTGGCGCGCGGGTCACGAGATCACCCCCTTCGTGCCGTGGTGGACCAACGCGCAGTACTTCTTCCACGACCGGGCCCTCGTCGTCCTCGTGGTCTACACGCTCGCCCTGCTCCTGCTGGCCCTCGGGCCCTGGGCCCGCCCCCTCGGGTGGGTGATGCGGACGTGGATGCTGGCCTACCCGCTCTACCTCTTCGCGGTCCAGGACCCGGGGACGAGCCTCTATCGCTACCTGCTGCTGCTGTTTCCCGCAGCCGTCGTGGGGGTGGGGGCGACCCTGCGGGTGACCGTCAGCACCGTGGTGCGGGCGGCTGCCCTCGTGGGTCTGGGCGTGGCGCTGCAGGTGTGGTGGACCCAGGAGATCCTGGTCCTGCACCTGCCGGCGTCCTGGCCCCCGTGACGCCCTCCCCTCCCGCGACTGGTCAGTCATGGCGCGCCCCCTCCCCCCGACTGGTCAGTTGTGGGGCGCCCCCTTCTCGCGAGTGGTCACGTGTGGCCCAGGCTCAGCGGCCCTCGAAGGTCGGCTTCTGCTTGGCGAGGAAGGCGTCGACCGCAGCGACATGGTCGGCGCTGCTGCCGGTGCGGTTCATGAGCTCAGCCTCGTGGGCCAGCGACTCGGCGAACGAGTGCTCGGCGGAGTGGTGCACGGCCTCCCGCACGGCGGCGTACGCCAGCGTCGGGCCCTTCGCCATACGACGGGCGAGGTCCATGGCGGGGACCATCACGTCGCCCTCGACCACCTCGTTGACCAGGCCCAGCTCCTTGGCCTCGGCCGCGGAGATGGTCCGCGGAAACATCAGCAGCTCCTTGGCGCGAGCCGTCCCGACCAGGCGCGGCAGCGTCCATGACGCGCCGGTGTCGCAGGACAGGGCGATGCCGGTGAACGCGAAGTTGTAGCCGCCCCCCGCCGCCAGGAAGCGGTAGTCCGCCGCGAAGGTGAACGAGGCGCCCGCCCCTGCCGCCACACCGTTGACGGCGGCGACGACCGGCTTGGCCATGGTGGCGATCAGCGTCACCGCGGGGTTGTAGTGCTGCGCCACGGTGTCCCACAGCGACGGGTCGCGTCGCTGCAGCAGCTCGACGTGCGACTTGAGGTCCTGGCCCACGCAGAAGGCCCGCCCCGACCCGGTGAGCACGACGCACCGCACCTCGGGGTCATCGGCGACCTGCCGCAGGGCGGCGAGGAAGGCCTCCTTGGTGGGGATGTCCAGCGAGTTCATGGCCTCGGGACGGTTGAAGGTCACGATGCCCACGCCATCCTCGACGGTGACGAGGACGGGGGCCTCGCCGGACGGTGCGGACGGGGTGGGCTGGGGGACGGTCGTGTCGGTCACGAGCTCTCCTCGGTGAGGGGTGTCTGCGGCGGTGCAGGGCTGCCGCCCAATCTAGCGACCGGTCCCGCGGGCGCCAGGGCGACGGGACGTGACGTGCCGCACCTGTGGCAGAGATTAGGAACCACGGCCCGAGACTTGCGATAATGGACGCAGGTCTGCGACCCGAGCGCCTCGTCCGTGGGGTGGGGTCGCACTGATAAGGGAAGAGGAAGCGCATGGCGGCGATGAAGCCCAGGACCGGAGACGGTCCCCTCGAGGTGACCAAGGAGGGGCGCGGCATCGTCCTGCGCATGCCCTTGGAGGGTGGCGGACGCCTCGTGGTGGAGATGACTCCCGACGAGATCGCAGCACTCGGCGAGGCCATCAAGACGGTGACCGGCTGACCGGCTGACCGGTCGACCAGCAGGGCTCGTATAGCGGGAAGGCGCCCACCCCGGACGGGGTCGGCGCCTTCCCGCTGTCCGTCGTCAGCGTCCGTCGCTGATCGTCTGAGCTCGCCTGAGCTGGTCAGCGCTTGACGGCCGCGAGCAGTCCGTCGCCCGCCGCCAGCATCGCCGGCACGAGGTCGTCGCGCTCACGCAGCTCCTTGCCGAGGTCGCGCAGCAGCGCGGTGCGCTCGTCGCGCGAGGCGGGGTCGGCGACGCGGTCGTGCCACAGCATGTTGTCCATCGCCAGCACCCCGCCGCTGCGGAGCAGGCGCAGGGCCTGGTCGACGTAGGCGGGGTACTCGTTCTTGTCGCCGTCCACCACGACCATGTCGTAGGCGCCGTCGGCGAGGCGGGGGAGGACGTCCAGGGCCCGCCCGGCGATGATGCGGGTGCGCTGGTGGGGGATGCCGGCCTCGGCGAAGGCCTCGCGTGCCACGCGCTGGTTGGCGGGCTCGACGTCGATGGTCGTGAGGATGCCGTCGGGCGCCATCCCCTGCAGGAGCCACAGGCCGGACACGCCGGCGCCGGTCCCGATCTCGACGACCGCCCGCGCCCCCACGCTGGCCGCCAGCAGGCGCAGCGCGGCGGCCGCGCCGGGCAGCACGGGGGTGCAGCCCAGCTGCCGGCCACGCTCGCGGGCCCGCTCCGCCACCGGGTCCTCCGTGACGAACTCCTCGGCGTAGGCCCAGCTGGCGGGCTTCTGTGTGCTCATGGCGAGGAGTCTACCGAGGGGCGGCGGCGCGCTCACGGGGCTCCGAGCGATCTCCCAGGCATCGCCCAGCGCCGTGGTCGACCATGGAGCGGTAGCCACCGTGACCCGAACGCCGACGCTCTCTCCCGAGAGGCAGCAGATGACCATCCCCGTCGCCCACGACCCACGCCACGCCGCCCCCAGCGTGCCGGTCGGCCCGACCACCCTGCCCGAGGGTGCCGTCGCCACCACGGACTCCTGGGTGCCCCCGACGTGGGACGAGGTGGTGCGCGATCACTCGGCCCGGGTCTACCGACTCGCCTACCGCCTCACGGGCAACCCGCACGACGCCGAGGACCTCACGCACGACGTCTTCGTCCGGGTGTTCCGGTCGCTGGACCGCTACCAGCCTGGCACCTTCGAGGGCTGGCTGCACCGCATCACCACCAACGTCTTCCTCGACCGGATGCGCCGCAAGCAGCGCATCCGGTTCGACGCCCTCTCCGAGGAGGGGGCCGCGCGCCTCCCCAGCCGCGAGGTCGGCCCGGAGCAGGCGTACGCCGACGCGACCTTCGACGACGACGTGCAGCGGGCCCTGGACTCGCTCAAGCCGGAGTTCCGGGCCGCCGTGGTCCTGTGCGACATCGAGGGCCTCACCTATGACGAGATCGCGGACACGCTGGGCATCAAGCTCGGCACGGTGCGCTCGCGCATCCACCGCGGCCGTTCCCAGCTGCGGGCGGCGCTGGCACACCGCGACCCCGCGCGGCGGACCCAGCCCGTCGCCGCGGCGTCCCGGCCGACCACCCTGCGCCCGCGCCGCCTGGGCATGGTCGGGGTCTGACCTGGTGCTCACCGGCCGGACGCCCGACGTTCACCTCGGCGGGGTGGGCCGTCCGCCTCGGCCCGCCCCGCCATGCAGCCCGACGCAGTAGTCTCGCCCTCATGGCGGACGTCAACGGCACCGAGTTCTTGCTCCTGATCGTGATCGCCGTCGTCGTGCTCGGTCCGGAGCGCCTCCCGGAGTATGCCGCCAAGCTCGGTCAGCTCGTCCGCCAGGCCAAGGCCTACGCCGAGGGCGCCAAGAACTCTCTGCGCGACCAGATGGGTCCGGAGTTCGACGACATCGACTGGCGGCAGTACGACCCACGGCAGTACGACCCACGCCGCATAGTCCGCGAGGCCCTGCTCGACGACGGGCCCTCCGGCTCGACGGTCGCAGGGGCTGGCGCCGCGGCCGCGGCGGGTGGCGCCACCCTGGCGACCGCGCAGCCCGAGCCGGAGCCTGTCCGCCCGGGCCAGCGCTACGACCAGACCTACACGCCCTTCGACGCCGAGGCCACCTGACCCTGGCGCCCCGGACGTGCCTCGGGCTGCAGCGTGAGACAGGTGCGGCGACGCGAGAGGTGGTCCGCGGTCAGGCCGCGCCGGGTCAGCGACCGGTCGGCGTCAGGCCCAGCTTGCGACCGGCCAGGCCGCGCGAGCGCGTGCCCAGCCCGCGGGCGATGGCGTTGAGGGCCGTGCCCGCGGCGCTGTCGGGGTCGGACAGCACGACCGGGGTGCCCTGGTCGCCGCCCTCGCGCAGGCGGGTGTCGAGCGGGATCTGGCCGAGCAGCGGCACCTGAGCGCCGACGATGCGTGAGAGCGAGTCGGCCACGGCCTGACCGCCGCCGGAGCCGAACAGCTCGAGCCGGGAGCCGTCGGGCTGCTCCAGCCAGGACATGTTCTCCACGACCCCGACGATCCGCTGGTGCGTCTGCACCGCGATCGACCCGGCGCGCTCGGCGACCTCCGCCGCCGCCTGCTGCGGGGTGGTGACAACCAGGATCTCGGCGCCGGGGATGAGCTGCGCGACCGAGATCGCGATGTCGCCGGTGCCCGGCGGCAGGTCGAGCAGGAGCACGTCCAGGTCGCCCCAGAAGACGTCCGCGAGGAACTGCTGCAGAGCGCGGTGCAGCATCGGCCCGCGCCACACGACGGGCTGGTTGCCGGCGACGAACATGCCGACGGAGATGACCTTCACGTCGTGCGCGACCGGCGGCAGGATCATGTCGTCGACCTGGGTCGGCTGCTGCTCGACGCCCAGCATGCGCGGCACCGAGAAGCCGTAGATGTCGGCGTCGACCACGCCCACCTTGAGGCCCTGGCGGGCGAGGGCCGCGGCGAGGTTGACGGTGACCGAGCTCTTGCCGACACCACCCTTGCCGGAGGCGACGGCGTACACCCGGGTCGTGGATCCCGGCTTGGCAAAGGGGATCTCGCGCTCGGCCTGGCCACCGCGCAGCTGGTCGCGCAGGGCACCGCGCTGCTCGTCGCTCATCACACCGAGGTCGACGGAGACGCCGGTGACGCCGTCGACGCGCGCGACGGCCTCGGTGACGCCCCTGCGGATCGGGTCCTTCATCGGACAGCCGGCGACGGTCAGCAGCACGCGGACAGCGACCCGTCCCGCGTCGTCGACGTCGACCGACTCGACCATCCCCAGCTCGGTGATGGGCTTGCGGATCTCGGGGTCGTCGACCGTGGCCAGGGCGGCGTGGATCAGGTCCAGGGACGGGGCAGACATGCCTCCTATCGTATGCCGCCCGCCCGGCCCCTCCTTACGCCCCCGCATCGGCGGGGGGTGGGGGAGCGGCCCTCTTCTTCTTGGCCTTCTTGGGGCGCGCGGCCTCCGGGTCGCCGTCGTCGGTGGCCTCCGCGACCAGGCCACGCTCCTCCAGCTCCTCCAGCAGGTCCCTCAGCTCGGAGCGCAGGTAGTCGCGGGTCGCCATGTCGCGCAGGGCGATCCGCAGCGCGGCGACCTCACGGGTGAGGAACTCGGTGTCGGCGAGGTTGCGCTCGTCCCGGGCGCGGTCCTGCTCGAGGGCGACGCGGTCCCGGTCGTCCTGGCGGTTCTGGGCGAGCAGCAGCAGGGGCGCGGCATACGAGGCCTGGAGGGACAGGATCAAGGTCAGCAACGTGTAGTTGAGCGACCGCGGGTCGAACTGCGCGGCCTCGGGCATGAAGGTGTTCCACGCGAGCCAGACGACGACGAAGATCGTCATCCAGATGAGGAAGGTCGGCGTGCCCATGAACCGGGCGAAGCCCTCGCTGGCCGAGCCGAAGGCGCCCTCGGAGAAGATCGCGGGTCGACGGAACCTGACCCGAGCCTCCTGCGGCTGGTCCAGCCGGTTGCGGTCCTGGGGGCGGGTGCGCTCAGTCATGGGTCACCTCGTGCCTCTCCTCGCGCCAGTCCTCGGGGAGGATGTGGTCGAGCACGTCGTCGACGGTCACGACCCCGAGGAGGTGCCCGTCCTCGTCGACCACGGGGGCCCCGGTGAGGTTGTAGTTGGCGAGCATCCGCGTGACGGTGCCCAGGCTGTCGGTCGGCTGCAGCGGCTCGAGCTCCTTGTCGAGGATGGATCCCAGCGCGCTGTGCGGGGGCTCGCGCAGCAGCCGCTGGATGTGCACGGTCCCCAGATAGCGCCCGGTGGGGGTCTCGAGGGGCGGGCGGCAGACGCAGACGAGGGACGCGAGCGCGGGGGAGAGCTCCTCGCGCCGGGCCCAGGCGAGCGCCTCGGCGATCGTGGCGTCCGGGCCGAGGATGATCGCCTCCGGGGTCATCAGGCCGCCGGCCGTGTTGTCGTCATAGGCCATGAGGCGGCGCAGCGGGGCGGCCTCGTCCGGCTCCATGTGCTGCAGGTAGTGCTCCTGCGTCGCCTCGGGCAGCTCGGACAGCAGGTCGGCCGCGTCGTCGGGCTGCATGAACTCCAGGACGTCCGCCGCGCGCTCGGTCTCGAGGTGGGTGAGGATCTCGATCTGGTCGTCGGCGGGGAGCTCCTCGATGACGTCGGCGAGCTTCTCGTCGTCGAGGGCGCTGGCCACCTCGACGCGCCGGCCGGGGGCCAGCTCGTGGATGACCTCGGCGAGGTCGGCGGCCTTGAGGTCGTCGTAGGCCTCGAGCAGGCGAGCGGCGCTCTGTCCCTGGTGCCGGGTCGCGAGGCCGGCCGTCTCGAGCACGTCGACGATCAGCGTCTCCCCGCGACGGCCGGTGAGCCGGCGCAGCGACAGGCTGCCGCTCACGTGCCCTCGCCGCACGAAGACCTTGGTGACCGACCACTCGCGTGGCCGGTCCTGCTCGATCGCGAGGTCTTCGACCGTGGCCTCGAAGGGCTCCTCGGCGGGCTGGCGCACGGTCACGGCACGGTCCAGCAGCTCGGCCAGGACCAGCGACTCGGTGGGGCGCTGCTCGAAGCGGCGCATGTTGACCAGGCCGGTGGTGATGACCTGGCCCGCGTCGATGCTGGTGACCCGCGTGATCGGCACGAAGACGCGGCGCCGGCCGGGCACCTCGACGACGAGGCCGAGGACGCGGGGCTTGCGGCGGGTCGCGCTGAAGCTCACGACGACGTCGCGGACGCGCCCCACCTGGTCACCGAGCGGGTCGAAGACCGCGATGCCGGCGAGGCGGGCGACGAAGACGCGACGGAGACTCACGGGGGTCACCTTATCGGCGTGCAACCTTGTGCCCCGCCACGACGTCCTGAGGGTGTCAAGGAAGCACGTCCCAGAGGGGGGACCATCATGAGCAGCTCCACCATCCGTCGCGGTGTCACGCTCCTCGCCGCGTCAGCGATGCTCACGGGCGGCGCCGTGGTCGGGGGGACCACGGCCCAGTCCGCGCCCGTCGCACCGGCACGCATCAGCGCGTCACCCGTCAGCTCGACGCTCGTCAGCTCGGCACCTGTCAGCGCGGCGCAGGTCGCCCTGGCTCCCCGGGCCGCCGCCCGCACCCTGCGCGTCGGTTCGCGCGGTCCGGCCGTCACGGCCCTGCAGAGCAGGCTCAACGCGCTCGGCTACAGCCTCGGCCGGGTCGACGGCGTGTACGCCGCCCGCACCCGCCAGGCCGTCATGGCGCTGCAGAAGGTGGCCGGCCTGCCACGCACCGGCGTCGCCGACGCCCGCACCCAGGCCGCCGCGAGCAAGGGCATCCGTCCTGCCGCCCGCAGCCGCTCGGGCCACGTGATCGAGATCGACAAGGCCCGTCAGACGTTGTACGTCGTGGACGGCGGCCGGGTCTCGCGGATCTACAACGTCAGCACCGGCAACAACAAGCGCTACCGCGACCGCGGCCGGTGGGTGCGCGCCGTCACGCCGTCGGGCGGCTTCCGGTTCTGGACGCAGTACGGCGACGGGTCCGGCTGGCAGCACGGCCGGCTCGGCAGCATGTACCGCCCGATGTACTTCAACGGCGGCATCGCGGTGCACGGCAGCCGCTTCGACATCGGGGCCTACCCGAGCAGCCACGGGTGCGTCCGCATCCACAACGCCAACATGGACGAGCTGCGTGGTCAGCGGCTGATCGGGCTGCGCGGGTCGGTGGTCGTCTACTGACCACGGAGACCCCGCGGAGACATCGCGAAGGGGGCCCCAACCTGATGGCGGGGTGCGGCGTCGTACGAGATGTGCCGGGTCTTGCGGGGGCTCGAACCGGCACGCACGACCGGTCGATCCAACACCCTTCGGACCGGTCCGAGGAGGCCGTCGGCATGGGGGTGCCGGCGGCCTCCTCACCTGTCTGCGGGCAGCAGGGGTCAGCTGGGTCAGCCGGGTCAAGAGCGCAGCCGGCGTCAGTAGCGCGCGGTTGCCTCGGCGACGAGCTCGCCCACCAGCTCACCGGCGTCGACCTCGAGCCCGCGTCGCACGAACCAGTCGCACATGTTGGTGGCGTCCCGCTCGAGGATCTCGAAGCCGTGCGGGTTGCCGATGACGTCCACGATCTGGGGCCAGTCGATCAGCACGAGCCGGTCCTCGTGGAGCAGGACGTTGTAGGGCGACAGGTCGCCGTGCGTCCACCCCTCCCGCGCGAGGACGAGCAGGGCGCGCCGCAGCTGGTGCCACAGCTCGTCGAGGAGCGCCGGGGCCGGCCGGGTCTGGGCCAGTCGGGGCGCGGCCACCGGCGTCGGGCCCTCCGTCATACCGATGAACTCCATGAGCATCTCGTCCCCGGTGATCTGGACGGGATAGGGGACCGGCAGGCCGAGCTCCCAGAGCCGGCCGAGGGCGTCGAACTCGGCCGCGGCCCACAGACCCGAGATGACCTCCTTGCCGAAGGTCGTGCGGTGCGCCATGGCGCGCATCTCGCGGCTCTTGCGGACCCGGCGGCCCTCGAGGTAGCCGCTGTCGCGGTGGAACAGGCGGTGCTGGTTGGAGCGGTAGCGCTTGGCTGCGAGGACGACCTCGGAGCCGTCGTCGCCGGGGACCCACCGACGCACGAGGTGGACGTCGGCCTCCTTGCCGGTCTTGAGGACGCCGAGGTCCTGGTCGA